>Ga0209491_10000080_pt1 | contig 157988 bp, 109 predicted proteins | sample BON02_FD_187213 | JGI IMG/M metagenome (GOLD analysis project Ga0209491, IMG submission 187213) | Freshwater microbial communities from Lake Bonney liftoff mats and glacier meltwater in Antarctica - BON-02 (SPAdes) (version 2) | ecosystem: Environmental > Aquatic > Freshwater > Ice > Glacier... | reverse complement strand
GAACAATACTCAATCGATGGCAAGCCGCCCCGCATGTGGGCGGAAAAACGCTGGAAGATTTTTCTCGATTCCGAAGAACAAATTGAGAACGCCATTCGGTACGTAAACGACAACCCGGAAGAAGAAGGCAAGCCGCGACAACACTGGAAGTTCGTCACGCCGTTCCGAGGTCTCGAACCCGGCCACATCACCTACCACTAACCCAAGACCCCGGCACGTCGTCGGTAGCCACCGCCGGCGTCGTTTGCGCCATCCATCGTTTGACCCGACTCGCAGAGAAGGTTTTCATTTTCTGCCCCTGCACTTCGTGTAGAAGCCTCCTCTCTGAGTCGGGTCAAACGAATCCAACAAACCAAACCAAAGTCAACGATCATCCGCATGAAACATCACCTCACCACTCTCTTCGTGATGACTCAGGGGGCCTACTTGAAAAAAGACGGCGAAACCATTGTGGTGCGAGTCGAAAAGAAAGACCGACTGCGACTGCCGATGATCAACGTCGGAGCCATTGTCTGCATGGGCCGCATCTCGTGCAGCCCGCAGTTAATGGGGGCCTGTGCTCAGAATGGCATCGCGATTTCGTTTATGACGATTCACGGTCGCTTCCTGGCCGCCGTCAATGGATTCACTCCGGGCAATGTCCTGTTGAGACGCGAACAGTACCGACGGGCCGATGATCCGGCAGCGACCGCAGCAATTGCGCGAGCCTGCATCATCGGCAAGCTGGCAAACTTCCGAACTGTTTTGCGAAGAGCTGTCCGAGACCAGTCCGCCTCAGATGCCACCGCCAGACTGGAAAAAATTGCGACGCGAATTGACATGCGGCTGCGTACCCTGCAAGACAGTCTGGACGTGGATCAGCTGCGCGGCGTCGAAGGAGATGCGTCCGCCGATTACTTTGAAGTCTTCAACGATCTGATCACCACCCAGAAGCAGGATTTCGTGTTTACAAAGAGGTCGCGACGTCCTCCGCTGGACAACATCAATGCCATGCTGTCATTCCTGTACTCAATGTTGACAAATGATCTCCGTAGCGCCTGTGAATCGGTTGGACTGGATGCGGCCGTTGGATTCCTGCACCGTGATCGTCCGGGCCGCCCCGGACTGGCGCTCGATCTGATGGAAGAACTGCGACCCGTGCTGGTCGACCGCGTGGTGTTATCACTCATCAATCGTCAGCAGGTGAAGGCGAACGGCTTCGTGGAAGAACCCGGGGGCGGAATTCGGATGGACGAAGCGACTCGAAAAGAATTGGTAGGAGCTTATCAAAAACGGAAACAGGAAGAGATTACGCATCCGTTCCTGCAGGAGAAGATGACTTTGGGTCTCGTTCCTCTCATTCAGGCGCGACTCATGGCCCGTTTCCTCCGAGGCGATGCGGATGCCTATCCTCCGTTCAACTGGAAATAAACCGGCAGTGTTCTCGGTGACCATCACGACGGACTTCGTTGTGGCCGGACTCCGACCGCGCTACAAGGCCCTTCGCCCCAGAGGGGGGTTGTTGATTTAGACCGCCTAAATCAACACTCCTACTGCGAGCGAATGTGGCTGACGGCCGGATGAGGCGGAATGGCTTGCACCAATCCTCGACTCATAACGGCTCAACTGGAACTCGCAACTGCTCATCCCCGACAACGCTCTGTGATCGAAGGAGATCCTATGCTGGTCCTCATTACTTATGACGTCGCCACATCAAACAAAGTCGGGCAGCGTCGACTACGAAACGTAGCAAAGACGTGCCTGAACTTCGGGCAGCGAGTTCAGCAGTCTGTCTTCGAGTGTTCAGTAAACAATGAGCAATATGTTCACTTAAAACAAAAGTTGGTCGACCTGATCAATCCTGAAGAAGACAGTCTTCGGTTCTACATGCTCGGCAATGAATGGCGGCAGCGGGTTGAGCATATCGGCGTGAAACCATCGCTGGATCTGGACGAGCCCTTGATTCTATGAGCCGCGTCCGATATCCATTGGCGATCCAAACTCAGATTGCGAACCCATAGCATCCCACCATTTGCCGGGAGGATCGCGATCAACGCAAGGCATTTGTGGAAAGACACTTGTGGCGTCGAGCCTTCTCACGTTCTCCCCTGCCGCCACCCGAAACTGCCGGTTCGCGAAAACCCGGTTCTTTGTGGTTTCCCCACAACACGTTAGGATACCGTGGCTTTCGCCCCGCTCGCGGGGGGCGGATTGAGGTTGCCGGCAATCGAATGCTTTGCAGCTGCAAGGGCGTGGTCAGCCGACGACGCGGGCGAGTGTCATACCGGAGCCGGGACCGCCGAGCAGGCAATGCCAATTTCCAATTTGAAATTTCAAATCTGCGGGAATTTGCATTTCGCACACTGCCAACAAAAAAAGCCCGCAGAAAACTGCGGGCTTTTGAACGGAGAGACAGGGATTCGAACCCTGGGATCCCTTTGACAGGATCACATCATTAGCAATGATGCGCATTCGGCCACTCTGCCATCTCTCCTCGGAAAACCGACCTTTGACGGCTGGTTCCGATTTGTGCGACACATCATAATCGGTTCGCGTTCGGAAACAAGTTCACCCAAATTTTTCCGGTTCCCGATCAGGTCTGGATAAATCTGCAAAAAGCCGCCCTTCTTGACGTAACGAGCGTGTCTCTTTATCCTGATTTCCAGTTAAAGTAGAAAACCGTCGCTGGACTTGGCAGATTTTGAAGCGCACTCTTGTTGTAGCAGCGTCTAAAATCAGTCAACTTTTCAAAGCGGTTTTGGTCGATGTCCCTCTAAGTCCCCCCACCTACACGTTGTTCGATTCCACCCAGACAATCGACAACGATCCGGTCCCGCCTCTTTTTTGCCGGAGATTCTCATGCTGACAATCCTTGGACAGCAGACAAAATACTGTGACGGCGTTTCTCGCCGCGGCTTCCTGAAGATCGGTGGCTTCGCCATGGGCGCGGCTGGCGGGATTAATCTGGCCAATCTGATGCGTGCTGAAGCCGCTGCAGGGGCTGGTCCGAGCGGCTCAAAGAAATCGATTATCAATATTTTTCTGGGCGGCGGCCCACCACATCAGGATATGTGGGACATTAAGACCGAGGCTCCTCGAGAAATTCGCGGAGAATTCAGCCCGATTGATACGGCCGTTGCAGGAATTCAGATTGGCGAATGCTTTCCAAAGCTGGCCGCCATTATGGACCGACTGGTTGTGGTTCGATCAGTGGTCGGCTGCGAAGGGGCTCACGATGGTTTTCAGTGCCTGACCGGTTGGGACCGACGAAGTATGGAAGGGATTGGCGGTCGTCCGGCTATTGGTTCTGTTCTGGGCAAAGTTTATGGCCCGCGCGATCCAGGCATTCCGGCGTCCGTGGCTCTTGCCGAAAAAACGTCCCATGTGCCCTGGTCGGAACCGGGTCCTGCTGGATTTCTAGGCGCCGCCTATCAACCGTTTCGTCCCAGTGGCAGCGGCATGGAAGACCTGACCCTGAACGGCGTATCGCTGGATCGCCTGGACGATCGACGCTCACTGTTGCAGGGACTTGATCAGCTCAAGAGAAACTCCGACGCCACCGGAACCATGGTCGGTATGGATTCCTTCACCGAAGCGGCTTTCGGCGTTTTGACATCCAGTCGCCTTGCGGAGGCTCTTGATATTTCCAAAGAGCCGGCGGAAATGCGGGCTCGCTATGGGGATGGGAAGCCATACAAATATCAGTACGATGGAGCACCTACGAATAACGAACAAATTCTGATGGCCCGCCGACTGGTGGAAGCCGGCGTACGGTCTGTCACATTGTCGTATGGTCGATGGGACAGCCACGGTCAGAACTTTGACCTTGTTCGGGATCATGGTACGAAGCTTGATCAGGGCGTCAGCGCATTGGTTCTGGATCTGGAAGAACGCGGCATGCTGAATGACGTGACGATCCTCGTCTGGGGTGAGTTCGGCCGAACGCCGCGGATCAACGACGGCGCCGGACGCGACCACTGGCCTCAGGTTAGTTGCGCTCTGATGGCGGGTGGTGGAATGCGGACCGGGCAGGCCATTGGTGCCACGAATCGGCTGGGCGAATACGCGGTCGCTCGACCGGTTCATATGCAGGAAATCATTGGAACGGCCTATCACAATCTGGGCATTGATGTGATGAACACCACGCTGTCCGACCCAACCGGACGTCCACAGTTCCTGGTGGATCTCCGGGAACCGCTGCGGGAACTGGTTTGAGATTTGAGGCTTGGCGGGAGCCTTGCCCGTTCCGCAGAAGTGTCCTGGAACAATGGTTAACTCATGGCGGTTGAGGCTCGCGAACGCATAATGGTGTCTGGTATCATGTGGCCACCGGGAAGGCGATGAGCTGCCCTGGTGACCGTTACCTGGCAATCTCCCCTGTCTTCTGATGAGACACGATTGTCGGAAATCTGGCAATTCGCCGGGACGGCCCTGCGTCCTCAATATGACTCAAGTTATGAGCCTGGCCAAAGTCTACTGCACTGCCTGTAATCAGCATTTTTCAGGCGACACTGTCGCCTGTCCTCGCTGCGGCATGTTGCTTTCCAACCAGCAGAACAGCTGGCAAAAAGAAACCATGCTGCTGGCCCCGGACAGTTCCATCGAGCCGCACGCAGCATTTGAAATTGAACTGGATTCGCTGCTGCTGCCCGGTCAGGTCCTTGACATCTACCAATGCCAGAAGCTGCTCGGTCGCGGAGGCATGGGAGTTGTCTATCTGGCTCGCAACACCAGCCTGCAGCGATTGTGTGCGCTGAAGCTTCTGTCTCCCAAAAGAGCGTCGCGAGAAATTGATTACATCGACCGATTTGAAAATGAAGGCCGTGCCGCCGCAGCTCTGGTTCATGCCAATGTTGTGACGACTCATGCCATCGGACGCGCAGGCGATTATCATTTCCTTGAGATGGAATACGTGCCCGGGCATTCGCTGCAATGTGAGATCGATGAAGAAGGCGCGATTGGCCCCATTCGTTCGACAGCGATAGCCGTCGGCATCGCCAATGGTCTCGCAATGGCGCACCGCCTGGGGATTATTCATCGCGATCTGAAGCCGGACAATGTGCTCGTGACGCCCGGCGGAGTTCCAAAGATCGTGGATTTTGGACTGGCCAAGCGCATCGTCGGCCAGGACCTTCCTCGTGAAAACCTTGCGGGGACTCCTTACTTCATGGCGCCAGAACTTTTCGAAGGCTACGACGCGACGACTCAAAGTGATGTGTATGCGCTGGGCGTTTGTTACTACCTGATGCTGACCGGCCACTTTCCGTTTGAGGGCGACTCAGTGAGTTCGCTGATGAAATCGATTCTGACCGCGGAATACAAAAGTGTTCGTCGAGTCAACGAAGATATTCCTTTGGACATTGCCGAGTGCGTTTCGCTGATGCTGAATCGTGATCCGAGTCATCGGCCACGTGATGCGGCCGCGGCTTCTCAACTTCTGCAGGCTGTGCTGGGTTCCACAAGAGACCTGGACAATCTGATTTACGATGCTTTCAATGGTCTGCCCAGTATTCAGTGGGAAGCGGACGATGACGGCTTTCGTGTTCATTTGACATTGCGCGATGAGCGGACTCAGACGGTGTACATTGCTAACAGTGACCATGCCGCCGGAGATCGCCTGCTGGTGATTTACAGTATCTGCTGCGAAGCTCGCCCGGACTTTTATGAAGATGCTCTTCGACTGAATGCTCGGATGCATCATGGAGGCATTTCCATTCGCGATATCGGCGGCCAGTCTTATTTTGTGATGGTTGATACATATCCGCGAGGAACAGTGAGCGGAGAAGATATCCGGCGCAGTGTGATTGAACTGGGATCGCGAGCTGATTCGGTTGAAAAGCTGCTGACTGGCCGGGACGTGAACTGAACTGCTTTGAAGACTGAAAGAAAGATTCACCATGTTTATCACCGAGACTGCCCTCAACGAGTTCAATCGAGCCTAACTGAAAGGTCCGGGACCAGCCCGGCAAAAGCCCAATGGCACTCGATTTGAGGGGGAATCGTCGTAGCGGAAGCCGCCAGGGCTTTCGGAAGGCTGGATCATCAAACAGACAACCGAAACGCTTGGCGCGTTCCGCTAAAAAGAGAACACCATTGGGCAAGAGCCTGGCGAAATCGCCTGCAAGAATCTACGGTGTTGAGCGACGCAGCATCAGCCATGCGGATGGCCCGATCACGAACAGCATGCCAATCAGAGTATGCAGCTCAAACGAACGATCCCACAGCACCACATCGAAGACCATGGCAAATCCGACCTGCGAAAGGCCAATGACCGAAACCTTTGCCGGAGCTCCGGCACCAAAAGCACGCGTCAGCAGCAACTGGCCAATCGTGGCGGCGATGCCAACTCCCAGCAAAAGTGCGGGGGCAGGCCACTTGAGATCCAGGCGAGCCGCAAGACTTTGACTGGAGGGAAAGATAAAAAAGGCGGCGATCAGGAACAGAACGGACACCGTCGAAAAGTGAACCACAATGGCCTTTGGCGAAATTCCCTTCAGCCGATGCAGGCCAATCAAAGCGACCGCGCTGGTGAATGAGCCGGCTACGGCGGCAACCGTCCCCAGATTCCCGTCGGCCAGATACGGTTGCTGCATGATGATGACTCCGGCGACGCCACACAGAACGCTGATCCACACTTCCTTATCCGGCGCTTGGCCCAGCATTGGCCAGGACAGAACAGCGATCCAGACAGGAAACATGTTGGTCAGTGTCAGAGCATCAGCGACCGGCAGACGTGACAGCGCGTAAAAGTTGAACATCACGCTGAGACTTCCGGCGATGCTGCGCATCCACAGTGTCCACGGCCCAAAGAAAACCAGCGGCGACTTTTCATGAAGCGCCAGAGAACCTGCGATCAGAAGTGCCAGCAGTGAACGGACGATCGCAATGAGTTGCCAGTCACAATAGTCGCTGGCTGCGTGTGCGAACGCACCCATGAAGGCGAAGGCCACGGCTCCCCAGAGCATCCAGAAATACGGCTGCATGGAATTTTTTTGACGCTGGCTGAAATGAGTTCAACAAGACGTTTCTAAGGATGGCCCGGGTATCTGAGTTCCTGCGACAGGCAGTTCACTCAGACATCAAATCACTCATACATTAAAAAACCGGTGCGGCGAGTTTTAAAGGAACCCAGTTCATCGCTCCACAGGGTTTCAATTTCTCCCGCTGATTTCCCATCCATAACAGCGTCTGTCACTTTTTTGCTGCTCAGCAGTCGGTTCAGATTTTTCGTCTGCCAGGCATCCGGATACAGGGCTTGCAGGCTGCACATCAGCTGAATTCCTGTTCGCAGCGAATTCAAAGTGTCTCGGTTTGTAATGACGATGTTGACGCCGCCGCAGGATTCACCAGAAAATTTTGTCGATGTCGGAATAAATCGCATCGGAACAAAACGAACGCCCGGCAATCCGGCAGCATTCAGGTGAGCCGCCAGTTCTCGCTCACGAATCCAGGGCGCACCAATGACTTCGAACGGAGTGTCCGTTCCGCGTCCGACAGACAGATTTGTCATCTCCAGCAATCCGATGCCAGGATACAACAGCGCCTGATTCAGACACCGCATGTTGGGCGAAGGATTGGTCCATGTAAGTCCAGTCGCATCAAACAGCTGCGAACGTTTCCAGCCTTCGACTTTGATCACCTGCAGATCCACGTCGACTTTCATTTCGCTGCGAAACATCTGAGCCAGCTCACCGGCTGTCATGCCATGTCGAACGGGCAGTGTGTGGTATCCGACAAACGACTGGTCACCGTCATCCAGAATGGGACCCTGCACAGAATTGCCACCGACCGGGTTGACTCGATCCAGCACCACAAATCGAATTCCATTTTCCCCAGCCGCTTTCATCGCGTTGCCCATGGTGGAAACGTACGTATAAAAGCGGCAGCCGATGTCCTGAATATCAAAGACGAGCGTATCAATTCCCTGCAGACTGTCTTTCGTCGGCGTGCGAGTTTCTCCGTAGAGACTGAACACTTTCAGGCCGGTTGTAGGATCCTGCTGATCGCCGATTTTGGGGATATCAAGTTTTCCTTCCAGACCGTGCTCCGGGCTGAACAGTGTGACCAGCGTCACGCCTTCGGCTTCGTGCAGCAATCGCACGGTGCTGACGCCATCGCGACTTAATCCCGTCTGGTTTGTAATGAGCCCGATCTTGCGGCCCTTCAGCGGCTGAAAGGCATCTCGCTGCAGCACATCGATCCCGTTCAAAACGTCTGCCGGAGCATCTTTCGACGCGTCAGCCGATGCGTCTTCGGCCGATGAATGCTCCGTCTGGTTTTTGACGGCTGCTCCGGCCAGCGTGCCAATGCGTCCGATCAGCGGATTGACGGAGCCTTTTCCATCCGGGTGAACACGATTGCTGAGAAACAGCACGAACAGATTTTGCTCAGGATCAATCCAGATTCCTGTTCCGGTAAATCCGCCGTGTCCAAACGCTTTTGAGGACATCAGGTCGCCACGGTTGGATGAAAATCCGCTGCGAGCGTCCCAGCCCGGCGTGCGTCGGCCGCGAGGAACATCCACGGCGGTGGTCATCAGCTGAAAGGTCTCTTCGTGCAGAATGGTCACGTCGCCAAGTCGGCCGCCGTTGAGCATCATGACCGCGTACTTTGCCAGATCATCGCCGGTTGAAAACAGACCGGCGTGGCCAGCGATTCCGCCGAGCGCCCAGGCTCGCGGATCGTGAACTTCGCCCCGCATCCAGCGATCTTCCCGCTGTTGAGTCACTGCGGCGCGAGACTTCAGGGGCTCGGTGGGAAGGTAACCCGTTTCGTTCATTCCCAGCGGTTGATAAATCGCAGCCTGAGAAAACTGATGCACATCCTGACCGCTGACCGCTTTGACAATCTGCCCGAGCACAATAAAACCAACATCGCTGTAGGTGAACTGCGTGCCCGGCGCCGCGGTTGGCTTGAGCGCATAGATTCGCGTGAAAGCTTCCTCAGGAGTGCTCTTGTAGTCGTCGATGGAATTGTCAGCAATCAGGCCGCCGGTGTGAGTCAGCAAGTGCTTGACTGTGATCGTTTCTTTTCCATTGGCCGCAAAGTCTGGAAGGTATGTTGCGACGGTCGCGTCGATGTCAATTTTTCCCGCCTGAATCAGAGCCATTACGCTGGTGGCGGTGGCGATGGGTTTTGTCAGCGATGCAAGATCGAACACGGTGTCGATTGTCATGGACGCTTTTTCGGGTGTCGTTTGTCGATAGCCGTATGCTTTTCGGAAGACGATGCCGTCACGGCGTCCGATGACAACGACAGCTCCCGGCATCTTTTCCTGATCGAGCCCTTCATTGACGACTTCATCAATGATATTCAGCTTCGCCGTGTCCATGCCCACGGTTTCCGGGACGACGACGGAAATGGGGCTCGGCGGTGCAGCGGCCTGCACTGCCTCGGCGGCAGACAGCGCGGCGGTTGCCAGAAGAGTGATCACCTGAAGCAGCGCAGCGAATCGAAGCATCGTGTTTCTCGACGAATGAATTACGAACTTCTCCACATATGAGCATCTTTGCTTCGCGTTGACAACACAGTGACAAAGGATGCCAGACGAACTCGAGGCGGCAAGTAATTTTCGACGCCCCTGACCTTGAGGGGTGTTGATTTAATCACGCATTCGGCATTTTCGTTTAACGGCGAGCCGGAGGCGGAGGCGATATCGGGCACCGACGCCTGCGGCTTGCCGTTAAACGAATAAATCAACAACCCGCTTGCGTCAGGGGTTCCTACCGCCTTTGCACAAAGTTACCGTGGCAGTGCAAACCCCGCATGGATGCCCCCAAGGGAGCAAATTTGTTACAAACCGACGTCACTGTTATCCCTGGTTAACGAAATTTTAGTCACCTTCTTGACTCACCCTGTTGTTTGACCACAACTCTCCAGTTTTTCCACCAAAAAGATTTGAAGGTTCTGTTTCATGCGGCCAATTTTTGATGCCGAAACCCAGGCTGCTGCGAAAGTGCTGGCTCGCATGTCATTGCAGGAGGATCTGCGGGACGTGGGCGACCTGACCTGCCTGGCCACGATTCCGGCGGATCTGGAAGCAACGGTGAACCTTGTGTCGCGGCAGACGGGTGTCGCATGCGGTCTGCCGTTGCTGGCGCTGGTTTTTGAAGAATTGCCAGGCAACGTTTCCTGGTCACTGCGGATGCACGATGGCGACAAGGTGCAGCGGGGCGATCTTCTGGCTTCGGTCACCGGGCCCGTCCGCAGCCTGCTGATCGGGGAACGCACTATTCTGAACTTCATGACTCACCTGAGCGGCATCGCCTCACGCACGGCCGAATTTGTCGATCGAATTCGAGGCACTCGAGCCGTCATTCTGGACACGCGCAAGACACTGCCCGGATATCGACTGCTGCAGAAGTATGCGGTTCGATGCGGCGGCGGCACGAATCATCGTATGGGGCTTTATGATGGAGTGCTGATCAAAGACAACCATCTCGCGGCACGTGGCGAATCCACCTGCGCGGCGGCCGTTGCTGATGCTCGAAAGTACATGGCGAAGATCGCAGCCCATGCGAAGATTGAGATCGAAGTGGATTCGCTCGCGCAGTTGCGTGATGCCCTGAATGAACGACCGGAAATTATTCTGCTCGATAACATGCAGCCTGATATGCTCCGCGAAGCCGTGGCGATCCGCGACGCGCGCTGCCATGAGACACTGCTGGAAGCATCCGGCGGAGTGACTCTGGAAACCGTTCGCGGCATTGCGGAAACCGGCGTGGAACGCATCAGCGTCGGCAGCCTGACGCACTCGTCACCAGCGTTGGATCTCGGCTTTGATTGGCCGTGGTAGGAAAACGGCGGTAAAAAACCTCAATACGACCAGGTTAATGACTTACGTGGGATAGGCTTCCAGCCTGTCATTGCGCTGCAGCAACCAGTGGGTTTTCGGGAATGAATGTCAGGCTGGAAACCTAACCTAGGTGACATTATTCTGCCCAAATTCGGGTGGTTGCGGGAAAAGCTGAGGATATAATTCACGAAAACGATATGCCCTCGCAAAAACTGTTTTAAACACCCCCGAGCGATCCTCGCGAGAGGTTCAATGCCGGGGGATTTTTCGAAGTCGGCCCGTGTAGACGGCTGAGCCATTGACACAAGCCGTTTTATCTGCGGTAATCGCAGATCCTCAACCCTTCCCACCTCCTGATCCCGCGTTTCATCGCAGAGGGATATCATGATTTACGGTCCACTCCAGCGTTTCCAAAATTGTGCGCCGCTGATTGCTGTTTGCTGGTTCGTCCTTAGGTCCACAGTCAACGGCGATGAGTTGGTGGACTTCAATCGCGAAGTTCGACCGATCCTTTCCGACATGTGTTACAAGTGTCACGGCCCGGATGGGGCCGAACGCAAGTCGGGCCTGCGGCTGGATGAGCATGCCGGTGCCACCGCGAATCTTGAATCTGGTTCCATCGCAATCGTGCCTGGCAAGCCGGCCGATAGCGAACTGCTCGCGCGCATCACGTCTGCCGATCAGGGCCTGGTGATGCCGCCGCCTGAAACCGGACGCAAGCTGACTCCGCAGCAGGTCGACACGCTGACTCGCTGGATTCAACAAGGTGGCGAGTACAAGGGGCACTGGTCGTTCATTCGTCCGGAACAACATTCTCTGCCGACTGTCAGTGACAATGCATGGCCAAAAAATCCGATTGACAATTTCGTTCTTGCAAAGCTGGATAAGGCCGGACTGAAGCCTTCCCCGGAAGCCGATCGAGTCACACTGATTCGCCGAGTGACTCTGGATCTCACAGGACTGCCCCCGACTCCGTCCGAAGTGGATGTGTTTCTGAAAGACACCGATCCACAGGCCTATGAGCATCTGGTGGATCGCCTGCTGGGCTCACGCGGATACGGCGAACAGATGACTCGTTACTGGCTGGACCTTGTTCGCTACGGCGACTCACACGGGCTGCATCTTGACAACGAAAGAGCCCTGTGGAAATACCGCGAATGGGTGATCAATGCGTTCAATGAGAACAAGTCGTTTGATCAATTCACTCTCGAACAGCTGGCCGGGGACTTGCTCCCGAACTCCACGATCGATCAAAAGATCGCCACGGGATTCAGTCGCTGCAACGTATCGACCAGCGAAGGCGGGTCCATCAATGAAGAGGTTCTGGTGCGCTACGCTGTGGACCGAACGGAGACGATGTCCACGATCTTCATGGGGATGACTCTGGGATGTGCCGTCTGTCACGACCACAAATTTGACCCGGTGACACAGAAGGAATTTTATCAGCTGTTCGCGTTCTACAATGCGTCTGCGGATGCCGCGATGGATGGTAACGCGCTGGCACCACCGCCGACTATTAAAGTTCCGACATCCGAACAGACCGCTCTGATTGCCGAGCTGGACACAAAACTTTCCGGCGTGAAAGAACAGATTGCGACAGCTCTGGCAACTGTCGACTATGTTGACCCGGGAGCGGGTACGGTCCTTGCCGCACCGGAGGCCGCTGATTATGTTTGGATTGAAGACGATGCTCCCGCGGGAGCTCAGCTGCAGGGAGATTCGCCCTGGGAATTTGTCGCGGCCCCCGATCATCCGGTCTACTCCGGAACCAAATCGACTCGCCGAAAAGCGGATGGGATGAGTCAGCACTTTTTCACTGGCGTAAATCCTGGTCTGAAAATTGGTCAGGGCGACAAACTGTTCGCGTATTGTTATCTGGATCCCGCGAATCCTCCCAAAACCGTGATGCTGCAGTTCAACGACGGTCAATGGAATCACCGGGCCTACTGGGGTGAGGACACGATCACATTTGGAGCGGGAGACGTTCCCGAGCATCGTTCAATGGGGCCGCTGCCTCCCGCCGGGCAATGGGTGCGTCTGGAAGTCGATGCAGCTCACGTGGGCCTTCCGGCGGGTGCCGAGTTGAATGGCTGGGCGTTTACACAATTCGGAGGAACGGTGTACTGGGATCATGCGGGCAGTGTGACAAAGACTCAGCAGGGAACTCCTTTGTTTGAGTCTCAGGTTGCGTGGGAAGCGTCTGACCGATCGCTTGAGAAATCGGCCGTGCCTCAACCGGTGCGAGATGCCATCAAGGTGGACCTGGATAAGCGGACTCCGGAGCAGTCAAAGTTGATTCGAGATCACTTCGTTCAGCTTGTGCATCCGCGGACGCGTGTTAATTTCGAGCCGCTGCAGAAGCAGCTGGACGAAATGACCAAGCTGCGAAACGACACAGATGCGGCAATTCCTGTGACGATGATTATGGCCGACCTGCCGACTCCGCGCGATACGTTTGTGCTGAAGCGTGGTGAGTACACGATGCCAGGTGAAAAGGTCGAGGCTAATGTACCAGCCGTGTTTCCACCGCTGCCAGCGGATGCTCCTCGCAATCGCCTGGGCCTGGCTCGCTGGCTGGTCGATCCGTCGCATCCATTGACGGCCCGTGTGACCGTGAACCGTTATTGGCAACAGTATTTTGGCGTTGGCATTGTGAAGACAGCGGAAGACTTTGGTCTGCAGGGACAGTGGCCCAGCCATCTCGAGCTGATTGACTGGCTTGCGGTGGAGTTCGTTGAAAGTGGCTGGAACATTAAAGCCTTTCAGAAACTCATTGTGATGTCCAGCACCTATCGCCAGTCGTCAAAGCAAACTCCGGAACTGCTGCAATTGGATCCGAACAACGAACTGCTGGCTCGCGGGCCACGTTTTCGTCTGGATGCAGAAGTCGTGCGCGACAGTGCTCTGGCGATGAGCGGCCTGTTGACGGAGCAGTTCGGAGGCAAGAGTGTCAAGCCTTATCAGCCGGACGGAATCTGGGAATCGGTGTCCTTCGTGGGCAGCACAACTCAGAACTATAAACGCGATGCCGGGGCAGCCCTGTATCGTCGCAGCCTGTATACGTTCTGGAAGCGAACGGCGCCACCACCGTCGCTGATGGCGTTTGATGCGCCGTCACGAGAAACCTGCGTGGCTCGACGCTCCCGAACGAACACACCGCTGCAGGCACTGGTTCTGATGAATGACGAGCAGTATGTGGAAGCGTCCCGTCACCTGGCGGCGCGCATGCTGACGCAGGGCGGCGATAACGTGGAGTCTCAGCTGACTCTGGGATTCCGCACCTGCACGGCTCGAACACCAACGGATCATGAACTCAGCGTACTGACCCGAGTCCACGCGGCTCAGCTGGCTCATTATCAGGAGAATCCGGCGGAAGCTGACAAGTTGCTGGTGATTGGGGAGTCGCCGAAAGCCGATGTTCTCAACCCGGTCCAACATGCGGCAATGACCATGATGGCCAATCTGCTGCTGAATCTGGACGAAGCGATTACAAAGGAGTAGGCCCGCATCTGACAATGCGATCGCCAAATTGGCGATCGCATTGTCAGCCGTTCGCGGACTTCCGTTTTCAATACCGAATATCAGGCGTTCATCTATCAGGCGCTCAGCCTGCAAAACTTATATTAGGATCGTTCTATGACTCCATTCGCTCAAAACGCTCTGCAGCAGACTCGGCGTTACTTCTTCGGACAGTCGGCGGCTGGCATCGGCACTGCCGCCCTGGCGTCAGTTCTGAATCCCGGCCTGCTGTCGGCCAGCGACGCGGTCCGCACAAGCTTTGGCGAACTGCCGGGTTTGCATCACCAACCGACCGCTAAACGAGTCATCTGGCTGTTTATGGCTGACGCGCCGTCGCAGCTGGATTTGTACGACTATAAGCCAAAGCTGGCGGAATTCTTCGACAAGGATCTGCCAGAAAGTGTCCGCGCCGGACAGCGAATCACTACGATGACGTCAGGCCAGAGCCGTCTGCCCTGCGCGCCGTCCGTGTTCAAGTTTGCTCAACATGGGGAGCACCGTGCCTGGGTCAGCGAACTGCTGCCCAACATCGCCTCCATCGTGAACGATATCTGCATCGTGAAGACGATGAATACCGAAGCCATCAATCATGACCCGGCGATCACCTACATTCAGACAGGCAGTCAGTTGCCCGGTCGTCCAAGCATGGGCTCGTGGGTGTCATACGGACTGGGCAGCCCGAACAAGGACATCCCGGCTTTCGTAGTTTTGCATTCGCGAATTCCGGGTGGTGCACAGACTCAGGCGCTGTTCTCGCGATTGTGGGGCAGCGGATTCATGTCGACTCGTCACGCCGGTGTGGCATTGCGATCGGCGGGCGATCCCGTGCTGTATTTGTCAAATCCAGGCGGAGTTGACGCAGCGACTCGCCGCAGAATGCTGGATGGCCTGGCCGAACTGAATCAGGATCGATTCAACACTGTCGGCGATCCGGAAATTTCTTCGCGCATTTCACAGTATGAGATGGCGTTCCGGATGCAGACTTCTGTGCCCAATCTGACGGACATTTCGGATGAACCTCAAAGTGTGCTGGACATGTATGGCCCCGAAGTGAAGGAGCCGGGCACCTTCGCTTACAACTGCCTGCTGGCTCGTCGAATGGCCGAGCGCGGCGTCCCGTTTACGCAGGTCTTTCTGCGCGGCTGGGACCACCACGGCGGACTTCCCAATGCGATCCGCGGGATGGCTCCAGCCTGTGACCGTCCAAGCGCCGCGCTGGTGAAGGACCTGAAGCAGCGCGGAATGCTGGACGATACGCTTGTCATCTGGGGCGGTGAGTTTGGCCGCACGGTCTACAGCCAGGGAACGCTCACGAAGGACAATTATGGGCGTGACCATCATCCTCGCAATTACACAATGTGGATGGCGGGCGGTGGCATCAAGGGCGGTCAGGTGTACGGGGAAACCGACGACTTCAGCTACAACGTCGTCGATAAGCCCGTGCATATTCACGATCTGAACGCCACCATTCTGCACACGCTGGGCATCAATCACGAACAGCTGACCTACCGCTTTCAGGGCCGCGACTTCCGCCTCACGGACGTGCATGGAAACGTAGTGAAAGACATCCTGCGTTCGTAGTGGGCCGGTTGGCAATGAACGAACTGTTCTCTGTGATGCACGGCGTCTGACAGGGTAAGTCTGTTACAGAATTCGGAGATCCGCATTGGCATCGAACGCCTTGATGCGAAAGATGGTAATCAGCGCGGCGCCGATGCTGAGAGCCAGAAAGATTACGCCTAAGCCTGTCAGCAGGGTGGTGCTGAAGGCTTCCGAAGGGAAAGCAATCCGGTCAGTAGCTCGACCAGGGTCAAAGATTGCTCGGCTAATTCCCATGGCAACAAGCCCAATCACCATGTGAGCGGCCGGCATGAATTGACTCAAAGCGGTGAAGATTGAACCAACCAACAGCCGCCACATCAATCCGGGCCATTGAGTGCAGCCCCAAAGTCCTGCAAAATAAACGGCCGCGATCCCGGCGAACAGGCCAGGCTCCGAACCGCTTGCTTTGACAAGCGGATAACCAAGAGAAAAAGGAACCGGCAGATTCAGTGCGACGGCCAGAAACCATGCGAAGTGGATGACGACAGGTTTCTGAAAAAACGTTGGCGGAGGCCCCGGAGCGACGGCTCGTTCCAGTACGGCCGAGGCCGCGTAGGGATTCGTGTCCTGTTCTGGCGGCATAACTAGATAAAACCCGGTTCAAGTAAAGAAGCGTCATTTCTGCCCCTTCTCCCCTGCGGGGAAGAAGGTGGCCGTCAGGCCGGATGAGGGGGCTTCGGCTGCAACCTCAAAAATCATAAATTAAACAAAACACAATACAACCCCCTCACCCTAACCCTCTCCCCACGCAGGGGAGAGGGGACAAAACAAACGCCCTTCTCTCACTGCACAGGAGCGAGAACTCAGAGATCTTTACGACTCAGATTCTCAATCGGAACCTGCTATCATCAAAGGCTATCTGGGCTGTTCAAGACGCGTCTTCAGAAGTTCGGGTAAATACTTCATCGGCACAGAACCATGATCCAGAACGGCTTCATGGAAGCGTCCCAGGTCAAACTCATCGCCCAGTTCGCGCTGGATCTGCTGCCGCAATCGATAATGGGCCATACGTCCCACAAAGTAGGTGCTCAGCTGCGTTGAACTCTGCTTGGCTCGAATGATCTTCAGCCGCGCTTCACCTTCTGACTGATACGCCCCTTCCGTCAGAAATGCGAAGGCTTCTTCGTCCGTCATTTCCGTGCAGTGCATTTGGTGATCAAGAATGGTGTTCGCCACCGCACGCAAATAAAACTTCAGCTGATTCAAACGCAACGGCAGACTGCCATCGCCGTAGCCCTGATCGAGCATCATCTGTTCGGTATACACAGCCCAGCCTTCAATGAAGACCCCGGACTGCAGAACCTTGCGGATGAGTGACGGGCAGCGGTTCGAATACTCCAGCTGCACATAATGCCCTGGATACGCTTCGTGAATCGTCAGCACCTGAAGCATGTGCTGATTGTATTCTTCCAGAAAACTGCGGACTCGATCCGCACCCCAGTCAGCTGGCGGCGGACTGACCGCATAGGAACTTGTGCCCAGTGGATCGAGCGGCAGGGCAGACTCAAGATAGGCCAACGAATTTCCCCGGCGAAATTCCGGCATCTCAATGACCTGACAACGATCGGGTTCCGGCAGTCGCAGAATGTCCTGGCGAGTGATGAACTCCTTGATCCGCCCAACGGTCGCTCGCGCATCCGCGACCAGAGCTTCGGGAGTTCCGTGTTCCTGGCTGACGGCATGCGTCACCATCGCAATCGTTTCTCGCCGTCCGGCTTCATCGTCCGGTGGCAGCACCTTGCCGGGCACATACTGGCTCCACAGTTGTCGTGACACCACATACATTTCACGCTGGACGCGGATAAATTCATTCTCCGCATCCGCCAGCACCTGATCGGCTGACATGCCGGCGTTCAGGACCAGTTCGAGCTTCTGGGAAAACAGATCCCGGCCGAGACGCCATTCGCCGTTGGCGCGAAGACGCCGACTGTCCTCAAGAAACAACTGATGCTCTTTCAAGGCCGTCACCGCCAATGCGGAGACTTTGCGAAGTTCGTCCAGCTGCGGGCTGTTACCAGCCAGTTCAAAGATTCCTTTTTCATACAGCCCGATGGCTCCGCGATTCTGCAGGATGGCCGTTTCAAGAATCGAAGGTGGTGAATCTCGCAGCGTTTCGCGAGCTGTCTTTACAATCCGCGGGATCTCGCCAATTCGCGAGATTGCGTTTTTGAGATTGGTTTCCAGCGGCAGTGTGGACTGAGTCAGCAGCGTATACACACTGTCGCTGATATAGCTGCCATAGGTTCGCGGGTCTTCTTCAAACGGACGAGTATTCTCGGCCAGCCAGATGTTTCGAATCAGCTCGTCACGAAGGATCTCAAAATCAATCTGACCGTTGCGCGACAGTCCGTCATACGGGACCGCCTCAGGCAGTCGCTTCAGCTGGATTCGATAATGGTCAAGCCACCCACGTCGGGCCTCAGAGGAGATATCATCCAGCAGATGATCAAAGCGATGGTCACCCAGCACGGTAGCTTCGAGCGGTCTCAGGCGGAACGATTCTTCAAGATGCTCATTGAAGAATGTTTCCAATTTGGGATCGGCATCCTGCGCGACGGCAGAACACATGAGACTAATCAGAACCGTCAGTGGAAAGAGTGTTTGTGTGCTCATGCGAAACAGGATACCTCAGCAAGGCAGACGGCAAAAGCGAACCCCGAGCGTTGCTTTGGGCTGGCATGTCGCTGGTCGGTTGAGCCGGACGGCAAAACGCAGATTGTTCGTCGCCCCAAATGCGATTCCGCCCGAATAGGGCAACCACTCAGCCCGGGGCAACTTCGAGAGAATCTCGAGATCCCAGGGTATCAACGCGAAGACACTTGGGAAGATGAACGTAAATCGCGGTTCATCGAATCTTTGCTGAGGGGTCTACCAATCCCATTTCTATTCTTTGGAGAACAACCTGATGGCAAGCTTGAAGTCGTCGACGGCTCCCAGAGGCTTCGAACGATTCAGCAATCTGTCAGCAACAATCTGCAAATTGGCGAACTCACTGAACTGACAGAACTTGAGGGGCTACGTTTTGAAGACCTGCCCGAATCCCGCCAACTCAAGGTGAAGAACCGATCAATCCGAGGAACTATTCTGAATGAACATGCGGATGAACAGGCGAGATTCGATATCTTTGAGAGAATCAATACGGGGAGCAAAATTGCCAACACCGCTGAGGTCAGACGCGGCGCTCTTTCTGGACCGTTCCTTGACCTCGTAGTCGAATTGGCAAAGGACGAGCTATTCATGAAGTTAGCACCGGTCCCGGAGAAAGGTGTATACACACGATTTGAGTCGCTTGCAATTTGCAGTTTTCTAGCGATTACTACTTCACCTCAACTAAAGAAGCAGGTCCCGAACGTTTCAAGCTGGATTAACGGCGACGAATTTAAGAGCTACAGCAAGGCCGGGGGTGCGAACGCCAAACGCAGGTTGCGAGAACGACTGGAATTCGTGCGAGACAGGTTGTTGGACGAATGAGTATGGACACTGCCGCATTTGACGAACGAGTCGATGAGCTCGAATCGTATATTGCGTTACTGGATTCAATCGAGCGAGCCGCGCAGACAGGTCCGCCAGCAATTGATGGCCAAATCGTAACGACTCGCCAACAACGCATGCTCTATTCAGCGGTTTACCTGCAGCTATACAACTTGGTTGAAGCCACGGCAACATGGTGCGTCGTGGCCGTTTCGCAGGCAACGGCACATTCGGGTGCGTGGACCGTCGGACAATTAGAATCCCCAATCCGAAGCGAATGGATCCGCTCGACTGCCAGGACGCATGTACTATTGAATCCAGAGAACCGACACCAAACCAACTTGGTCTTTTGCGACCTGCTCCTCCAAGGAGGAGATATTTCAGCGTGGGAAATCGAGAAGGGGAGTGGCGGCAATTGGGACATTGCAGCGATCGAATCGATTAGTGAGCGAATCGGGTGTGTCCAGCAGATTGCGCCTGCCGTTAGTACTGCGGCCAAACGGCACTTCCGCAATGACAAGAGTTCGCTTTTGTTTATAAAAAATCTCCGAAATCAATTAGCTTATGGTTCGATATCATTTGAGCAATCGGGGGAAAACGTAACGGTAAGCGATCTGATTGATCTAAAGACGAGAACAGTCGATTATCTCAGAGAGGTGATTCAGTCGTTTAGTCGCTACGTTTCGGGATTTATGTTCTTGGATGCAGGTGCGCGGCCAACTGCAGGAGGCGACTAAAATGATTTCTGGCGTTGACCTTTTTTGTGGCGTAGGTGGACTCAGTCACGGACTGCAAAAGTCTGGCATTGATGTGCAGAATGGCGTGGGATTGCCCCGCGCCCAGAATTACTACACAATGCTTTGGTTATGGCAACGGACGATTCGGTCATCCGGAGCAAGACCGAGCCATCACTCTACGCGAAGCTGCTATGCTGCAGACGTTTCCAAAGTCCTATCGTTTTCTTCCAAAAGGGGCAAAAGTCGTGTTCCACGTTATGGGACGCCTAATCGGAAACGCAGTGCCAGTTGCACTTGCGAAAGCGGTTGGTCGTGAGTTCGTTGAGCACGTAAAGGCCCACAGGATTTGTTGACAACCAAGGCGTGGCTTCCAGGCTTCTTGCTTACCACTGAACCGAATTAGCAGCCATGAGGCTGAAATCATCGCTCGAATAGCTCGTGTGGACATCTTGCGGCGGATGAGATAGCCATCGTTCACCTGATGAATCAAGCGGTGCAGCGGTGCCGTCTTCTCGGGGCTGATCGGGTGACCGGAAAAACCTATGATCATCGGAAGTAAGGCGAGCGGCAGATTAGGAACTACCAATCCGAACAACCGGACGCTAGCGCGTGACGGCTGATTTTATTAGCCGGCAGGGCGCTACCCCCGGTTTTCGACGGTAACCAGAAATCTGCCGCTCGCCTAATGGCTCGATGAGCAGTTGGTGCATCATGCGAAATACTTCGGGATTGATTTGTTGTTTCAGGCGACTCCGCCAGATCATCTTCACGTGGCGCAGCGAGGCGACATTGCCGAATGGCCCGGTCTGATCGCTTTGGGTTTCATGAACAACACGGGCATTGCGGGGCCGGTTGAGAACTGCACTTCGTGCCGGACAGGCGGACTGTTGCTTTAATCGCAACTCGACGCGGCAGCGAGGGATTTGAGACGACGAATGCACGCAATTCCATCCCTCAATGACGTTTCCGGTTGCGAAGCAAATTCAAAGGGGTCAGGCTCAATACTGTTGGGCACGGCGTTGGATGTGGTTGCGGCGAAATCCGGGAAAACTTTGTGTGCGCTATCTTAAATTCCCCAGAAGCGTAACAAAGTGCGATCGGCGGAAAAAAGTTTTCCGTGTTTTTGGAACCGAAATTCGAAAACAGCCGTGTTTTGAAAGCGGTTCAGTTTTCTGTTCGAGTAGCCAACATTCCGAAAGCCTTGGCGCGTTCCGCCACGGGCCTATAACGCCGACGCCCTGCCGCTCGCCGAAAACGGTAAGGACAGGGCGTGGATTTTGACGTTCGTTACCGACCTGTTTTGCTGGAGGTCTGGCGGAACCTCGGCAGTTCGGGCAGTAAAGGCGTTGCCTCGTCGAAGGGGGCCGGTTCGATGTGCGTTGCGTCGAACAGCTCTTCCGGTGGCTTGCCGAATGGTTTGGCTGGAGCCTCAGAGTCTTCCTTCTCACGAGGTAACGCTGGCTGTGTCTCCTCAAGCAAAGATTCTGCCGGGGCCTCCGGAACTTCCATCGACGGGCCAGCTGGAGTAACACTCGTGGCAGACTGATTTGGATCAGATGTCATGCCGTTGACAACGCCAGGGATGTGAGGGCGATCAGGATTGCCTTTCGCTTCCCAGGCATTTGGTGCAGCCCCACGAGTGAAGTCCGCCGGAACAGCGTCGACGTGCGTATTGTCAAGAGCATGCGTCATCGCCTCGCCCCGCTGTTTAGCATCTTCGTAGGCTTCAGGATTCCACTGGCCTTCCGCCAGATAAATCGAATTGGTCTGCAGCAAAGTTCCCTTACGGAAATTCAGCTCGGTAATGGCCTTGTTATATTCCACAATGCTGCGGAGATACCCCTGGTCGGCATCACGGCTGCCGATTTTCGCATCAAGGACGCGGTTAAACGATGCGACATCCCGAATTTCCTCAAGAGTCTCGCGCTCAAGCGTTGCATCGGAGAGACTCACAGACGAAATGGCTCGCTTGGCCCCAACCTCCGCCAGCAAATACCAGCGGTCCATTTCCAGGATAGCATTGTTCAGTTCTCGAGCCACCTCGACCTCCTGCTCCTGCAGGACGGCACGTGCTTTTCGCAGTCGAAGTTCATAGTTGCGGACCTGAGCTCTTGCAAGTCGCAAGCCGAGCGGCATCGAGAACTGAAGACCGGTGCCCCAGCCAATGTTGTCGCCCTGAGTGAGCGATTCGTAAGCGCTGCGATAGCCAGCGTCGGTCTGGCCATCGTCGTCTTCTGATCCGAACAATTGATCACCAAAGCCGTTGACTCGGTACTGAGACACAAAGTCCAGACGTGGACGAGACAGATTTTTGGCCGCTGTCAGCTGCAGTTCCAGACTGCGGATTTCCCACTTCTGACGACGCAACTCGGGACGATTGGCCAGCGATTCCAGAAGAGACGCTTCCCAGTCAGGAACCAACTGAGCTTCGCTTGGTCGGTCAATCGGTGTCAAAAACTGGCCGTCATTCAGTGGCAGTCCCAGCAGACGGCGAAGGCGATGCTCTGCGCTAAGGACGTCAGCCAGCGAGCCTTTCATACGTGCATCCGCCTCGTACAGTCGGCTGATCGCCAGGAGTTCAGCCTGCTTCATCTCCGCGCGGACTGAAAGAGAGTCCCGAAATGTGACGAGATCTTCAAACGTCTTAACTTCGGAATGGTAAAGCTGCAGTGCGAGATACAGATCCCAGTATTTGTTCTCTACATCTCGCGCAAGACTGGTGACGGACTGTTCGAACTCCACCAGCGAAATGTCCGAGTTGATCCGCGAGATCAACACACCCTGCGACACACCGCTGACGCCGCGGAGACCCTGAGCCAGGGGACCGGCGATACGCGTATATTCTGTACCGAATCCAGCAAGCAAAGGCTGACGGTATTCTGCCTGAATGGATCCGGTGTACGCTGATGGAAACAGGCGAGTCAGATTATTCTGGCTGTAGTTCCATTCATGCTGAATCGCGACGGTTCCGGAGTTTGCCAGACTCTTTTCAAGACGCGCCGACAATTGTCCGGTATCGTCTTCCAGCACATCGCCCGCCTGGAGGCCCAGATTCGCGGTGTTCTGCGGATCTTCGGATCGGCCCGACTGCAGATTGGCAGTAAAAATTGGATCGAAGTCTGACAACGCTGCTTCAACGCCACGGTTGCCGAACAGGAAGCTGGTTTCCTGAATCGCACTGTCATACACCGATGCGACTCGCGACGGGTTATTCATCAACGGATTGGCAGGGGAACCGAACGTCTGGTCTTCACGCAGAATGGCCGAGTTCGAAAGGGCCAGCTTAATGCACTCATCCAGATGAACCGGCCGCTGTTCCACATCTTCAAGACTGGTGATCGTCCGTGGCGGACGAAACAGCTCGGGATTGGTGTGATGGCCTTCCGGCTCAACAGGGTACTCAATGGCAGTCGCATAATCGCGATAGTGACGAACGGGATTTTCTTCCCCGATCAGGTACTGCAACCGTGCGCCTGGGGCAGCACACCCCTGGCTGAACAATGCTGCGAGCAGTAACGCTCCCGTGGGTCGCTTCCATCGGGTTGTATTCACGCGGTCAGCCTCCTGAAGTCAAAGACCGGGGTCTTCGACAACCTGTGATGCCCGGTATTTGCCTGGCTTCACGTTGCTTGATCTTTCCTGCCAACATGCCAAAGGCGCAAATCGCCCTGGCGGGTGGTGTCCTAATCGTTATCGTCAGAATAATCCGTAAACTTTGCCCAAACATCCTGACAGGATTCTTTAGGAGGGTCTGCCGAAGTGAGTCGGCAGAAACTGCCGATGCCTGTTTTTTACGGTCGGCTGCGGTCCATCGCGTCGGCGTGAGAATTCGGTAAGATGCGGCAGAGAGGTGGCTGACCGGAGCACGAATTTCGCCTCGAGATTTGCGAAACGCACTCCATTCAGATCACGTCCGGTCAGTCGGTGCGGTTCAGTGGTAAGGAGGACTTTCCGGCCGGAAAGTCTCCGGGAAGACTTTGAAAATCTGGTCGTTCAGGTCCTTCATTCAGCCGGTCGCGGCAGCAGGAACATGTGATTATGGACTCAATAACACGGGTCACTCGGGAAACTCTGAAAGCGGGCGAAGTGCTGTGCAGCTACTGCACCGCCCGATGCTGTCGTTATTTTGCGATGAGCATTGACACTCCCAAAACGTGGGAACAGTTCGACAACATGCGATGGTACATGATGCACGGACCGCTCTCCGTGTTTGTCGATGGAACGTCCTGGTTCCTGCTGGTTCCCGGCGACTGCAAGCATCTGCAGGCAGACAACATGTGTGGCACCTATCACACGCGACCACAGATCTGCCGTGATTACACGACGGATTCCTGCGAGTACGACAACGACGGTGTCTACGACCAGTTCTTCGAAACTCCCGAGCAGCTGTGGGAATACGCTCATGCCGTTCTGCCCGCGCGGTCTCGTCGAGCCCCCGGTGGTCCCGTGTCATTGCCGGTGCTGCAGATGGCCTGACGAACAGCACTGCTGAACGCGGGTTGTTTGTGGCGAGATGACTGGTTGTTTCAGACAACTGGCTGTAGTAGTGGTGCGGAGGCGTTGTGGACCACTGCCGCGGGGGCAGTGGCGTTGGAAAGAGATTGCCGCGGAACTTGAAAAGGTTCTCAAGGCCTGTCCCCAAAATCGCGAACATCAAAGCAACACCGGGCGTCAGAACTGTCTGAGTCCTCATTTCCTTTCACTTTGAATTTATTGGTTAGCTTCGTGTCTGACAAGAAAACCCATCGCATCAAACCTCAAACACTTCGTGGCTTTCGGGATTTTCTTCCCGACCAGATGATGGCCCGTGAGCACCTGATTGATATCGCTCGTTCGGTTTATCGAAGCTATGGATTTGCTCCGATTGATACGCCGGCTCTGGAATATGCCGAAGTGCTGCTTGGTAAGGGCGGTGAAGAATCGGACAAGCAGGTGTTTCGTTTCACCGATCAGGGCGACCGCGATGTGGCCATGCGATTCGATCTGACCGTGCCGCTGGCCAGATTTGCGGCTCAATACGTTCAGGAACTGGGTGTGCCGTTCCGTCGTTACCACATTGCACCCGTCTGGCGCGGCGAACGGCCGGCGCGCGGCCGCTTCCGTGAATTCATGCAGTGCGATTTTGACACCATCGGCACGATGAGCAATTCTGCGGACATCGAGACGCTGTTTGTCATCAATGATCTGTTCGAAAAAATGGGGATTGAACGCTTCAAGATTCGCGTGAACAACCGCAAAGTCCTGAACGGACTGCTCGAAAAATGTGGTCTGTCGGAGCATGCGGTCGGCATCCTGCGGTGCCTTGATAAGCTCGACAAAATTGGCCGCGATGCTGTCGCAACTGAGATGGTCGAAAAAGTCGGAATCACCGCCGAGGGCGCGTCGCAGGTTCTGAACATGGCTCAGCTGAAAGGCACCCCCGATCAGGTTCTGACGGAGCTTGAAGGCATGCTGGCCGGAAGCCCGACCGGCGAACAGGGCGTGCGGGATCTTCGTGAACTGTTTACTTCGGTCGATGCTTGTGGCTGGCCTGCTGGCCGTGTGTCGCTGGATGTGGCGATTGCCCGTGGTCTCGATTATTATACGGGCACCATTTACGAAACGCTGCTGGGCGATTTGCCGGAAATTGGCAGCGTTTGTTCGGGCGGCCGTTACGACAATCTGGCCGATCTGTTCACCGCGCAGCAACTTCCTGGAGTCGGCGCGAGTCTTGGTCTGGACCGCATGCTGGCGGCGATGGAAGAACTGGGCATGACGCGAAAAGCGACCACGCCGGCTCCGGTGCTGGTGACAATGTTCGATGCGACTCGCGTTTCCGATTACCTGCAGATGGGCCGAATGCTGCGAAAAGCCGGAATTGGCACGGAGGTTTATCCGGAAGCCAAAAACATTGGCAAGCAGATGAAGTATGCCGACAAGAAAGGCTTCAGACTGGCTCTGATTGCCGGCGGTGATGAATTCGCTGCGGGCCAGTGGCAGATCAAAGACCTGAAGAATGGCAGTCAGGAATCCGTTCCGGCGGCTAACATCATTCCGCATATCACCACACTGTTATCACCGGTTCAGTGAGGCAATTGGCCTGTGTCAGGCCAATTCTGGAATGCAGCGTGGTCGGCGAGCGGGTTGTTGATTTACTGGGTTTTCAGACCTCGAAACGCAAGTAAGGGATGGAATTGCCAGGGTTCTTCGCCACACATCCCTCGCTGACGCATCGGGTTAAGATTAAATCCACAACCCGCTGGCCTGCCGGGCTTGTCCGCCTGACAGTGTCGGGTTTCAAAATTTCTGATCTTTTCTGGTTCTCCTTCCACGCACTGTGCCACCATGGTTGAAAATCTTCCGTACGACACCATTCGACATAAAGCCCTGACCATTGAGGGCTATTCACGGGCTGCCGTGCAGAGTTACTGGCGAGTTCAGGAGCTGAAGATCGGCTTCGAACTGGGAGCCAGTCCGTGGTCGTTTATGGGGACTCAGTTCTTTCTTGTCACGCACGGGCATCTGGATCATCTTGCCGCACTGCCCGTGTATGTGGCTCGTCGCCGCATGATGAAGATGGATCCGCCGACGATCTACCTGCCTCAGGAAATCGTCGATGACGTGTGGCGAGTCCTGAAGGCGTGGCAGCGTCTCGATCGCGGCCGCATGGTGTGTGAACTTGTCGGCGTCAAAGAAGGCGATCTGATTACGCTGTCGCGTGAACATCGTGTGGCCGTGTTTCCGACAAAGCATACCGTCCCGTCGGTCGGCTATGTTGTGTACGACGTTCGCAAGAAACTTAAACCGGAATATCACGGGCTCAAGGGCGACCAGATCCGTGACCTGCGTCTGCAGGGGCTTGAGGTGGCTCATGAAACACTGACGCCGCTGCTGTGCTTCACCGGCGACACGTCACCGGCTGGCCTGGATGCTCATCCGGACGTCTACAATGCCGAAGTACTGATTACGGAAATGACCTTCTTTCGCCCCGAACATCGCAAAGAGAAGATCCACAAGTTCGGCCACATGCATCTGGATGATATTCTGGAACGCGCCGAACGTTTCAAAAACGAACTGATCATTCTCGCGCATCTCAGCACCCGAACTCACGAAGCAGAAGCCCGCCGGCGACTTGAGCAAGTACTTCCCGAATCCCTGCGTCCACGGGTGCGGCTTTGGAATTAGTGTGCCCTCTCCCCCACAGGGGAGAGGGGACAATCCAGAACGTCCTTCTCCCCCGCGGGGGAGATGCGACAGCTAAGGCAATCGATCCAGTTCGTAGCGAAAGGCTCCGGAAAGGATTGGGAATCGGCACCAGGTTTTAGGATCCAGATTCTTATCATCCACGTGGAAAGAAGGCGCATAGCGTTCACGCTTCCATTGATTTCGCGACCACAATGTGAAGAAGCGGCGAACCCATTCAGAAAGCTGCGCGGCCGAATAATCCGTCGACTCACGAATCAGCGTCTCCAGAACGTCCGCGGGGCTGAGCTTGTCGCGAATCGCCAGTCGCTCGATATGATCGAGCAACGGATACGGCATCAGATCGCCTTCATCGGTCTGCTCATACTGCGACGGACGCAGCTCGGCCGTTGGCTGCTGCCCATTCACCAGGTGCAGCGACGTCACCGGCTGAACTCCTGCAGACCCCTGCTGTTCCAGCTGTCTCAGCCACTCGCGCAAAAACGCCTTGTCAATCCCCGCGATGGGACTCAACCCGCCTGATGTGTCGCCGTCCATTGTGGCATAACCAACCGCAGCCTCGGACCGATTGCTTGTCGCCAGCAGCAAGGCATTGCGAAGATTGGTCAGCAGCCACACAGACGGCGAACGAGTCCTCGCCTGAATATTCTGCAGAGCGATATCGTCCGTCTGCCATGTAAGTCGGCGTTCGATAGCCGTTTCGATGGCCCCCGTGTACAGCTGGACGATCTGATCCACGTCGATTTCATAGAACTGCCCGCCAACACCCCGCGTGACTTCTCTGGCCGCGTTTCGTGTCACATCGGAACTGTTGCGAGTCCCCTGATAGACACCGGCAAACAGCAGCTTCATCAGGGAATTCGCGTCGGCGGCAGCGGCGATGCCGGGCAGGTAACTGAGCTTACTCTTAAACCCTTCCAGCCCCAAATCGGCCAGTCCGAGTTCCACCATTCCGCGGATCAGCACTGCGCAGGCCGACGAATCCGCACCACCGCTCATGCTGACCACAAAGCCATTCGAGCGGCTCTTGCGCAGGTAATCATACAGCCCCAGCGAAACGGCCTGAGTGAACTCATCAAACCGCGACGGAGAAGCGACGAATGCTGGCGATTCGATCTTACTTTGAACGGGCAAAAATCGACCGGCAATCGGCACGACTCGATCAAAGATGTCGTCGGACACGTCAGCCGCCATGGCATGAATGCTGGCCCGCCGAGTTCTTGTCAGATCAATGTCAATATCCGCCGCCGTGATATCGGTGTCCGCAAAACGAAAGCGAGCCCCCGTGGCCAGAAGACTGCCGCACGAAGCAATGAGGGCGCCGCCGTCATAGATCGCACGCCCCGCTTCGTTGCCGCACAGATTGGCGTAGATATAACTGACACCGAATGAGCGTGATCCTTCCAGGACGAATCGTTTTCGGATCTCATGCTTGCCGAATGCAAAGTGGCTGGCACTGGGATTTAAAATGATATCCACGCCGCATTCGGCCATTCGAATGCCCGGCCGTCCCGCAACCCACGCGTCTTCACAGATTTCGAAGCCCATGCGGACTCCGTCATATTCAAACAGCAGATCGCCAATCGGCCAGCTCTGACCGTTGTGATGATATTCTGTAATCGTTTCAGCAGGCCACGCACGGAACCAGCGTGGTTCGTAGTGCAGGCCATCTCCGGCAAGATGCTGCTTCGCCACAAAGCCCACGATGCGACCGTTCGACAGCACACAGGCGGTGTTGTAAACGCCGTTGGTGACAAACAGCGGCAGGCCCACGGAAACAATCATTCCCTCCGTGTGAGTGACGATCTTCTGCAGCATTTCCCAGGCCGTCTGCCACACGTGCGGTGCCAGAAACATATCTTCGCAGCCATAGCCGGTGATGCAGAGCTCGGGCAGACACAGGACATGCACGTCCTGCTGGCGAGCCTGTGCGATGGCTTGCAAAATGCGCTGTGTATTTCCGTCCCAGTCGAGGGGAGTCTGGTTAAGAGTGGCCGCTCCCAGTCGCACGCGTTTCATAGATCGGTCCGATGAGCATCAGTCGGTTTGGATGTTTTCTCAAGAGCCTTCATAATAGCGAACATCGGTGGCTGCGAGAATCCCTGCAATTCTATCGCACGGAATGCGGAACACCCGGGAAATCCGCAGAAAGTCGGCGGCTTCGGCCGTCACCGAGTGAATCCACGCCGGCTTGCAGCTTGTTGATTTAATGAGCCGCAAAGCGTTAGCTGCGGGTGTGTGTAAAAAAACAGGGCAAACACCCGCGGCAAGGGGCGTTGATTTAATGGGTTTTCACAACCCGACACGTCAGTGAGGGATAAAATTGCCCACTTTTTTTCCAACATCCCTCGCTGACGCAGCGGGTTACGATTAAATCCACACCCGCGACTAGCGCCTCGCGGCTCAGGTTGTGACTAAATCAACAACCCGCTTGAGAAAGAAGGGTAGAACCACTGGCCCGAGTTCCGTCAAAGATTCAGGTGGTTTTTCGTCACAGAACGGGCGGCGATGCAGCGGATCCTCGTGCGACGGAAGCACGAATGCATTACTATTCTCAGCAACCGACTTGACAAAGTAGGCGTCACTCTCCGAGTGACGAAGGCCGCAACACGCGGCCCCTGGCATTCATCACTCGGAGAGTGATGCCTACTATAATCGCAAATCGATTCCCATTGAATCGATGCCCTGAAGCCTTTGATGCGGTGGAACGCTGACAGCATGATGTTCAGTTTATTACAACGAAAAGCTCTGCAGATCGCGATGTGTGCCATGGCCGCATTCTGCGGAGTTTCCACGCTGCGCCTGATGGCTGCTTCACACGTCGCCGTTCCTGCGCAGAATGAGCCCGATGAAACAGTTGCGGAAGACACGGAAAGCTCCGACGAAGAAAAGGAAGCTCGCGCCGGCTATGAACGATTTCTGAAGCTGGTGCTGCGACAGCCAAAGCCTGGCACCGCCTTCGATCGCGTCTATGCGTTTCATCTCGAACGAGGCTCGATCAACAGCTTTCGAGAGACTCTGGACGAACAGGCTGCCGCGTCAAAGGATGCCAATCAGACGAGCGCCCTCTGGACCGTGATCGGATTGATCGAACAACGCGGAGGTCGTGACGAACAGGCTGCTGCTGCATTTCTCAAGGCCGAAACCGCGCGTCCTGAGGATGCCTTTTCCAGCTGGTATCTGGGGCGTTCATTGATGCAGCTCGGTCGTGCGGCGGAAGCGGCGGAAGCTTTTGAACGATCGATCAGTCGATCACCAGAGAAGACAGAGCTGATTCAAATCTTTCAGGAACTTGGGCGAGCCCTTCGGCGTTCGCAGCAGCCAGACAAAGCGGCTGAGGTCTGGAAGCGCATGGAACAGTCGTTTCCGAAGGACTTGCGAGTCAAAGAACAGATTGCCACGACGCTGTTTGAGGAAGGCGATTTCGAATCGGCACTGCTTCGTTTTTCGGAACTGGCGACTCTTCACCGGGATCCCTATCAGGCGGCGCAGGCGGCGATGAAAGCGGCCGAATTGAAACTGCGTCTGGGCCGAAAAGAGGAAGCTCTGGCAGACTTCGAATCGCAGCTGAAAAAGCTTGATTCCGATAGTTGGCTCTTTCGGGAGGCTCGCAGTCGTATCGAAGACGTTTATCGGCGAACGCAGGATGAGCCCGGCCTTGTCAGCTATTACGAAGCGTGGCTGAAAAGTCATCCGGACGACGTGGATGCGATGTTGCGAGGCGCACGCATTTTGGCGCAACTATCGCGGACGGAGGAGGCGCGGGACTGGTACGTGAAGGCGCTCAAACGCGCGCCGTCCAGCGTCGAAATTCGGAAGGCTGTGATCGAGCAGCTGATTCGAGAAGAAAAGTATGCGGAAGCGATTGCGGAGTACGAACAGCTGCATCGCTACGATCAGGGAAACGCGGACCACATTCAGGAATGGGGACTGCTTTATCTTCGTCGTCAGGATCTGTCGGTTGAAGAGCAGCAGGCGAAGGCCGCAGGCGTGTGGAATTTGTTGCTGGTCGACAGGCCTGATGACCCGGCGAAGGTTTCGCGAGTTGCTGAACTTTTACGCCGCGGTGCGATGCCGGAAAAGGCGATCGAATTCTATCGAAGGGCTATCCAGCTTGCGCCTGCTGATCCACAGTATCGCGAGTACCTGGGTCAGTTGCTGCATTCTCTCCAGCGGACTCAGGAGGCAATGGAGATTTGGAATTCCATCGCTCAGGGTGAGCGGCGGACGACTGCGAATCTGATTCGTGTTGCCGAACTGCTGGATCGCTTTGGGCATCGCGACGAAGGTCTCGACGCGATGCGGTCAGCGTGCGCAATGACTCCGGAATTCACTGACCGCATCCGGTTCGCTCAGATGCTGCGCGAAGCTCCGGCCGAAGATCGCAGTTCCCTTCTGGCCGAATCGCAGCAGCAACTGGAGCTTGCCGAAGCAATGGCCGAATCGTCTGACGAGAAGCAGCGGGTGCTGGACGAGCGCCTGCTGACCCTTCAAGCCAGCGGAACGTTGAATGCTGAGACACTCAGGCTGGCCAACGATCTTGAGAAGAATTCGGAAGCTACCGTCGACCAGTGGAGAACGCTGGCTTTATATTTTGACGCTGGGGACCAGACAGAGGAGGCTCTTGCCGCGATCCGGAAAGCGACGACTCAGGAGCCTGATTCTGTCAGTGCGTGGTCAACGGCTGCAGCGCTGCTTGAGAAAAACGGACAGAACGCGGATGCAGCTGAGGCTCATCGCCATCTGGCCCGAATCGACCAGCGATTTCTCACCGAACATCTCAAACACATCGCCCAGCTGGAACAGAAACTGGGGCGAAAGACGGAAGCTCTGCAGGCGGCCAAATCACTGATCGCGGCCGCTCCAGGAAACCTGGAGTATCTGCAGTTCTACGCGGATCTGTGCCTTGAAATGGGTTTTAAAGACGACGCACTAGACGCTCTGCGACGGTCAGTGCGATCCAATGCGACAGATGAAACGTCCCTGCTGACGCTCGCCCGGACACTCGCCACTCAGAATGACACGGCGGAAGCGATTGAACTCTATTGGCGTGCATTTGAGCAGTCGACAGATCGCGACACCCGAACGGACATCGTCTCGTCCCTGGCCTCGCTGCATTTGCGCATCAACCAATTTGATCGACTGATTCAGAAGCTGGAACAAAGTCGTCGGCAACACGATCAGCAGCAAGATAATATCCTTGAGTTGGTCGCAGCATTTCGCGCAGCCAACGATCTCACTTCGGCGCGCCAGCGAATTGAACAGTCACTGACATCCGACGCTGTGGACGTGATATTGCTGGAGGAGTTGTCGCAACTCGCAGAAGACGATGGAGACATCGAGTCCGCTGCTGATTATCAGCGGCGAGTCAATCGTGTCACGTCATCAGAGCAGAGCCGGATGCGGCTGGCCAATCTACTTTTGAGACTCGGCGACGTGAGTGAAGCGGAAGTCATCTGGCTGGGAATGGTGAGCGGAAATGTTCCGGCCCAGGAAATCATAATGGCCGTTGATCAACTGTTTCTGCTGAAGAAATACGATGTCGCTCAAGGACTTTGCGATCGCTTTCTTCAGAATCATCCTGATAATTGGGAAGCCATGGTGCGGATGGCCGTGCTGGCGTGGATTGACGGGGATTCGGAAAAGGCGGTTGAGTTGTCCGAACGCTTAATCAGTCTGCAGCTTCCTTCGAATACTCCGTCGGCCGCTGCCGCGTGGAAAAATTCGCAGCTTGCCGGTTTGGCGACAGCACCCGGGCTATCGCAACCGCTCTACGTTTTTAAGCGATGGGCAGAGCCCAATCCGATCAATGCCCGCTGGAACCGGATCAGCCCGTGGCTCTCACTCTTGCGCACGACGATGAGACTCGCATGGGTTCATGAGCGGGATGAATCCGTTCTGAAATATGAACTCGTGGCTTCCGCGATGCCGCAGGACTTCGGCGAGGCGCGATTAATCTGCCGAATCGCGCTGTGGCTTGATTCCCGGCAACAGGGGCAGGAAGACACTTTTTTGGCCAGCATGAAGACGGTGCTCGCAGGCGATTCCGAGCAAGCATCAGATGCAATTTTGATCTTGTTTTTGCGGGATGATCGACAAGATCTGCAAGGTACAAGTCTTATCGCTCTGGACGCTTCCAGCCAGCTTGCCAAAAAAGGCCTTCCGGAATTGCAGGCCGTGCATCTGGATATGGCAAAGTACTACATCTCCTCACGCAGTTCTGCGCAGTCGTCAGCAGAAACGAAGGCGGCTGAAGGCGACATTAGACCCGATCAGATCGATTTGCTCATCGAATGTTTCGAGTCGCTCCTGGATAAACATCCCGAGTGGCTGCAACTGGATGCCACATCGGTTATGTGGGACGGCGACGCCGATACGATGACTCTCGTCAAATGTGCGGACTTAGCCGGAAGGATGTCGGCCATTGATGATCTGATTCAGAAGCTGTGCGCAGAGGGCAACACAAAACGTCAGCTTTCAGCCGGACTATGGTTGGCACTGTGTCGAGACAGCCTCAGGCAAAAGATTGCACTCGATGATGCATTTCAATTATTGGATCGGATCCAGAAAAATGAAGCGGCCGAAAGCCCGAACGTCCAACAGCTTCAGGACAATTCTGCGAATGCCACGGGCCTGTTGAAGATGCTCGCCACGGCAGCGCCGGTTGCGAACGATTCTGCATCGCTTTATCAATTGCTGGACTGGTGGGTTAGCCATTCTCTTTCAGGTTCGCAAAGAGCTTCAATAGCTTCCGCGCAGTCGCTCGGGCGTTTCGATGCGGACCGACTGGCGTCCAGCGTGATTCAGGGAAAAAAATCTGAGATTCCTACTAATGTACCACGAGAGAGTCTGCGATTTGCCGCGTCTACGTTGGGCATCGACCATCTGATCTCACTGGAGGAGTGTCAATTTCTACAGATCATCAGCGAGAGTTTATCGACACTCGGACGTGCTGAGCAGGATCGACTTGTTGACTGGTGTCAGCGGCGAGTTGCCCGGACAAATCCAGAGTCGCAGCTAGTTCTTCATCTGACCCAGGCGCTACTGACCTGGAGTCGCAATTCTTCAGAAGAAACGATCGGCCACCTGACGAACGCTGCTCGCCTGCTGCCGCATGACAACCGACTGCATTTAAAACTGGTTTGGCTGCACGATTTGGAAGGTCAGCACAGGGAGGCTCTGGCCATTCTCGATGAAATGTCGGAAACAGATTCCGTCGTTGTGAAAGCCCGCGAAATTCTTATCCTGGACATGGCCATGAAAAGTCGCCAGCCCGAGCCCGCCAGAAAGGCGGCAGAGCGACTTTACGGGCTGCAGCTCAACTACAGCGAAGAGATTTATCTGGCGACAAAAATGCGCCAGCTTGGAATGTCGCAACTGGCAGACCAGGTCGCCGCCAGAGCAACGCGTGTGGCTGCTACAAGACCCGGCAGTTCACCGATTGATTTGCTGAATTTGCACGAAGCACAAGGGGACACTCAGGCCGCCATTCAGCTGGCGCAACAGTTGATTCGCCGGACGCAGGGCGACGGTGCTGCCTGGCGAAATGGGAGAGGCCCAACGCCCGATCAGATTCGATCGCGAGCGATTGCCGTTCTGAAAAGCACGGGTGAACTGGAACGGATGATTGAGCGGCAAAAGATTCAGCTGGAAAAATCGCCGCATTCAACTTTGCTGATGCAAAAGCTGATCGAGTCGCTCGAAATCGCCGGCCGGGATGCGGAGGTTCAGGAACTGCGCGATCGCATGAGCAGCGATACCACGTCCAGTTCCATGCAAACCATGCTTGACCGAGCCAAACGATTACTGGACGCCGGCCAGCGAGCAGAGGCGTGTGACGAATGGCTGAAAGTTCTGACTCGCTACCCCGTCGCGTTCTGGCAACAGAAAACGAGCCTTGAGCCGCTCTTCATTTCAGAAAATCGGCTTGCGGACCTTTGTGATGCCATTCTGGGCAGTGCTCACAAGGGACTGAGAAATTATGGAGATCCTCAGCATCTGTTTTCACTTCTGTCTCGCCTGGCCGAAGATCCGCTGCTGCAGCCCAGGGCGGCTCAATTGCTTCATTTAATCGTGGAGCGACATCCCGAAGAGACTGCGGAGGCTCTGATTCTGATTCAAGATCAGCAGCTGTGGACAACTCCAACGTTCTTTAATGTACTCGCTCAGGTTTATCTCCCTGCAACTGCCAAAGACTTAAAAAGAACGAGTCTGGCCTGGACTGACGATTATCCACGGAGCTCGGATCGCTCCTTCAACCAAATGACGCAGACCCTGCAGTTGCTGCTGGATGCCCTGGCAGAGGAAGATCGCCGTCGAGAATTTCGCCGCTCCGTTCTGGAAGCACAACAGATATTTCCGAGATGGCAGGCTGGCCCGATCCTGCTCATTCTTGTCGCCATGCATGAGCCAGATGCTGAAGAACGGCTGCCTCCGCTGATCACGTCGCTCGTCGATTTGAACGCGGCAGCGATGCCGGAAGTTCTGGCATGTAAGCTGGCCCAGATGTTGGCATCCAGTCGCGCCGATCTGAATGAAATGGCGATTTTGTTGCTGGAAAAAACTGTCGCGAATCCGGCGGTAACTCGATTCAGCTTCGATTCTCCCGCCTCATCTTTACTGACAGACCTGTACCTGCAAACAAAGCAGGCGGACCGAGGTCGCACGTTTATTCAAAGCCTTGTGTCTCCGGAGTCTGACCTTCATGTCGTGGATGTGCCGCAGCGACAACGGGCCGTCGGCTCACGTCGTGCCGCGGCCAGAGCGTTCCTGAAGTTGATGGATCCGGTCAGCGCATTGATAGCCATCTCGCCTGTTTCGGAAGCGGATGACGCCTGGTATTTCGAGCAGGTCTTTCCGCGACGATACCTTTTTATTGACAACAACCAACGGGCCGGAGTCAGTCTGAAAGAACTGCGTGCAAACGCTGCTCGGCTGATGACCGCCGACGTTATTGCTCAGCAGCTGCAACAGGGACGAGAATCCGAGAACCACGCTGATCGGCCCGTGTTGAATCTGAACGTCGGGATCGTGAGTCGACCTGATGGCGGACTGCAACTGGAATCTCAGGTGCTGAGCTCCCTTGCCGGAAAAGAGACCGTTGACAAAAGTGCCGTCGATGATGGCTCCCTTTCGCGCCTGACGGATGTGCTGATTCGGGAGATGAAAGAGGAAGCTCAGGACACCCCCCTAATTCTTCTTGGCCTGTTTCGAGTGTTTGTCTCAGCCGATCAGCAATTGAGTGAACGCCTGACGCCCGCAGCAGATAGTTACGTGAGTCGCCCGCCAGTCTCGGGCGCGACGAAAGGGCTCCACGATTTGCAGGATGAAAACCGTCGACAGGCCGACCTGGGATTCGCACATCTGGCACTGGTGATTTCAGACATTCCTGAGTTACAACCGCTTGCGTTGAAAATGACGCAGCGTGCGTTGAAAGAGTGTGAGTCGCAGTCCCAAAATCAGTACCTGCCGACTGTGTTTTTTATGCAGGGCACGGTGCTGCAAAGCATGGGCGACAAACCAGGCGCCGAGGCTGCGTGGACCCGCATGCTGGACGTGATGATTGCGGAACCGTAAAGCGGCTCCCTTTACTCCCTCAGTGAGCCGCAAGGCGCTAGCCGCGGGTTTAAAAAAAACAACGAAAACACCCGCGGCTAGCGCCTCGCGGCTCATTCGTTCAACCGCCCGAATTCTCAGCAGCTTTCTTCAAAAACGATAAGCCGAGGTCGCAGCCGCGAACACGGAAGCACTCCCTGCTAAACTGAGGAGACATGTGTCCTGCCATTGAAGCGTAATCCAGAGGTAGTTTTGTGACTCACGATATTTATGAAAACCCGCTGATCACTCGTTATGCATCCCGCGACATGGCCGGCATCTGGTCTGCGCAAACCAAGCATTCGACGTGGCGTCGGCTGTGGATTGCCCTGGCCGAATGCCAGCAGAAACTGGGCCTGAACATCACCAACGAACAGCTGGCCGAAATGCGGGCGTCTGTCGACAACATCGATTTTGAGTCGGCCGACCGATATGAACGCAAGCTGCGCCATGACGTGATGGCTCACGTGCATGCGTGGGGCGATCAGTGTCCGACGGCGCGACCGATCGTTCATCTGGGCGCGACCAGTTGTTTTGTGACCGATAATTCCGAACTGATCCAGATGCGCGACAGTCTTCAACTGGTGCGTCGGCGGCTGGTTCAGGTGATCGATCAGCTGGCAAAGTTCGCGGTAAGCTTCCGTGACCTGCCATGTCTTGGATTTACTCACCTTCAGCCTGCGCAGCCGACAACCGTCGGAAAGCGAGCCACTCTGTGGTGCTGGGATCTGATGCTGGATCTTGAGGAAGTTGAGCATCGTCTGGCGACTCTGCGTTTCCGAGGAGTCAAAGGCACGACGGGGACTCAGGCCACGTTTCTGTCGCTCTTCAAGGGCGATCATGGAAAAGTCGTGGAGCTCGATCGCATGGTGACCGAACGCATGGGCTTTGCCGAATATCATCCCGTCACCGGTCAGACGTATTCGCGAAAAGTGGATGCGCAGATCATGGCCGTGCTGAATGGAGTCGCGCAGACATGTCACAAAGCGGGAACTGATGTTCGTATTCTGCAGCATCGTAAAGAAGTGGAAGAACCGTTTGGCAAGGAACAAGTTGGTTCCTCGGCCATGGCCTACAAACGCAATCCGATGCGCAGCGAACGGATGTGTGCCCTGTCCCGGTTTGCCATGAGCCTTCAATCGGGCATTGACAATACGATGGCCACGCAATGGATGGAGCGAACTTTGGATGACAGCGCTATTCGTCGCCTGTCGATGCCTCAGGCGTTTCTTGCCATCGACGCCTGTCTGATTCTTTACCGAAACATCACTGACGGTATGGTCGTATATCCAAAAGTCATCGAGAAGAATTTGAATTCAGAACTGCCATTCATGGCGACTGAAGAAATTCTGATGGCCGGAGTGCAGGCTGGTGGTGATCGCCAGGAACTGCATGAAGTGATCCGCGTCCACAGTCAGAAAGCGGCGGATCGCGTGAAGACGCAGGGCGACGCCAACGATCTGATCGAACGGCTCAAAGGCGAACAGTCGTTTGCGTCAGTTGACCTCGACGGCACGCTGGACGCTCGGCTTTACATCGGCCGCGCTCCGGAGCAGGTGGATTCGTTTATTGCCAATTGCGTAGAACCCGTTCGCAGAAAATATGCGGCTGATCTGGGCATCAGCACAGAAGATCTGCGAGTCTGAACCAGGTTCCGATTGAGAATCGGCGTCTTCTGATCTTCTGAAGATCAGAGCGGGCTAAAAGAGGCTTTCCTGCTCTGCGTAATCCATGCAGTTTTCCCAAGGCATGGATCTCACCTGTGAGAGAGATTTCCAGTGAGGTGGACATGTTCAGGTCCTTATGAGCCCGAGCGGCTTCGGTCTTGAGGCGTTTGTCAATTTTACGGTAAAAACCGCTGGTTCACCGAAAAACCAGACCGGTGAAAGCATTCCAGGAGAGCTGCCTGGAATGCCACAATTCGTTAAGTCGTTGCCTTCAGGGTTCGTAGACGGTACGGATTATGCGGGCGAAGGCGAATGGAACTATCGCATCGTGTTTCCGGATGTGGTATCGGCAAATCGCTGCTCGCCACGAGTGGTCAGCAGCGGTATATTGGCGGATCTGCAGGGCTCTCCCAGACTACTTAAAGTAGCAAATTTATGAAGATGCTCCAAAAATACATCAGGCAAGGATGGCATGTTTAGCTTGAATTCTTTTCCGCTGGGCACCCGCTTTGCCCGATTCGCTTCAGCGGCTGCTGCAGGAGTTGTCACGGCGCAATTGTCTGCGAACTGGCTGACGCTTTGCGGAAATTCCCCCGCGTCACTTATGGCGTTTGCCCTTGGGCTGGCGACCGGGCTGCTCGTAGCTGGCTGGGCAATCGATTTTCTGCCGCTTTACAATCTGGTGGGACGACGAAAAAGAACCCCCGCCATATGCCTGGCGATCCTGGTAATCTTTCTGTGCTCGGTGACACCGGAAATTCTTACCAGCACTCTGCTGGCGGGTACGGAAACATCCGGAAGTGCTACGGGATTCAACGCCTTCAAAGCGATGTTGTTTCCTGCACTTTCGGTGGCAATGATCGTGGCCTGTTCCAGTCTCTACTTTCAGTCCATTGCCTCCACTGAAGATTCGATCTGGGTGCAGTCGTTCCTGTTTGGCAGTGTGGGTGTGCTGGCTCTGCTGCTTCACAGTTTCGTGGAATGGCCTCTGGCGGCCACATCGTCTGCCGCCATCATCGTCTCTTTGATCGCCTGTCGCCTGTTCAAGCCGCTGTCTTTCCTTGCAGGCGTTGATGAAAGTATTTCTGCCGGACCGCCACAGAAGCCACTGCCTGAAATTCTGATGCATTTTGGGGCTACCGGGATTCTGCTTGTTGGCATCATCGAGGGTCTTTCACGTTTGTTTCCGGTCAGCCTTCCAGTTCTTGTCGCAGCGATTGGAATCACTGCCGCTGGCGTCCTTGGATTATCGTCCGGCACCAGTGTTCGCGTTTTCCGCGCCGCGGGTCTGAATACCATATCGTTACTGATTCTGGCACTCTTTCCAGTCTTGTTTGCCGTCCTTGGAGAGATGAATCTCTGGGGCAATACCAACGTGGGTTCTTCTTCTGTTGTGATTGCGCTGCGAGCCCTGCAGCTGGCCACTCTGCTGATCGCGGCAGTGCTGCCCGCAGTTCTGTCGGTGCGGGAAGACCGCCGCCGAATGGTCGGTCAGCTGGCACTGTTGGCCGTCATTCCGGGAATTCTCCTGGGGCTGGTTTTGATTGGACAGGGGTTCTCGCCGGTTGTGTTGCTGGCTGTTGGGATCTTGTGCCAGGCGATCGCGACGATCCTTGATTTCCGAGCTACAAGTTCTGATCGAATTGTCCCCGTTAAAGTGAGATCATTGGCTATTCCGCGTGGCGCTTCCATGGGGCTGCTGCTGATCCCTGTGATCGCACTGTGTGGAAATCTCGATTCGACCCGGATTTCGTCGCTCATCTTTTCACCTCGCACTGCAGCGGCGATTGAACGCGGTGTGGATAAAGACCTGATTGCGGAATCTGACGCCAATCGGCTTCTTGTAACCTGCTCTGGTGCGTCGGGCGAACTGTCTGTCTGGCGCCGCGCGGGGAATGTGGTGGAGTTCCAGCGGAACGGCATTTCGCTGGGTCGCGTCAGTACGGATATCAAGCAATCTCCTCAGCCGGCGGAAGAAGTTCTGCCCGGCATCCTTGCGATGGCCAATCATGAAAAGCCAGGCCGCGTTCTCATTCTGGGCGATGATACGGGCGCCTGTCTTCGGTCGTGCAGTCATTTTCCCGTTCAGGAAATTGTGGCTATTCGATCGGACATGCGGCTGACGAGTCTGGTGACGCGTTTTACCTGGAGCACCGATGAATTTCCTGCGGACAAAGATAGCCGAGTCCGAATTTTGCACGCTCCTCAAACCATGGCATTGAGAGACCGCGGCCTGAAAAGCTTTGATGTGATCGTGGCCTCGTCGGAATCTCCTGCGTCGCTCGGTGGCGCCTCGGAGTTTACCAGCGAATATTACTTTGCTGTCAAATCCCGCATGTTACCGGCCGCTGTTTTTTGTCAGCGATTTCGGCAGCAGGGCCTGGGGCCTGAGGCTCTCAGAGTCACCCTTGTCTCGATGTCACGAATCTTCCTGCATGTGGGCATGGTGCAGATCGTGCCGGGTGAAATTGCTCTGATTGCCACCGACAATTCCAAAGGTCTGGTCGACCACGACATCCTTGCTCGCCTTCAGCGAGATCATGTGCGTCGCGAGATTGCGTCGACGGGCTGGGACTGGTCTCAGATTGCCGTACTTCCGTTGATTGATGCAGGAGACCCGATTGGCATTTTCAGCAAGGCACAGCTGCCGAAGTCTGTAACCATCGCGAATGGTGGTTTTATCATGCAGCTGCCGTTTGAACTGGCGCGAGTCGGGCTGAAGTCTGAAGAAACTCGTCTGGCATTTGGGGCTCATCAGATTCAGCTGGTGCAGGCAATTCCGCACAACAAAGATCACGACGAAGTGCAGCGACGCCTGACGGCTCTGGCCCAGCAAACAGAAATTCTGGCCGGCATGCCCGATCAGCCGTGGACGTATCGCAAGTCTCTGCGAATGGAAATGCAACGCAGTCCGCGTCCGCCTTTGGAAGTTGTTCAGAACGGTGAGATCGTTAAGAGTCTCCATCCACTGGATTTGTTCAGTCGAGACTATTTCCAGACCCTCGGCAGTGCTCTGAAATCGATCTCCAGCTCCAGCTCGGTGGCATTGGCGGCGATCGGCGGGCTGGAACGGTTTACAGAAAACCCGGAACCACTGCTGAGCTATTTTGCCCACTATGAAATCGTCCGTCTCCATGAACTCGCACAGCATCCGTCACCGGCGGATGAACTGCGTCATCGCCTGCATATTGTGTTCTTCAGTTCGCCTTCGGATGCGTCCGTGCGACCGGTGATTTCCGCTCTGGATCAGCTTGTCAATCAGCCCGCTTTGATTGAGGACCCGGCGGAACGATACGATATGCTGAACTCTCTGCTGCAGAAGCTGATTGAACGCTGGGAAGCCAGAACCGCCTGGGAGCCTCGGTCTGCTCTTCGCGTTCAGAATGACGTGGATCAGTCTGTTCGGATCGCCAATCTCGCGCTCGATCAGATGGAGACCAATGCGAGTGCTGCTACGGTCAGGACTGCGGATTTTCTGCGTCGACGCAGATACATCAATGCGGCTCTGATCTCACCGCTGCGGAATTACCGGGACCAGGTGCTGGCTCATCGACAGAAGACAGAAATCCCGGCCGAGCCGGATTCCGAAGATCCCAACGATATGCCGCTGCTCCTGAATTCCGACCAGTCCCTGCACAGCAATTGAACAACAATAATGCGAAGGAAAGCATCGAGCGGAAAATAAGTGTGAACATGGTTGACGGATATGGATTCCCGTTCAGCAGCATTCGAAATGCTGTTTCCCCTCCCGGTGCCGGAAAAGCGAAGGCCATGCGAATGATCGCCTCAATCAAGTGTGCTCGTTGTGTTGTCTTTCTCGCCGCGGTCATGGGACTTTCCCCTTCGGGACTGGCTCAGCAGCCGTCTGGCACAATAGCGTCGGCGAAACCCAGCCGGGCCGATCAGGAAGACAAACCGGTCGCACGAACGCTGGACCTTGACGTTCTGATTCAGCCCCAACCGGTTTATCGAGTGAAAGCGCAGGAGTGGGGCCGGGCACTTCAGGACACAGGCTACACGCCTCAATTTCGCCAGCCGAAACCCGGTGAGGAAACTGGAGTCCGGGATCTGGAAACCGACGGGCGACTGTCGGTCATTGTGGTGTTTGGAATGTCGCCTGACGGTTCAATCCGAATCGGCAATAAAAAATTCACTCTGGCCAACATCAAGGAACTCAAAGCGTTTTTGGACGAACAGGTGGCTTACGGAGCAGGTGGACCGCCCGACAAAAGTCCGCTCTGGGGAATGACTGATGAACAGCTGCTCGAACTGACCAGACTTCTCGCCGAACCAGTCCATGGGGCGGTAGAGATTCAGTCGCCTTTGATCACGGTGGAATCGCTCGGTCTTCCGCCAAACGTTAGACTGACCTTCGCCGATGCGGCTCGTGAAAAATCGCTTGCAGGCCGTCCGAGCTTTGCACCGGAAACGATCGACCTGGATGGGTACAGCAAAGGGACGGCGGTCGCGATTGTCCTGGCGCAGTACGGTCTGGGATTTCGCCCGCGCCGAATCGCCGCCAACAGTTATGAGATCGAAATTGATGGCGGGGATGAATCCGACAATCTTTGGCCAGCGGGCTGGAAGACTCAGGAAACCACCGCAGTGACATTGCCCGTGTATCTGAAGTCGATTCCAGTGGACGTCGAAGATGCAGAAGTCAGCCAGCTGCTCCAGGTGGTTTCAGATCGTCTGAAGATCCCTGTCTACCGTTCTTCGTTTGCTCTTACTTCGGCAGGCCGGGATCTGGACACGCTGACCTACACGCGGAAGAACGACAAAGTTTCCCCGTCACGGCTGCTCACATCGATCGGCGACAAGCTGCAGCTGGGGTTTGATGTGCGAGTCGATGAAGGCGGCAAGCTGTTTCTGTGGGCCACCACCAGTGAAGAATCGATGGCCTTTCGAACTCGGTTTGCTCATGTGAAACAAAAGTAGCAAAGGCTGTTCGTGATTCTCCGCCGGCGGTTATGTCCGGCGGTGAAGTCCGGCGGTGAAGTCCGGTGGCAGGTCCGGTGGCAGGTCCGGTGGCAGGTCGGGATGATGGGCGGGCGATTGGGAAATCAGATCAGAATCCGAGCCCACCGGAGACTCATACAGTCGGGGACTCCTGCGTACCATGCCACCAGCACAGTGCGATCATCGATCTGACAGACGGCCGGATGACCGAAACTCCACTTGCCCATGTCCTCCCAGTACTGCGCAAAGTCGATGTTCTCTTTTCCCTGGCTGAGCGCTGCGGATTCCTGATGAACATGGACGATGAATTTAAGTTCCGTGGGCCACGATTCTCCGCGATCTATGGAACACCATAAAGTCATCGTGCCCGGACAATCGCGGTCGACCACAAAGGCCAGCAATCGCCCATCAGAAAGCCACAACGGCGCAGCAATCTGCCCGGGCAATGCCGTGTCCTGAATGGCGGCCAGCTTCAACGAATCGCCGGCAGAAGATTTTGCCAGCTGGCCATGCCGCATATGGACGGTCAGGTCCCGTTTGTTGGCCAGATCGTGAGTCCAGAACAGCGCCGTCCACTCCCCGGGCTGCAATCCCACGCACAAACGCTGGTCCCAATAATAGATAGTATGCTGCGGATGTTGAGCCACCTGCAGCGGTTCAGAGAACGACTCGCCGCCGTCATGTGACACCATCATCCAGGCGGCATGTCGACCGGGCGCCGGGTCATCAAATTCCTTGAAGCTTTCAAACAGCACGGCCAGAGTTCCATCGGCCCATCGCAGGCAGGGACCCGTCAACGCGCAGCCCTTCAGGTTGCCTGTGGATAAAATTTGCCAATCGCTCCAGGTTTCTCCCTGATCGGACGACACACTCAGCAGCTGTTGCGACTTCAGAATGCCCTCCGTCACTGGATCGAACAGCGGTCGATCCGGATCGCTTCGATCAAACCAGGTGGCGACGAGAAGCAAACGACCGGGCGACGCTTCGATCATCTCAGCGGAAGCGAGCTCGCCCGGCACGCCGTTCAGATGCGTCTCAAAGGCGGCAGGCAACCGCTGCCAGGAGCGTCCCTGATCAAGGGAACGGCAAAGCCCGATCGTGCTGGTCGCAGCATGTTTTCGAGGCCCGATCTGAAATCCGCAAAGCAGGACGCCCGATCGAAGTCGGCACAGCGACGTGAAAAATGCGATCCGCTCGGCCGGCGGCAGAACGGAAGTCTCAAGCACGAATCCGCGTGATTCAATCGCCAACATCAGTAAGCCCCGTACAGTCTGTTCGTAACTCTGGAGATCCCGAAAACAGAACCGAGACGGTTAAAACAACCGTCTCGGTTCTGTCAAAGCCGCATTAAACGTAAGGCTGCTTGAGACGGAATTCCGGATGTGCCTGCATCCATTTTTCGATGCGGTCCGTGCGAGACAGCGCGACCGGGATGAAGGCGAGCGCCAGTTCGAGGCGGTCGTTTGGCTCCGCACAGCTGAACCGCAGGAAACCGCCGCCGGCGGCACCGAAACATTCTCCACCCAGACAGGCCACGCCAAACTTGTCGTCTGCGGCTTCCAGGAAATACAGAGCCAGTCCATGGCTGGTGATTCCCAGACGATTACAGACCGGCTTAACACTTGGAAAGACGTAGAAAGTTGCTGTCGGATCGAGTGACGAAAATCCTTCGATCTTATTCAGCCCGTTGGTCAGCAGTACTACCTTTTCGCGAAACTTGAGCATCGTTTCGTCGCGTTCTCGCGAATCCTGATCCAGAGCCGCGCGACCAGCCAGCTGAACAATCGGCGGCGTACAGGACAGCGTCGTATTAATCATCTTGCCGATGGCATCAATGATCTCACGCGACGACGCACAGAATCCAAGTCGCCAGCCGCTCATGGAATACGACTTGCTGAACGTGTACGCTGCAACGCACTGTTCCAGCATGCCAGGCTGAGCCAGCAGGGAATGATGCTGTCCCTTCCAGATCATATGACAGTACGGTTCATCGCTGAACACGGCGACGTTGCGCCCGCGAACCAGATCGGCGATGTCACGCAGATCCTGCTCGGTGGTAATTCCGCCTGTTGGGTTATGCGGTGAATTCAAAAAGATGGCTCGCGGAGAAATATCCGTATTCAGGAAGTCTTCGATATCCGAAACCTGCGGACGAAACTCGGTCTCCTGCCTGAGCGGCGTCAGAACGGCACGAGCCCCACGTCGCTGAATGTTGGGGACGTAAGTTGGAAAGTGAGGACTGAAGACGAGACAGCCATCTCCGGGGTTCAAAAAGGCTTCACAGAAGAACTGTTCAAAGACCTTGGCCCCAGGTCCAACGGCGATATTCTCGGACTCCACTGGAATCGAAAATTCGCGATTCAAAAAACGAGCGGCTGAATCCCGGAACTCGGGAATTCCAGGCGACGGACAATAGTGCGACTGATTGTCATGAATCGCCTGCAGCCCCGACTGAATCGCTGATGCGGTGCTGTTGAACGGACTGTCACCGATTTCAAGTTCAACAACATCCTTGCCGGCCGCTTTCAGTTTTTTAGCCGCAGCCAGAACTGTGAAGGCTGTTTCCACGTTCAACGATTTCGCAAATTCGCTCAGCAGAGCCGCCATGATGTCAGGTCCCGAAATATTGTGGTCAGAAAAAGTGGAGATGCAAAATCGCTTTGTCGCCGCATCGACGATAGCAATGCAGACGCTGCGGCTGTCGGTGACGATCATGCACCCAGTCAGCGAAGCGTTACGATATCGCATTCACCGCCACCGCGAAACCGTTGTCATCCTGCACGTCAAAGGGGTCAGGGTGCGCCGGGATAAAACCGGTTTGGAATAAAGAATGCAAGTATTCTACGAAGAAAGTCTAGCCAACGACTTCGGCCTTAGCGGAGGGGCGGAACGGGTAACCGGTCTGTCTTGAGCATTCGTGCGAAGGGAAACGCAGGCCAGCCATTGAGCTCCCGGTGTTTTGCTTGCGGTGTTCTACTGGAACAAGGGGCACCACTTCCGTGTGCCGCTCTTGTCCTGAGTAGTCTTGTTGAACTGTCACCGATGCTTCGGACTCTGAGCCGAATCGAGCATCAATTGGTGTGGCACGGCAATCAAGACTGAGAGCGGAATTTCCGCGATCGTTTGACCTGACGGAGGAGCCGCATGAGGTAATTCCTCAAGTACGGATCTGTGCGGGGGGCGGCAGGCAACAGCCGTCCATACCGCGATAACCGTTTACTTAATATTTTCAATAAACGGTTCCTGACACCGTTTGTCCCGTCCTCGACTGGCCTTCTTCTTTCCTGAACCCTGAACCCTGAACCCTGAACCCTGAACCCTCTCGTTCCTTGCGGATACGGGCGAGGAGTCCGGAGGCGGGTTCGTCGCGCGGGTCCTGCGGGACCAACTCGCCACGGAACGCTTTCGCGAGGATCGATTGGTCGAGGTGCGTGAGGGCGACTTCCGATGCGACGAGCATCGCATCCAATCCCTCGATCAGGTCCAAACTGAATTGCGCAAGACGCACTATCTCTGCCTGTTCTTCATTTGGCGCGAGTGGAAGGGGTAGTCCTCTGGAGAGGTCGAGCGTTAGGTTTCGTTGTCCTGATGTCTGTTTTGCTCGAGAGACAATTCGTTCCAGTATCGATGGGGTTGTAAGTGCCAACGTCAGATATCTTGAGTTCAATCCGTTTACTGGTCGAAAGATCGCGATCGCCTGATTTACATTAGATTGCTCGATTTCCGGCGGTATCAGTGAGACCTTTCCAAGCGGAGGCCCCACAAGATTCATCAGCACATCACCTGGATAAATACGTGAACGAGAGTAGACGCCGGTGCTATGCGTTTCGGAGTTGATGTAGGCATTTTCTTTCGCGAAATCGAGTGCACCAGTGAATGTGAGATTACCCACCTTAAGAAATCTGACGTCACCTCGATCTTGAGTCATCTTGTCCTTCTGTGGTGTCGTGCCTTTAGTAATGTACTCGCAGATCTCTTCGGCTCGTGTCCAACACCATCCTTCCGGCAACTCTGGCAACTCTGACGCATCAACCGGCTCTGGTTCTTCGTACCTGTCCTGCCAGTCTTTGGGGGGCTTTTTGGCTTTGGCTTTGTATTTGGCGAGTTCGGATTGTTCCCAGCGGTGGCGGCGTTCGGTGCGGATGCGGGCGAGCAGTTCGGTGGCGGTCTCGTCCTCTGTAGCTTGGGCATTCTTGCCCGAGTTGTTTTCATCTTCGACACCGGGAGGACGACGGGCAGGAATGCCCATCCTACGGCGTTCGCGCCAGGCGGCGGTCAGGCGACCGCTGAAGGCGGCGGCCAACACACTCTGACGGAACTGCTCCAACAGCGGCCCCACCTCCGAAATCGCCACCCGAGCCCGCGAACTCCGCTCCTGAAGCGACTCGATCTTCGACACAATCCGACGCTGCTCGGCAAGCGGGGGAACCGACAACGTCGTGTTTAAAATGAATTCTTTGGGCACACGCGCTTGACCCACACCGCTTTGCATTTGCGCGCGAGCCAACTTCCGATACGACTCCTGCCGCACAAAGCGATATAGGTAGTCCTGATCGACGGCACCGTGCGAGCGAAAACGTAAAACTCCGTCGTTCCGCAAGCGAGGCCGTTGGTCATTCCGCGAACGCTCGCAGCTTTGCCTTTCTCCATACACGGAGTAGTTTTTGCAAAAATCACGTCGCCATCAGCGAAGTGCGTGAAGCCTTTTCGCACCTCCGCGTAGTGACGCACCTGCGGGTCAGCGATCGTGCCGTGAACATCAGAAACCGCTGCCATCGGAACAAAAGAGACCTCGGTTTCGTTCGCCAGATCGCGATCATGTTTAGGGTTGAGTGTACAAAGTTCTTCAATCGTGGCGCTCGCCCATCCGGCTGGCAACCCACCATTCCCGTCGCTCATACATCGACCTCCGCGCCTTCAAGCAACGTGGTCAACGCGTCCATCTCTTCCATCGCTGTGGTCAGACGCCAACCTTCAGATTTCAGGAAGCCCGCAGAGCTTGCTCCTGAAACCTGAACCCTTAAACCTGCGACCTCCAAAACCGCTCTCATTCTTCCGGTCCTTCCTGTTCGATCACATGAATGATTTCGCGAGCGACCCAGTCTCGGTCGCGTTCTTTGCCCGTGTATTCGGTCAGCACGCCAAGGCGTTCCAGTCGCTGAATGTCGCTGATAGCCGTCGGTTTGGTAACGCCGCTTTGCTGCACCACTTCACTGACGTTGATAGCAGGCATCGAAAACAGATTGTCGATGACCTGAAACAGACGGCTGGGAGAATTGTCCTGTTTCAACTGCTCGTGATACTGCTCACGCAGCGAAATCAACCGCTCGCTTCGCCAGATCGCGTCCAGGGCCTGCGTCCGAATGGCGTTCAGGATGAATTCCATCCAGGTGGCCCAGTACTGCCCGCCGTGACGACTGATGTTCAGCAACAGATCGACGTATTCCTGTTTGTAGCGATTGATGTAGGCACTCATGTAGACGACCGGATGTTCCAGCAGTCCTTCCTTCACCAGGGACCGCGAAATGAGGACTCGACCAATTCGACCGTTGCCGTCGCTGAAAGGATGAAGAGTTTCAAATTGATAGTGTGTCAGAGCAATGACAAACAACCGCGGGATATTGGGGTGCGACTTATTGACGAACTGTTCCAGATCACTGAGTGCGTTGACCAGGTCGTCTCCGGCGGGCATGGGCACGAATCGAGCGGCCTTGACGCCTCGCGAACGATCGCCGATAAAAACGCCACGAGACCGCAGTTCGCCGGGACCGTGTTCGTTGCCTCGAACGTCGGTCAGCAGTAGTTGATGCATTTCGCGGATGACTCGCACAGACCACGGCAGTTCGGATTGCACTCCGTGTTCCAGGGCCTTGACGTAATTCCAGCTTTCCTGACTGTTTTCACGCACTCCCAGGCGACGACCGGCACCGGCCAGAACCAGTTCTTCTGCCGTTGTCTGAATGTCTTCAATTGCTGATGATAGCTTAGCTTCACGCATCCAGAGTGTGCGTAACAACCCGGCCGCGTTGCCAATTCGCTTGTGAAGCCCGTTCAGCTTGCCCAGTACGGCAATGGTGTCGCTGTACAAGTTGAAGAACTGCAGCCGGATGGAATTCCAGTCGATGTCGGGCGGCAACGCATTGGGAACAAATGCCACGGTCGATGTTGTCACCGGCTTGCCCAGCGGCCCGTCCGGGTACTCCTGCAGGGCAAACGTCACCAGTTTTCCCGGAAATTGCGGGCTGAAATCACATTCCGGCACCAGCGAGTCAACCACTGTAGAAATGTTTTCAAGGTTGAACTGGACGAATCGAATCCCGGCTGTCGCCAGTTGCGTCGTGACTTTGTCGCAAGTTGTGTCGAAGCATCAGGGGTCAGGCCTGTTTGTTAGCCTCATCCTTTGGGGCACGAACGTGTGGTCGGCCTCGAGAACGCATAGTGCATTCAGGGATGAGCCGCCGTGCGATTGACTCCACCCAGGCTTCATCGCCCAGTGGCTTGCCTTGCTGCGCCGACAATCGAACCGTGTCCAGTTCCTGTTTCTTGAGGCGCTCATTGATCCGACCCGTCCAGCCAGGAAGCCGGGGCAATGGCCACGGTGACAGAGGTTTGGGATCGGGTTCCGGCTTTTGCAACCAGCGCCACAGCGCGCCCCAGCGCCAATCCTGCGCCCGTTTCACGAGGCCAGCCCGAAGCGAGTTTCGTTCCACGTATCGACGTACGACAAAGAAGTGTTCGTCATCTTGAATAGGAAAAGTCTTGTAACGCTGCCGGTAGGACCCTTTGACACGTCCTCCTCGGGATCCGGGAATCGGTCGGCTGCTGGCGAAGGTAGGAATCACGGCGGACTCTGATAAACTGCCGATTCGACCCGAGGTGCGATTTGTGCCTGATACGGGTCGTGAACGATCCTGAACCCTGTCCTTTTTCACGCGAGATGATGGACGAATGACAGCATTGACTGTCAGTCTGAACAGGCTGACTTTGAAGAATCCAGTTTTGGTAGCTTCCGGCACCTTTGGGTATGCGAAGGAAATGACGGCCTTTGTGGATTTCGCTGAACTGGGCGGCATCATCCCGAAAACCGTCACGCCTCAGCCGCGTCCCGGAAACCCACCGCCACGCACGGTGGAAACCGCCAGTGGAATGCTGAACTCGATCGGGCTGGACAATGACGGCTTTGATAAGTTCATGGCGGAAAAGCTGCCGTACCTCACCGGGCTGGGCACGTCTATCATCGTCAACATTGCGGCGAAAACGAACGACGACTTCCGCCGGATGGCCAGTCGCCTGAATGAAGTCAGCGGCGTGGCTGCAATTGAACTTAATATCTCCTGTCCGAACGTTTCTGGCGGCGTCGACTTTGGAACAGATCCGGCCCTGGCCGCGGAAGTCGTCGCCGCAGTTCGCAGTTCCTGTAACATTCCTGTCATCGCAAAGCTGACGCCCAACGTCACCAGCGTGATTCCGATAGCCAAAGCCGTTGCCGAGGCCGGAGCGGATGCGGTCTCACTGATCAACACATTTCAGGGAATGGCCATCGACTGGAGACGTCGTCGGCCGGTGCTGGGCAATGTTCTGGGGGGCCTGAGTGGTCCGGCGATTAAACCGCTGGCACTGCGAATTGTTTGGCAGGTGTCTCAGCAGGTGAAGATCCCGATCATTGGCATCGGCGGAATTCAGTCGATTGATGATGTGATGGAATTTCTGCTGGCGGGCGCCACGGCGGTGCAGGTTGGGACAGCCAACTTCTACAATCCGGGGCTTGCAAATCAGCTGATCAGCGAACTTCCTGCGGCCTTGGCGACGCTTGGTGCCGATAGTGTTGCGGCAGTCGTCGGAACTTTGCAGATTCCGAAACGCGACTGACCTATTTCAGCCGCTCATCTTCAGCCGCTTATCTGCTTCAAGCAACATGACGTCGCCCGATTTCATTTTCATTTCCATCCTCTGGACTTCTGAATTCGCCATGAAAGTTCTCTCCGGCATACAGCCCACCGGTCGTTTTCATTGGGGCAATTACTTCGGCGCAATTCGCCAGTACATTGCGCTTCAGGGACAGGAGCAGTCCTTCTATTTCATCGCCGATCTGCATGCGCTGACAACAGTGCGAGAGCCGGCGGTGCTGCGTCAGAACGTCACAGACGCCGCCCTGGACCTGTTGGCGCTGGGGCTTGATCCAGCCAGAGCAACGCTGTTTCGTCAATCGGATGTTCCGGAAGTAACGGAACTGACATGGCTGCTGATGACGATCACGCAGATGTCGCTGCTTGAGAAATGCCACGCCTTCAAGGACAAGAAAGCGAAAGGTATGTCGGCCGATGCAGGGCTTTTTACATACCCGGTGTTGATGGCGGCGGACATCCTGATCTACGACAGCACGACAGTTCCTGTGGGTGCCGACCAGATTCAGCATGTGGAAGTGACTCGCGATCTTGCGCAGCGGTTCAATACGACGTTCGGTGAGACTCTGCAGTTGCCGGAAGCTTACGTTCTGAGCGACCAGGCGAAAGTGCCTGGAACGGACGGCGAAAAGATGTCCAAGAGCTACGGAAACATCATCCCTATCTTCGAGACGCCAAAGAAGCTTCGCAAAACGATTATGTCCGTTCTGACGGATTCCACGCCGCTGGAAGCTGCGAAGAATCCCGAATCCTGCATCGTTTTTCAGCTTTTCAAGCTGTTTGCCACAGCCGATCAGCAGGTGTCACTTGCCGAACGTTATCGAGCCGGCGGGATGGGCTATGGCGAAGCCAAAGAAAATTTGTTTCAGGCCGCGATGGGCCACTTCGGAGAAGCTTTTGAACGTCGGGCTCGCCTGGAAAACGCTCCTGATGACGTCGAGGATATCCTGAAACAGGGGGCCCGCCGGGCGCGAGCCCGAGCAGTCGAAGTCCTGGAACGAGTTCGCTCCGCCTGCGGCCTGTCGGCTCGTCCGGTTTAGTCACTTTGAAAGGGAATTGTAGTAGCCGAAGCCGCCAGGGCTTTAGGAATACGTGCCTTTCACTGGCAATCGCCGAAACGCTTGGCGCGTTCCGCAAAAATGAGTGCCATTGGGCTTTCGCTACCGATCTCCATGGCCACGTTCCGTGGGAAATCGGGACAAGTCAATCGCGGTGAATTGAATGAAATGGTGGATCGAGATAAATTCGGCCCACAGGATGAGCGACTGGTGTTTCGGAGCAAATGAGGTCTGATGGAACTCAATGAAATTCCCTTAAGCGGGCTGTGGGGCGAACGGCATCTGCTGGGACTGGAAGGGTTGTCGGCAGAACAGCTGACAACGGTGCTCGATCTGACCGAGCATTACGATCAAGCCACCCGGGGCGGCACCCAAAGACTGGATGTGCTGAAGGGACTTGTTGTTGCCAATCTGTTTTTTGAAAACTCCACGCGGACTCGCACCAGTTTCAGCCTGGCAGCTCGCCGGCTGGGAGCCGACACGGTCGACTTTACCGCCAGCTCCAGCAGCCTGTCCAAGGGCGAAACTTTCATCGACACAGCGTTGACCATCGAAGCGATGGGCGTGGATATGGTCGTCTGTCGCCACAGTACGCCGGGCGCTCCCCACCTGTTGGCTCGCCATCTGAAAGCCAGTGTACTGAATGCGGGAGACGGAACTCACGAGCATCCCACGCAGGGCCTGCTCGACATTTACACGATCCGAAAAGCACGCGGTCGAATTTCTGGCCTGACGGTGGCCATGGTCGGCGACATTCGGCACAGTCGAGTTGCCCGGTCGAATATTCACGGGCTGGTGACGCTGGGAGCGCGCGTCATCGTTTGCGGTCCCGCGACATTGATCCCCAGCGACATTTCTCGAATGGGCGTCGAGGTGGCTTATAATCTGGACGACATACTTCCGGAAGTGGATTGTGTGAACCTGCTGCGAGTCCAGTTTGAACGTCAGAGAGGCGCTTTTTTTCCTTCGATTGCTGAATACGCTAACCTGTTTGGAATGAATGGTCAGCGAATTCGAAAAGCAAAGAGCGACCTTTTGGTGCTGGCTCCGGGCCCGATTAATCGCGGTGTGGAATTGACTCCGGATGTCGCCGATGGGCCGCATTCGGTGATCCTGAATCAGGTCACAAATGGATTGCTGGTGCGTATGGCTTGTCTGACTCTGCTGACTCAGGAACGCCGCAGGCTGCAGGGAGGACAGTCATGAGAACACTGCTGATTTCCGGCGGTCGCGTCATCGATCCGGCGAACAACATTGATGCAGTCGCTGATGTGCTGATCCAGAACGGCCGAATCGTGACCGTGACCGTTCGCGCGGAAAACGGGGCTTCCGTTTCATCGCCGGTCGATGTGGAAGTGATTGATGCCAGCGGGCTGATTGTCTGTCCCGGATTTATTGACACGCATGTATCACTCCGCGAACCGGGCTTCGAAGAAGACGAATGCACGGCGTCCGGAACAGCCGCTGCACTGGCCGGTGGATTCACGACCATTGCGGCGCAGTCAGATACTTCGCCGGTCGTTGATAATCGATCGGCCGCGGAATTCATTCGACTGCAGGCCGAGAGGGCTCATAATTGTCGAGTCTATCCACTCGGAGCTGTGACGAAGGCGAGCAAAGGCGAAGAGCTTGCGGAAATTGGCCAGCTGGTACAGGGAGGCGCGGTCGGTTTCTCCGACGCAAAGACTCCTGTGGCGAATTCTGAAGTGATGCGTCGGGCGCTCGAATACACACGGATGTTTAACCGCCCGATTCTGCACTTTGCGATGGTGCCGGAATTGTCCGAAGGCGGCGTGATGCATGAAGGCTATCAGGCGACTCGCCTGGGTCTGCGAGGCATCCCGGCGGCGGCTCAGGATATCATGACTGGTCGCGATATTGCTCTCGCGGAACTCACCGGCGGGCGAGTTCATCTGATGTGCGTGAGCACCAAAGATTCCGTTGAACGTGTGCGGCGGGCTCAAGCGATCGGCATTGCAGTGACGGCCGACGTGACACCCCATCATTTGCTGCTCACCGATGATGTGATGGATTCCTTTGACACAATGTATAAGTGTTATCCGCCGCTACGATCGGCCGAACATGTGACCGCGCTGATCGCCGGACTGAAGGACGGCACTCTGTCTGCCATAACCGCCGATCATCAGCCACTGGCGCTCGAGAAAAAGCAAGTCGAACTGGACATCGCTCCACCGGGTATCTGCGGGCTGGAAACTCTTCTGGCCGTCTGCGTGAAAGCTCTGATCGAACCGGGACATTTGACCTGGTCAGAATTGATCGCGCGCCTGACCGTCGGCCCGGCCGCTGTTCTGGGATTGGACCATGGAACGTTGTCCCCGGGATCGATGGCCGACGTGACGCTGATCAATCCGGTCGAGCAGTGGACCGTGAAATCGTCCGCGTTTCGTTCGCGAAGCCGCAACACGCCGTTTGAAGGACAATCTTTCACAGGGCGAGTCGTGACGACGATTGTCGATGGCGAAGTGCGGTACCGCACCACTTGATCTTCTGAAGTAGCAACGGGCGGAGACATTTCTGTTTTCTGCATTTTCATTCCCCAACACCAGCCTCCGAACACCTTCCTATGGCTCTTACTCCTTCCACGATGATTGAAGTCAAACGCACCAAAGGCAAAGGACGGGGCGTTTACGCTCGAGTTCCCATTCCGGCGGGCACTGTTTTTGAGCGTGCTCCTTTGCTGGTGATGTCTGCTAAGGAAGCTTTGGAAAGCGAACACAGCAATGTGCTGCCCGCGTATGTGTTTGAATATGGCAAAGGCAAGGTGGCCCTCGCCCTGGGATTTGGTTCCCTTTACAACCATTCTTACAGCCCCAACGCTCGTTACGACGATGCGGGCAGTCAGGTAAAAGAATACCGGGCCCTGAGCGACATCGAGGCGGGTGAAGAAATCACGATCAACTACAATGGGGCCGAGGATATCATGGACCCGGTGGAGTTCAATGTGATTGAGTCGTAGTCACTCGTTCCTTGATAACGGCCCGCTGATTTCCCCGTTCAACCCCAATACGGTTCAAAAAGTAGCAGGCACACTCCGAGTGCCGTCCGCCAGGCTGCTAAAACACTGTTCTTCTTGGGGCTGCGGCACATGGAATGTGCCTGCTACAGAGTTGAAGCAAAAGTGCGATGGTCGATTTTTGAACGGTCTTGGGGTCAAGCGTGAACGATCCTGTTTGCGATGAACTGGAAATTCACAAAGCCCCTGACAAATTCTGCGATCGGGGATGGCTGACCGTGGGCGGATTAACCGGTTTTTTTTAGCGACTGTTTTGAGATCGCCTGTTTTTACGGAGGGTTGAATTCGAATTCGCGGGGAAATCGATGAAGGCGGGCGTCTGGTCTGGAAAATCGCAGTTTTCTGTGTATCGTTCCACTCCTTGTCCGTGTCTCACGGGAAGAACACCAATGAATCGGTAGCTCAGTTGGTAGAGCAACGGACTTTAAATTGGAGTGCCCCGGTCGAAAGGCTGGAGGTAGAACCGCACCATATGCTGGAACCCCCTGAGAGCCGTCGGTACGCGAAAGCGTGACAATCCGCCGGATTGGGCAATCAGCAGGAAACCTGAGTGAATTGCAACAGCCATTCACAAGGGGCTCCTCAGAGACTTGACGTGTGGCTCCCTGCTCGCAGGGAGATGGTAAAGTCCAGACCGCAACAGGAACAATTGACGGAAGTCGGTGAAAACTGACCGATGTCAGACATGGCTGGTGAAAGCCAGTGCGGCAGGTTAATCCGTAGGTCGCGGGTTCAAGTCCCGCCCGGTTCACTCAAAAAGCCGCTCGATAATTTTCGAGCGGTTTTTTTATGCGCCGATGTGACGAACCACTCCGTTCAGAAATCGACGTGCAGTGCAGCGCAACGCGCCAAGCGTTTCGGCCGATTGAAGACGAAAGCCTGAGTTCCGAAAGTTCTGGCGGCTTCCGCTACCGATCTCTGTCGTCCCATTGTTATGTTTTCCTTCTCCTGATTTCTAAGGGACAAGAAGTTAAGTCAGATCGTGTTCGATTTTAAGATGTTCCTATGCCACGTTTGAACTTTACCGGCCGCCGAAAGATCTCGCGAAACCACGTGACCATTTCCGTCACGGGGATCGGCGGCATTGAGACGTTCACTGCCGATCTGCAGTTGGGGAAATACGGATTTCCCGGGTCTGCTTCGGTCATTGTCGAAGCCTATCGGCAGCTGGAACTTGTGCGGTTCGATTTCGGGACCGTGGGCAATCTTGTGCCGCCGGCAAACTGTCGTCTGTCAGAATTCGGAACACTTGCCGGCCTGCGATTTCGAGTCAAAGTTGTTTCCACCGAGGAACCTCGCGGACGTTTGCTGGCCGTTGCCGATCGTATCAACCCGAGAAACCAACAGCAGCAGTCGCTGGCCCGCGTGCCCCTGCTGGCCGTGCGGGCGCAGGATCTTGGCCGCGAAGTTTGGCGTCTGGATTTTTCGGATGAGCCGCTGTTGCTGGTGAATCCGCGTGTGGTGCCCAAGAAGCAACTGGTGGAATCGATCGAGTTTCAGACTCTGGCACTGCCGGAAATTTTGCGGAGTATCCTGAATCGAATTCTGCTGGTTGAAAAAGTTCGCTCGGCGGATGATTCAGACGACTGGACTTCGCGCTGGCTGCGTTTTGCAGAAACCATGCCGGGGGTTGGCAAAGTCCCCGATGCCGACACGCCCGAAGCCTTCGTGGACTGGATCGATGCGGCCGTCAGCTCCTTCTGCCGCTGGCGAAATCTGGATCAGCAGTTTGCCGCGTTCTGGTCGGCAAAAAGCCCGCCCGAAGAAAAATAGCAAACGGCAAAAAGTAGCGCGCCCGAAAAGCTGGCGCGCGACAATACGCAGGCATTAAGGAACCAGCACGATTTTTCCGGAAAGGGTATTCGCTCCGTTCAGCGTGTTGTCTTCCTGCAGCTGATGAGATACCGCGGCCTCCGACAACGAAAATCGGGCTCCGATTTTGGGCTGCCACTGACCGGCCGCCAGCAGTTTATTCAGTTCTCCAGCCGTGGCCCGCTGCTCTTCGGCGGATGCGTTGAACATCGCAAAACCGAAGGCTCGGAGGTCCTTGACGTAGAACGATCCCAGTGGAAAAACCGGGCGAGCATCACGGCCCGCCATAAAAATCAGCCGGCCTCGAATCGCCATTAGCGGAATACACCGGTCGAGCGTTGGAGTGCGAAGTGTTTCAAACCACAGATGAATCGGGCCGGTGGCCTTCGTGATTTCTGCAAAGCGTTGATCGATGTCCTGTGTGCGATATTCAATCACATGGTCAGCTCCAAGCTGATGACATTCGGCCGCTTTATCCGGTGAGCCCGCTGAGGTGATAACCGTGGCTCCGGCTGCCTTCGCCAGCTGCACAACAGAAGACCCGACGCCGCCTGTTCCGCCATTCACGAACACCACTTCACCCGACTTCAGGCCGCCGTGAAAAAACAGACCCAGATGCGCCGTGATCCCAACCAGAGCACCAGCCGCCGCGGCTTCGCTGCTTGTAATATCCGGCCTAGGATACAGCCACGTTTCGTCAACGGCACAGTATTCGGCAAACGTGCCCTGACGGCCGAACAAACCCTGATTGCTGCCCCAGACGCGGTCACCCACTTTGAAATGCTGACAGCTATCACCAACCGAATCCACAACACCCGCAACATCGCAGCCGATGATGTACGGATTCGGTAGATCGAATTTTACGTTTCCACCCCGGATGTAGGTATCAATCGGATTGACTGCCACAGCTTCTGTTCGGATCAAAACCTGGCCTTTGCCAGGTTCCGGTCGAGCCACTTCACCGTATTGAATGCAATCGGCGGCCCCGGTTGTTGTGATGTAAGCAGCTTTCATGGCACACTTTCGCAGATCGTATTGATGAGGCTCAACAAAAAGCAGGACAGACAACTTCCCAGGCGACGTCCCCTGAGCACCTTCCGCTTTGTCCTGAAATCACGCCCAACTCTATAACAAGTTTAGAAACTATCGAGCGAAAACGTCAGGTCAATCACCATCAACGGGCAGGTCGGTGTCCCACAGATTTGTCGCGGTCTGTATTCAGACAGGCAGGACTTCTGCAGACAACTCATTGCCGGAGTCGTCCGTCACTTGCAGTTGTTTTTGGATCGCGTTGACTTTGATCATCGCGAGGCCGCGGGTGACACCGTCACTGTGCTGAATCGCCGAAGTCAGAGTTCCCACGATCGTGTCTTCAACAGTTTTTAGCGGACAGCTGCTGGATGAGGCCATGTGGCACGGCTCTGTGATCTCCACAAGACGCAAAGCGCGGTTGACGTGGCCCATGGCGTCGAGTCTGGCGATGGGTTCCTGGCCAAGGTAGCAACCCTTGGTATAAGAAATCGCCCGGACGTTTCGTTCGGCCTCGGGAGCCAGATTTTCGGAAGTCATGTCCCGACCGATGAGCGGATACCGCTCATTAATGCGAAGCGATTCGATCTCATCGCTCATCAATGCTGACACACCGGCCGAAGTCAACCGGGAGCCAATCTCAACCAGCGGCTCCGCCGGTCCGTTCAGAAACAGCAATGGCTGATTCGCCCACGTGACGAGCAGTCCGGTCACGAGCGATCCGGTAACAACCGTGGCCTGAGCAGTTTCATCGCTTCCGAGGCGGAAGCTCAGGCTCTGGTTCACAACGGTTGTCAGCGCATCGTCCGGCAGTATATCGCCAGCCCGAGTTCCCTGTTCAGCCCGAACGGCCGTCAAAGACTTTTCGTCCGCGTGGAAGCACAGCGTTGTGGACGTTGGGTCGTCAGCAACAATCGCCACGTCTTCGGTGATGATGTAGCGGTTCAGATGCTTGAGCAGCCCTGCAGGATCACCCGGGCTGATCCAGATCTCATGCGTGTTCTTAAAAGCCAGCACATACCCGTGTGCCAGAATCCTAGCTTTGACGTCAGTGAAGAAGGCTTCGCAGGCGGAACCAGCCGGCAACGCTTTGATGTTGTTCGTGCAGAAGTTGTGCAGAAACTTTGCTCGGTCTCGCCCGCCCGCCAGCAGCCGAAGGAATGGAAACGCATTTTGAACAGCAGACATTGGGATCTCGCGAGAACATAAAACACCGCAGGCTGACCTTCACACGGTCAGCCTGCATTTAACTCTCAATGGCTGGCCGGCCTTGAAGGCGCGGCCATGTTTGGTCGCCGATTAGGCGAGTGGCAGATAAGACCTTACCGAACGACGGAATTCCAAGTCCGTCGAAAGCCACGACGGACAAAGATGTCCGTCGTACAGCAGGTAAATTTGTATCTGCCGCTCGCCTTACTGGGCGGCCTTTGCCGCGGCGGCTTTGGCGATTTCTTCCTGAGCGGCCGACAGTTCAGGATTTGGCGTAATCTCGCCTTCCACGTCGCCACGAATCCACTTCACACCCGCGGTGACGGAATCGATGAATCGCGGATCGCTCCATGTCGCTTCGTTGTGGCCGAGATTATTGAAGTAAACTCGTCCTTCGCCGTATGGCTTCACCCAGGCCACAGGAACATGGTACGCCGCCGATGGCTTGCAGCGCGACATGTCGAGACTCATCAGGACTCGCACCTTTTCCGGCTGCCAGTTCTTATACTGATAGATTTCGTCCTTAATCGTGAACTCTTTGCCAAACGACTTCATCGTCGGATGCTCAGGGTCGTGGACGTTGATTGTCACGGTGTCGCCGTCATTCCATGGATGCCCATTGAAGGTTCCGCCGACCATGTCCCAGTACGGCTGGTAATCGCCGTAGGTGTCCGCTGCCGAATGGAAGCCAATGAAGCCATGGCCTTTCGCCGTCAGCCACTCTTTGAAAAAGTAGTCACGGTCGGCGTCAGCAATCGGCAGTGAACCGGTCGTGTAGAACATCACGATGTCGTAGTTCTGCAGGTTCTCTTTGGTGAAATCGGCCGCCGCGTCCTGAGTGCAATCCACGGTGAACACATCTGTCTTCTGGCCCAGTTCGATCATCGCAATCTCGGCGACTGCCAGTTTCTTCTCCGCTTCAGACCCATCCGGACGACGCACGCTGCTGTGCACAAAGCCCTGGCTTTGAGTCAGCATCAGGATTCTGGATTTTGCTTTTTCGGCAGCGGTGATGGTGGAGTCGCCGAGACTTCCGGCCAGGACCGCAAGGCACATCGCGATTTTCAGCAGTCGCATTACAAATTCTCCATTCAGTAACAGGGAGGTCATGATGCCGCAGCGGGCGGCGGTGGGTGAATTGTTCAGAATCGACATCGGGCAGCACGAACCTGGGGGGACGAATCCTGCACGACGAACATTACGACAGGCATTGTTCACAGAGTCGTGACGGTTTTCCAGGGATCTGCGTCTGTGAATGGATCAAACAGTGAAGCGAGGCCTGCTTGTGCCAGTTCCGGACCCGAAACGAACCGACCGGGGCGCGTCCAGCCCTGAAGAATGTCCAATGGCACTTTGAAGAGATTCACCAGCAAAGCGTCGAGCTGTCCTTCAAGGTCTTTGAAGTGACGAGCCCACTCCGTAGCTTCCTCAAGACGCACATCTTCGTCCGACTGCCATCGCATGGGATGAAACAGAAGTGTACACTGGCCGGTGACGAATCGCTTTTGACACGCAGCAAAGGGCAAAAGGGCGGCCGATGAGCATTCTCCGATCACCACCGCGGTGACTCGCAATTTTCGCAGGCGAATCAGTGAACCCAGGGCCAGGCCGGTGTAAACGCTGCCGCCGCAGGAATCAAAGTAGACGATTCCACGACTGCCGCGGGGGACGTCGACGAAGAGCTGCAGCAAGTCGGACTGACGTTCGCTCAGTTCGCCGCAGAGCGGAATTTCCCAAGGCGTGCCGGGCTGCTTCTTGTTCGGCTGATACCAAAACGGTTTAGGCGATCCGGTGCGAGTTTTCAGCGGCTTGTCGTCGTTCATCCACACTGACTTTCAGAGAAGGGCTGGCGGCGGTTCCAATATCACCGGCCGCCTGTCATCTCTATGTCTTATCAAATCCACTTCTGCGCGAAAACCGACTGGCCCAAGCGACGTTAAAAAACGGTCAGGCTGGAAAACAGACTGTCAAGCGAATTTGTCAGGCCGTTACTGGGCGTAGTGTTTCTTGCCCTCGCGGACGCTGCGGACGTTGCGGCTGGAGTTGTGATCCTGGTATTCAAAGTGTTGCCTGTGGTTTGTTCCCAGACGTCCGTTGTCCCAATAGGATCCCGCACACCATCTACGACAATGATCTGATTTTTGGGCCCGGAATAGACCACAATCATTTGCCAGTTGAACAACGCAGATCTTGCGATCGCCGCAGCGTTGGTGCCTGTGCTGAGCGATGCGAGGAACTGATGAGAATTGCGGACCCAGAGGGGTAGATCGCCGTAAGCCGTTTGTCCGCTCATCATCGCCGGCTTGAAGTTGCCGAAGTCAACGCGGGTAAAGACAGAGCCCGGTTTGACATTCATCACCGGATTTTTTGCCGAGTGCAGCAGAGAAACGTCGCGGAAGTAACTGATTCCTGGCGTGGCGATCCATGTGCCGGAAAGAGGACTTGTTTTTAAAGCCGCTCTTCCGTTCCACTTATAAAGTTCGCCGAGTGGTGTGATGTAAAACCAGCCGGAGGTTCCTCTGAGCCAGCGTTCACCGGCACCTCCAAAATTTTCCTGAACTCCGCCGGCAGCAAGCGTGAGTCCCAGCGAAACATCAAGCCGGTACGCTTCCGTCGCTCCGGGGGAAGTCACGGAGGCGCTTTGCAGCCAGCCTTTGGGCACCACTTCACGCACGGTGTATTTGCCGGGCAGTACATTTTCGAATCGATACCAGCCGCGTTCGGCTTCAGGCTGAATGATTCCATCGCCGTTACGATCCATGCCCCGTGAAACGGCTGAAGCAACGACTGTGCCAGTCGCGTTCACGAGTTCAAACGAGAACCCATCCATCCATGGTTCTTCAGATTTATCGGCCGAACCGAGCAAGGTCTCCGGCGTGTACCAGACTCGAGGATCCAGCCGCTCCACAACTTTGCCGGTCAGCTGCTTTGCCTTGCCGCTCCACTGTGTCAGCGCCCCGTTGGGCGTGAGGAAGTACCAGTTGTTCGTGCCGGTCGCCTGATACCAGTATTCTTTACCACGGTAAGAATTGTAGCGCGAATTGCCGTTCACAAACTGCAGATTCAAATCCAGCAGACCAGCAGATTCTCGGAGTCCGTTGGCGTTCTTGTCGTGCCACTTGCGGCCTTCCACGATCCCCGGCACCACCGGCTCTTCGTAGGTAACTTCAAGTCGCGGTCGCAGCGCCGCATTCGGAGAATCGCGGCTGACGAACGCTTTGAGATTCCCGGACAGTTCGGCGGACCTCAGCAACCATCCGAAATTTGCGGCCGGGCTATCCAGCCACGACTGAACATCATCGACCAACCCGCCGCCCGCCCATTCATAAGCCCCCGGCGCACCGGCCGTCACCGTCGCGGATGTGCTTCCGAAGTCGCCGCCGGGTGAAGCCCAGGCTAAACCGTCAAAGCTGGAAAACAGCCACGTGGCATCCAGCGGCCCGCCAGACGCGCCCTGGAATTCATTTCCCGCGGCATCCGACTGACCTTCACCCCAGCTCTTCAGAAGGCGATGCACGCCCACTGCGGTGGACCCGCCAACGGATCGGCTGAGATTCATTGTCAGTACAACATCGATGATTGTGGAGCCGGCCGGAATATTGGCCGAGTCGATATCAAACTGCAGCAGGCCACGTCGAGCGGCCGCATCTCCGTAGGAACCGCCCGTAACGACAAACGCCCCGTGTCCGTTGGATAAATCGCCCGTCGGCACGTTGTAGATGGTGTTGTCGCGAGACGCTGCAAGTTGAACCACAACGGCGCTGAGCAGATTACGAGCTTCCAGGCTTTCCATGGCTGCGCTGGCCGGGACATGCGAAGAATTTCGCCGTCGCTTCAGTTCTGCCGATGAAAAGCGTCCCCACATGATTTTTGATCCCGTTCCGTGCTGAACCTGGCAGTGGACAGTGATAACACTCAAGAGTGTGCCGTATTTCCCGGCCTGTTTCAATCGGCAAACGCCCCGATCACAGAACGCGAGGCCAAGTTTGTCAGGCGTTCGCGGCCCCCAATACTCCTTCACGAGGCAGAACGCAGCAATGTGCCGCAAAATGCCACAGGAGGACGGATATCATAGACTTTCCTCACAAGCAAAAATTGCCTGAACGGTGTCTCCAGCACAAACTGTGCCTTCCTTCAGCACGATGGCTGTAATGCCGCCGTGAGCGACCATGGCCGCATAGCCTCCTGCACCCAAGTTCTCTTCCATGCGGGAACAGGGGGGACAGTTTCCAGAACCTTCAAGCACCGCGGTCCCGATGCGGAACTTCTGATACTTCAGCGCGGCGAGGTTAATGCCAGAGACCACGACGTTTCTGCGCAAGGTCGCGGGATCAATGCGGTCTTTCCGTAAAAATGCGGCGACCACGGGCAGGTGTTCGGCCTGAATCAGAGTCACCTGTCGCTTTGACTTCTTGTTCGGTTTGCAATGATGGTCGCCACTGACGCCACCGATCACCAAGCTTACCTGGTCGGGCGTCTCGATCGCACTGCGGCTGGCCCGCGCCAGACCCAACCAATCCACTCGTCCGATCGCCGTGTTCGACGACAGAAGTTCCATCAGCACTTCCATAACCGCAATCCTGCTGCCTGATTCGTGGGATTGTGAAGACTCAGTCCCTTTTTGAGCGACCAGAGCACTCAGGGCTGAACGGAAAGTGTAGGGCCCCGTTTGTCGAAAGCACAATTGCCATAGACGCATGTTTTGCAGATCGCTGGCGATTGAGCTACAAAGTTCACCGCATTGTGGGATTTCGCGTGGCGTCGCACGGAGAATTGTGGAGTCGCCGGAGCACCTTCCCGGGGCGCATCAACCGACAAAAGGAGAGTCCCGGAACTGTCCATACAGAAATGTAAAAATCCACCAATTCTGGTTCGTTCGGGGAACCTGCGGTGACTCGGGAAAGCTGTAACGTAGTGTCTCGACGTGCCGATCCCGGAAGCTTTGCACTGCGAACGGAAGAAGCATGAGACGAAGACTTGCAACGTTGTTCTGTGCAGGAGTTTGCGACGACCAGTTTCGCTTCCCGAGTTTGGCTGAAGTGCTTGACCGGCGAGGGATCGCGGTTAGAATTAACCGACGCTGAACAAGGGGCTCAGGAAGCAGGCTCCGGGTGTCGTGGGCGTCAGACCATTGATCGTCGATTTCCCTGTTTAGTTTTTTCAGGTCGGTTTCCTGGTGGTCGAGCCGGATCAAGGCTCCTGCTGTTTCTAGAGTCTTCGCAAAGAGTTTTTCCAGAGCTGCAGGGACTGCTGCGCTGGTGAATAAAGTGCGGTGAAAAAAAAAGGTGGTTCCGTCGATCAGGCGGGGCACTTCATCGGAGTTCGCTGTGGTCCAGGGTTTTGGTGATGACTTTAAGGAACTTGTCCGTTCCAGCACCAACCTCGTGGATCTGGTGTCAGAAACCGTCTCTTTGAAGCCTATCCATGGAGGACGCGATTACGTTGGTCTGTGTCCGTTTCATGACGACAAGAATCCTTCGTTTCATGTTTACCCGGATCGCCAGACTTATCGATGCTGGGTGTGTGATCAGGGAGGAGATTGTTTTCGCTGGGTAATGGAGATCGAAAAACTTCCTTTCCCTGAGGCGATGGAATCACTTGCCCGCAGGGCTCATTTGGAAATCCCGAAGCGAAAACGGGACGACGCAACTTCAGAAAATGGAACAAGAAAAACCGATTCGCTCGCGGTTGTTGAGTGGGCAGTGAATTTGATGCATCAAGCGCTGAGAACCGGCCTTAAGGCGGAGAATGCTCGGCAGTATGTCAAAACGCGGAAGCTGTCGGAAGAAACTGTCCGCAACTTCCGACTGGGGTATCACCCGGAGGACTGGAACTGGTTTCTGGAACAGGCTCGTGGCAGGTTTACACCTCCACAACTGGTAGCTGCCGGGTTGATTCAGGAACGAAACAACGGTCCGGGTTACTTTGACAATTTGGTCGGTCGTCTGGTCTTTCCTATTATTGACGAACGAGGACGTCCGGTGGCCTTTGGAGGACGAGTGTTGCCGGGAGGCAACATTGAAAGTGACGCGAAGTACTGGAACAGTGTCGAAAGTGCGATCTTCCATAAACGTGCAACGCTCTATGCGTTCGACCGGGCGCGTGAGACCATTCGACGCAGCAAGACGGTGATTATTGTTGAAGGATACATGGACTGCATTGCCTGCCATCAGGCAGGCGTGACAAACGCTGTTGCCACCTTGGGGACAGCAATGACCGAAGAACATGTCCGGTTTTTGCGGAGGTTTGCAGAAAAAGTCGTTCTGGTTTACGACTCCGACAAGGCTGGGCAGGACGCTGCGGAACGATCGATTTCGCGGTTTCTGGCGGAGGATCTCGATTTACGAATTTTGAATGTTCCTTCGGGGAAGGATCCCGCGGATTATCTCGAAGAACATACGGCGGAAGAGTTTTACAAGTTGACAGCCTCGGCCGGTGAGGCCTGGGAATACAAGTTGCAATCCGTCCTGAAGCGGGTCAGTGTCAACACGATTGCTGGCCGCCAACAGGTGTTGAATCAGATGGTGGAATTCCTTGCGGCTTCGGAGGGAATTGCGGGCAGCATTCGCGAAGATATGATCCTTCGCAATGTTTGTGGAAGAGTCCAGGTCGATGAGCGAATGGCGCGTCGACAATTGAAAGATTTGCGGGGGCAGACACAGACACGCGGTTTTGTCCGGCGTGGTGCCGAAAGGCAACCCGTCGAATTCCGACCTCGTGTGGAAAATGCCCTCGAACGTGCTGAACGTGAGGTATTGGAGATAATACTGACTTGTCCGGAAACGATTGACGTCATTCGCCACCACATCGGGGCGGACGATTTCGAAAATGTACGACACCAGCGGCTGCTGGATTTGTGCATCAATGTCTGGAAGGAAGACGGAGATCTTCCCGAACTGGGACGCCTGATCATCGCCGCGGAGTCGGATTCAGATCTTCTGAGTCTGATCAATGCGGTGGTGGATTCAGCAGAGGAGAAAGGAATCTTTCGGCTCATGACCGATCAGCCATCGGGTCATGAAAAAGGAGGTGCGAAAGCGCCTCCACATCTGGAGCGGGTCCTCGGGCCTATTCTGGAACGGCGAGAAAAACGACTGAATCTCGTGTCGAAACAATTTCTGGCTCAAACGGCCTCGTCCGTGAGCGAACTCGACGACGACACAAAAGACGCGCTCCGCCGACTTTACAATTTCCGTCAAAATCAAATGGGAAATCCTTCGGAAATGAAATAATTGTGTTGAGTGCTTCGCTCGCACAGGACACGCAGGCAACTGTTGGGTCTGTGAATCGAAGCGGAATTCGCGGCAATCGGCCGCTGACAACCTGATTTTTTTCCGAGCGATCACTCGCTCCCGTCAACTGATTTGACGGAATTTTTCAAACAACGATTGTATCAGTCGACTATGAACTCCTCTGGAGCCACTCAAATGCAATGCCTCGATGAAAGCCTGCGAAACCTGATCCAAACAGGAATCAAGCAGGGCCACCTGTACTTCTCCCAGGTGAATTCTTACCTGCCGGATGAAGCGACTGACCCGCTGTTCCTGGATCATCTGATTACCTATCTGGAAGAGCTGAACATGCAGCTTGTTCCTGATCCGGTAAAGGACCATCCGTCAGAACCCCTGGCGACTCGCAAGAAACGCCGTCCAGACATCCGCATTGACGATGATTCACGCGGAACGGAAGATCCGATCCGGATGTATCTGACGCAGATGGGTGAAATTCCGCTGCTGAAGCGTGACGAAGAAATCTTTCTCGCCAAGCAGATCGAAGTCACTCGCCGACGCTTCCGTCGCGCTCTGCTGACCAACGAGTTCGCTCTGAATTTCTGCCACGAAACACTGGTAAAAGTGCACAAGGGCGAGCTGCCTTTCGATCGCACCATTAAAGTGTCGATGACGGAAAGTCTGGAGAAGGAACAGATTCTCGGCCGTATGCCATCCAATCTTGCGACGATCGAAAATATTCGAAAACGTGACGCAGAAGATAACGCAGCCCTGGCTGGTGAATTGACAGCGGGCGAGCGTGTCGAAGTTCAGCAGCGGATGGCCGAGCGTCGTCGTCGCTGCGTGACACTGCTGGAAGAACTGAGCCTTCGAACTCAGCGTCTGCAGCCGTGCATGAAGCGTCTGGAACAGATCTCAAATCGCATGTCGGAACTGCACGAGCAGATTTCCAGCCTGCGAAATCTAAGCTCCGCTGTCGACGAACGCCTGCATCTGCAAAAGGAACTCGACGATCTGACCGCGCTGACTCGCGAAACTCCGGAATCCATGGCTGTGCAGATGCACGGCATTCTGCAGCGACATGGCGAGTACGATAAGGCGATGCGAGATCTTTCAGGCGGCAACCTGCGTCTGGTGGTTTCGATCGCGAAGAAGTACCGTAACCGCGGCATGACTTTCCTCGACCTGATTCAGGAAGGAAATACTGGCCTGATGCGAGCGGTCGACAAGTACGAATATCGCCGAGGCTACAAATTTTCGACTTACGCCACATGGTGGATTCGTCAGGCGATCACTCGAGCGATCGCTGACCAGGCCCGGACCATTCGTGTTCCTGTGCACATGATCGAAACGATGACTCGCCTGCGTGCCGCGGCTCGCACGCTGCTTCAGGAAATTGGACGCGAACCGTCCGTTGAAGAAATGGCCGAGGTGGCCAATGTGCCGATCGAAGAAGCTCGTCGTGTGATGCGAATTTCTCGCCAGCCGATTAGTCTCGACAAGCCAATCGGCGAAAGTGAAGACAGCGCCTTCGGAGACTTCCTGGAAGACCGCAGCAACGACAGTCCGGTCAGCAACGCGGCTTCGGAAATGCTGAAGGACAAGATTGATGTTGTCCTGAAGACTTTGACCTACCGCGAACGTGAAATCATCAAGCTGCGTTACGGTTTGGGCGACGGCTATACCTACACGCTGGAAGAAGTCGGCCGGATCTTCAAGGTGACTCGTGAACGAGTTCGTCAGATCGAGGCGAAAGCCGTTCGTAAACTTCAGCACCCGGTCCGCAGCCGTCAGCTTCAGGGATTTCTCGAAGGCATATCCGCCGTCGCTGGTCACTGAGTTGTGTATGCTGAGTTGTCGACGCTGACGGTTTCGTCAGGACGTTGACCATATCAGACAGACCCGAGCCCGCGGAAATCTCTGCGGGCTTTTTCGTTGGGCGGGCGTATGTTGAGTATGCTTGAGGAGTTGCTTTTAGGATCCCCGTAAAAGCCGGATAGAAATTTATAGCCCCTGGTCCCCCGCGGGCGAGAAGGGCGGCTCTCGTCATGTCCCCTCCCCCCTGCGGGCAACGCTGTGAAGTATTTTATTGAGTGAATTTGCTGTTGTTCCGGGCCGAAAGCCCATCCGTTTGCCTAGCCCGGGCCATCGGCCCGGGAATTTAAATCCCTTGATTTTGTGAGGCCCAAAGGGTCGGCCATTTGAATACGCATTTCCCGTGCATAAAACGGTCGGCCCATTGGGCCTTTTCAATGATGTTGGTCGCTGATCCCGGGCCGATGGCCCGGGCTAGTAATCTGTCACGCGTTAAATTTAGGGTTGAGCATTGCTTGTACGACGGACTTCCAGTCCGTCGGCGGTAACCTTTGTCGACGGACTTCCAGTCCGTCGTACCCTAAAATTTAGCTGTGACAGACCACCAGGCAATCGAATGGCCCTTTGGGCCGAAGTCGCATGAAATCCTTTACAAAATGCTTCACAGCGTTGTCCGTGGGGGAGAAGGACTATTGGGGGTCGGTTTACTGAAGTCGGAGATGCCCCCGTCCCCCGTGCGATCCGGGAACGGAAATGACGCTCCGCTTTTGCCGGCGATGGCTGCTGGAAGACTTTCGCAAGTCCATTCGGTATCATCGCAACGCAGTTTTCCAAGGAACAGTTTTCCAAGGAACAGTTTTTAATTCAAAGTGTGGTTCGAATGCCTGAACGTGTTGTGCTCGCCATGAGCGGCGGGGTTGATAGTTCTGCGGCGGCCGTGCTGCTGCATGAGCAGGGTTACGAGGTCATTGGGTTGTTTATGCGATCCGGTGAAACCGAGTCCGCCTGCGCACTGCCTGAGGGCGGGCTGTTGCCGATCGTCAATGCCCCCGCGCATCGCCAGGGCTGTTGCAGTTCGGAAGATGCTGCGGATGCGCGCCGTGTCGCCGATCGGCTGGGCATACCGTTTCATTCGCTGAACCTTCAGGATGCGTTTCGGCGAATCAAGGATTATTTTGCTGACGAATATCTGGCCGGACGAACTCCGAATCCCTGCGTGCAGTGCAACAACTGGCTGAAGTTTGGAAAGCTGTGGGACTTCGCGCAGCAGGTGGATGCGAACTACATCGCCACTGGCCATTATGCTCGCATTGCTCAACAGGATTCTACGGGCGACTGGGGACTGTTTCGCGGTGACGATGACAACAAAGATCAGTCCTATGTTCTGTTCGGAATTCGCCGCGAACTGCTTCCCAACATTCTTCTGCCAATTGGGACCTATCAGAAGCCCGATATTCGTGAGCTGGCTCGCCAGTCCGGGTTACGAGTGGCTGACAAAAAGGACAGTTATGAAATCTGTTTTGTACCCGACCAGGACTACGCAGGATTTCTCAAGCGTTATCGTGGACACGATGGAACAGCCGGCGATTTTGTGGACACCAGTGGCAACGTTCTCGGACAACATGAAGGTTATGAACACTTCACTGTCGGTCAGCGAAAAGGCCTGGGAATCGCCTTTGGAGAACCGCGTTTCGTGATTCGCATCAATCCTGAATCTCGTCAGGTTGTGCTTGGACTTCGCGACGACCTTGCGACGCATCACATTGTCGTGCACGACCTGAACTGGCTGGCGGATCGGCCCGGTGATACCTTCACCTGCGAAGTCAAAGTTCGCTACCGCCAGAAATCAGAACCATGCACCGTGGAAGTCCATTCCCCAACAACGGCCTCGGTGCATCCAGTCAATCCGATTTTTGGAGTTGCGCCGGGGCAGGCGGCTGTCTTCTATGACGGCGACAGGGTGCTCGGCGGTGGCTGGATCACCGGCAATCAGTGAGTTTCATTTCATTCAGTCGGGAACCGAACTCGTTGGGCTGCTAAACTTCTGGTCCTCATTAATTCCGGTTTTGACTCCCTCCTCGCTCGTTCTGGCAAAGGCGAACCCTGCTGATGCATCCGTACCTGATCGTTGTGATTGGCATTCTGACAGTCCTTGGACTGATCATCTTTCTGCGAATCAATGCCTTCATCGCTTTGATCTCCGCGGCGCTGCTCGTCAGCTTTCTGGCTCCTGGGCCGATCAACGAAAAAGTATCACGAGTCGCCGTGGCGTTTGGCGAAAACGCGGGCAAGATCGGACTCGTCATCGGATTTGCGGCGGTCATCGGCGAAGCGATGATGCTCAGCGGTGCAGCCGATCGGATCGTGCAGGCGTTTCTGCAAATTCTTGGTGCAGAAAGAAGCCCCCTGGCTCTGATGAGCAGCGGTTTCGTGCTGTCGATTCCCGTGTTTTTTGACACGGTGTTTTATCTGCTTGTCCCGCTGGCTCGGTCGATGTACCGAACGACGCGCAAGAATTATCTATTGTACGTGTGTGCGATTGCCGCCGGCGGCGCCATTACGCACACGATGGTTCCGCCAACTCCCGGCCCGCTGGCCATGGCAGCGACGCTGAATATTTCCGTTGGTCTGATGATGGTTGTCGGCATGATGGTCGCAGCTCCGGCCGCGATGGTCGCGCTGCTCATGGCAACATACATGGACCGATATATCACCATCGAAAAGCTGCCGACCTTTGACGAAGATGACAACTCCGAAACGGCCGTGGCTGAACGTCATGCGGAAGTGATGAAAGTGCCGCTGCTGGAAGCGTTACTTCCGGTGCTGCTGCCGGTGCTGCTGATCTCCGGTGACACCATTGTGGGGGCTCTGAAGCCAGTAGAAGGTCCGAGCATCTTAATCAGTATCAAACCGTGGACAGAGCTGCTGGGAAATCCGAGCTTCGCACTGCTGGTTTCGATGGTCATTTCGATGATCACCTGGGTTCGTCTGAAGCATCCCAACCCAAAGGAGTTCACGGCATCCGTTGAGAACGCTTTATTGAGCGCTGGCCTGGTCATTTTGATCACCGCTGCCGGCGGAGCGTTTGGAGCGATGCTGAAGGCCACCAACGTGGCCGCCACAATTCAGAGCTCATTCCAGGAGAGCGGCGCAACGGGATTCATTGCCATCATGCTGGCGTTTGGACTGGCCGCGGTCCTGAAGGTGGCTCAGGGATCCAGCACGACGGCCATGATTACGGTCTCGGCCATGATGGCGGCAATGGAACTGTCACAGGAGAAACTGGGATTCAATCCCGTGTATATCGCGACGGCTATTGCCAGCGGTTCTCTGATCGGATCCTGGATGAATGACAGCGGGTTCTGGATTTTTGCTCGCATGAGCGGTCTGACGGAAGCGGAAGCGTTAAAAACATGGACTCCGCTCCTGATGGTTTTGGGCACCGTGAGTCTGCTGATGACAATTTTGTTGTCAATCGTGCTGCCGTTTAATTAGCAACGATTGATCTTCTGGAGGTTCCGTATGGGACTGAGTGCACTCAAGTCGCGGCAAGCCGCGAAGTCCACTCCGGCAGAGTGGACCTACCGAAATCCACGGCGGAACAACCTTTTTCGTTATTCGTTGACGATTGGTGGCCAGATCGGTAACTTCCTCAAAGAAGAGTGTGTCACGGTGGAAGACTGTTCCGACACCCATCATGTTTTTTGGGTACTGAATTGACTGCGGTACCCGATGTGGATTTTGAAAATGACCAATCTGCTGCTTAATCTGAGCCTTCTACTGCTTCCTTCGTGAAGCCCGCCTCAGGTACGTATGCAGTCTGACAGACTTTCCAGACCCTGAGGACTTCCTCAGGGTTTTTTGTTGGCATGAGTTGACTGGCTCCAAATCTTTGGTCCATCATTCGTGCCCTGTTAATTTTGACGACCGCCCCACGGAGAAAGCCCCATGATCGGCGACCAGATTATTATCTTCGACACCACCCTTCGCGACGGCGAGCAGTCTCCAGGCTGCAGCATGAATACGCGGGAAAAGCTGGAAGTCGCACGGGCTCTGGTCGATCTGGGCGTCGACGTCATCGAAGCCGGCTTTCCAATCGCGTCCCCGGGTGACTTTGAAGCGGTGTCGCAGATTGCGGCAAAGTTTGGCGATCGCACCACGATCTGTGCGCTCGCACGAAGCCGCGAAGACGACATCGCTCGTGCGAAGGCAGCCCTGGCCTCGGCGGAAAAGCGTCGGATTCATGTGTTCCTTGCCACCAGCGCGATTCATCGTGAGTTCAAGCTGAAGATGGACAAGCAGCAGATTATCGAACGCGCCATCAGTTCCGTGAAGCTGGCCAAAGAGTTCTGCGACGACATTGAATTTTCCCCGGAAGACGCGGCTCGCACGGAGCTCGATTTTCTGTGCGAAGTCGTGGAAAAAACAATCGACGCAGGGGCAACCACCGTCAACATTCCGGACACCGTCGGGTACGCCACACCGAATCACTATTTTAAGGTGATCTCGTATCTGAAACAGAACGTCCCGAATATCTCGAAAGCCATCATCAGCGCTCACTGCCATGATGACCTGGGCCTTGCCGTTGCCAACAGTCTGTCAGCGATGGAAGCCGGCGCGCGTCAGATTGAATGCACAATTAATGGACTGGGAGAACGCGCGGGCAATGCCGCTTTGGAAGAAATCGTCATGGCGATTCGCACGCGAGCTGACTATTACGGCGTGCATACGAAGATCAATACTCAGCGGCTGTATCCCACCAGCCACCTGGTTTCGACGATTACCGGAATGAAAGTCCAGCGCAACAAAGCCATAGTGGGGCAGAACGCGTTCGCTCATGAAGCCGGCATTCATCAGCACGGTATGCTGCAGGAACGGTCCACCTACGAAATCATGCGCCCGGAAGACGTGGGATACATTGGTCAGAATCTGGTTCTGGGCAAGCACAGTGGCCGACATGCCTTTAAGGACCGTGTGGCGCAGCTGGGCTTCAGCCCGGATGATCAGGCGATTCAGAAAGCGTTTGATGACTTCATCGCGTTAGCTGACAAGAAGAAAGAAATCTACGACTCCGACATCATCGCGCTGGTCGAAAACCGGCTGGCCGATGCTGTGGACCGCTGGAAGCTGATCAGCTTCCACACGTCGGCTGGATCTTCGGCCATTCCGACCGCCACTTTGGAACTGCAGTGTGAAGATCAGCCGGTGATGTGCGACGCTGCGATCGGCGATGGTCCCATCGATGCAGTTTTCAAAGCCATGGAGCGCATTGTGGAGCTTTCGGCCCAGCTGGAAGAGTTCGACGTGCGGAGCATTTCTGAAGGCAAAGACGCTCAGGGAGAAGTGCGAGTCACAATCAATGTCGACGGACGCCAATATCAGGGCAAAGGCGTCAGCACCGACATTATAGCGGCAGCAGCACACGCTTACCTGAAGGCGCTGAATAAAGCCGATCAGGATCTCCGCAGCGCCCCATCCACAGCCGCCGCTCGACTGACGCCGAAAGTTTAGTTTTGCACTCAGTTTGTCGAGGGAATGCCATTGGTACTTCGCGACAAAGGGGAATCCTGCTATACCTCAGCCAGAAGTGTGATCTGCCCGGATCAGCACTCAGACATCGCAACACCATCAATGACGAATCCTCCCGATGAATTCCGCGATCATTGCTTCCCAGGAAGAGTTCCACGATCTCTGCGACCACATCAGGCAATGCGGCGTGGTGTCATTTGACTCAGAATTTATCTCGGACCTTGGCTATCGCCCGCAGCTGGGATTGCTTCAGTTCGCAACTCCCGAACGATGTGTGGCCGTTGATCCGCTGGAAGTTTCGTCGCTGGCGGCATGGTGGGAAATCATGGCGGACGACACGACGACTGTGATCGTGCACGGCGGCCAGGCGGAGATTCGCTTTTGTATTCAGCAAAGTGGACTGGTACCTCGCAGGCTTGTCGACATTCAGATTGCTGAAGGACTGCGCTGCCGCAGTTATCCGCTGTCCTACACAGCCATTGTGGAACGCGTTCTTGGCAAGGTGATTACCAATTCGCAAACCAGAACAGACTGGCTCCGTCGGCCATTGTCGGCCGAACAGATCGAATACGCTCTTGAAGACGTCTCGTATGTCCCGCTGGTCTGGGACCGTCAGTGCAAGTGGCTGACATCCTGCGGCAGGCAGCAATGGGCGGTGTCCGAATTTGATCGCATGTGTCAGGACATTCTGGCGGAAGAGCAGACGCAGCCATGGGAGCGGTTATCGGGCATTCATAAGCTGCCTCGTCGCGAACTGGTGGTGGCTCAGCGTCTGGCCGTATGGCGTGAAGAAGAAGCAGCCAGTCGCAATCGCCCAGCGCGGCGAGTCCTCCGGGATGATCTGCTGATCGACCTGGCTCGCCGACGTCCTCGAAATGTGCAGCAGGCCCTGGCGACTCGCGATCTCAATCGCCCGGAATACCGAAAGCGTCTGGACGATATTGTGGCGGTGATCGAGGAGGCCTGTCAGATCCCTGATGATCAACTGCCACGTCGACTGCGATCACGCGATGACTCGTCCTCGGATGATCAGGTCATTTCCAGATTACTGGCGCTGGCACTTGGCAATGTGTGTGCCGAACTGGATATCGCTCAGTCGCTTGTCGGGACGAATAAGGACCTGACGGAGCTTGTCAAACACGTGCGTGGCGGCGAATCGTCTGAGATTCCTCGTCTGCTGGACGGATGGCGTGGCGAAATCTGTGGCGACCTCCTGAAAAAGGTGCTCGAAGGCCGCGTCCGCTTTCGCGTCTCCCCCCCAAACTCAGCCACACCTTTGATCTTTGAAGATCAACCCGACTAAGAGGCTTGGATGCAAAAGTAGCAGGCACACCCCGTGTGCCGTCCGCCAATTCATGTGTTTTCAAGGGCTACGGCACTTGGAAAGTGCCTGCTACTTTCTAAATCGAGTGCCATTCGGCTAGCGCCCTGCGGTTGATACTGATTCTGCCCTAAGTGAATGCCATTGGACCGCGAGCCCGCTGTTTGCTCCATCGTGCGTTTTGGTTGTGAAACAAACAACGATTTTGACGCAGGCCGTTTCAATGAACCGGTTGCCGAGTGCTTTGAAACAGGAGTTGAAAGGCGGGGGAGAAATCGGCGGGAGTGGTTTGCATCCACTGGTTAATGGCGTTGAGATGCATCCAGCGGATCTCAGTCATTTCGCCGGGATCAGGGACAATCGCCTGATCACTATCCGCGTGATACAGCATCGTGAATTCGAACGAAGTCGCAGCGCAGGCGGAAAACTTTCGGACAGGTGTCAGACTGGCCTGCAGGCCGAGTTCTTCGAATAATTCGCGCGGTGCGGAGTCGTCGTATGATTCACCGGCGCTGACATGGCCGGAGCACGACGAGGTCCATACGGAAGGAAACTCTTCTTTGGTGGGCGATCGTTTGTGAATCAGCATTTCGCCGCCGGAGCGAAACACGAACACGTGGATCGCCCGATGCAGCAGTTTCCGACGGTGAACCTCGGACCGCGTTAAAACCTGAGTCACGCGGTCCTGGTCGTCCACAACGTCGAACAACTCTTCACTCACTGTGTTGCTTTCAAACCGTGTTGCCTTCAAACCGTGCTGCCTTCAAGTGCATTACAGGTTCGGCAGCCGCTTGGCCGCTTCCGCACGTCGACCGGAAACGTCCCAGTGTCGATCGCCGACTCGGAAACCAAATCCCCAGGTCAATTCAGTCTCAGTTCGCCGAGCCCACGGAGTCCCCGGGTGCTCAGTCTGAATGGCCTTCAGTCGCTCAAGAGCTGCAGCTTCTTCGATCGTGACCATTTCCAGATACTCATCACGAGTCATCTTAATTCCAAATGCGGACTTCAGTCGGTCATACTGAGCCTGATCGGGCACAATCTTTGAACCAGCATCCCACCAGAAGTTCCACTCGTTCGCCTTGGGATCCTGAGGCTGCGGCATGCTGTTCGCGTGCTTGTCCATGGCCAGCAGATACTGGAACAACCGCAGACGGAAAATATACAGCTGGGCCAGCGCCAGGTCATAACCGGCACGCCAGCGTTGAGTCGCCTCGGTCGCTCGCAACGGTTTCACTTTTTCCAGCAGCGCGATGGCTTCGTTGCTTAGATTCATTGCCTTGGCGGCCTTTGCAACCTGGGCGCCTGCCGCGGCCTTGAACGGTTCTGGCAGCAGTGGAAAATGTTCGTTTTGAATGTTCAGTTCCGGATCATGTTCCTGGAACAGCAGCTTGTCGCCGTTTGGATTCAGGCGTGCGACAACACGCCAGACGGCTTCGCGGAAATCACTGGTCGCTCTATCCTTGATGTATTCAGGACGCGACACCAGGTTGGGCTGATACTGACGCATCGACAGAAAGTCGTACTTGCGTTTGTCATTCGCACCCTGGCCAACGAGCGAGGTCTCATCACCCGGCAAGACGAAGAAAATGCCACCGGTTTCGCGCGCCATTCGGACCTGTTCATACGGACCAAAGCCAGACGACTGAGCATCCCAGCGGGAATGCAGGCCGTTCCATTGCAGGCATTCTGGATAAGGAGTTTCGGGGCCACGGCGAATGCGGATCCAGAATTCTTCCTTAGTGGGCTCGTCGACCCAACGCTGCTGAGCATATGGGAAACCGAACATGCTTTCGCGACCCAGGAAGTAAATCGGAGCCTTCGCCGCACGTGATTCTGCCACGGCCGCTTCAACGTAGTCGCCGTCATCGCCCGACTCGTCGGTCACAACAATCACCGCCAGCTTGCGAGACTTTGACGTCTTCTTGTACTTCGCAATGATTGTCGCGATGGACCGACACATGTTTTCGTCGCCTGTGGTGTCGATCGGAACCTTGTCAATCGCCGCTTTGACCTGTTCGATATCATCGGTCGGGCGAGCCGTATGTTCGTGAATATCGCGACCATAGCTGGCCACGACCGTCAGCAGCAGATCGTTTCCGCTGCGTTTCACGTCTTTGTCCTGCTTTGAAGCGATCCCCAGTTCTTCGTAGACTCGCACATAATTTTCGCGAATTTCTTTGCGGTCGTCGACCATACTGCCTGATTCGTCGAACAGCCAGATCACCGTCACTTTTTCCTGACGCATCATACGCAGGACTTCCTGAGTGATGATGCCCATCGCGGCCCCGTAGCCTTCGACTATCGAACCGACTTCGCCGACGATCTCACCTTCTCCCAGTTCTTCTCCGATCAGAGCGTCTGTGGGCAGGGCGAGTTCCGACATCACCGGCCGGATGTTAACTTCTTTCATCACCGCCGCCTTTTGCACATTCACAGGAGCAGCGGCTGGCTGAGCTGACGCGCCGACGGTTGCGGACGGCGTGCCGCCTGCGATGACATTTAGCGATTCAGCTGGCTGCGTCTGCAGATCCAGTTCGCGAGTAATCTCTTCCTGCGGCATCTCTTCCGTGAAGATGGATTCCAGCTGAAGCTCTTTGGCCAACGATGGCAGCGCCCGCTGAATAAACAGCAGCACAGCCAGCATTCCGAGATTAAACAGGATTGAGAAGCCTATAGATGGCAGACTGCGAGCGAGCGTCTTCACTGTACTCTCCTGAAGATCTCTGTACGGAAACAAATAGCCGAAAAACAACAGGGCGGCCCTGGCACAGCAACAGTGAACAGCCCTTGATTAAGGATTCTCAAGCAATTCTCTAAAATTGGGCGACGCATTCAAGTGATTGTCCACCACAAGTTTGAGGATGCAGAATTCCTGCGAAAAATTTCCGCGGTTACATCAGGCCGACTTTCCGGAAAAATTCTTTCATCTGGCCGCCCAGCGTGGAAGCGGTAATCCCAGACGCCCATCGCCGCCCCCCTATCTTTGCAGCCCAATCGATAGGTTTCCCCGATTAGTCTGGCTATCCTTCTTGTCGCTTACGTCCGGACAAATGATCATCAAGGTTCGAACTGAACATCCGATCGTGGACATGCTTCTTAAAAGACGTCATACTCCCGGAAGATCTGAGCCGGATTCTTGAAAAATCAATGCGAAGTCGTCGTCCTTTTGCCGTAACCGAACGGCTCGCCTGGGCGATGTTCATCTCTGTTATTCTCCAACGCCACCGCAAATTTTGCCCATGAGTGCTTCCCCGTTAAAAACCGCTGGCCCTGCAGGGACCTCAAAACCGGCCGTCAAGGCGTCTGGGCAGGGGCTAATTTGCATGTGGCACGGCCTGACCATGGCCGGCTTGTGGCGGCTGATAAAACTGCGGCCTGGTTTTAGTGTCGCATATCTGCTTCGCTGGGCCACAATCGCCGCCCTGAGTGTCGTCAATTCGTTCTACAGCGCGATGGAATCGTTATTCTTCGCTCGCAAGGTTCGCAACGTTACGCTTCAGCATCCGCCCATCTTTATTTTAGGCCATTGGCGCAGCGGCACGACGATGCTGCACAATCTGATGGCGCTGGACCCAAACGTTACGTTTCCAAACCTGTATCATTGTGTGAATCCGCGTCATTTTCTGCTGACAGAAAAAATTTTGGCCCCGCTGACAGGCTGGGCACTCCCGGCCACTCGTCCAATGGACAACATTCCGACCGGCTGGAACGAGCCGCAGGAAGAAGACATCGCGTTGGCTTTGGACTGTGGTATTTCGCCGTACATGATGGCCGCATTTGCCGACCGCCGCGAAGTTTACGAACGTTTTTTTGATCCGCGCGATATGACGCCAAAGGAACGGGCTGCGTGGAAGCATTCTCTGCTAACCCTGATGAAGAAGCTGACCTTCAAAAAAAATCGCACGATCGTTTCGAAGAACCCGGGGCACACCTTCCGCATCCCCATTCTTCTGGAGATGTTTCCGGACGCGAAGTTTGTTTACATCATGAGGGATCCTTACGCAGTGTATCAGTCCACAATGCACCTGCGAAAGACAATGTTTTCTGAAAACTGTGTCAGCCCGCCGACGTTTGCAACCAGCGAAGCCGACATGCTGTACTTTTACGAAAAGTGCATTCACACCTACGAAGAAACCAAGTCGCTGATCCCGCCCGGCCGGCTGCATGAACTTCGATTTGAAGATCTGGAAAGGGACCCACTTGGTGAAATTCGCAAGACGTATTGTGGGCTAAATCTCCCAGGATGGGATGAGGTGGAACCCAAAGTCTGCGAACAACTGCCGGCTCTGAAGGCATACAAAAAGAACGCGTTCCGCATGGATCATGAGACCATGCTGCGTGTCTATCGACGTCTGGCCTGGGTTTTTGATCTCTATCATTACCCAAGCCAGATAGAAAACGAAACAGCCGCTGCTGGTTGATCCACCGCAACTTGGCGTGAGCGGCGATGATTCGGTGAGCCGATCCCGAACTAAGACCAAGTGTTGGATGAACTCACGAATCGCAGAGGGTACCTGCGGAAGACGCTGCGATTCATCGACAAACTCGTCACGGCACACCAACAATTGGAAGCAACACTGCACCACCGCTTCCCGGAACACAATCTGGTCGTGCTAGCTCTCGGATTCAGCAGCGACAGGCTTACCACGCGCCGGCGATCGGACAACTTCGGAATGTGGTCTTCAACCCAACATTGAGTGTGCCCTGAAAACGGCATTTGCAAAACTCAATTCGCCTACAGCCGCACATTGCCCTCTGGCGTTGGGACTGAAATCCAGCGTACCGGCGGCTTGCTGCTGGATTTGTCTTCGGTCGTGCGGCCCGCGAAAGTTGTCTTGCCGCGTGCTGGCGCCGCTGGCAGTGAACGTGAAGCCAGACGCTTTGGAGCGATTACTTCATTCAGGCCGCTCGCTCGTTCGCTCAGGGAAACTGGTCGCTCGCGACGCGTTTGATCGTTCGGCTTCTGGTCGTCTGCTTTAAAAAATGTGGAATCATTCAGCTTGAACGGGTCCCCGGCTGGAGCTGGCTCAATCGCCGGATCCGCTACGGGATCAACCGCCGGCAGATCCCCAGCAGGCTCTTCCATAGGTGGCTTATTTTTGATTTCGTCAGCCCCGGTTCCGAAAGGCTCATCAGTGCCTCGGGCACCACCGGCCGGAGACGATCGGAAATCATCGACTGGATCAGGATCCAGCGGAGCGGTGTTTCTTCGAGGCGGCAGGTTTCGTGCGCCCGGCAGCGGGGCTGGTTCACGGTCCAGTTCGTTGTCACGGCGTTTCAGGCGATCACGATCAAATTGATCGTCGTCGTAGGTGCCTTTATTTTCTTGACTTTTGTCGAAGTTGGAATCCGTTTCAGGCTTCAGACTTCCCGCCGGAGCTACCGTTCCACCGCAGGAACCGGAAGCGCAACCGCCGGGCCCACATCCGACCGTTCCGCAACCGCAGGGATCGCAACAGACCGGAGCACAGCAGTCAGAACCTGTGTAGCTCATGGAGCCATAACCAGCCGAATAAAAGCCGGTGTTAGCAGGAACATAAGGAGAATAGCTGGTCCCGTTGTAGCCGCCACCATATCCCGCGCCCCACCAGCCGCCGAATGGCCACAGGCAGCAGGCGCTGGCGGGTGTCACGTCGGCGAACGACAAGGCAAGGGTCAGAATCGCAGCAAATAATCGCTTCATTTTGCTTCTCCGCGGTACATCATTGGCCGCAAAGGGGAACCAGAAAATTGACGGGCATTTCAGGTGAATCCACCCAGCCCTGCACATCCGAAAGAACACAATCAACTTTCTCAGAGTGCCCGTTTTACAAATACAGTGGGACGTTTGTCAAACAGTCGCTTCAGAAACAGAAGCTGCTCCCGCGTTCTGTAACCCGCGTTGCGCTAAATTGAACGATTCGTCATATCTGTTGAATTTCCGCATCGCTGCCGGTTGACATCGCACAACACCCTGTCCGACATCGCACAACACGAAGCTCCTCGATCGGCCGCATTGGTTCAACCGACCACCATGGATGCTGCTGGAACGCACTTGGGATGCAGGTCGGGCAGACGTCTGGATCAGCCATTTTCCCCCGGCTGTGCGTTTTCAATGATCGCAGTGGACGCGGTGGAGGCAGCGAACGCAGCCAGAACAGCCATGCGACTTTGACGCATGATGATCAGTCCGCCGATGATCAGCACTCCACCAAGCGTCTGAGCCCATGAGACCGTCTCACCGCGCCACAGCCAGGCCGCACCAATGGCAATGATGGGGCTCAGATTCTGAAACATCGTCGCCTGCGCGGCGCCCGCGTGCTTGACTCCGTAACTCCATAACGCCAAAGCCAGGCCGGTGGACAGGATGCCCGAATAAATCACGCAGAGCAGCAAAGGCGTTTGACTTAGCAGAGGCACGGCTAAGGCCAGTGTGGGAGCGGCGATGAGCATATGAAATGGCAGCCCGATCGTCGCCGAACAGGCGGCCAGCTGAACCGGGGACATGGTCTTCAATAAGGGCCGACTAAAAACGGTCCCTCCGGCCCAGGTGAAAGAAGCGATGAGGGCGATCATGTTTCCGTAAAAGGTGCTCGATGGTTGAGCCTTCGCAGGCCGCTCGCTGGGTTCGTCACCAGTGGTGGCAACGTCTCCTTTCAATGACACAGTGGAAGGCGTCAATGCAAGAGCGGACGGCGGCTCGGACACGGACGGGGCGAGCACAGTATCGGCATTTCGCGACACGTTGACACTGCTGAGTGGTTCGACGAGTTTCGAACGATCATCGGATTGCACGGTCACGATCATCGTACCGGCGAATGCCGTGAACAGGCCGATCCAGGCCAGCGGCGGAAGGATCTCTTTCAGAAAGGCTCGCGCGCCCAGCGCCGTCCACATCGGTACAGTGGCCATGATCAGAGCGATGTTCGCCGAGGTCGTTTTTGAAACCGCCAGCAGGAACAGAAATTGATACGCGACAGAAACCACCAGTGCGTAAACCACAATTCGCCACAGTGACAGACCGGGCGCCGGCCGAATGCCGCCACGATATTCCCACCAGGCGCAGAGCAGCAGTACAACGGCGGAAATGACAAGGCGGACAGCGTTCAGGGCGTACGGCGTGATTCCATATTCGAGCGCCACTTTCATCACAGGAATATTGACTCCCCAGATGAAGGCGACAAACAGAAGTGCCAGGTCGGCCAGCCAAAGACGGCGAACGGACAGGGCATGCGAATTCAGGGACGGCGAACCAGACATGAAGCGGTCATTCAGCAGGAACGTATTGGCCGGAGCAAGGGCGAAATGTTCGCCGAGAATTCCGTGAAGGATATGCGAAACTTGCTTCAGCGACCTTCCTCATCAAGGAAACGTTCGCGCAAAATACTGCGAGTTATTATTTTTGGATGCGATGAGAATGGTCTCTGCACTGTGCAGCCTGTACGCGAAAGCAGCGATCGCCACTGAACGCGATGAACTGAATGCAGTCAACCGAACGGAGTTGAGAAATGAATGTTTTGAAGAGTGCGCTGGGTCTGGCAATTTGTTTCACCACAGCGATAACGCAGGGCGATGACTGGCCACAATGGATGGGCCCGCAGCGAGACAACGTCTGGCGTGAAACCGGCATTCTGGAAAAATTCCCACAGGGCGGTCCAAAGATCCTGTGGAGAACACCCATCGGCGGTGGCTACGCCGGACCGGCGGTCGCTGGGGGCAAAGTCTTCATCACCGATTATATCTCAGGGCAGGACGTGAAGGTCGACAACTTTGAACGCAAGGAATTCACTGGCGAAGAGCGGGTTCATTGCCTGGAGGAAGCGACTGGCAAAGTTTTGTGGACTCACAAGTATCCCGTCAAGTACACGGTTTCGTATCCCGCCGGTCCTCGCTGCACGCCGAATGTGGATGGCGATCGAGTCTACACTCTGGGTGCGGAAGGCGACTTGGTCTGCTTCAATATTGCAGACGGAAAAGTGATCTGGTCGCGCGACCTGAAAAAGGATTATGGGACAAAGGCGGCTCTGTGGGGTTATGCGGCTCATCCCCTGATCGACGGCGAGAAACTGCTGTGTCTCGCAGGTGGCGAAGGCAGCCATATCGTTGCGTTCAACAAACTGACCGGGAAGGAAATCTGGAAGAGCACGACCTCACCAGAGCAGGGTTACTCCCCGCCAACGATCATCGAACATGCGGGCGTCCGTCAGCTGATTCTTTATCGGCCCAACGCTGTGTCGTCCGTCAATCCGGAAGACGGCAGAGAATACTGGTCGCTGCCTTACGAAGCGTCGAATGGGTCCATCATTATGTCGCCTGTTGTTGCGGGCGATTACATGTATGTCGCCGGTTACAGCAACCGAAGTCTGATGCTTCAGCTGGATTCCACAAAACCGGGCGCCAAGGAACTGTGGCGGGATAAGCAGAACATTATTTGTCCGGTGAACGTGCAGCCGATTCTGGACGGTCAGGTATTGTACGGCTTCGATCAGAAGGGCGTGCTGCGAGCGATCTCCATCCCCGACGGTGAGCGGTTGTGGGAGACTTCCGATGCGATCGGCAAGCGTCCGGCAGGATCCGAAACCGCTTTTATCGTTCGGCACGAAGATCATTACTTCCTGTTCAATGAACTGGGTGAGCTTCTGATCGTGAAACTGTCGCCGGAAGGTTATAGCGAGATCGATCGGGCGAAGGTGATCGAGCAGACAAACAGCGCCTTTGGCCGCGAGGTCGTGTGGAGCATGCCGGCGTTCGCCAACAAGCATGCGTACATTCGCAACGACAAAGAAATCATCTGCGTCGATCTGGCGAAGTAGAGCGGTAAGCAATAGCAATAGAAGCAGACGCCGCTCACTGCGCTGAGCGGTGTCCGCTTCACAATTAGCCGCTCGGTGAGCCGCTTGGTTCAAAGGCGAAAACTTCGTGCGGAACGCGCCACGAGGTCGACTGATTTAGTGGCTTTTCACAACCCGACGCGTCAGCGAGGGATTTGTTTAACCACTGGAAAAGTGTCAAAGCACGATCCCTCACTGACGTTTCGGGTTGGGATAGTCGCAAACTCCCAACTTCAAAAACTGACGCAGCGGGTTACGATTCATCACCTGACCGCTGGTCGCCAGCGCTTCGCGCCATTCACTTTGAAACGCTCGCCCTAAACAACCAAGCCGCGAGTGTGTACGCAATAACAGGTGTCTTCCCGGTCCCGCCTTTCTGCCGTGGCCGCCGCTTGCTGCCTTTGACTATAGGATTCAGCTGAGATAGGTTCCCTTACTGACCATTTTATCATTGGTTAGACGAGTAATAACGTGACAGGGAGCCTGTTTTGGGTTCTGGCTGACGCGAGCGAAGTGAATAAAGACGAAAACTCATGAAAATACAGCAGTTTCTGGAGCATTACGGCGTCGCGGTCAATCCTTTCAGTCAGGAAGATGCCCAGTCGGACCATATCTTTCAGCAGCACTGCGCAGAGACAATTCATCACCCCGCCTGGGACAAGGTGCTGGGCGACTGCCGGAACCCGAGCACTTCGATTGTGTTCGGCGAAAAGGGAGCGGGCAAGACAGCGATTCGGCTGCAGTTGATCAACGCGTTGAAAGAGCACAACACGAAGTTCCCGAATGAGCGGGCTTTCGTGATCAGTTATGACGACCTGAATCCTTTCCTGGATGCCTTTCGCGATCGACTTCGCGGCCGACGAAGAAATCCGGATCAGGCTCTGAAGGAGTGGCGATTGTGGGACCACATGGATGCACTGCTGACACTCAGCACGCGTCGGCTATGCAACGTCATTGCCGACGAGCATACCGTGGATGCGGATTTCAACATTGCACAAATTCGCGAGTTGCCTCGTGAGCGAAAGCGTGACCTGTTGATGCTGGCAGCGTTCTATGACCAGTCGTCAGATCAGTCGCATTTACGGCGATGGAGCAAGATTCGTCAGAAGATTGGCTTCGGAAATTCGACCGCTCATTGGCGATTCGGACTGGGCATTTTTATTACTCTTGTGGTGCTCGCCTTGACTCTGCGAAACATCACCACCGACACCGTCAACTCGCTTGCTCAACTGAAAACATGGTGGGTGTGGGTCCTGGTCGCGGCCGGCTGGGTTCCCTATGTCAAACGTTATCTCACTCTCTGGTGGCGGGCTCGCCAGATCGCTCGGCAGATTCGGATTCTGGACCACAGCACATCATCCCTGCGAAGCATTCTCACACGATTTCCCGCTCCGGAGATCGACGATCAGCCAATGCCATCCCGCGACCGCAGTGACGATCGTTACGAACTGCTGGCGAAGCTTCAGCGGATTCTGAAACCGCTGGGCTTTGAGAGTATCATCGTTCTGGTGGATCGCGTCGATGAACCCCATTTGATCAATGGTTCGGCCGAAAGAATGCGGGATTTTCTATGGTCAATGTTCGATAACAAATTCCTGAAGCATCCGGGCATTGGCTTTAAAATGCTGTTGCCGCGTGACGTCGTGTATTTCCTGGCTCGAGAGGAAAAAGAATTCTATGAACGATCGCGTCTGGATAAACAGAACCTGATCAAGTCGCTCGAATGGACCGGAGAATCTCTGTTCGACATGGCGACGAATCGAATTCGGGCCTGCCTGGCGGAGACGCCTTCGGGGTCGCAGTCGGCTTTGTCGAAGATCACGATTGGCGATTTTTTTGCGGATGAGATTTCACGGGACGATCTGATTCAGAAGTTTGCAAGGCTGCGAGTTCCTCGGCATCTGTTTCGTTTTCTTTATCGTCTGTTGACGGAGCATTGTAACCGAACGACCGAAGATCAACCGTCGTGGAAGATCAACCGCGTGATTCTGGAAACCGTCAGCGACGCCTACTCTCGCGAACTCGACGCGCTCGACCGCGGCTTGGGAACAGGCTAGTGAGGGTTGATTAAATCGTTTAACGGCTAGCCGCAGGCGCCGTTCCCCGATTCACGTCGGCATGCGGCTCGCCATTAAATGCAATGCAGGGGACAAAATGATGTTTACAGAATGATGAAGCGAAGCGTACATGAAGATCGACGCTGATAACCCGAACTTTGTAATGTCCTGCGATCCTCCCTCATTTTGTAATCTTCATTTTGTTGCATCCTGCGCTTCCGTCGGATTAGTTGTGTTCGGTCAGCACTTTGCCTGGGCGGCGTCTCACTCTAGTTCTCATTTTGTGCCGAAAATGAATTTTCCGACGACAACAGTGAACTGACTTTACACGCAGGAAAGCAAAACGATGTTGCACGCAGTGATTATGGCAGGAGGCAGTGGGACTCGGTTTTGGCCACAGAGTCGGCAAAAAATGCCGAAGCAGCTTTTACGGCTGGCCGGCGAACGCACCATGATTCAGCAGACGCTGGATCGTTGCCGCGGCTGGGTCGATCCGGCTCAGGCGTGGGTGGTGACGAATGAAGTTCAGGCGACCGAAACGGCGCGTCAGCTTCCAGAACTGCCTGCAGCCAACATTCTCATCGAACCGGCAGCTCGCAATACGGCTCCCTGCGTCGGGCTGGCCGCGATTGAGATCCTGCTGAAGGATCCAGACGGCATCATGTTTGTGTTGCCCGCCGATCATGTGATCGAAACGGATGAAGCGTTTGCTCGCGCGGCTGAACGGGCCGTTGAGATTGTCGAAGCGGATCCGAGTCGCCTGGTGCTGTTCGGAGTCACTCCTTCATTCCCCGCCACCGGGTATGGGTATATTGAACGCGGGGCCGCCATTGAAGAAGAGTCGCCTCGTGTTTACGCCGTGAATGCGTTCCGCGAGAAGCCGCATCTGAGTCTTGCCGAACAGTATCTTCGTGATGGTCGTTTTTTCTGGAACTGTGGCATCTTCTGCTGGAAGGCGAAGACCATTCTCAGTCTTCTCGAAAAGTTCGAACCGGAACTCTACAACGGTCTGATGAAAATTGCAGACGGCATTCGAGCAGGGCAGGGACCGGCCGTGATCAAATCCATCTTTCCGACTCTGAAAAGCATCTCCATCGACTACGCTGTTCTGGAACGAGCCCAGGGTGTGACGGTCGTCGAAGCGCCATTTCAATGGGACGATGTCGGCAGCTGGCTGTCGCTGCCGCGGCTGAATGGATCAGATTCTGAGGGCAATACGGTGGACGGTGCCTTCTGCGGCGTGGACACTCAGGGATGTATCATTCGCACGTCAAAAGACCATTTGGTAGCGACATTGGGACTGCGAAACCTTATCATCGTTCACACTCCGGATGCGACGCTCGTCGCCGATGCGGCACAGTCGGAGCGAATCAAAGAAGTCCTTGGACAGCTTGAGAAGCAGAATCGAAAACAGTATCTGTAAGCAGGCGTCCTGACGTCCCACGCAAACAGACAAAGACCACAATCATGACAGCTCAAAACTTTTGCGGCCGAACGCGACGAGAAATGCTGTGGCAAACCGGATCCGGTTTTGCCGGCGTCGCGATGACGGCGCTGATGGAACGTGACGGCTTTTTCGCCGGCCAGACGGTGGCCGCCGATGGCATGACGAAGTGGGCCAATCCGCTGGCTCCGAAGCAGCCGCACTTCGAACCCAAGGCAAAGAACGTCATCTTCCTGTACATGTACGGCGGACCCAGTCAGGTCGATACCTTCGACTACAAACCGTCCATGTACGGAATGGACGGAAAGACGATTGAAGTCAAGACGTTCGGACGCGGCGGTCACCGTAATCAGGGGCGGATCGTTGAGCCTCGCTGGAAGTTCAAGCAGTACGGCGAGTGCGGCAAATGGATCAGCGATCTGTTTCCGCATCTGGGCACGTGTGCGGACGACATCGCGTTCATTCATTCGATGACCGCCGATTCGCCGATTCACGGTTCGGCCATGCTCATGATGAATTCCGGACGAATTCTCAGCGGCCATCCGTGCCTGGGTTCGTGGGTCAACTATGGCCTTGGCAGCGTGAATGAAGATCTGCCTGGCTTTGTTGTGATGCTCGATCCGCGGGGCGGCCCGATCAGTGGTTCCAAGAACTGGAGCAGCGGATACATGCCGGCGAGTTATCAGGCGACAGTGATGCGATCCGGCGCGAATCCGATTCTGGACCTCACGCCGCCATCCGAATTAGCCGGAGGTGCTCAGCGACATCTGCTGGATACTCTGCGTCAGTACAACGAAGAGCATCTGGCACCGCGGTCCGATAACAGCAACCTGGCGGCTCGAATTGCCAGCTATGAACTGGCTTACAAGATGCAGTCGCAGGCACCGGAAGCTGTGGATATTTCTCAGGAGTCCCAGGCGACTCAGGAACTTTACGGTCTGAATGATCCGCGGTCGGAAAAATTCGGCAAGCAGTGCCTGCTGGCTCGGCGAATGGTCGAACGCGGCGTGCGATTCGTGCAGATTTATTCTGGCGGGGCTCACAACGACGACAACTGGGACGCTCATTCGGACATGGAAGCCAACCACAATCTGCATGCGGGTGAGACCGACAAGCCGATTTCCGGACTGATAAAGGATCTGAAAGAACGCGGCCTGCTGAAGGACACGCTGATTGTCTGGGGCGGCGAATTTGGTCGTCAGCCGACTGCCGAGTACGCAACCGGCAGCGGGCGTGACCACAACAGTTACGGGTTCACGACCTGGATGGCCGGCGGCGGAGTGAAGGGTGGAACGACCGTTGGTTCAACAGATGAAATCGGCAGCCGAGCTGTGGACGATGTGTTTCATGTGAAGCATATGCACGCCACGGTCCTGCAGCAGCTGGGTCTGGATCCGGGCAAGCTGACTTACTTCTTTGGTGGTCTCGACAATTCACTGGTCGGGGTCGAGGGAGCTCAGCCGATCTGGAAGATCATTTCGTAGCGGCGGCGTTCATGTTTACCGTCTAAAGTTTGACTCGGCAAAGCGGTTGCAGGGCGCGTTCGCTGTTCAGGAGAAGAGACTTTCCGTCGGGTTCGAAGCAGACGGTCTCGCCCTGGGGTCGGGCCGGCAGGGTCAGGACTCTGGCAGGTCGCGTGCAGGCTTGCTGCCAGGTTTCGGATTCTTCTCGCTGAATCAAAGCCCCGCTGAACATGTTGACAATCGCCAGTTGCCGATTATCCACCGACAGATCCATCGCCGTGGCATAAGGAACGGCCAGCGACGCCACAACTTCGGCCTGCGCGGTCGACTTGCCGGGGTTCAGATTCAATGGCAGACGCAGCAGACGACAATTTACAGGGTTGGTTTTTGTCAGCAGCAAAATTTCCTTTCGCTGCATATCCACCGCCACGCTTTCGCAGTCCACGGCCCCATCGGGATACGTGAACTCAATCGTTGCATAAACGTCTGCGGAGATTGTCGCTGGTGTTTTCTTCCCGGCAGCATCCACAGTCAGCTTTGGTTCCCTGACCAACAGCAATTGAGCCGGGGGTGCTGACTTTCCGCGAACGCGTCCGTTGTCGCCGATGTCACCAATCAGCAGCCAGCTTTCGCCGTCCGCTTCGAACGAACACATGTCTTCCCAATCCATGGGTTCAACTTTGTTCAACGTCAGAACAGCCTGAGTCGCGCCGGTCATGCCCACGAGAAACAGGCGAGGTTTATCGCCTGAATCATTATGGATCCAGACGGTTTTCGGGTTCAGTCGGCTGAAAGCAAGACCGCTCGCTTCGTTCAGCTCGGGGTCTTCCACAACACAGACCTCTTCGAGTTCAGCCTCTTCACCCCGTGCCACGGACATGGGAAAGATTCCCCGCACCATGAGCTCGGGCGGTGAAAATGACGTGAGCAGACTGAAGGCGAGAATCAGACCTGCAGCCAGCAGCAGGCCGCGAAACACTTTTTTAAAATGGCTCACGTAACAAAATCCTCGCAGGACACACGTTTGAAACTTTGCCACTCCGGATGCAATCGGTTCTTTGGTGCCTGTTGCAACACAGGATGATGCAACATGCTTACCACAGCGACCCGTGTGGACACAATAACCGTCGGACAAAGAACGCCACGTCAGCGGTTATTGTTACGGCGTTGCCACAGATAGCGAACAAAGGAACTCAGACCGGCGAATCGATAACTGTCATCAACGTAGTGCTGAATGACATAAAAAGCAAAGTAGTAAAAGCGACAGAGACACCAGACACAAAGACTCAAAAGAACAAGCGTTCGCACATCAGGGTGATCGGCCAGCAGCAGCACGCCGGCAAGAATCCCGGCCAACAGAAACAGAAAGCCCTTGGCAATAATCAGCCGATGACTCTGAAGATCTCCCAGCATCTGTTGCTCCGAAAAGGTGTCCGTCGTCAGGCAGGTTGTCAGGCTTCGTTTCGGAAGCGATACCGGCCGACCAAAAAGAAGACGGAGCTGAACAGCAATAGAGCTCCGCAGGACTGGCCGATCGTCGCCAGGCGTGGCAGATCCTTCGTCAGGACTTCGCTGTAGGCATCCAGCGCCCAGGCATGAGGCGTAAACAGGCTGATCTTCTGAGTCAGCGGTGGCATCCAGGCTCGCGGCACAAGACAGCCGCTGATCCCGGCGCTGGACAGCAGAATCAGATTGCCGAACGAGGATACCTGCGACTCCGTTTTTGCCAGCGTGGAAAACATCAGCCCCAGCGACGTTGCGGCGGTTGATGTGCATAACATAATCGGCAGCAGCAGCCAGGGTTGTGGCCCCCAGGACATCCCGAACAGAATTTTGCCCGACACCATTAAAATGGTCGTCTGGATCAGAGACAGAATCATGAACGGCAGGGTCTTGCCCATCAAAATGGATGTGGGTGAGATGGGCGAAATTCGAAGTCGTCGCAACGTACCCATGTCTCGTTCATCCAGGAACGAACGGCCCATAATGTTCACCAGAAAGAACACAAACAGAACCGTATAACTGGGGATGAAAAACTGATAAACCCGATTGCCGGAATCGCTTTTGGTTTCCTGAGCGGCCGCGGTACTCTCCCACGGCTCGGGGATCTTCTTTGACCGGTTCGCGGCACCTCGCAGCACCGGAATCTTTTCTGCGATGATCGGAAGAATGGCGCTCTGTAAAGAGCTCTTCACCAGCATTTTGGCCAGGCCTTCCATCATTGGATCGGCCGCGGTTTCGTTGAATTTCAAACCCAGATGAATCTTTGCCAGGCCGTTTTCCCGGGACGAATGGTCGGGCGATGTCAGGTCAGTCGGGGACAATTCTCGCATGGCGGCTTCGAAGCCTGGTTCAATAACAAGCCGTACATCAATTTCGCCGCTCGGTCGTTCTGCCTGAAGGCGAGCCAATTGCGTGGACTCCGCCTCTGCCGAGAGTTCCGTTTTTTTGACGATCACGTTTTCATAGCTGGCGAGAAACCCGGCCAGGCGAGTCGACGAGTTTGAATTGTCAAAGTCGGCGACCTCCATTTTTAATCCCTGGCGGCTCTGTTCGCGATTCGCGCGCAAGCGACCGGTCGACGATCCGACGATGGCAATGATCACCATCGGCATCGCGACGAGAATCACCAGAGCGCGGCGATCTCGTGAGAGCAGAGTCAGGTCCTTCAATGTGATCTTAAAAGCGTCCATGAATCCGGAAATTCTTTGTCGTGGTTCGTGGCCAGTTTGTGGTCAGTTCAGAAAACGTAAAGCACCAGAACACTGAGTCTCGTTGAAATTCATTGTTGCAGCCTGCAGAGATCGCAATGATCAAATGCCAGCTGTCGTTTACTAGCGGAGATTAGGATCGCTCGATCAATAAGTGTCTGATCGTTGCGTTTCGCTCCGCGAAAGAACGCTACTTTCGCGGAGCGAAAGGCGACAATTATTGATCGAACGAGATTAATCCCGCAGCTTCTGTCCGGTGAGTCTCAAAAAGAGTCTTTCAAGGTTGGGTTCGTGTGTTCGAATGGAGCGGACTCCGATGGAATGTTTGGCCAGCGCTGTCAGGATGGCTGTGACTTCGTGATTCAAAGCGGCTTCTGTGGAAACGTCTGCTGTACTGATTCGCACAAGCGTTTCATCGCCGTCCTTTTCGACCGTCGCGCCGTCGCCAAGCGACACTGTGGACGGAAGCGTGGTATTGCCAAGCCGCATTTCAATTTCGAATGGGATTTCCTGCAGCAACGTCGGGATATCGCCGCAGGCCAGCATTCTGCCATGGTCCATGATCGCGGCGCGGGAACAGACGGCCTGCACTTCTTCCATATAGTGACTGGCGTAGATCACCGCAGTGCCGTTTTTCTGCAGCGTGCGAATGCATTCAATCAGATGAGCCCGACTTTGAGGATCCACACCGACGGTGGGTTCGTCCAAAATCAGCAGGACAGGTTCGTGCATCACCGCCGCGGCAAAATTCAGACGTCGCTTCATTCCGCCGGAGAACGTATGAGTTAGATCGTCCGCGCGAGCTGTCAAGCCGACCTGGTCCAGAGCCGCGTCGACTCGCTGGCGCCGTTTTGCACCCTTCAGATGATACAGGCCGGAGAAAAACAGCAGGTTTTCGCGAGCCGTCAGGTCCGGATAAATCGCCAAGTCCTGAGGCACAACGCCCAACCGGTTGCGGCTGGTGGGCTGACGGCGGTCCAGACGCTGGCCTTCGAGACGCACTTCGCCGGAGTCAGGTTCCAGCAGGCCGCAGATCATCATCATCGCGGTCGATTTGCCAGCGCCGTTTGGCCCCAGTAAACCAAAAGCTTCCCCAGCTTCCACCTGAAAGCTGACCTCATCAACAGCCTTCAGGCTGCCGTAAGATTTGGAAAGATGATCGATGTCCAGAAGTGAAGGCATGGAGAGAAGTAAGTTGAGGGCGACATGGATCGGTGCTCGTCCCGCCACATGGCGCGCGGCTTCCGCAGGGAGTATGGCCAATCAGTTTCATCGGTCAAGCGGCTGGCCTTTAATAGGGAGAGACCGGATGGGCAATGTGCGGCAGAAAATGCCGGTTGTCGTTGGCTGCGGGGGCGTAAGACAGAAAAGCCTGCTCATCTGACCAGGTGGATTGCTGAGAATGTTCAGCCGGAACAACCGTCGCGAGCCAAAAAACCAGAATTGTTTATCTAACCGGTATGACAGGACCGAAGAAAGCATTGTGTAGTTCTGTTGCTTCGTCGCGTAGCAGGTCACCGTGAGAAACGATATCGATTCTCAGGCTGGCGTTGGCGGTGGCAGCAGTCTGGAGTTCTGGCGGATGTGTCTGCCAGATGCAGTCAGCGTCCAGGAATTTTAGACATTCGACCACCGGGACGGTTTCTCAGCAGTACGAGTGCGGTCCGGAACGGAAGGTACCTCACGGAGGAGAACTTTCATGCGAAAGTACGGTAAGTTGTTGCTCGTGCTGGGCGTTATTGCGGCCAATCCGGTCGTTGCCAGCGCGGACGGTTTTTTAGGCGGCCGAGCAAAGCCGCAGACACCATTCTCGAGCTCAGCCGAGAAGATCCGCAATCAGGCAAAGGCCGACGAAGTGGCCTCGGCTCTGAGAAGCGGAAATGTTCAGGGCTCCGATATCGAAATCGAAGTCAAAGACAGCGTGGTGATCATCAGTGGCAAAGTCCACGATGCCAGCCAGCGTGCTCTTGTTCAGCAACTAGCGGGTTCAGTTCCGGGAATCAGCAAGGTTGAAAACAACCTGCGATTCGTGCCTGCAGCCGGTGAGGGTGTTGAGCGTGCCGCGGCGACTCGTTCAGGCGATGGTCGACCCAATCCAATTCAGCGTGTCAGCGGTGAAGCGCCAGCACCTGCCGCTCAGAACAACACAGCTGTGGCCAATCAGATTGCCGCGTCTCTGTCACAGGTTGGGCTTATTGGATACGACATCGAGATTCGCTACAACAACGGCACAGCCACTCTGGCTGGCGAAGTGGCGACTGTCGGTCAGCGTGAAGCCGCTGGAGCCGCTGCATCACAGACTCCAGGCGTACAGAACGTGGCCAACCAATTGAAAGTGTCGGGCCCTGTCAGCCAGACCGCTTTCAACGGAGGCCCAGGTGCTTATCCTGGCAGTCCTGAAATGATGCAGATGCAAGGTCAGGGAATGCCGCCGCAGTTGATGGGGCCACAGATGATGGGGCCACAGATGATGGGGCCGGGCATGCCTCCTCAAATGATGGGGCCAGGCATGCCTCCGCAGATGATGCAGCAGGCCGGTTACATGCAGCCAGGGATGAATCCCGGCATGGCACCGTCACCATCGGGGTATGCTCCAACGAGCTTCAATAATCCACACCTGCCGTCTCACGCGTGGCCGTCTTACGCTCAGTATCCAAACTCAGCGGCGGTCAGCTATCCGACACAGTACAGTGCCAGTGCGTTTCCTTACATCGGCCCATTCTATCCCTACCCACAGGTTCCGATGGGATGGCGTGAAGTGTCGCTGGAATGGGACGATGGCCAGTGGAATTTGAACTTCAATAAAGAAAAAGACAAGTGGTACTGGGTTCTGCATCCAAAGAACTGGTAACACACGCTCCGATCTACACAAATCCAGACTGCTGAAGAAACGGCCTCGAAGGTTAAAACCTTCGAGGCCGTTTTCGTTTACAGACGAAATGCCGAGCGATGTTCATGGCGAAGGCAGATGCGACGACGATCACTTCTTGTCATCGTCATCCGGCTGGTCCTTATCGTCGTCATCAGAACGTTGCTTTGAAAGCGTCTGAGCTTCCTTCAGGTGCTGTTCAATTTCTTCGGTGGTTTCTTTGATCACTTCACGGAATTCGTCGTTGCCGATCGAAGCCATGGCCTTGAGTTCGGCAAGTTCCCACGTATGCGAGCCAATCTGGAACCCAAGAAAGCCCATGTCAAAATCCTGACCCTTGTATCGCGACAGCATTTCGGTGGTGGACTGGAGATAATTCTGAGTCGCCTGGCGTTCCACGCTAAGAACTCGGTGAAGTAAATTGTCGGAGTTCATTTCCTTATGAATGCTTTCCTTATCGCGAACGACTTCATCTATTCCAACCTTGCTCTTTTGCTCAACTGGCAGCGTGTTTTTCTGGCCGGACAAACCTGGCCGTCCGGCGCTATCCAGCGATGTGATGGAAACAATTTCCGGTGCCAGATCGCCCAGTTTTCGATTCAGCATGGCGTGGCTCTTGTGCAGTTTGTCGGCGAACGCCTTCACATCTTCGGAAGACGCTTCACGGGCAGCAAAATCGCTCATCAGGATTGAACTGTGATGCATGAGCATCAAACGTCCGGCAAAGAATTTACTCAATGCCTGTTCGTGTTTGTCCTGATGATGCTCGTTATCCCCGTCTTGTTGCTTCTTCCGATTTTCTTCTCGCGTTTCCCGACGCTCGGCTCGTTTTTCCTCTGAACGTTCGCTTCGAGGATTTTGCTCGTCAGCTTTGGCGGCCAGGCATGCGGTCGCAAGCAGCGAAAATACGATTCCAATCTTTGTGGTGTTCATTACTAAACTCCGTTCTAAATGTTGTTCTAAAATTCGTCTTAAAAAACAGACAGGAGCCACTGATTTTGCTTGCTCCCGTTCAATACGCTTTTCCTGAGTGCCGTTTGCATTGAAAGACTTTTGGTCCTGCAACTGAGCTTCCGTATGTGATTTCTTTGGCATGCGCAGCGCGCCGTGTGCATTTCCAGCGATCAGCCTGGCCTGCCAGGGATCAGTGAATTCGCTTTGTTCAGTGCCATGAGTGACCAAAAAGACAATTTTTTTGCCACACAGTGAAACGCCGGACATCGTCCTTATCCTTACTTCTTGCCACTGGCCCATCTGCCTGAGCCTGTTCCATCGGACAGCGGTGTCAGGTCATGCACCTCCCGTGCCAAACAGGAATACAAGGTGAGTCGTGGGCGCGCGGGATGACCTGCGGCGAAACGCCTGTTGTGTTCCGCGACGAAGTGGACCGGGCGTGGAGGAAACCGCCAGGGCTTTGGGTGTTCAGGCTTCCCCGACAGGTCAGGGTCCCCGTCCGATTTTATTGGAGTTCTTCGCTACAAAAATTGCTGGCGATGCTATGCTGCGGCATAGTTCGGCCCCGAATCCGTTTCTCCTGAGAAGTAAGAACGGTTGCCATGCCCCGTCGATATCTTTCGATTTGCTTTATCATCTGCGGACTGTTGAGCAGCCCGGCATCGGCTGTTGCACAAGTCTCCGATGAGTTCTTCGAGACTCATATTCGTCCGCTGTTAGTCGATCGATGCATTTCCTGTCACTCGGCGGAAAGTGGCAAGACAAGCGGCGGTCTGGCACTGGACACGCGAGCCGGCTGGCAAACGGGAGGCGACAGTGGTCCGCCGATCGTGCCGGGCAACGCTGACGAGAGTCTGCTTATACGAGCCGTCCGGCATGGTGATGGCGTGTCAGCCATGCCGCCGGAAGAGAAGAGGGATGTGCTGACCGAAGTCGAGATCTCATGGCTCGTCCAATGGATCAACTCGGGTGCTCAGGATCCCCGAGTTGCCGAACAGCGGCTCGGTGGAATGACAGTCGAAGCGGCTCGTCAATGGTGGTCGTTTCAGCCACTAAAGACTGGAGTGCCACCTCAACACAATCAGGCGGACTGGTCTGCCCACGCAATCGACTCATTCATTATCGCCAATCTTCAGGCCAATTCTCTGACGCCCAATCAGGTCGCCAATCGCAGAACGCTGCTGCGTCGCGCCGCGTTTGATCTCACCGGACTCCCACCGACGCGTCAGGAAATACTCGACTTCCTTGCAGATGAATCACCGGACGCATGGGCGAAGGTGGTTGACCGAATGTTGGATTCACCGGCCTATGGTGAACGTTGGGGCCGCCACTGGCTGGATATCGCGCGCTATGCCGATACCGCTGGCGACGGAGCCGACTATCCGGTTCGTGAAGCGTACAAATATCGCAACTGGGTCATCAACGCTTTCAATCGGAACCTGCCGTATGATCAGTTCGTGCAGCAACAGATTGCTGGCGACGTGTTGGCAAAGGAAGGTCCGGCAGATGAGTTTGCAGATCGTGTCACAGCGACCGGATTTCTGGCGATTGGAAAACGCTACGGATACAGCCCTTCGCCCGATTTTCAACATCTGGATTTCGCCGATGTGATCGACACTGTCGGACGTTCGATGTTGGGTTTGTCACTCGGCTGTGCACGCTGTCACGACCATAAATATGACCCTGTGACGGCCAACGATTATTATGCGATGTATGGGATTCTGCAGAGTACAAAATGGGCGTTTCCCGGCGGCGAAGAATCCAAACGCCCGTCCAGCTTTCCACCGCTCGTTCCGACGGAAACAGCGATGCGAATTGACCGCGAAAAAGAAGATCTCCTGCGGCAGTACGATCAGCGAATCGCGGAGCTGCGAGTTGAAAAAGCAAAGCTGGATGGAAGTCTGTTTGCTGGCGGAGTTGATCTGGATCTCGAAAAGCAAAAAGATGGCCAGCCGCCCGCCTCACCGTGGTTCACAGCCGGGCCGAACAAAATTCTTGCGGACGCTCAGAGCCCCTTTGGCCATGTGCATCCCGCTGGCCAGCGTGGAATTCGAGTCGGTGCAGGTCTGCCCAATGATGGGCTGCGATATGTGTTTGAACATTCCGCGTATTCCGAACCGGGAAAACAGATTCACTTTACGATCGATTTTCGCACGGTGCCCGGCACGGATTCGGCGGGCTCGTATCGCTTTTATCTCGGACGCGGGGTCCTGGAATCGCTGGCTTTGGAATGCAGCGTTTCGAACAGTGAATTCGCGATTCGCAACGGAGGTACCTGGGAAGTTATCAGAACGCTGGAGCCCGGAACGTGGTACTCATTGCAGCTTGCGCTGGATTACGAACACAAGACATTTCAGGGATTTGTTGGATCACAACAGGACACAACTTCTTTCGACGGCAAGCCGTTGAACGCCTCGTGGGATGGAATCGTCAACACATTTTTCTGTGATGGGATCGGCCATGTTCCGGGGCTTGTCCCTGTTCGAGATCTGGACAATGTGGGACTTCAAAAGTCACCATTTTCCGCGATTGGTGGCGAGCCTGCAAAGCCGGGGGAATCGATCGCCGACTGGAAGGAGCGGCTCGCTGCGGCCGACGCAGAGTTGGGCTCTCTGACCAAACAGCGGGAGGCATTGGTGGCGGCTGCAACCTATGAGGTTGCCTACGGTGTTAGTGAAGGGACGCCGACAAACGCGAGGCTGCAAAAACGGGGAGAACCTGACAAACCGGGCGATGAAATTCCGCGGCGTTTCCTGGAGATTTTGGGCGGCGATGCCATTGCTGATCCGGCTGGCGGCAGCGGTCGGCGTGAACTTGCGGTGTGGCTGACACGATCGACCAATCCGCTGACGGCTCGCGTGTTTGTGAATCGAGTCTGGCAGTGGCATTTTGGTAGCGGCCTGGTTTCCACTCCAAGCGACTTTGGGACTCGCGGCGACTTGCCTTCGCATCCGGAATTGCTTGACTGGCTGGCGATGCGGTTCGTCGAATCCGGCTGGGATGTGAAGGCCCTGCATCGGACGATTATGTTAAGCCGCACCTATCAGCTGTCGAGTGACGATCACGAAGCCAATCTTGGGACTGATCCGACGAACCGTCTGCACTGGCGTTTTTCGCGGCAGCCGCTGGATGCAGAATCAATTCGTGATGCCATGCTGGCGGTCAGCGGTCAACTGGATCGATCGATGGCCGGACAGCATCCGTTTCCGCCTGTGGACCAATGGAGCTACACCATTCATCAGCCGTTTTATGCTGTGTACGATTCGATGCACCGGAGTGTTTACCTGATGCAGCAGCGGAACCGGCGGAATCCCTATCTCGCGACCTTCGATGCGGCGGATCCCAATCAGAGTGTGGCTGAACGACTGCCGACCACCACACCGACTCAGTCACTTTACTTCATGAATTCGCCATTCGTGCATCAGGCTTCCACGGCATTTGCTGAACGGCTGCTTCGTGAGACGAGTGATCCGGTAACTCGGGTTGTGACCGCCATTGAGATGGCTCATGGACGCGCGGCCGGTTCGGAAGAAGTTCAACGAGTCCTGAATTTCCTTGATTCTTATCATGAGACGTTGCGGAAAAATCAGACCGCAGCCGATCAGGAGGAATTGAAAGTCTGGAGCGCGGTTGCTCGTGTGCTGCTGACAAGTAACGCGTTTCTTTATGTGGATTAACAAGGCATGACAAGTCGACGTGAATTTTTGCAAACCGCGTCCGGTGGCTTTGGTGCTCTGGCGCTGGCCGGAATGCTGGCGGAGCAGTCGTCGGCCACTGATAGTGCAGTGGCGTCTGATCCGCTGTCGGCCAGGCCCGGCCATTTTAGTCCGCGGGCTGATCGAGTCATCTTTTTGTATTCCACGGGCGGTGTTTCTCAGGTCGACACGTTTGACTACAAGCCTCAGCTTGTGCGAGATCATGGCAAGTCAATTACGGCCAGCAGGTGGCTGAATAAACCGGGCGCCTTCGAGCGATTTTTGATCAAGCCGCGTTGGGGATTCAATCAGTATGGTGAATCCGGAACCTGGGTCAGCGATCTGTTTCCATCGCTCGGAACCGTGATGGATGATGTCTGCGTCCTGAATGCGATGGTGTGCGACAGCGACGGGCACGACAAAGCCACTTTGGCGGCGCACACCGGGTCCATCCAGTTTCCGCGGCCCAGTCATGGGGCGTGGGTCAGTTACGGCCTGGGCACCGTCAACAGCAATCTGCCGTCGTTTATGGTTCTCGCGCCAGCTGCACCGTACGCGGGGGCTCAGACCTGGGGCAGTGATTTTCTGCCCGGTTGTCATCAGGGAACGCATGTGATTCCGGGAGCGGAGCCGTTGCCCAATCTGAAGCCTCAGGTTGACAACAGTGATCTGCAGAAGATGGAACTCGAACTGCTGAGCCAGCTGAATCGCGATCACCTGGCAACGCGGGCTGCCGATCGCGCGCTGGATGCGCGAGTGCGTTCTTTTGAAACCGCGTTTGGTATGCAGCGTGAAGCTCCGGAAGCTTTTGACTTGAGTAGTGAGACCGAAGCGACACTGAATCTGTATGGGATTCCACGCGGGGCGACGGAAGGGTTTGGATGGCAATGCCTGGTGGCTCGCCGCCTGGCAGAACGTGGTGTGCGTTTCATAGAGCTCATTGATGTGGGATCGAACAGCGGGCAAAACTGGGATTCGCACGGCAACATGCTCGATCATCAGCGACTGGCGAAAGCCATCGATCAGCCGATTGCCGGACTGCTGACCGATCTGAAGCAGCGCGGCATGCTCGAGCGGACTCTGGTCGTGTGGACGTCTGAATTTGGACGCACGCCGTTTCACCAGCAGGCCGATCATTCGGGCCGTGAGCATCACAATCTGGTGTTTTCGTCGTGGATGGCGGGCGGCGGGGTGCGAGGTGGAATGGTTCACGGACAGTCGGATGAATATGGAATCCTGCCCGCCAGCGACGCGGTCCACACGCACGATCTGCATGCGACAATGCTGCACCTTCTGGGGCTCGATCACGAACGTCTGACTTATCGCTTCGCGGGCCGCGACTTCCGTCTAACCGACGTCGCCGGCAACGTTGTGACTCCGATCCTCTCTTAACACGTCCTGTTTCTGGCTATTACATCAAATGGCGGCCATTGCAGTTGCTAATCCTTGCGTCAATGTGAAGATCCGCCGGTCACTAAACTTTGAAATGTTAAGTGAATGAAACTCAGGTCGTCGGATGACCACAGAAATGGCAGCTCAAACATGAGCGGCCAGTTTTTAAGTAAGCCGACGTGATTGAATACTTGCGAGTGTTCGGTCACGTCGGCTTTTTTTACGCCCGGAAATGTAGGAGGTTTCAATGCACTGGGTGCCGCGCTCGTCAGCATCGGAATTCCAAACAACAGCATTGTCCAGTACGAAGCCAGTATCAAGTCTGGTCAGTTCCTGATGATGGCTCATGGCTTATGGATCATCTGGATCATCTGGATCATCGGAAGAAGTAGAACGAGCAAAGATCCTGCTCAGCAGCTCCGGCGCGACAAAGACAGACGTGGTTCTTGTTGAAGAACCGCTCACGGCCATTGCGTAGATCGCTTTAAAATCTGAACCTTTCAGAAAGACTTGAACTATGAACACGACCATCTCAATCCTTGCGGAGTCCAGCAAAATGTATGACACGGAAAATGATATACCTCTGCTGCGACGCACGGCGCTCAATGTGCTGATGAACCAAAGATTGGCGTCGGCAATTGACCTTCAGTTGCAGCTGAAGCAGGCTCATTGGAATGTCAAGGGGCCGAACTTCATTGGTCTGCATGAGTTGTTCGACAAGGTCAGCGAAGCGATCGAACCCTATGTGGATATGATTGCCGAACGCATTGTTCAGCTCGGAGGCACGGCCGAAGGAACAATTCGAGGTGCGGCTGCTCGATCACGGTTGACCGAGTATCCATCCAGCATCGGCGATGGCTGTGCTCACGTCGATGCGGTTGCTCATGCATTGTCAACATTTGCTTACGAGTCGCGAAATACGATCACCGAAGCTGACGAACTGGAAGACGCAGTGACGGCCGACCTGTTCACCGAAGTCACTCGGGGAATCGACAAGTGGCTGTGGTTCGTCGAAGCGCATCATCAGGCGTCGAAGTAAGCAGCGGCTTTAGGCGTGACTCCTAGGCGTGACTCCTAGGCATGACTCCTAGGCGTGACTCCTAAGCGTGACTCCTAGGCGTGACTCCTAGGCCGGACGCCGAGTTGCGTAAGATTTCGCTGGAACTAAGCTCGGATGATTCTGAAGTCCCGACGCTATTTCGCTTCTCCCACGACGCGGGCAACGCCGTTGAGGACTTTTGTAGCGGGATTCGTGAGAATTCGCACATTCGTCATGAAACGATTCCGAATTCTCATAGGGTAAGGCGGAGTCTGGAGGGTTGATCCAGGCACCGCCTCCCCGGTATCGCGATGAGGTCAGCGTGACACTGACAGCTTCTACAGCTTCATTCGATGCCGCCTTGGGCGATTTTACGATCAAGGTGACAGGATTGCTGCAAGGTTCAGCGTGACACGCGTAAAATCACTCCTAATCACACGCCCGCAAAGTTTGACGTGAGTCCTCGCGTGCAATTTGTTCGGCGTTTGAATATGATAGGTGTTACCACAACGAATTAACTCGCGTTGCAGCGCATTCAATAAACAGCTTAGGTTGGGCAACTAGATGATGGGCAACTCGTTTTTACGGGGGGCCTGTTGCAGAGTAGACCGACGCGAACGAATCTTCCGGGGTTCGTTCGCGTCGGTTTTTTTTTCGAGCGATTCAAGCCTGCTGAGTAAGCAGCGCTGCTTTACGAGGAATCCGAGTGCTTTTGTCGTCCATGGCTTCAGCGAGGGAATCCATAAAAATCGAATCCTCGCTGCCGCTTTTTGAAGTTGTGCCATTCGAATTTTCGGACGGTGACAGGTTTAAAAAAAAGGGGAATTATCATAACCCGACGCGTCCGTTAGTGATTTGTGGGCACGCATTGCGAACCACCCAAACTAAATCGCTCACTGACGTTTCGGGTTGTGATGACGCAAAATCTGCAACTTCAAAACTGACGTTTCGGGTCACTTTAGACGATCGAGCGGCGTTGTGCAGCGAGTTGATTGGCGGCTCATGAAAGGCCACAAATGAGCGATTTGACCTGCCACATACTGATCATCGACAGCAACGCGGAGGAACGATCCTGGCTGCGACGGATGCTTGAGAGCGATCAAGAGCCACGGTTAGTCGTTGTCCACGCGGAACTCTGGCCAACTGGCCTGAACATGCTCCAGTACAACGATGGATCAACCTTTGATTGCGTCATTTTTAACGAACATCCGAAGTCTGTCGGCACCTACGAGTTTCTAGCCGCTTTATGCGGTGAGGCCCGTCGCCCGCCGTGTGCGATTGTCGTATTGACGGAGTCCAGTTCGGACACAAGCAGAAAGTATTTGCGGTCCGGCGCCCAGGACTGTTTGATAAGAAGTCAGCTTACCGCAGAATCGCTGAATCGAGCCATCGCGAATGCGATCGAACGATTTGCGTTGTCGGCAGAAACACTGCAGCCGCGTGAGATGAGTGGCGGTTTGGAACCTTCCGGACGATGCCAGGATGGAAGTCAGTTTCCAATCGAAGTCAATCTCAGTCCCCTGGAGACCACTCAGGGCGTCCTCGTTTCGAGCGCAATCCGCGACGTAACGGCACGAAGGCAGGTTGAAGACCAGCTTCGGAAAAGTGACGCGCAACTGCAATTCATTATAGACTCGATGCCCCAGAAAATTGGCACCGCAAAAGCCAATGGTGAAGTGGACTATTTTAATCCCCAGATGACAGAATTCACGGGGTTGCCATTCGAACAGCTTCAAACCTGGGGCTGGCTTCAGTTCGTTCATCCAGATGACATTGAAGATCACGTGCGGGTCTGGAAACGATCCGTCAAAAATGGGACTGCGTTTGAGTTCGAAAGCCGATTCCGTCGCTTTGATGGTGAGTACCGCTGGCACTTCACTCGCGCTCTTCCGATGTCTGACGCCGCAGGCAAGATTGAGATGTGGGTCGGGTCAAACACGGATATTCATGATATCAAGCAGGCTGAGGCCGCTCTGCAAATTTCAGAAGTTCGATATCGGCGCCTCTTTGAGGCGGCAAAGGACGGGATCCTGATTCTGGATTTCAACTCCGGGCGAATTGTCGACGCGAATCCCTTTATGAGCGATCTGCTCGGTTACTCCCATGACAGTTTTTTGGGTAAGGAGCTTCTTGAGATCGGACTTATCAAGGACAGAGTTGCGAATGAAGCGGCTGTCCGAAGTTTGCAGGAAACTGGCTACCTCCGCTACGAACATTTGCCACTCGAGTCAAAAAACGGATTGACGGTGGAGGTTGAGATCGTCGCCAACGCGTATCGTGAGGGCGATCATCAGGTGATTCAGTTTAACATTCGTGACATTACGGAACGCAGTCGATTGGAGAAACTCCTTCAGGAACAGGCCACGGAACTGGCAAATCTGAATCTTCGGAAAGATGAATTTCTGGCGATGCTCAGTCACGAGTTGAGAAGTCCGCTGGCTCCGATGGCCAATGCGGTCCAGTTGATGAGCCTGCGACAGGATACTGAAACTCGAACCCAGCAGCAGGCTCGCAAGATCATCGAACGACAACTCGACAAGCTTCAGCATCTCGTGGATGATCTGCTGGAGGTGTCTCGGATCACTTCTGGTCGTGTCCAGTTGAGGCCGGAACGGTCGACGATCAACAGCATTGCTCAGGGTGCCGTGGAAACGGTCAGGCCGTTGATCCAGCAGAAGCACCACAACCTGTCGGTTTCATTGCCGAAAGGTCCCCTCTGGCTACAGGCCGATGCGGCCCGCCTTGAACAGGTCGTCGTTAACCTGTTGACAAATGCAGCGAATTACACTGAAGAAAACGGTCAGATCTGGCTGACAGTTGCGGAAGAGAATACGCAATGCGTCATTCGCGTACGTGACTCCGGAGTTGGAATCTCTCCGGCACTGCTGCCTCACGTCTTTGACCTCTTTACTCAGGCAGAACGTTCTCTCGACCGCTCGCAGGGTGGACTCGGAATTGGGCTGGCTCTGGTGCAGAGACTGACTGAGTTGCATGGCGGCACTGTGGAGGTAAACAGTAAGCCTGGCGAAGGCAGCGAGTTCATCGTGAGGCTTCCATTGGCGTCGGATGATTCCGAAGACTTGACGAACATGACCCAAAAAGTCGACAAGGCAACGCATTCGCTGCGCATCATGGTGGTTGACGACAATGTGGACACCGTGCTGGCGTTCTCAATGCTGCTCCAGTCACAAGGTCACGAAGTGCGAACAGCTTTCGACGGCCTTGAAGTGATCCGTGCTGCAGCGGAGTTTAAGCCTCATGTCATGATGCTGGACATCGGCTTGCCGGGCTTGAATGGGTACGAAGTGGCGAAGCAGATTCGTGCTCAGCCACAGGGAAAAGCTATCCTGCTGATTGCACTGACCGGGTACGGACAGGATTCCGATCGAGTGGCGTCGAAAGAAGCGGGCTTTGACCACCACCTCGTGAAGCCCGCTAAGTTTGAACAGTTGCTGCAGATTCTGTCCACGGCGAAGGGAAGAGCATGAACACTCACTTTGTAGCGGAACGCGCCAAGCGTTTAGGCGTTTGCGGATGAACACCAAAACTTCCGAAAGCCTTGGCGGCTTCCACTATAACATTTTGTACTACTGGACGCAGGGAAGCGTCGCCCGATTCGTTCCCGCTGTTACCCCAGAAAACCTTCTCTCCAGGAACCTCACTCATGGCCAATGAAAAATCGCTGCGTGTACTCATCGTGGACGACAATCGCGACGGAGCCGATGCGCTCGGGCTTCTTCTGGAAGAGCTTGAGCATCAGGTTCATGTGACCTATGGCGGCATCCAGGCTCTCGATGTTGCGACGGCGTTTCGTCCGGATCTGATGTTGGTGGATCTGCTCATGCCGGGAATGGATGGCTGCACACTGGTCACTCGATTTCGGCAGTTGCCTGGATTCGCACACACGAAAATCGTGGCGATCACGGGGCAGAAGGGCGAAGAACACAAAGCCCTGGCAATGAAAGCCGGATGCGATCTGGTTCTGTTCAAACCGGTGACGCTTGCAGCCGTCCGGATGGTGCTTGATAACATCGCTCCAGCACCACCTGACACGAAGATTCCGACTATGCGTCCCCGGCAGGCGGCTCAGCCAGCCACCGACCGTCGACTTCCCATTGGTGAAGCTCGGAGACTGCGCGTTGATCGGCCTTCAAAGAGCCTGACACAGGCTGAAAGCGAAGCCGCGATCTGTGACGGCATCATTCGCTTTCAGGACGAGTACCTTGGCTGGCGTTCCGAACGCATTCATGCACATCTGGTCAAGGACATGTTGGTGGTTCGCATTCTTGGCGTGCTGACTCTGGCGGAGCGGCAGCTGGGAAAATCACTGACTCCGGAAAAAGGCAGAGACCTGATCAAGCAAACTCGCAAGCAGCTTCTGGAGCTGGCTCGCCCGATGCTGGAGTCTTTGGTTCACGAAGCGTCCGGCGTCAAAGTTCGCAGCATGCATCATGACATTAGTACCGTAACGGGTGAAGAAGTTGTCGTATTTTCACTTACCGATTCACCGAAGTTTCAATAAACATGTAGCTATGCCGCTCGTCTGAACAGAGCTCATTCTGTAGCGGAACGCGCCAAGCGTTTCGGTATTTGGCTTGATAAACCAGCATTCCGAAAGCCTTGGCGGCTTCCGCCACGACGATTCCCGGTCAAATCGAGTACCATTGGGCGTCAGCGGTTTGTTGATTTAATCGTAACCCGATGCGTCAGCGAGGGATATGCGGCGAAGAACGCGGGAAATTGCTCCCTCAGTGATATTCTCGGGTTGTCAAAACCAATTAAATCAACAACCCGCCAGCGCCTTGGTGCTCATTAAATCGATACGCCGGGCAGCGGACGGCACACGGAGTGTGCCTGCTGCTTCGGGCGAGTAAAACTTTGTCGGCGTCGCCGTCTCGGAGAGACGGGGCACATCGAATGTGGGCGACGCTCCCATTAGAACGTGGAATCATCTATGCAGTTACCGGAGTTCAAAAACCGTCTGAATCGCGTTTTACTGCGACGGAAAAATGCGTGCGCAACGAGATCTCAGCAACTGCCGGTTGAAGAATCTCCATTACGAGACGCACTGTTGAACGTCGATCAGCTGGAGCGGCATGCACGCCGCATCGCGGCCGCCCATCGGCTTTCAGAAGGAGTTGCGGAAGATAAGCTTCTGCCGCGACTGGCTGAAAACGAACGCGTGCTGATCGATACGTATGATTTAGCAGTCGCCGCTGCGGCAAAGAACCGTCGCATCTCGCCTGCCGGAGAATGGCTGCTCGATAACTTCTATCTGATTGAAGAGCAGATTCGATCGACACGACGCCTGCTGCCAAGATCGTACAGCAGCGAACTTCCTCTTATCGCGTCTGGACAAGGGTCTGGATTTCCGCGAGCCTACAGCATCGCTCTGGAGCTTGTTGCTCACACCGACGGACGCATGGACTCTGCAAGCCTGACAGGATTCGTGACAGCGTATCAGTCGGTTGTGCCGCTGAAACTGGGTGAACTTTGGGCTTTACCTCTGATGCTGCGGCTGGCGTTGATTGAGAATCTCCGTCGCGTCGCCGTAAGAATTGCTCGGGGCCGATGTGACCGCGATCGGGCCGCCGACTGGGCTGATCAGATGATTCGCACGGTCGAGCAGAAGCCGACGGATCTTGTCCTGGTGCTTGCTGATATGGCTCGCCAGAATCCGCCACTGACGGGAGCGTTCCTGTCTGAGCTGACTCGACATTTTCTGGGACAGAATCCGAGCTTTTCCTTTGCCAGCAGCTGGCTGGATCAACGCCTGAGTGATCTTGGGCAAACGACTGAACAACTCATTCTTGCGGAAGGCCAGGCACAGGCCGCCGATCAGGTCTCCATCGGCAACAGTATCACCAGTCTTCGATTTTTGGCGATGAACGACTGGCGTAGTTTTGTCGCGGACCAAAGCCTTGTGGAACAAACGCTTTCACGTGACCCTGCGGGCATTTATGCGGAGATGGACTTCGCTACTCGCGATCGGTATCGGCACGCCGTCGAAGCGATCGCCCGGCGATCGCCCTGCAGCGAATACGATGTGGCTCAGCGGGTCGTCCAGTTGGCTCAGTCGGAAGTCAGCGTGCAGTCCGACCATCGCATGCATCACGTCGGCTATTTTCTGGTCGATCAGGGCCGCCCGGCACTGGAACGACTCGTCCAGATGCGTATCACAATTGGCGTCGCGGTGGAAAAGTTTCGACGCCGTTTTCCACTGTTCATCTACGTCTTCGCGGTCTTCATCGTGACTGTGTCCGTACTCGCCGTGCTGCGAGGTTACAGCCACCAGTTTCAAACGGGAACAGTATTGAAGTGGCTCATGGCGCTTCCAATCTTGATGGCAGCAGCACAATTGGCGATCAGCTGCGTCCATTGGCTGATGACAGTGGTCATGAGCCCTCAGGCGTTGCCTCGGATGGATTTTCGCAGCGGAGTTCCGCCTGAGCATCGGACGCTGGTGGTCGTGCCCACGATGCTCTCAAATCCGGCATCGGTCAATGCACTTCTTGAAGGGCTTGAAATTCGTTATCTGGCGAATCGCGAGCACAACATTTACTTTGCGCTGGCGACCGATCTTGACGACGCTGCTCAGGAGACTCTTCCCGGCGATGCGGCGTTGATTGAACAGGTTCGGGACGGCATCCTCGAATTGACTCAGAAATACGCTCATGAACGAGCGGACATTTTCTTCCTGCTGCATCGTGATCGTCGCTGGAATGCGCAGGAAAATATCTGGATGGGTTACGAACGCAAGCGCGGGAAACTGGCGGATCTCAATGCTACTCTGCGCGGCGATGAGGGACGATTTTCGCAGACATACGGAGACATCAGCATTCTGCAGCAGGTTCGTTATGTCATCACGCTCGATACGGACACGCAGTTGCCTCGTGATTCCGGTCGTGACATGATTGCGGCAATGGCCCATCCCCTGAATCGGCCTGTGGTTGATTCCGCTGGTCGGCGTGTTATTCATGGCTACACGATTCTGCAGCCGCGAGTCGGCGTCAGTTTGCCCAGTGCGTATCGATCCTGGTTTGTTCGTCTGCTGGGCGGCGATCCGGGAGTTGATCCGTACTCTCGAGTCGTCTCCGACGTGTATCAGGATCTGTTTGCCGAGGGCTCGTTTATCGGCAAGGGAATTTATGATGTCGACACGTTTTCTCGATGCTGCAGCGACTTTCCTGAAAACCGAATCCTCAGTCATGATTTGCTGGAAAGCTGCTACTGCCGCTCCGCGCTGCTGACGGATGTCGTGCTTTACGAGGACTATCCCTCCAGCTATACCGCGGATGTGGGGCGTCGCCATCGATGGATGCGCGGCGACTGGCAAATCGCAGCCTGGGTAATGCCGCGTGTTCGCAATCTGGCATCAACGCGGGTCGGCAATCCGATCTCTTCACTCTCACGATGGAAGATCCTCGACAACCTGCGACGCAGCCTTGTGCCCATTTCGATGCTGGTGGTTCTCTTGAGTTCGTGGCTTTCCGGATCGACCTCACTGTCCATGCTCGCGTTCGGATTCATTGTGTCCGTCGTCGCGTTACCCACGATGCTTTCGATAATCAGGAATGTCGCATTCAAACCGACCGACTTGCCGGTGCGAACTCATCTGGCCACAACATTCACAGAGGCCGGACGCCCGCTGGCCCAATGCCTCTTTACACTGACGTTCCTGCCTTACGAAGCCTGCATCAGTCTCGACGCGATCACGCGAACATGGATTCGAGTTCACTGGACGAACGCGCGGCTTCTGGAATGGAAGACTTCGAGCGACAGTGAACGAAGTGCCCGGTCTGACCTGCCAGGTTTTTTTCGAGCCATGATGGTCGCGCCTGTTGTTGCCGTGGTGACGACGATCGTACTTGCAGTGACACATCGAGAAGTCCTGTTGATTGCGTGTCCCTTTCTTTTGCTATGGCTGGGATCGCCCGGGATCGCGTGGTGGCTGAGTCGTCCGATTCCTGCGCGGCAGGTGCAGCTTTCGATGAAGGAGAGACATTTCCTCCGTCGTTCAGCGCGCAAAACCTGGCGCTACTTCGAAACCTTTGTTACCGCAGATGACAACTGGTTGCCGCCCGACAATGTGCAGAAGAACCCCTCCGAAGTCATTGCAACTCGAACCAGTCCGACCAACATCGGCATGGCCCTGCTGGCCGATCTGGCAGCTCACGATTTTGGATACATCTCGGTGGGCTGCCTGCTCGATCGAACTCGCAAGACGTTCGGAACGATGGAGAAGATGGAACGCTATCGAGGCCATCTGTTCAACTGGTACGACACACGAACTTTAGAGCCGCTGGCTCCGCAGTACGTCTCGACGGTCGACAGTGGAAACCTTGCTGGCCAGCTGCTGGTTCTTGGCAGCGGGCTTCAACTGCTGATCGACGACAGTATCCTTCCTCGCCACATCTGCGCCGGACTCGCCGACACGCTCGGTGTCGCACTGGAAGATTCGCGAGAACCCCAATCGGTTGCGTTACCGAAATCTGGTTCTGTCGAATCCGCTGCGCCTGTGGATGGCAATATCGTTCGACTGCTTCACCGGCAGATTGAGGATCTCGAACTTTGCCCGCATCAGTTGATGGCAACACAGTCGCTGCTCATCCAGCTGATCGACGAAACCACGGAGACACTGACGCAGGTGTCCCCGATTGTGCATCCGGAATTGAGCTGGTGGCTGAGTTCCTTTCTACGATCCTGCGACGAGCATCTGCAGGAACTTCAGCGACTTGCGGCGTGGACGATGCTGTTGCCTTCGCCTGTGATTTCGGAACGGATCGGTTCGCCCGATCTGTACCAATGTCTGGTCGAGATTCAGGCGACACTCGACACGTTGAATGACGGCCCTTCGCTGCGTGCAATTGCACAACTGCCTGGCGTAGTTGGCCCGGTGATCGAGGCTGCGGTTACTGCTCTGGAGGCACCGACGGACGCCACGTCTGATGTCAGAAACGAAGTGTTCAACTGGCTGCAGCAACTTCAGCAAGCTGTGACAAAATCATCCAGGCTTGCGGCAACGCGAATTCACAGTCTGGAACAAGTCGCCGATCAATGCTCAGAATTCGCCGACATGGATTTTGAGTTTCTGCATAACAAGTCGCGTGACCTTTTTGCGATCGGCTTTAACGTCAGCGAAAATCGAATCGACAGTGGCTGTTATGACTTGCTCGCGTCAGAAGCTCGTTTGGCCAGTTTCGTGTTGATTGCCCAGGGGCACTTCAGTCAGGAACACTGGTTCTCACTCGGTCGATTGCTCACCAGCGCCAGCGGCGCTCCGGCGCTGCTCAGCTGGAGCGGATCGATGTTCGAGTACCTCATGCCGATGCTGGTTATGCCGAGTTACGAAGGCACGCTGCTGGATGAAACCTGCCGGGCCGTCGTGCGGCGTCAAATTAACTATGGCCGTCAGCGGGGTGTTCCGTGGGGCATTTCGGAATCCGGCTATAACATGCTCGACCGCAGCCTCAACTATCAGTACCGCGCGTTTGGAGTGCCGGGACTTGGATTAAAACGAGGACTTGCGGATGACCTTGTGATCGCGCCGTATGCCACGGCGCTGGCCTTGATGGTGGAACCGGAGGCGGCTTGCCAAAATCTGGAACGGCTGGACAGTGACGGTCGGCAGGGCAACTATGGCTTTTTTGAAGCCGTTGATTATACGCCGTCGCGACTTCCTCCGGGCATGACCAGCATCACCGTCAAACAGGTTATGGCGCATCATGCCGGAATGAGTCTTCTGTCTTTCGGTTATCTGCTGCTCGACAAGCCGATGCAAAAGCGATTCGCTGCCGATCCGGCTTTTCGAGCCGTGGATCTGCTGCTGCACGAACGAGTCCCACGAGCCACCGTGCCGGTCTTCCCTCATGCGATCGAAGCGAATGCCACTCGCAGCGCTTCGGCAGAGGAAGCAGGGACTATGCGAGTCTTCACTGATCCGAGCAGCCTGGTTCCCGAAGTGCATCTGCTTTCCAATGGTCACTATCATGTGGCCGTCACCAGTGCTGGCGGTGGATACAGTCGGTGGCGAGACCTTGCCGTCACGCGCTGGCGCGAAGATTCGACTCGTGACTGCTGGGGTAGTTTTTGCTTTCTTCGCGACCTTGAAAGCGGCGTCCTCTGGTCCACTGCTTTTCATCCGACGGGCCAGCGTGCGAAGCACTATGAGGCCATTTTTACTCAGGCCCGCGCCGAGTTTCGACGACAGGACGAACAGATCGAAACACATGCCGAGATCAGTGTTTCGTCGGAGGATGATCTGGAACTTCGTCGTGTCACGCTGACCAATCGTTCAGAACGAGTTCGAACGATCGAAGTCACCAGTTATGCCGAAGTGGTGCTTGCCACGCAGTCTCAGGATGAATCGCATCCGGCGTTCAGCAACCTGTTTGTGCAGACCGAAGTCCTGCGTCCGCAGAATGCTTTATTTTGCACTCGACGGCCTCGTTCCGCGGAAGAGCGGCCGCCGTGGATGATGCACATGATGACCATCGGCCGGATCATCTCGGATAACGCAAGTGACGATGGCAGCGAAAGGCATTACGGCACGCATGAGCCGTCGTTCGAAACTGATCGCATGAAGTTCATCGGACGTGGCCGCAGCCTAGCATCACCAGCAGCATTTGACGGGCGAACACCGCTCTCGAACACGGTGGGATCAACGCTGGATCCGATCGTCAGCATTCGACATCGACTTGTATTGCAGCCGGGTGAATCCATTCGAGTTGACATAGTCACGGGTGTCTCCGAAACTCGGGATGGCGCGCAGACGATGGCTGAGAAGTACAGTGATCCAAGTCTGGCGGATCGAGTCTTCGAACTCGCATGGACTCGCGGACCGATCATGCTGCAGCAACTCAACGCATCCGAAGCCGATGCGCAGGCGTATGGCCGACTGGCCGGGTCGGTGATTTATTCGTCGTCTCTGCGACGCGCTCGGAGCAGTGTGCTGAGTCGCAATCGACGAAGTCAGTCGGGTCTGTGGGGTTACGGAATTTCCGGCGACCTGCCGATCGTGCTGGTTCGAATTCGAGATGCCGAAAAAATCGATCTGGTGCACGAGGCGTTCCGAGCTCACGCATACTGGCGCATGAAGGGGCTCGCCGTCGATTTGGTGATCTGGAACGAAGACGATTCGGTCTATCGCCAGTCACTGCAGGATGCGATTGTCGATGCGGTCGCCGCAAGCCAGGCGTCTGCCATGCTGGACCGACCGGGTGGCGTTTTTATCCGACGTGGGGAACAGATTTCGGAAGAAGACCGAGCCCTGTTGCAGACGGTAGCTCGAGTCGTTCTGCAGGATGATGCCGGAACGCTGATCGAACAGGTCGAACGACGCGGACGAGTAGATGCATCGGTTCCATTGCTCGGGATCACTCGCCGCGGAGACATTATCGCGACGGCCGATCCACCGCCGCGAGATCTCGCGTTCTTCAACGGGCTGGGTGGCTTCAGTCGCGACGGCCGCGAGTATGTCTCCATCCTCAAGCCAAACTCCGCGACGCCCGCGCCCTGGGTGAATGTGATCGCCAACTCACAGATCGGCACTGTTGTTTCCGAAAGCGGAAGTGCGTATTCATGGGTCGATAACAGCCACGAATATCGACTGACTCCGTGGACTAACGATCCTGTTTCCGACGGTTGTGGCGAAGCGTATTATGTTCGCGATGATGAAACAGGGCGGTTCTGGTCGCCGTCGCCTCTGCCGGCAAGAGGAACCAACACCTATGTTTCGCGACATGGTTTCGGGTACACTATCTTTGACTACACAGAAGATGGCATTACAACCGAATTGTGCATCTACGTCGCCACGGACGCGCCGGTTAAGTTTGCTCGACTGAAGATTCGGAATCACTCGGGTCGACAGCGCCAGTTGTCAGTCACCGGTTACTGGGAATGGGTGCTGGGCGAACTTCGAAGCAAGTCAATGATGCATGTGGGGACTGAGGTCGATCCTTCTTCCGGAACTGTCTTTGCAAGGAACTACTACAGTCCCGAGTTTGCTGACAAAGTCGCTTTCGCAGACTGCAGCGAACCCGTGCGAACAGTTACAGGAGACCGGACGGAGTTCCTTGGACGCAACGGCGCGGCATCATCGCCGGCGGCAATGAATCGCGCGCGACTTTCAAATCGAACGGGCTCCGGGATGGATCCGTGCGTCGCGATTCAGACGCAACTACGCTTCGACAACGATCAGGAACGAATCGTCGTCTTCACCATCGGCGCAGGAAGCGGCGAAGACGAAGCACGACGGCTGGTGCAGCGTTTTCGAGGCGAAGGCAATGCCCAATCAGCGTTGGAAGGCGTCTGGCACTACTGGAGCCAGACGCTTGGTATGGTGCACGTGGAAACTCCGGATCCAGCAGTGAATTTTCTTGCGAATGGCTGGCTTGTCTATCAGACGCTGTCATGCCGCATGTGGGCTCGTACCGGTTTTTATCAGTCGGGCGGCGCGTATGGATTTCGAGACCAGTTGCAGGATGCCATGGCTTTGATTCACGCCGAACCTCGTTTGCTGCGTGAGCATCTGCTGCGAGCCTGCTCGCGACAGTTTCGCGAAGGGGATGTGCAGCACTGGTGGCACCCGCCAGCAGGTCGCGGCGTGAGAACTCATTTCTCCGATGACTTTCTCTGGCTGCCTGTTGCGCTGTGCCGCTATGTGCAGATGACGGGCGATACCGGCGTGCTGGAGGAGAAAATCCCGTACCTCAGTTCTCGTGCGCTGCATGCTCACGAGGAGGCCAACTATGACCTGCCGCTGGTCTCGGAGGATATCGGAACCGTTTACGATCATGCGGTGCGAGCCATCGACAATGGACTACGATTCGGCGTCCATGGCTTGCCGCTGATGGGCTGCGGCGACTGGAACGACGGGATGAATCTTGTCGGCCAGAACGGCCAGGGTGAAAGCGTCTGGCTGGCGTTCTTTCAGTACGACGTGTTGACTCAGTTCGCTGCTCTGGCTCGATCACGCAATGATGCCGTCACCGCGGATAGACTTGTCATCGAAGCCGGACGCCTGCGCGGCCATATCGAACACAACGGCTGGGACGGTGAATGGTATCGTCGAGCGTACTTTGATGATGGAACTCCGCTCGGTTCTTCAGAGAACGCCGAATGTCAGATCGATTCGATCTCGCAGAGCTGGTCGATCCTCTCCGGCGCAGGAACCAAGGAGCGATCACTTCAGGCTATGGCCAGTGTCGACCGGCGGCTTGTTCGGTCAGATGCAAAGTTGATTCAATTGCTGGATCCGCCGTTTGATCATTCAGACCTCAATCCCGGCTACATCAAGGGCTATGTTCCCGGTGTTCGCGAAAACGGAGGCCAGTACACTCACAGCGCGATCTGGACGGTGATGGCATTTGCGGCCATTGGAAACACCGAACGTGCATGGGAACTGTTCAACATGATCAACCCGATCAATCACGGATCGACGCCTCAGGCCATCAGCATATACCGAGTAGAACCGTATGTTGTCGCGGCAGATGTCTATGCTGTGGAACCCCATGTCGGTCGAGGCGGCTGGACGTGGTACACCGGCTCATCCGGCTGGATGTATCGCCTGATTACGGAGTCGCTGCTTGGGCTTCAGCTGGACGGCGACAAACTGCGATTCAATCCTCGTCCGCCAAAAGCCTGGGAATCTTACCGCATCCACTACCGATTCCGCGAAACGACCTGGCATATCACGATTCGGAAAAGCGGTGCTGGCACTTCGATCCAAAAGCTGTCAATTGATGATACCGAGATGTCCGAATATTTTGTCCTTCTCACCGACGATCGTGGAAGTCATGAAGTTGTGATCGAACTGGGGTAGGTCTGGCCCCTTGGTCAATTTGCGCCACGAGAATCACCTTATTCTCAATCACACGTTAAGGATTGACAGGCCGCTTCGCTGCGGTATTCTCTGTTTTGACATGTAACACAGAGAAGTTAGGCTGCAGAAGGCTGATTGAGCCCATAACGGAACCGGAGTTGAGATGGTTGGTGATGTCGTCGATAAACTTGCAGAGCTTATCGAGCAAGAGCGTGATTGGCTTCTGACCCGGTGGCGCGGGCTGGTCCGGGAACTTCCCGCAGCGCGAGAACTCGACGTCCCTACATTGAACGATCACATTCCACAACTCATCGAGGAACTTGCATTAGCTCTCCGTTCCAGATCGGAAGAAACGATTGCGGAAGCACTTCTCGACGGCAGTCCGCCTGCACACGGATTGCAAAGGGTCAAGGACGCATTCGACATTGAGGAAGTTGTCGCCGAGTACAACCTCCTGCGCGGATGCATCCACGACCTGGCAGACCGGAATGGGTTGAGTCTTCAGGGGCATCCATTCCATGTCATGAACCGCGTTTTTGACGGAGCGATTGGTTCGGCCGTGCGATCCTTCGCGGCTCAGAAGGCGCTCGAAGTCCAACACCGGCGGGAGGAGTATCTTGCGTTCGTCGCCCACGACCTGCGGACGCCGCTGAACGCGATTTCGCTTTCGGGGCGAGTTCTTAAGATGATTCTGACCCAGAATGGATCCGATACGCCAGAATCCGCTCAAATGCTGACAACTCTCAAACGGAACGTGCAACACCTTGAGGCTTTGGTGGGCAAAGTTATCGAGGAAAACACGAATCTTGAAACTGAAGTAGGCTTCAAGCTGGAGCGCCGTCAGTTCGACCTGTGGCCACTTGTCGAGGATCTCATTCATGACCTCCATCCTGTGGCCGGGACCTGTATGACTCGACTGACCAATACCGTCCCCGCGGATTTCGTCGTCGACGCGGATGCCAATATGCTGCGGCGGGTTTTTCAGAACTTGATTGCCAACGCGATCTCCTATACTCCGCGTGGTGAGGTCGTCATCGGCGCGCGGCAGGCAGGTGATGATGGGGTCGTTGAGTGTTTCGTCCGCGACAACGGCGGCGGAATACCGGCGGACCGCTGCAGTACCGTGTTCGAGAAACACGAAACGGATCCCGAAAAAGTAGGCGGGTTGGGGCTTGGTCTTGCCATCGTCAAGACGTTCGTCGAGGCCCATGACGGGATCGTGACTGTGGAGAGCGAACTGGGCGTCGGCTCGACATTTCGGTTTACGCTCCCCGGTCGACGACATTAGCGGCAGCGCCGACCCGTACGGTCCGCCTGCCTCCCACTGGCCGCATCAAGAATTCCAACATGAGGGATGGCTCTGGGCAGTAAGAAAGTTGGCGTTGAAACTTCTTCATCCGGATCTGGGGCGGGCTTTCCACGGCACCGTTGCAGAATCAATCTTGCCGCCTGGATATCGCCACCTGTTTCAGACGCAACCAGCGCGGAGGCAATCGCTGGGGTTCCTTCAGGGCTGACTGCCTCAGAGAACGCTTTCCGCAAGTCAGCCTCGCGTGATGACCGACCAGCCGCCGCCTGATTCCCCGGGCCGAATTTTCCCATTGGGGGAGTCTGCCGATTGCGTCTGTTTGATCGGTGTCAGCATGGGTGCGTGGTCAGGAGACCGTCGCACAACACAGCACAACACGGGGAATCGCACAACACGGAACCTGATCCAACTCCGCGGCTTCGTCGCATTGATCCCGCAGGCAATTCCGTACGAATCAATGCCATCGTCTTGACGCAAAGCCCAAGCCACCGGCCCACTGACCGTGACACGCCTTTACTCAGGGTGTAACATGTTTGGCATGCTGCGTCGGCGGTCGCATTGATGCCGCACCCAGCAATCCTCACAAACGGCCTTACTAAGCGGAAAAGTTCAATGCACGATCTATGCGAACGGCTAATCGCCTGCCGAATAGATCGCAATTTGTTTTCGAGGCCCGACTGACTCGCCATTGTCTACACCCCGAGGCATAGCCGCACATGCAACCGAATCCATACGATCCACCAGCGACACAACTTGGCGACTCTCCCGGCCGTACGGCGGACGGAGACGACGGCGATGCACTCGAAACACCGACGCTAGCGTACACAGCCTCCGGGAATCTCGAAGCCCATTCGGTCGTCAATTGGCTTCGATCGAACGGCATGCGTGCCTACGCTGTTGAAGACAACTCCGGCGTTAGCCTATTCGCCTTCGGCACAATTAGCCAGTTCCATAAACCGCAGGTGTTCGTCGACAAGTCCGATCTGGATCCTGCTGGTGTTCTTCTACAGCAATTCGAGGCCCAGCGTGACAAACGTCAGGCTGAACTTATCGGTTCGCCACCGATCGACTCTGTGTGTGAAGAATGCGGAACTGCAAGCGAGTTTCCCGCTTCACAAAATGGCACAACGCAGAATTGCCCCAATTGCAATGGCTTTATGGATGTCGGCGAAATTGATTGGCCCGATGACTTCGATTTTGGTGACGCTGACGAAGCGCAAGCGCCCGACATCTCTTTTGATGTCGTCCTGGATGCCGCTGCTCGGCTGGATAAACTCGGCGATTGGTTGGCTTCGATTTCGTCCTATCGTTCCATTGCTGATCGCTGGCCCGAACATGCGAACTATGCCGCAAACTGCATCTCCGCCATCCAACGCAAGATTGACGCAACAAACGGAGAATAGCCAATAAGGCTGTGACATCGCGTCGGTCGAAGTGACCGCGTGTTTGAGCGCCATGTCCAGACTCACGCCGAACTTCGCACCAATTGTGGAGAACACGCCAATACTCGGCCGCGTGCTGCACAGACGCGCTCTTGGATGGGATCACGTGACGAGTTTGTCGGCAGGTAAAGATGTCTGTACAGTTACAGGCGGCGAAAGGTTTCGGCATACTGCAGATCCCACCGAATCTGCCGAATCAACTTGCCCGCCTGGCGGCCTTCAGTCTGAATGCCTGCCTTCAGCCTTGCACGGGGACATAACATGATCACTCGCCGAAATTTTCTTGGAGCCGGATGCACAGGGATTGCCGCCGCTGGTCTCCTGCCGACAACTCTGTTCAGTTCCCCCGCTGCCACTGCGGCTCGCAAGCGGCTGGCTATCCTGACAACGGAATGGCGCTACCATTCGCACGCCTGGCATATGGGCGAACGCTTTCTGGTGGGCTATCCGGTCAACGGAAAATGGCATACGCCGGAACTTGATGTGGTCTCGGCGTACGTGGATCAGTTTCCCGAGAATGATCTCAGTCGCAAACGCTCGGAGGAGTTTGGGTTTCCTCTCTACAAGTCCGTCGCCGAAGCTCTGCGATGTGCCACAGACAGTCTTGCGGTCGATGCTGTGCTGATCATTGGCGAGCACGGCAATTACGAAAAGAGTGAATACGGGCAGACCAAATATCCGCGGTATGAGCTGTTCAAACAGGTAACCGATGTCTTCCGCAAGGATGGCCGATCTGTCCCGGTGTTCAATGACAAGCATCTGTCATGGAAGTGGGACTGGGCAAAGGAAATGTATGACCTGTCCCACGAACTGAATTTTGCATTCGCTGCCGGATCATCTCTGCCAGGCACATGGCGGATGCCATCGATAGATATGCCGCTGAACGCAGACGTGGAAGAGCTGATGTGCGTTTCGATGGGCGGAATGGACAGCTACGACTTCCATGCCCTTGAAGTGATCCAGTGCATGGCCGAACGTCGTCGAGGCGGTGAGACAGGCGTTGCAGCCGTTCAGGGACTGACGGGCGATTCCGTCTGGAAAGCCATGGAAGCCGGCGGATGGAAGAATGGCGGTTGGGACTCGGCGCTCTTTGAAGCGTGCCTGTGCCGCAGTCAGACGCTGGCTCAGCCGGAAACCTACAGTCACCGGCATCCGACCATTGAACAGATGAAGGAATGGGTCAAGGAGCCGCTGGCGTATCGCATCGAATACACGGATGGCACAAAGGCCACGATGTTGCTGTTGAATGGGCTGGTCGGTGACTTCACCTTTGCCGCTCGTCTGAAGGGACAGGCCGAGCCGCTGTCGACTCTGTTTTATCTGCCACCGCAGCCGAACGTGGCCTATTCGGCAGAGCTCATGGCGAAGGCGGAATCAACGTTTATCAACAACAAATCGCCGTGCCCGCTGGAGAGAACTCTGCTGACAACAGGTCTGGTAGAAGCAGGAGTCCAGTCGCTGGGCAAAGGAGAAACACGGCTGCCGACTCCGCATCTCGCGATCAAGTACAGTGCTCCGGCGGAATCTCAGTTTGCTCAGAAGTGACGAACGCGGCGGCGGTCAGGCGGCTTTTGGAATGTCCCGATCCGTCTGGCCAATGCTCCAGACTGTTTCGGTCGATGGATCAATTTGAGCGACCAGGGAACTGTCGCCGGCGAGCATGCGCTGGCCGATGTCTTCGAGACGATCCATTTCCTTCTGCAGAAAATCAGCACGCTCGGCCATGGCTTCCCGCGCCAGATCGTCGGGGATCACCATCGGAGTTCCCGCAATCAGCAGGACTTTTGAAAACGGTTTGGGAAGAATCATGTCTGTCCAGTTGCCCTGAATCGACCAGAAGCGATCCGCCAGCAGGGCGCAGGGCACAACAGGTCGACCGGAACGGGACGAGATATAGATGATCCCTTCCTTCATCACATGCCGCGGCCCGCGTGGACCGTCAGGAGTCATCGCCAGATGCAGATCGGGCACGCTCAGGATTTCGCGAACGGCTTCCATCCCACCGCGACTGGTGCTGCCTCGTACAGGCCGGATGCCGGCCATCATGACGGAATCCGCCAGATAACCGCCGTCACGGTGCTGACTGATCAGGCCGGCCAGGTTGAAGGTCCGGAGCGAAAACGCAGCCAGGACGATATGGTCGTGCCACATGCAGAAAGTGTATCGCTGGCGTCCTTTCGGACGCACGTAAGGAGTTCCCTCGGCGGCGATATGATGGTGCTCCGCCCTGATCGTCAAAAACAGCATGCGGAGGCAGATCGTGGACAGCCACGAAAGAACCAGATTTAACCATCGAGAACGAATCTTCATGGGCATCTATGCCTGGAAGAAGTCATCAGGATGCAGACAGCCCCCTGCATCCTGAAAGGCAAATCCACCTCGGGCTGAAAACGTATTTGGTGGTGCAAGGATTCTACCGAATTGCCAAAATCCTGTTGAGACCAGTTCATCACCCGCTCCGGGACTGTTTTAAGCACCCGTGCATCAGTTTAATCGTTTAACGGCAAGCCGAAGGCGTCGGTTTTCTGTTAATTTGCCTACGCCTCCGGCTCGCCGTTAAACGAATTATGCGCGAGATCTTGTGCGTGGGTGCTTACTTCAACGGCGAGTAATCCGTGGCCATCATGTAGACGGATTCTACTTTTTCAACGATCTTGCCGTTTTTCTGAGTCTCCTCAGCGACTTTCAGCCAGACGGGGTCGGAGCGGAATGCGGCCCATGAAGCGTCGGCGGCGGCTTTGTCTTTGTGTGCGATCACGTAGATCAGGGTGTTTGGCTTATCAACCGGCGTCCAGTACATGATGTTCTTCATGCCGTGCTTTTCAAACAGCGCCAGCGTGTGATTGCGGAAGCGAGCGTTCAGATCATCGAGCTTGCCTTCGGGCGTGTAGTAAGTTCGCAGTTCGTACAGCACAGGGTCAGATTCCTTTTTTTCATCTGCAACGGCAGAACGAAAGACGTTTGAGCCGGTCAGTGCGAGCGTCAACAATACGCCGCAGCCAAGTCCACACCAGAATTGCGTTCGATTCATCATGTTCTCCAAAAGGGACATCAGGGAAACTCACAAAGACGCGATCGTAACAAAACCGGATCGCCGGTGTGAGCGAACCGGCCACCTCGGCAAAGAGCGAAATACAGGGCTTCACGTTCAGCAGGAATAGCGGATCTAAGCCATCGCCACCGTATTGCCGAGAAAGCAGAACGAGGTCGATTCGGCAAATCCTTAATCTCCAATCTCAAACAGCCATCCTGCGCGAGTGAAGTTCACAACCTTTACGCCGCCTGCTATGACACGGCAGCAAAATTCACAGACCTCTGGAGACTCCGATGAAACACACGGCCCGAATTCTCTTTTTCATGTTCGTCGCCATCGCACTGTCTCGAACATTGAATGCTCAGGAAACGAATATCGTGTACCCAGTCACAAAAACCGTTGACCAGATCGACGAATTTCACGGCACCAAAGTCGAAGATCCCTACCGGTGGCTGGAAGACGATGTGCGGACCTCGAAGGACGTGGCCGCCTGGGTCGAATCTCAAAATGCCGTCACCTTCGAATTTTTGAAATCCATCCCGCAGCGCGACACTATCCAGAAGCGAATGACCGAACTGTGGAACTACGAAAAAATTGGAGCTCCCTTCAAACGCGGTGGACGCTACTACTTTTCTCGCAACGACGGGCTGCAGAATCAGAATGTCCTGTATCAGCAGGAGACGCTCGACAGCGACGCACAGGTGCTGCTCGATCCAAACGCATGGTCCAAAGATGGCACCGTTGCGCTCTCGGGCTCCGCCTTCAGCCATGATGGTCGCTACGTGGCTTATGGAATTCAGGATGCGGGTTCAGACTGGAACACCTGGAAGATCATGGAGATCGAAACCGGCAAGGTATTGGAAGACGAATTGAAGTGGGTCAAATTCAGCGGGGCCGACTGGACACCGGACAGCAAAGGTTTCTTTTACGCGCGATATCCCAAGCCGGAAGAGGGAGCTGCCTTCACATCGCTGAATACCAACATGAAGGTGTACTACCATCGCGTTGGAACGTCGCAGGCGGCGGATGTGCTTGTGTATGAACGGCCCGATCATCCGGAATGGGGCTTTCAGCTGAACGTCTCGGAAGACGGGCGTTATCTGATCATCACCGTCTGGCAGGGGACCGATGACCGCTATCGAATTGTGGTCAAAGACCTGACGGAACCGTATGGTCTGCCGTATGAGTTGATCGATAACTTTGATCATGAATACTCATTTGTCGGCAACGATGATCAGGTGCTGTACTTCAAGACCAGTCTCGAAGCTCCGCAGCGACGAGTCATCGCGATTGACCTGAAAAAGCCGGCTCAGAAGGACTGGACCGAGATTATCGGGCAGACTGACAACGCGATGGAAAGCGTCGGTATTGTGGGCAACATGTTCATCTGCAGCTATCTGAAGGACGCGAAGACTCAGATCCGTCTGCATGCGATGGATGGTGCGTTTGTCCGCGAAGTCGAGTTCCCTGGTATCGGCACGGCAGCGGGATTTGACGGGCGCCGAAAAGACACGGACACGTTTTATTCGTTCAGCAGCTTTGCGTCACCGCCGACCATTTATCGGTACAACATGATTACCGGTGAGAGCAAGTTGTTTCGCAAAGCGGATGTGAAATTCAATCCCGACGATTACGAGACATCGCAGGTTTTCTACGCAAGCAAGGACGGTACGAAAGTGCCGATGTTCCTTTGTCATCGCAAGGGTCTGAAACTGGATGGCACTAACCCGACGCTCCTGTACGGTTACGGGGGATTCAATATTTCGATTACGCCAACTTTCAGTGTCAGTCGGATTACCTGGATGGAAATGGGCGGCGTGCTGGCGGTGGCCAATCTGCGTGGCGGCGGTGAATATGGTCAGCCGTGGCACAAAGCAGGGACGAAGGTGAATAAACAGAACGTGTTTGATGACTTCATTGCCGCGGCCGAATGGCTGATTGCAAACAAGTACACGTCTCCAAAGAAACTGGCGATCCAGGGACGCAGCAACGGTGGTTTGCTGGTCGGTGCCTGTATGACTCAACGGCCCGATCTTTATGGGGCCTGTCTGCCGGGCGTGGGAGTGATGGATATGCTGCGATTTCAGAAATTCACGGCCGGCCGTTTCTGGGTTGATGATTACGGCAGTGCCGAGAATCCCGAAGAGTTCCCTGCGCTTCTGAAGTATTCACCCTATCACAATATCAAAGGCGGAATTCAGTATCCGGCCACGATGATCACGACGGCCGATACCGACGACCGAGTTGTTCCCGGGCACAGCTTCAAGTTTGCCGCTCAATTGCAGGCCAGTCAGTCAGGGACAGCGCCCACGCTGATTCGAATTGAAACCTCAGCCGGTCATGGGGCAGGAAAACCGACTGCGAAGATCATCGAGGAGTCTTCCGACGAGCTGGCTTTCCTGGTCAAATCACTGGGCATGAAATAGCCGTCCGAGTTCCGTGCGGTGAGCCCAGTGGGGATGTCTACTGCATCGTCAGGCAAATATTGATTGAATCGTTTAACGTCAAGCCGAAGGCGACCGTCCCAGTTTTTCGTACGCCTGCGGCTTGCCGTTAAACGCAATGCCGTAAAAGAATGTGGAAGCCGCGACTGAATCAACACACTGCTACCGTGTTGCGGCCGACTTACGCTTCGGTGGTCCGCTTCGCCTCATTGGCGGCGATGGCACGAGCGACGGATTCGACCATGACTTCCATCGCAAATGGCTTCCTCAGATAGTCGACCACGCCCAACATTTCGGCATACGCTTTGTGCCGGCTGCCTTCATTGGCGGTCATCATGATCACCGGCGGAGCGTCCGGCAATTCGGCGAGGAATTCCAGCACCGGAAAGCCGCCCATGCGCGGCATCATCATGTCGGTCAGAACAAGATCGGGTTTTTGAGTCTGAATCAGACGGCGTCCGTCCTGCCCATTACTGGCCGCAAGGACTCGGTAACCAGCCCCATTCAGAACTCCCTGAATCGCAGCCGAAATGTCACGGTCGTCTTCGATCACCAGCACGGTCTTTTGTGAGTCTGTCATCGCCGGAGCATACTTTCAGGAAAGGTGAAGTTCCAGGGCTCACGCCCCATGGCAGTCACTTTGGAAAGTAGCAGGCACTTTCCAAGTGCCGTAGCCCTTGAAAACACGCGAATTGGCGGACGGCACACGGAGTGTGCCTGCTACTTTTGGGTTAAATCGAGTGCCACTGGGCTCATGCCCCATGGCGGTACCATTGTAGCGGAACGCACCTGTCGTTTCGACAACGGCGATGAATCCCGATCGACCGGCCTTCCCAGACATCTCGCGGGATCAATCGGCCAACGAAAGCGGCTGGGGGCGTTTCTCATCTCACGTCCAGTGTCTAGTGCTCTGTCAAAGGTTAACAATGTACGACGGGCATTCTTGTCCGACGACATTTCGACGGGCAAGAATGCCCATCGTACTCCTTTATGAGGCCTTGACAGAGCACCAGGCAGGGCTATTCGCTCTTCGATGACTTACTCGAGTCTGAACTGCCCGAGTCTGAACTGCCTTTGCTTTCAGACGAAGAAGACGGGCTTTCGCTGGCTTTCTTGGCAGCATCAGCGCCCTTTTTATAATTCTCGCTGCGATAGTCGGTCTGATAAAAACCGGTCCCCTTGAAGATGATCCCGCCACCGGCGCTGATGATGCGTTCGGCCTTGAGCTTCTTACACTTGGGGCACTTCTTTGTCGGCTCAATCTTGATCGACTGAAATTCTTCCCATTTGTTGTCGCAGGCGTGGCAGCGGTATTCGTAAGTTGGCATAGCGGTGCGTTTCGTGAGGGAAAATAAGTTGAAAGTTCAATAACGCGTCTGTCCACTAACCTTCCGGCGGCGCGCAGGAAACGATCACTCGTGCCGGGCGAACCACGCGGTCATGCAGTCGGTAGCCCATCTCCACAACCTGCAGCACCGTCATTGGCTCATGATCGGCCGATGGCACTTGAGTCAATGCTTCATGCAGATTCGGATCAAATGGTTTGCCGAGCGCATCAATGGGTTCAGCCGCATGCGCCTTCAGGACCTCCTTGAACTGATTGGCCACCATGCGAATGCCGTCCATCAGCGTCTGAAGATCACCGGTCTGTTCGGCCGAGGCAATAGCGCGATTCAGCCCATCCATCCCCGGAAGGATGTCGCGGACGAGTCGCAGCGATTCAAATTTTCTAGCATCTTCCTGTTCGCGATAGGTCCGACGGCGAAAGTTTTCCATCTCCGCCTGAGTTCGCAGAAGACGGTTTTGCAGGTCGTCGATCTTCGCCTGAAGTTCTGTCAAATTAGCCAAGGGTGAACCTGTATCCTCGGCCACTGCTTCTGCGACTGCGTCAGCTGCGACCTGATCTTGTGAGTGTTCGGATGAGCCGGGATTTGGCTTCGGTTGATTCATATTGAGCCCCATGAACCCGCACCGTCCGGAAGCAGCGGGTCGCCGTTCCGGCAGTGTTGTGTTTTGTAATATCAAAAACGAACGAGACGACAGTGCCAGAATCCAGCTTTGGCGACAAGTCGAACTTCTCTGCCCTGTGATGTTCAGAACAGCAAAAGTTTGCCGACAACAAAATCAGAAACGTCGGATCAGACTCTGACCATTCCACCAGACGCTGACGCTAATTCGACGCGTCAGGCGAATATGTTACTCATCCTCATCGGAGGCCTGACCAGAAAAGAAGGTCTTCACTTTTTCAAAAAACGACTTTCGCTGCGGCATCACATTTTTATGGTCCAGGTCGGCCAGTTTTCGAAGCAGTTCTTCCTGTTCGGAAGACAGCTTCCGAGGAATCTCCACCTGCACTTCCACCAGAAGATCACCCGGCCGGCCATTGCCGCCGCGCGGATCCGGCATGCCGAAGCCTCGCAGGCGATTGACCTCACCCGGCTGTGTCCCCGGCTTGATCTTCATCGTCTCACGGCCCTTGAGCGTGGGGATTTCAATCTCCGCTCCTAACGCCGCCTGAGCAAAAGTGACCGGCAACTGAAACGTCAGGTCCTGCCCGTCCCGTTGAAACAGCGGATGCTTCCTGACTTCAATATCCACGTACAGATCACCGCGTGGTCCGCCATTCAAACCTGCTTCACCCTCACCGCGGAGACACAACTGCATGCCCGTGTCGACGCCGGCAGGGATCGAAACCTCCCGATCGACCTCTTTCAGAGTACGCCCCTGACCGTTGCAGGACGCACACGAATCTTTCACCACCGTCCCGCGACCACGGCAGGCCGGACAGGCGGTTTGAAAGCGAAAGAAGCCCTGAGACTGAATGACCTGGCCCTGCCCGCCGCAGGTTGAACACTTCGCCGGGGATGTGCCCGGCTTGCAGCCTGATCCGTGGCAGGTTTCACAACCTTCGTGGCGCGTGATCCGCAGTTCGCGTTTGCAGCCACTGAAGGCTTCCGGAAGGTCGATCCGAACCGTGGCCTGCAGCGATTCTCCGCGTGAGGCTCCTGAACGACCGGCCTTTCGACCGCCACCCCCGCTGCTGCCACCAAACTGGCGTCCAAACCCTTCAAACAAATCTCCAAACGCGCTGAAGATGTCGTTGACGTCCTGAAATCCACCCCCGCCCGCAGCACCCTTGACGCCCGCATGGCCCAGTCGATCGTAGCGAGCTCGCTTGTCAGCGTCGTTCAGGACTTCAAAAGCCTCGGATGATTCTTTGAATTTCGTAATCGCTTCTTCGTCATTCGGATTGCGATCCGGATGATACTTCAGTGCAAGTTTCTTATACGCTTTTTTCAGCTCTTCCGGGGACGCATTGCGAGCCACGCCAAGCACTTCATAGTAGTCACGCTGAGTCGCCATGATGAATCGTGCCGAACAAGGATTTTCAGGAGGGCACTCGGTCCCACCAGGCTCACTGAGAACTGAAACAGACAAACCAACCTGGCCTGCCGTGACACACGACCGCCTGAATGTCGCCCGACATTCGACAGCCGGAATTTTCACCGGAAAATTTTCACGACGAAATCTTCAGGCCGGATTTTTCAGACAAAGCGTGGGCTTGACGCAAGGCGCTATCCCTCATAAGTGAGCTTCATCCAGACTCGCGCGGCTCAGAAAAGCAACGCGAACTCCCATCGGAAGAAACACACTCACTGAAAATGCACACGGGACACCATTGCTGGTGCCCCGTGTTTATGAAATCAGGCTTTCAAGGCCCATGATGACTGGACCAGTCCTTCACCACGAGCACCCGGCCTGTTAGCGGATAACACCTTCAGTCGCTGGCTTCTTTCCGCCTTCTGCGTCTTCAGACTTCGTCACCAGCACCTGAGTTGTAAGCATCAGGCCGGCAATCGAAGCGGCATTTGACAGCGCACTGCGAACAACCTTGGCTGGATCCAGAATCCCGGCGCTCAGCATGTCAACGTAAACGTCCTTTGACGCATCGTAACCCATGCTGCCAGACAACTGGCGAACTTCGTCAACGATTACAGCCCCGTCCTTACCGCAGTTGCCTGCGATCGTTCGAGCAGGAGCTTCAAGTGCTCGTGCAATAATACCAACGCCGATGGCTTCATCGCCAGTCAGAGTAAGTTTATTGACCGCGTCAATCGCTCGCAGCAGGGCCACACCACCGCCAGGAAGAATGCCCTCTTCGACGGCAGCGCGAGTTGCATGCAGCGCGTCTTCCATACGGGCCTTGGTCTGCTTCATCTCTACTTCGGTGGATGCACCAACAGAGATCACGGCAACACCACCGGTCAGCTTGGCAAGACGTTCCTGAAACTTTTCACGATCGTAATCGCTGTCGGTCTTTTCGATGTGATCGCGGATCTGCTGAACGCGAGTCTTGATCACGGAGTCCTTGCCTGCGCCTTCGATGATGGTGCAGTTGTCCTTGGTGACTTCGACGCGACGAGCACTACCGAGGTGCGACATTTCCACAGATTCCAGCTTAATACCGAGATCCTCTGAAATCATCGTGCCACCGGTCAGAACAGCCATGTCGCCCAGCATCGCCTTACGACGGTCGCCGAAGCCTGGTGCCTTCACAGCACAAACCTTCAGAATGCCACGCAGCTTGTTAACCACAAGGGCCGTCAAAGCTTCACTGTCAATGTCTTCCGCAACAACAAGCAACTGCTTGCCGGCACGAGCGACCTTTTCGAGCAATGGCACGAAATCGCGAAGGCTGGAGACCTTCTTTTCGAACATAAGAATGACGCAGTCTTCCAGAACGCACTTCATGTCTTCGGCCTGAGTCACGAAGTAAGGGCTGATGTAACCCTTATCGAACTGCATGCCTTCAGAAAATTCCAGTGTCGTGCTGTTACCCTTGCCTTCTTCGACGGTGATCACACCATCTCGACCAACGCGTTCCATGGCGTTGGCAATCATGTCGCCAATGGCCTTGTCGTTGTTGGCAGAAATCGCACCGACCTGAGCAATCTGCTGCTTGGACTCAACGGGGCGAGCCATCTTTTCGAGACTCTTCAGAGCTGCTTCAACAGCCTTTTCGATCCCTTTGCGAACGATCGTCGGGTTGGCTCCCAGCGTGATGCTGCGAAGACCTTCGTTGTAGATCGCTCGTGCCAGGACGGTCGCCGTCGTCGTGCCGTCGCCAGCCGTGTCGCTGGTCTTGCTGGCAACTTCGTTGACCAGCTTGGCACCCATGTTCTCGTAAGGATCTTCCAGTTCCACTTCCTTGCTCACAGTCACACCGTCTTTGGTGACAACTGGATTTCCGAAGCTCTTGTCGATAATCACGTTTCGGCCGGTTGGACCCATCGTCACTGCGACAGCTTTGGTCAGTGTCTCCACGCCTCGCTGCAGCTTGATGCGGGCTCGATCGTCAAATAAAAGTTGCTTTGCCATTCGGAGGTTCCTTCAGCGATCAGACGCTGCGATATTTTGAATGAATTCAGAACAGGCGATGCAGATCAATGTGATCCGCCTGGTGGAGGTCGACCTGAAGCCAGGTCGACCATTTGGCAGCTTACGACGTGCGACTAGACCAGCTTCGCCAGAATATCGCTCTCTCGCAGAATCTTGACCTCTTCGCCGTCGACTTCGATTTCCGTTCCGCCGTACTTGCCGAACAGAACCTGGTCGCCAACCTTAACGCTGACCGCACAACGCTCACCACTGTCAAGCAGTCGGCCTGGGCCAACAGCAAGCACGGTGCCACGCTGCTGCTTTTCTTTAGCAGCGTCTGGAAGAACGATACCACCGGCTGTGGTTTCTTCAGCTTCGTTTGGACGAACTACAACGCGATCATCAAGTGGATTGATTTTCATATTAAGGTCAACTCCGTAAATGTCTGAGCCCGGCTCAGAGTGTGATTGAATTAAATTAAAGAAATCAGAATCTGGCTCGTTGAAAGACTGAGCCCGCGGATACCCGGCTGCAAAGTCCGGCCTGTTACCAGACACGGACTTCTGCACTGTTTCCCGGATTACATCATCCCAGGCATGCCCATTCCGCCCATGCCGGGCATTCCGCCGCCCATGCCACCCATACCACCGTCGTGGTGATGGTCGTCGTGATGACCGTCTTCTGCCTTCTTAGGCTCATTGACAACGATGCAGTCTGTTGTCATCAGCAGGGACGCCACGCTGAACGCATTCTGCAGAGATGTTCGCACAACCTTCGTTGGGTCGATCACACCGAACTGCAACATGTCACCGTAGGTGTCATTCAGAGCGTCGTAGCCGTAACTGAACTTCTTTTCTTTCTTGACGCGATTTGCAACAACCGCACCATCAAGTCCGGCGTTCTGAGCGATCGTTCGCAGGGGCATTTCCAGAACACCACGAACCAGCTCGACGCCGAATTCTTCGTCACCCTTGACCGACAGAGCGTCCAGAGCTGAAGCACATCGCAGCAATGCGACGCCGCCGCCAGGAACAATCCCTTCTTCGATCGCAGCACGAGTCGCTGCGAGAGCGTCGTCGATCAGGTCCTTGCGTTCCTTCATTTCTGTTTCAGTCGCAGCACCGACGTTGATCTGAGCCACTCCGCCTGCCAGCTTGGCAAGTCGTTCCTGCAGCTTTTCACGATCGTATTCGCTTTCGGTACCTTCAATTTCGCGACGAATCTGTTCAGCTCGACCCTGAATGTCGCTCTTCTTCCCGCCACCTTCGACGATGACCGTCTTGTTGGCGTCAATGCGAACTCGCTTCGCCTTGCCAAGATCGGAAAGCTGAATGTTTTCCAGCTTAATGCCCAGATCCTTGAAGAACGCCTTGCCGCCAGTCAGCACTGCCAGATCTTCCATCATCGCCTTGCGACGGTCGCCATAACCCGGAGCCTTGACCGCAACAACCTTCACGATGCCGCGCATCTTGTTGACAACAAGGGTCGACAACGCTTCGCCTTCGATGTCTTCAGCGATAATCAGCAATGGAACATTGCCTTTGGAAATCGCTTCCAGCAGCGGAACCAGCTGACGAGCACTGCTGATCTTTTCTTCGTGCAGAAGAATTCGGCAGTTATCAAGAGCCACTTCCTGCTCGTCTTCATCTGTGATGAAGTGCGGAGACAGATAGCCGCGGTCGAACTGCATCCCTTCGACGAGTTCAACTTCTGTATTTACATGCCGGCCTTCTTCAACAGTGATTACACCGTCCTTGCCGACCTTCATCAAAGCATCTGCAAGAATCTCACCGATCTCTGCGTTGTTATTGCCAGCGATTGATGCCACCTTCGCGATGGATTCGCGATCAGTTGCCTTCACAGGCTTGGACATCTTATGCAGAGCTTCGACAACGGCAGTAATCGCCTTCTGAGCACCGCGGCTTAACGCCATCGCGTCCGCACCGGCGGCGATGTACTTCAAAGCTGAGCGATATAGGGCTTCAGCAAGAACCGTCGCAGTCGTCGTGCCGTCACCGGCGACGTCGTTGGTCTTGGAAGCAGCTTCCTTCACCAGCTGAACAGCAACATTCTCGTACGGATCTTCCAGTTCGATGTCTTCGGCGACGGTCACCCCGTCCTTCGTCACCTTTGGCGCGCCCCAACCCTTGTCCAGCACGGCATTCCGTCCGCGAGGTCCCAAGGTGCTGGCAACTGCCTTCGACAGTTTCGAAACGCCGGAAAGCAGGCTTTTGCGAGCCTCTTCGTCGAACGTCAGTAACTTAGCCACGGCTTCTCCTCAAATTTGTCAACACAATCAATTACGGATCAAAGCTCTTCAGTCAAAACACACGCTCATCGCGAGCAACAACGGCATCGGCAACAAGAGTGGCAGAGAATTTAGAATGGCTCCGCGAGATTGCAAACCCTGTGCCGCGGGACATTCAATCAACGCAAACCTATTGCGATAAACGACTTGCGAAATTTAAAAAACCGAACGTGTCGACCGCCACGGTTTCAGGCCGTCTTTTTGGCAGACGAACCGCGAGGTGTTTACCCACATGGCTAAAATTGTGCAGGGGTGGAACGTTTTGATCCAGATGGAAAGCTGTTTGCCCAAAGTGGGCCAGTCGGCGTGTCGGGATTCTCCGACCGGAATCTGACGCCATTCTTCGGAAATCGACAGGTTTCAGAGGAAAAACACACTCACAGAAGCCTCTTAAGACTCGTATAAGACAAAGTTGCCGATTCTGCCGGTTCCTGCATGATATTTGCACTGGATTGACGAACCGCGGCAACGGATTGATTGTCGAAGTTAAAATTCTGTCGGAAGCGGGGAAGAACGGTGCAACCCGGGTTCGGAGATTTGATATTCATTTTGGGGAGCGTGCAAGATGCTAGTGCTCAGTCGGAAAATTGGGGAGTCCATCCAGATTGATGGAGGTATTCGAATCACCGTAACCAAGGTACAGGGTGGTCGGGTGCGATTGTCGATCGAAGCCCCGCAAGAAATGCGTGTCCTTCGGAAGGAGTTGACCGAGACCGCGAATCCATCAGGTGTGCAGCCGGAGGTGAATTCGTCGACCAACTAACGCCAACGCCGTTTTCGGATTTCAGCTACGAATAAAGCCTGAACCGCCAGTGACGGAGTTGATGCCAGTGGCAGCGTACGGAACTGACGTCTCAGGCTTTTTTCCTTGAGTGCTCTCGCCTCGCTACTTGCCGAACCTCAAACAAGTGTTCACAGTGTGACGCGCCAAGGAATTACTCCCGCTTCGCCTGTGGGTCCGCGTCGATGATCGTCCGCAATACGCTGGAATTTGTTTTATCCTTCTGGTCTGGTGCGTCTTCGTTCCTTGGGACAACACCTCCATCGCTTGAAGCTGCACTCGGAGTCGCCTACAACCGGGGAAAGTTGCCGGAGATCGGCGCCCGGTTGCCGTCATGAATGATCAGTGTGCAGCAGGTTTTTCCAACGCCGCAAAATCTTTTCGCGGACCAGTTTTCACAAGACATGCCAGACACGATCGTTGAACTTCGGCATCACGATGAAGCACGGGCCCTCTTTGGGTTTCGTGATGAGAACCTTCGACGGCTTTGTTCAACGACCGGAGCTCAGGTCGTTTTGCGAGGCAATCAGGTGCGCATCTCCGGCAACGACAATCAGGTTCGCCGCTGTGGTGAGATGCTTCAAAAGTGGCGCGATATCCTTAAGCACAATCACGATCTGACACCTTCCGACATCGACGTGTCGCTTGGCTCAGAGCCATCAGGCAGACCCGGCATGATTCATTCTGATTCTCATCACGGCAGCCATTCCTCCTCCGAATCCTTTGCCCCAAATCGGGCGACTCAGGAGATGCGAACCGGTGGCGGCAAAGACCGTGTCGGTCAGATTCGCGCCAAGACGGACGGGCAAAAGGTTTACATGGACGCGATCCGCAAGCACGAGCTGGTGCTATGCGACGGTCCGGCCGGTTCCGGCAAATCGTATCTGGCCGTCGCCTTGGCTCTGGAAGCTTTGCGCGCTGAACATGTCCGCAAGATCGTGCTCGTTCGTCCGGCAGTTGAAGCGGGTGAGAAACTGGGTTTTTTGCCTGGCGACATGTTTGCCAAGGTTAATCCGTTCCTCAGACCGCTGCTGGACGCAATCAACGACATGCTGGACCACGAACAGGTCCGCCGCTACATGGCGAATGATGTGATCGAAATCGTGCCGCTGGCATTCATGCGAGGCCGAACGCTGAACGACACGTTTATGATTCTTGACGAGGCTCAGAATACCACGACGACCCAGATGAAGATGTTCCTGACCCGCATGGGCCTCAATTCCCGCATTGTCGTTACAGGCGATGCAACCCAGATTGACCTTGAAAAGGGTGTCGAAAGTGGCCTTAAGGATGGCATTCAGAGGCTTTCTCACATTCCTGGGGTTGCGATTGTGAAGCTAAATGGACAGGATATTGTCCGACATCGGCTGGTCCGGGAGATTGTTTCGGCGTACGAAGCAGACACTGTTCAGGAACTTCATCGGTCCTGAGCACGTATTTTTCGGCACCTGCCAGCGCGACGGACGCACATCCGTCGGCCGTTGCTTACATGGTCACAATTCTGCTGGAACCGTCGGTGAAATTACCGCTGAGTTCGCTGGTTCGTTTCGCCAAACGCTTTTGCCGATGCTGGTTGACGTCGTCGTCGCCGGTTGCTGCTTTTGAGTCCGTCGCAGGATAATCGCCATGTCGTTCTTTGGAACAAGGCGAACGCGACAGGCTCGCGTCTTCCGCCCGATTCCCTCAGTCTGGGATCGTTTTCTTTCCGCCTTTCGTGACTACAAAGTTCTCACGCACGTTCTGATTGCCGCTCTGGCAACCATTGGGCTGATGATCGCTGTGCAGGCCTGGCGGTCTCGATTTACCTATCGAGCCGGTCAGGTTGCAACGGTCGGCGTTCAGGCTCGAGTGGACTTTGAAGTTGAGAACGTGCGTGAGACTCAGCGGATTTATGATGAAGCCATCAAGGCGGCCCCGCTGGTGCTGATTCAGGAATCCGCCATTATCGATCGTCTGCAGTCCCAGTTGCGGGACCAGTTGAGCGAAATTGCCAACGCAGAAACTATAGATCGAGTCGCCCTGCAGACTCTGGCAGCGTTCGGGATGACCACCGGTGACTCGACCGCTCGTGAAACCGCTTTCAGTCTTCTGAAAAATCAGCTGCGCGACGCCGACGAATCGAAAGGCAAACGCCTTGATGATCTGATGCTCGAATTTGACTCACTGCTCAAAGATGCTCGCAATCTGGGACTGATCGATTCCACCTCCGCTCGAAGATTTCTTGGCGATGCCGCGGACGTAACTGCGCCCCTGAACCGCAATCGATCGATCAAAGTCGTCGACGCCACCGGCGCAATTCTCCACAACGGAGTCCTGGCCGATGTCCTGCTCCAGGAGCAACTTCGGGAAACCGGTCGCCTTGGAAAAATGTGGCCTCGCCTGACACGGCTGTCCGCAATTCAGGCGTCGATTGATACATGGCTGCAACTCAACCTGAAGAACCAACTGAAGCTGGATGCCGCGGCCACGGACGCGGAACTTAAACTGGCCGGCACGTCGGCTGAGCCAAAGTTCGATAAGTATCCGGCTGGAACGATAGTGATCCCTGCGGGCACGCAGCTTGGCGAATCCGACAAACAACTCGGACTGCTTTGGCTTGAATATGAAAAGCATGAAGCCAGCATCACAGGCTTTCAGCGCGTCAGCCGCATCTGGGGCGCGGGAATGCTGATTGTGCTGCTTGTAGTTTTGTTCGGAGCGTTCCTGAAATTCGCCGCCCCGGATATGCTCGAAGAAACCTCAAGGCTGCTGATCTTCGTGGGCATGTGCATCGCCACAGTGTTCCTTGGCACCGTGGTGAGCCGCGATCCATGGCGAGCCGAAATTATTCCTTTGCTGGCCGCCGTCATGATCACGGCCATCGCCTACAGTCAGGTTGTTGCCATCATGACAGCCTTCTGCCTGTCGCTCATGATTTCAATGGCGACTGTTGGCGACCTCGGCCATTTCGTGTCGCTGATGACGATCTGCGTAACTTCCATTCTGCCTCTGCGACGGATCAAATCGCGGCTGGTGATGATCAAGGTCGGGTTTCTCGTCGCTGCGGTTGCGTTCTATGCCGTGTGGGGCGTTGGTGTCATGCAGGCGCATGGAGCGGACGCGACCTGGCGAAACATCGGGATCATTGTGACCGCTCTGAAGTTTGCCGGCTGGTCGCTCGTGTGCTGTTATCTGGTCGCCGGAAGTTTGCCGTTCATCGAACAGGCGTTTGGAGTTGTGACGGACATCAGTCTGCTGGAGCTGACTGGCGTTTCGCACCCGCTACTGCAGGAACTGGCTCGCCGCGCTCCTGGCACTTACAACCATTCGATGACCGTAGCATCGCTGGCTGAAGCCGCTGCGGAATCCATCGGCGCGAATGGTCTGCTGGCCCGCGTGGGCGCTTATTTTCATGACATCGGCAAGATGACGAAGGCCGAATACTTTATCGAGAACATGACGGAAGGCTCGGAGAACCATCATAAATCGCTTGCGCCGGCGATGAGCACTCTGATTATCATCGGACATGTGAAGGATGGTCTGGAGCTGGCTGAAGAGCACAACCTGCCGGAGCCTCTGCAGAACTTTATTGAACAGCATCATGGGACGACGCTGGTGGAGTATTTCTACCACGAAGCGACTCGCAAGCGCGATGAGGACCATCGGACAGATGCGGATGAATCCAGTTTCCGGTATCCCGGTCCGAAGCCACAGTCACGTGAGACGGCTGTGCTGATGCTGGCGGATGCAGTGGAAAGTGCCAGCCGGACTCTGAAGGAACCGACACCCAAACGCATTCAGTCGCTGGTGCATGAAATCAGCATGAAACGCCTGCTGGATGGTCAGTTTGACGAGTGCAATCTGAAGATGAATGAGATCAGAATGATCGAAGAATCGCTGATCAAATCTTTGCTGGCCGCGCATCACGGACGTGTTCGCTATCCGGGTCAGAAAACAGCGTGAGTCCGGTGGCCAGCTTTCCAGAATCGGCTTCTGATCAGAATGGGCGCATGAGTTACGAAATTGATATCAGCAATCGTCAGCAGGTTGTGCCAGTCGACCTGGAAGCGTTGCGGGCAGCCGTGCAGAGTGCCCTCGAAATTGAACAGGTCCGCTCCGCCGTGCTTAGTATTTCGCTCGTGGACAATGCGACCATTCACACAATGAATCGCGATCACCTGCAGCACGATTACCCGACGGACGTGATCAGCTTTCAGCTCGACTTCCGCTCGGACGGAGACGATGACAGCGATTTTGATGACACCGACGACGAGAATGCGGACTGCGACGAGAATGCGGACTGCGACGAGAATGCGGACTGTGACGAGGACAACAGCGAAGACGACGAGGAATGCGACGAATCAAATTCCGAGTCCCCATCTGACGAATCCAGCGTTGCCGATGAGCATACCAACGATGCTCCAGACTGCCAGCAGTTACGAGCAGCCGGAGCTGCCATCGAAGGGGAGATCATCGCCAGCGTCGAAATGGCCGCGCAGATGGCCGGTGATGCGAAGTGGCCAATTCAGTCGGAGTTGACGCTTTACGTGATTCACGGGATGCTTCACATCTGCGGGTACGATGATCTGACTGACGACGAACGCGTTCTCATGCGATCCCGCGAGGCCGCAATTCTTACGGCGCTGGGCCTGCATGAGTGCAAATCTGCGGTAGTGCAAAGTCGATATGAACCCACGAGGTAAACTCGGGGGTTCATACTGAATTTGCACCAGGGCCGCATCCAAAAAGGCATCTCCACGAGATCACGCGATCCCCTCAACGCCACTGCAAGCGGACACTGGCTGGCCCCTTTTGGCTGCACTTCAGACAAACGCCACCCACAATGACGTCCGCCACTGAATGGTTTTGATAGGTCGCTGACGCTCGTGCTAATTCTTCCCAATCCGAGAGGCCACATATCGGAAGTATGCCTGATCATCTGACTCAGCGGATGCTGCTTTCTTCCCTGCCGCACCCTCCGCCGGTTTACTTTTCAGGAGTGAATTCAACTTTTTCGCGGCTGCGTCACCTGCCGAATCGCTACCGGTGGCATCATTCACACTTGCGATCAACGTCAGCTGTTCAGAGAGTTGTGATCGGGACGCTGAAGCATCATTTAGAAGCTTGTAGAAACCAATAACCTTAAGCTCTGGAGCTTCGTTTGACGCTAACTCCCGAATCAGCTTTTCAGAGTTATCCAGGTAGGTGTTGATCACCAGGAGATCACCTTTTTGCCTCATTCTTTTTCGGACGAGGTACAACCAATCCTTCGATAACAATCTGTCCATGACAATACGAAAACCCGGCGCTTGGTCATCCACAATGTCTCCATAATATGAAAACGGCCCCGGCTTTCCGTCGGTCAGCTTTCCGCCACCCCAAAATGCAAAGCGACTGAGCGAACCGGCACCAGAATAGGAGTCTTTGAAAGAGCCACCTGACGGAAAAGTGTTTTAGTATCCCTCCACGTTGCCTCGTGCCTGTAGCCGCTCCCAGATGATTCGAGAGTCTGCAGATGCAGCCCAAATCGTCCATTCCGTGACGCTTTCGTGCATGTCGAAAATATTCCAGTCATTTGGCAAAGTCTAACCTACGGGAATTAAAGCCCCGATTCCTGCTGATATGCGTTTCTCCGACCTGAATGCAAGCTAAAATGCCTCCCCAAGAATCTCTCTCACTTTCTGAGAATCGCCGGCGTTAGTCGCAAAGGAGAGAGTGAGAAAAGGAAGAATTCTTCTTGCGCAAGAAGTCACCTTGCGACTATCGTAGTGTCAACGATGCCGGGTGATCAATCAACGGCGTTCGATCGTGCAGACCAAAATGGGTGCTACGGCATGACGAATTCGCAGAGTCAATTCTGAGTCGGAGGGACGTTGCAGTTGCAAGGTTCGCTGCTCTTCGACCAAATGAAACGCTTTCTCAAGATCTGGGACAATCGGCTTTTTTGTCCGGACGATTGCAGATCCAATTCCATCAAGAAAACTTCGGCACTCTGAACTCATCAGTTCCCGGGAACTTCCATCCAATTTCACGACAAAATAGTGGAGTGCCGAGCCATGCTCGTTCCAGCTTGTCGCTTGGTCGAATCGCACACTGATTCTCAACAGAACAAGGAGCCCAACACAGTCGTTCGGCTCATCAATTGGAAATGGCAAGTCTTCCGGCCATCGAATCGATCCTGCGCCAGTATTCTTGTCTGGAAATGCAGCCTGTGACAATGCAACAACAACTGGGGGCAGATTAAGTCCAAGCTGTTTAGCCGTTGTATCGTCGGGACCATAGGCTGGCAGCCCGCCGAGATCACAGCAGGCATATGTGTTTCCATCACTGAGGCGGACGACCTCGGCTGGAGTTGCGACAGCTGCTGTAACTCCGTTTTCCAGCGTGAACTTCTCCGATACGAAACCTTCAACTCGTTCAGCCCTTGCCACTGCTGTCAGAAATCGTCCGATATCCAGCCACGTTGCCAAACCCGCATCCTGCGCTTTGATCGTTTTCTGGTGCTGAGAATAGCGTTCGTCAAATTCTTTCCACTTCTCGAACCCTTCCCGGACCAACTTGCCCACAGATTCCTGATCCTGAACCGTAAGCGGCCCTTCAGCCCCGCTGATCAAAACATCCTGCAGTTCCTCCGGTGGCATCAAGCACATGATTCGTGAAAACAAGGATTCAAATCGGTCTGCTTCCACCATCGTTGAGACTATCAGACGAAGACGGTCACGAGCGACGCGATAAGCATGTTCTTCACGGCTCCCTTTGACGACCAGTGTATCCACGATAATGTCGCGACGTGAGCCGAATCGATGAATGCGTCCCACTCGCTGCTCCATGTCCATCGGATTCCACGGCACATCAATATGCACCAGTCGCCGCGCCACTTGCAGATTAATCCCTTCACCACCCGCTCGCGAGGACACAAGAAACTGTGGCCCATCTCCCCGACAGAAGTTTCTAACCTCCTGGTCACGCTCAGCATCACTTTGTCCGCCAACGATCAAAGACGGCCTTTGGCCGGTCGCTTGTTCAAGAAACCGCGCGAACGCAGTCACTGTCTCGATCGGCTGCGCAAAGAACACTATTTTCTCGTTTTGGCATGGCACAATGACAGATTCCAACACTCTCTGCCATTTCGCATTTCCATTCTCGGTGAGGACCTGAAGCCCTTGTGCCAGAAGACGACTAAGTCCGATCGCCTCTTCGTTGTTGAGTTCATCGACATCGTCTTCGATATCGTCAATATCGCTTTCGTCTTGCTGCCGCTGCACTTCTTTTTGAATTCTCGCAAGCAGAGAGCTGAACGACTCATCAATGGGCCCATTTCGATATGGCCGAAGTGCCAGAATGCACCCTTCCAGCAAACTGCCATCCACATTCAGGCGACCTCGTATTGCTTGTCGCACCAAATACCCAAGCCCGGCTTGAGGACTGGACGCCGCCCACTGCAACGCCTGCGCACACTTCCAACCTGCCGCCCGCTGATGAGCCCCAGTCCCTTCGAAGGACCCGGGGGAATAATACTCATGAATTGCAGAGATCCAGTCTCTGTAGCTCGCACCCAGATCAACGATGATCGGTGGATGCACAATTCTACGAGGAAACAGCAAACGTCCATCCCAATTGACGATGTCATCCTTCGTGCGAAAAATCACGCGACCCTGCAGCGCCTCGACAGCTTCTCCGGGGCCTTTCAACAATCCAAGCAGATTCTCGAATCTGCTTACGTGCCCCTGATGCGGAGTTCCGCTAAGCAAAACCACTCGACCCGAAGGAGACTGTTTTGATATCAGTTCACGCACCAGCCGAAATTTCTCTCGAGGATCACCTCCCCCTGCTGCCCAATCTGATAAGTGGTGGCATTCATCAACGACGATGATGTCCCAAGGTTCGCCACTCAGGAAGCGATTGCGGTGCGCCGAGTGCACTGCTCGATGAATGCTTGCGATGATCCGGCTATCGGAAAGCCGTGCATCAGCGTCGACAGACGACCACTGGCGAAATCTTAGGTGCAATCGATCAAATTCCCTTCGCACGTTGGAGACGAGCCTCGCAGGGGCCAGGTAGAGAACTCGAAGCCTGGGATGTACGTCCAGCAACTCCTTCAGTAATAGGCCAGCCTCAACTGTTTTTCCGAGGCCCACCTCATCTGCAATCAGCACTCGGCGTAGATGATCGCTGTCCAGAATGTGCCGAACAAGACTGACTTGATGTGACAGAGTCGATACTTCTCGGGCGTCCAGTCGTCGCTGGGGATCTTCGCATATCAGAAAGTATGCCCAGAATCGCCACAAGCTTCGCCGCGTAATGCTCCCGATATTTTCATCTGCAGTTAACGAAGCAAAGAGCTCAGCTGGCGTAGGGAGCTGCGTCAATCGACGAGTATCCACGCCCTGGTCAACAATTGGAGGTGCCCCAGAATCCGTAGCGAAAAATCGCCGAGGAGGGGCTGCGAGGTCAGCCGTCCGGATACCCCATTCCTCAGCGGTCCTGATGACAAACTTTGGCACAATGTCTTCTTCGGAACGTACGATGGTTGTGGGCACTTTTGAACGACCTTTCAGCAGTAAATTGCGGACTTCATGTGCTTGCTTCTAGGTTGTCGTCGGCTGATCAGCCAGCACCGCGTCAATGGTCTCAAGAATCGATTTCCGTTTCTGAGCGTCGCTGCGTTTCACGGAATCTTCATGAGACGACACGATTGCTTCGGCCGCTGACGCCAAAGGATCCTGATGGTTCTCCCAAGCCCCGACGATCTCTTTTTCAACAATTCCATAGTTCTCCAGAAGGACGCGTTGAGCTGGAGCCCTGGCAGCATCAACCGCTTCCTCAGCCAGCAGATCAAACAGCTCCAGGATTCGTTTCCGAACACCCGTTCCAACATGATCGTTCTTTGCAACAAAGGCTTTGCACCTTCTTCGGATCGGACCTTCGATTGCATCAGACAACTTGCTTTTGACATTGTCTCGCAACTCATCCACTATATCTTTTCCAATAGTTGCAAGGTGCTTCGTATCTGCAGCGATTGTTTCTCGATGTGCTTCAATCCTTTTCGGCTGAACCCTGCCTACCTGCTCGCGGGCCCAGATGACAACCTGATCAACAAAACTCAGGCAATCGTCAGAGTATTCCAGTGTCCGTTTTCTTAGTTCCTTGAGAATAGTCTTGCTCCAGGCTTCCGCAATTGGGTCCTCAAACGCCTGAGCAAAGTCTGTCGGCAGATTGATGTGTCTGGCGCCGACATATGTACCTTCGCGTTTGACCGCTGCCTGCAAAGTCTTCCAATGTGCGTCTCTCAATTTCCGAAGATACCCCCGGATCGTTTTCGACGCAGAAATGCTCGCTTCCAGGACAACATTCTCAATGCTTGATGGAAGCGATTCCTTGAGAAAACTTCGAAAGCTGCCTTGCCGCGCTCTGAACTCTTCTCGCAATGGCTTCAAAAAAAAATCCAAATCCTTTCGCAGGGATTCCGCTTCTTCGCGCGCACGCTCTCCTTCTTCCCAACGAGCATGGATGCCCAGAAGAATCCCGCACAGACGATTCTGAAAAGATCGCAGTGCCTCTTCAAAGCGGTTCAGACGAAACATGGCATGGTTGATAGCCATGTTTTGCAGGCCATCAGCAAGGGCGGTCACTCCACTTTCCTCAGGTAAATGCAGAAATGACCGATCTTCCTCATCGTCAATCAGCAACTTTCGGTATTCAATAGCAGACACAGGATAGATCTGCATTCCTTCAACAATACGGCTGATTGTTTCAGTCTTTCCTTCACCCATCTCCTCATTTCCCAGAGTCCATGCTTGAGCCAGTCGATCGCGAATTTGACTTCGAACAATCTGTCGACATTCGTTCATGACGTCCACAAGATGCTCGCGTTTCGTCTTGCTCTTGCTCTTGTCCTGAACCCTGCGTTCGTTGGCAATTTCGTCTGTTTTGACGACTGCAACAACAAGATTGATCGGATCCGCAGAGGGGTCGTCAATTGAATGCAGCAGACGAGTCAGGAATCCACTTGTTCTTAACAGATTTGCGTCCGTTTCCATGACGCCCCGATGGTTAACCACAAGCACAACAGCGTGGGCGTCGTTCTTAACCCATTTCTCGGTGACTTTGCGATAAACATCCCCCGCGATACCCAGTCCGGGCAGGTCAATCAGTTCGAGACCATTTTTCAGCAACGGAGAATCCCAGGAGACTTCTAACTGCTGTATCACTGGGGCCAGAAATCCAGCTGCGTGATCGTGCAAGTCACGTCGAAAGTGGGGCGATGTCGAGTCCACTTCGTGTATCGATGAATCCCCTTTGTGTTCCGAGTTCAAAATCACACGCAGTTTGGCTAACCGCTCTTTGTCGATCTCGCGTGCGACTGTGCCCCAGACTCGCTTGTTCCCCGTGATCTCACGAATTCCATCGACAAGATATCGAAGTTCACACTCAGAATCCTGCCCGCCCGTAATCAACAACTGTGCCTGTTTTCGAAAGTATTCCATTCTGGAACCACGATCGGATTCATCCGCACTCTTCAGATCCTGCAAATCTTCAAGTTCCTCCTCGTCCAATGTTGAAGCCAATCGGCTTGCTTCTGCAGGGCTTGTCGGAATACTTTCTAAACGCCGGAGCGCCGTTTCCAGAGCAAAGCCAAGCGTCCATACTCGTTTTGGGGGATGATAGATTGCAGCAAACGCCGGAGTATCGCCGTACCCAATCTGAAGCGCCTGCGCCGTTAACGGTCCCACACCTCCGCTGGGAACTACGATCTCATTCCCGGCAACGAGTGCGTTAATCAGTGTGCTTTTCCCGATACCTGATCCGCCTACAAAACAGGCTGAGATCGGCTTGTTGATGACGCGTTCACGCGTTTCAATCCGCTCAATTTCCCGATCGAGTTCTTCGACTCTCCCAGCTTCTTCAGACGCCAGAAATGGCCGAACTCTCTTGCGATACCAACGCTGCAACTCCAACGTACTTGGTTTTTCGGATGACATAACGCCCATGTACCTTGATGCAAAGGGATGAAATTGCTTTTCCCAGGGGCAAAGGCTACTGGCGGACTGCATCGCGAGCAAATGGTAGCTCGGTTTTTGTAGTCGTTTACATTCATTGCTCGCTGGATTTCAGTGGATTGAGCCGAAGACTCTAAAGTCAATGAGAAGCTGTCGCTGTTAATTCGGCTGCTTGTGAGCTGAGTGATTTCCGTTTCAGAAGTTTGTTGAAGCCAGTCCGGTCACCGTGATGATGCGCGGCATCATTGAAAACCTGTTTCACCCAGAGCGACTAGAACGGCTGTTTAATAAGACGGTGGTCGCCCAGTACACGCGGACGCTTCCGTTCACAACGGTCGCCGAGGTCATGGGAGAAGTCGTCTTCAACGTCAGCCCTTCCGTGGGAGCTTCGCTGACCGTCTGTCGCAATGATCTCTGGATGGCCGATCGTAACTTCTGCGTACTTGCATTTCTGTTTGGAATCATCCTGAGCAACGCCCGGTTTGCGATTCGTCATCACGCCAGCATGCCGATTGAACTGGTTGGCCGACGCGCGCTGGCGCCTCTGAAACGGGCCGCGTGTACGAACAGAAAGCCCGGATAACCGATCCGGACACAGGCAACGCCGTGAAGGATTTATTCCTGTGTTTTCGGGCCAAAGGCCCATCCGTTCGAATAGCCTGGGCCAACGGCCCAGGCGCTTATGAGTCCCATGTTCCAAAGCCCCAATCGGGGCGGCCATTCAATGGAGACGAATCGAATTGTCGGCCCGTTGCCCTTTGTCGATGATAAAAACGCGTGTTACCAGGGCCGCTGGCCCTGGCTATTGGAACGAATGGCCCATTGGGCCGGAACCGCAGGCAGTCGCATCATTGCCGTTTCTTCTCTTTTTGCAATCCGGTCAATTCCACCACATTTTACGGGAGAAAAATCCTTCACGGCGTTGGGCCACGGGGCGTATCAAGACGATTCGCTGCGTGACTCTCGTGTTGAAGACACCGACTCGCGATGGTGAGACCGAAATCCGAATCCTCACGAATCTGCTCAGGAAGGAAGCGACGACGTTGAAAGTCGCGGATCTACGCACCCATGCACAAGTTAAATGGCATAATCGCAGGAATCACAATCAGGGGACTCACGTCCCCCGCTCGCCTGGAACTCGGCGAGCCGCGAGACGTCGGTCTCCGGATACTGTTTGCGCAATCGATTGTTATGACCCAAAACTTACCGATGGGTGCTTATTCGCAAACGCTGGACTGTGGAAAGCATGTTTCAGGAGATGACCCAACACTTAACGCGTGAAATCAAAACTCTGTGCTATCCTCGAGCGGCCGTGTTTGCCTTCTGTCTGGCGCTGATGGCGTGGAATGGCATGTCGGTGATTCATGCGGCTCTCCGCCGCGTGCATGGCGAAGAAACGATTGAAGAGAATCTGTCGGGGTATTATCTGTCGCTGGAAATATCGCAGGTCTATCACGGAATGATGATCGCAATTTCTGCTGAGGAATGGGCGGTCTTTCAGAATCTAACGACGGCTCAACTGGCTTCGCTTCTCCAACAGCTGGCGAAAGGTGTGTCGCTGGAAACTCTTCAAAAGCAGAAACGCGGACCTAAGAATCCACAGCCTCCCCGAAATTACTCCGGCAACGGAAAACACGTCGCCACTGCAAAGCTACTCGCAAGAAGAATTTACCAATAAATCTCACCTTCACAGGGCTGGCCTTGAAGGGGTTGGTGTAAACGCGAAAGCAGTCGGGATTTCTCGGCAAGACCAGGATTATTGGCCGTTGCCAATTCAACAGCCTTCAGGTAATCCGCGAGCGCATCTTCGTGGCATCCAACGGATCGCCAAACATCTCCGCGAGCGACATATGGCTCAGGCAAAGGATTGTCGAGTAACTCATTTTCCCGAACCAGAATGCTGACCTCATTCCAAGCAGCAACGACTTCCGGGGGGCGCCGTAAAATTGGGGCGGGAACTGCATCTTCTCCGTAGGACATGCTGCCGACCAGAGACACGCAAAGAAAGCACATAGGATTTACAAGACGCATTCAATTCTCCACGTAACCCGTGCGCATCCTCACTCCACAGAGGCCGCGAGTAAGCGGTCTGCGTGCTCGGCTCGCAACCAAAAGAGATTTTAAACTACGGATTTGGAGTTTTTTACCCAAATGGCATCGTTGCAAACGATTAAGGTCGTACGAACAGTAAAAATTAGCAATGTTGTGCCCTGTTCGGAAGACGGTCGATATCCGCTGCACTGGCGAGGGGCGGAATAAAAGCTTTCGCGCACTTGGTAGTATTATTCCTGAAGACGAGTTTGTGGGACTCAGAACCCAAACCGGGCTTTTTCTGCCTTGGGATTGGAATTGCCCATTCTTGAACAAGTTCATCCTTGTCGCGAATTTCAAATTCATGGCGACCCATTGAGACGTAGCGTTATGAGCGAGTGGCATCCTTGTGATGCCCGTTGCGGAAGCGTTTCTTAAAGGAATGCCGCACTGGGATTTAAGCGCCTATTGAAGGAGACGGTTGATCGCAGGCTTTGGCATACTGTTGGCCGTGGTCCGTGACATAAGTTTGCCGGACCAGCCTTTTTTCTGGCGGCGTCGAGGCTTCGGTCGCATGAGATGGCCGCGCAGATGGCCGGTGATGCTAAGTGGCCTGTTCAGTCGGAGCTGACGCTTTACGTGATCCACGGGATGCTTCACATCTGCGGCTACGATGATCTGACCGACGACGAACGAGTTCTCATGCGCTCTCGCGAAGCCGCCATTCTTACGGCGCTGGGTCAATGTTAGTCGATTTGCAGGGGCATCGTCGTAGCGGAAGCCGCCAAGGCTTTCGGAATGCTGGCATATCAAGCAGTCAACCGAAACGCTTGGCGTGTTCCGCTACAAAGTAAGTCAAACGAATGACTTATCGGTGACTGTGACTACCGAGGCGATAAACGTTGAAATGGCCTACTGAATCCGGTGCGTAGGCACGGGCCGACCAGGGCGGAAGCTTTGAAGAGACACCACATTCATCGTTGCGCCGATGGCCGATGTGGCAGCTGACAGCTCTTCTCGGACCATGATTTCCAGATCGGCCGGGTCGATGGCAACGCGCGCGTTGACGACGACATTGGCCGTGGAGGTCGTTGCTCCGGAGGCCAGGGACAGTTCCGGGCCCGTGGCGTTGCTGACAACGTTGGCGACCGCGTAGCTGGCGTCGCATAATCCAATCACTTTCAAGTGAGCCGCTTCGGAACTTGTGGCCAGCAGGCGGACATGCAGGCGCTGAATCAGATCCATCAGCAGGGCATCCAGCTCAAATTCGCTCTGTGATTCGACAACCACCTGACTGTTGAGCCAACCGAGTTCCGCTTCGCCTTCCGCATAAATATCGTAATCGACTTCCATCACTCGCTTGGCAAACTGACCACGCAGCTCAAGCGTCTCAAACAGAGCACCGAAGCCATCGCCAGTCTTCGCGGAGCATCTCAACACGGGTCGTCCGGGATATTCCTTCTCGATCAGACTCTGCAGCTCCGCCACATCCTCCGCCGAAAGTTCATCGACGCGATTGATGACGATAAAGTCGGCTTCTTCAATCTGCTTGCGAAAGATGTAGTTGGCCTTGGGGGAAAAGCCGCTCGTCGCTTCACCTCGTAGAATTCGCAGCCCGTGACTCGGCTTCAAGATGACTCCGTACGGAGCAATATCCAGAGGCACGCCGTAGACTTCCGTCAGTGGTCGAATCACTGTCGCGACAAGGTCTGTGCAGCTGCCGACTGGTTCAGCCAGAATCACATCCGGCAGCTCCCCTTCACCGAGATGCTCAACCGTCGACGTCAGAGCGTTGAAGTTGCAGCAGAAGCAGGAACCCGCCACTTCGCCCACATCAAAACCTTGCGATCGCAGACTTTGAGTATCCACAAGATCGGTGGTCTGGTCATTGGTAACAATGCCGACCTTCTTGCCCTGGTTCATGTAGTGGCGAGCCAGGCGGGAAATTGTGGACGTCTTACCGGCACCAAGAAATCCACCGACCATGATGTAAACAGGTTTCATCGTCTTTGTGTCTTACGCTGCAGAAATGGAATGCGGAAACTGGAAACCAAACAAATTCAACTGACAACGGCGATCACGCCTTTTGATCCGGAACTTCCAGGCGACAACAGCCCAGATCAAGAACTCGCGTACCTTTTTTTGTCGAACAGTGCAGGTCTTCGTGCAGTCGATAGTACATGAATCGGCCCTCGCGTCTGACTTCCACGAGATTGGCGTACTTCATAATCTTCAGGTGATGCGAAATGGTGACGACTTCGGCCTCCAGCAGTTCAGCAATATCGCCGACGGTCAGCTCACCATATCGCAACGCGTTGAGAATCTTGAGCCGATGAGGATCGCTCAATGCCTTAAGTCGCTCTGCACAAAAATCCGCGTCAAATACTTCCTGAGCCACGGCGTTCACCATTTTTAAACCGCTATTCTGAAGGTCATCATTCCGTGAAAGTATGTTACCTTCGTTCTGTCCACAAGGCAAACCGCGGTTCCTGCCAGAATCCGCCGTGTCCTCTTGCGGCAGTTCACAAACGCAAACGATATGGCTCTAATGTTCGTCTGAATGTTGTTGCGATGCATGATAATCAAACTTGACTCGAATGGAATCTGAAAGTGTGCAATTGGTGTCAGCGATTTCGGATGGGCGTGAGCAGTATGTTCCGTGGGGAGAACGCGTGTTCCTTCACAGCGCTTGGGCTGTTTTCACCGGCTGTTGTGATCGCATTGTTTCTGAGCGGTTGCACGTCCGAATCAACAACTCCAGAATTGTCAGATTCAGATTTGCCAGAACAGGCGACATGGGACGAAGTGATCCGCAAGGCTCAGGGCAAAACGGTACACATCGGCATGTGGGACGGTGATCCCATGATCAACGCTTACATTCGTGACTGGGTTGCGCCGCCGCTGCTGAAGGAGCACGGGATCACGCTTCAGCAGATCGGATCTCAGGGAGCCGCCACGGTCAGCAGGCTGATGGTGGATCTGGAATCCGGGCGATCGACCGGCGACTTTGATCTGGTTTGGATCAATGGAGAAAATTTTTTCCAGCTGCGAAAAATGCAGGCTCTGTACGGACCTTTCACCGATCGGCTTCCAAACAGCAGATACATCGACTGGAAGAATCCATTCATTGCGATGGACTTTCAACAGAGGGTCGACGGATACGAATGTCCGTGGGGCAATGTCCAGCAGGCGATCATCTGCAACAGTGAACACGTCCCGGATCCGCCTCGAACTTTGGATCAACTGGCGGCGTGGATTCATCAGCATCCCGGTCGATTCACCTTCGACAACGGATTCACCGGCATGACGTTTCTAAAATCGCTGTTGTACGAATTCGCTGGGGGACGCGATTCTCTGAACGGCCCTTTTGACGAAGCCAGGTATCTTGCCGCGTCTGCAAAGCTGTGGGCGTGGCTTCGTGAGATCCAGCCGCATCTCTGGCGACAAGGCGAAACGTTTCCCGAAAATGTCGCGCAGCTGCATCAGCTATTCAGCAATGACGAAGTTGACTTCACCATGAGCAACAACGACGGAGAAGTCGACAATAAGGTGCTTCAGGGTGTGTTGCCGGAACATGCCAAAGCGTTCGTGCTGGAATCCGGATCCATTCGAAACTCGCATTACCTTGGCATCCCGGTGAATGCTGCCAACAAAGCGGCAGCGATGGTGGTTGTCAACTTTCTGATTTCGCCGGAAGCCCAATTGCAGAAGGCCATGCCTGCCGTCTGGGGCGACGGGACGGTACTATCCACGGAACTGCTGCCGGAAGAATGGAAGAACAAACTGGAGCACATCGACGGCCGAACTCGCGTGCCTCCGCGATCCGAACTGGAACGCAGTGCGTTGATGGAACCCGCGCCGGAGATCATGATTCGACTGAATGAAGACTTTCGCCGTGAGATCATCGAACGTGCCAGGTAGCTTGTCCATTTTTCGTCCGCGACTCAACCAGCTGCCCGGCCTTCTGCTGCTGTGCGTGATGATCGTACTGCCGGTCGCGTGGATGATCGGGTACGCGCTGGTCTACAGTCTCGGTGGAATCGGAATGTTGAGCCGCGGCTGGACGACGATTCATTGGCGTGCGATCCTCGACAGCGGGGAACTCTGGAAGAGCCTGCTTTACAGTGCCGGACTTGCGGCCGGTATCAGTGGGTTCTCCACTTTTGCGGCATGGGCGTTTGTGCTGCTGGCTCCGGAATCTCGGCATCGTCCGAGCGTCCTTGGTCTGATTTGTCTTCCGCTTGCAACGCCCGCGGTGGTTATGGCGGTAATGGTTTATCAGATCCTCAATCCCGGCGGCCTGGTGGCTCGCGTTGCTTTTCACGCGAGCCTGATTGCATCGCCGTCGGAGTTTCCTGTCATGGTCAGCGATGTCTGGGCGATCGGCATCCTGCTTGCCGGAATCCTCAGCACGCTGCCTCTGCTGACTCTGTTCTTTCTGAAGACCTGGACGACGGCTCGCATTGATCATTATTGTCGACTTGCCGAATCGCTCGGTGCTACCCATCTGCAGGCGAGATGGAAGATTGCCGGACCCATGCTGCTTGCGCGCGGCCGTTCGCTGATCCTGCTCACGTTTTTGTGGAATCTGGGCAGCTATGAAATTCCTCTGCTGCTGGGACGGCAATCGCCGCAGATGTATTCCGTGCTGATTCAGCGGCGATCCGGTCAGTACAACCTGCTACAGCGACCGGAAGCGTTTGCGCTGGCGACTGTTTATCTGACCGTCGTCAGTCTGGGTGTTGGTGTGCTGCTGTTGTGGAGACGGAGACATGAGTAGCTCCGCAAGCAAACAGCCTTCGCTGGCCATAAGACTGATCATCGCTGCCGCAGCGGCCGGAATTGTGATGTCGTATGGGCTGCTGTTGATCTTGTCACTGGGCAGCGGCTGGACGTTTCCTAACCTTCTGCCGGATCGAATGAATTTCGTACCGTGGAGGGCGTTTGCTTCCGATCGAGACGTGCTGATCAAAGCGCTGCTGACATCCACGGGACTCAGTCTGATTGTAGGCGGTCTTGGAACATTTATGGGCCTTGTGATCGGACGTACGGTGCGTCGATGGAACTCGGAAACCGTGCGATTTTTGATTTATCTGCCGTTTGTTGTCGCACCTGTGATTGCCGCGATCTGCCTCTACGATCTGCTCATTCGACTGCGTGTCGCCGGCACTCCCGCAGGCGTCATTTTCTCGCAGTGCATTTTTGCCACCAGCTTTGCGGCCGTCTATTTCAGTGAACTTTGGACGAGGAAAACGGATCGCCTGGAGGATCTTGTTTGGAGTCTCGGAGGATCTACGTTTGCCGTGTGGCGTCACGTTGTGATCCCGGAGGGTTCAGGGCTGATCGTGGTTTGTTTTCTGCAGGCCTGTTTGTATTCGTGGCTCGACTATGGACTGGTGTCGGTGATCGGCGGCGGCAACGTGCAGTCACTGACTTTGAGGATGTTTGGTTATATTCGTGAGGCCAGTGTGAATCAGGCGGCGCAGGCGGCACTGATCCTGCTGTTGCCTGCCCTGGCCGGTTCGATTGTGACGGCCGTGTATTATTTTCTTCGACGTGCGGAGGATTCGCAGTCGTGACTTCAGCAGAACAGCAGCCGGAGGATTCACGCGGCCGAACGGATTTATTTCAGGTCACGAGTCTCAACGTGAACTATGGATCTCAGACGATTCTGAGCGACGTCTCGTTTCCACTTCAGGCCGGGAAGACTCTTGTCGTGCTGGGTGAATCGGGCTGCGGGAAGACGACGTTGCTGCGGGCGATCGCCGGGCTGGTGCCGATCACGACAGGGGAGATTTGCCTGAACGGACGAATCATCACAGCGCTGGCTCCGCGTGATCGAGGCGTGATTTATCTCGATCAGGAACCGCTGCTGTTTGAGCATCTGACTGTGGCGGAGAATATCGCCTTTGCGATGCGACTTCAGAAGCAGTCGGAGCAGATCATTCAGAGTTCGGTCGAACAGATGTTGGATGCGATTGATCTGCGTGACCATGCAAAGAAGAAGGACTGGCAATTGTCCGGTGGACAGAAGCAGCGAGTCGCCTTTGCGCGAGCCGTTCTGGCGAAGCCGCAGTTGTTGCTGCTGGATGAACCCTTCTGCAGTCTCGACGGGAAGACTCGTGGCCAGATGCAGAGTCTGTTTGCGGAGATCAGTCACCTTTTTTCACTCACGTCAATCTTTGTCACTCACGATGTGAAAGAAGCCCTGATCGTCGGCCATCAGTTCGTCCGAATGTCCGGAAGTCACCTATTTCTGTATCCCGATCGCGATGCCTTTCTTCGCGATGAAGCGACCGGCATTCCGGATGAGATCGCTTTTTGGCTTTCACAGACTTATGACAGCAATCAGCCAGACGTTGAGAAACCGTGAGCCCTCAAACCGGCCCGCGGTGAAGCTTTTGAAGTTGGGAGTTTCCGACAATCACAAGTCCCTTCTCCCCTGCGGGGGAGACGGTGGCCGATAGGCCGGATGAGGGGGCTTTCGATGACGGCAGCGTGCGAACAAAGGCACCTCGCCCTGCCCCCAAGGAACCAGCGAAGCGCCGGCCCACCATGGTCAATTTTCCGGCAAAAGGTCATTCGGCTCGAAATTCCTAAACAAATTGAGCCGCCTGGCCTCTTCTCTGTTGCTTGTGAATGACGCCCTTATGGTTTTTCTGAAAATCGTGAGATCCAGGAAGGCGTCTGAAGAGTTCTCATGTTCGTTCAACATTGAGTTTCTGTTGCGAGTCTTCGCGGATCCCGTTGAAGATCATTCCGTATCTGAAGGAGAATGTCGATGGCATCACTGCTCCTGGATTCCAAGGTGGAAAATATTCGTGCGTTGCCTCTGGTCGCCGACATGGGGCTGGAGGACAATTTATGCCGTTCGTGCCGAAGTGTTGAAGCTCCGACGCGTTTGGGAACGGACGGTGACTGAGTTCCGGCAGGCTCGCAAGGATGCCAAAAATCGTGCTCGAGCAAAAGCCCGTGCGGACTTCGAATACTTTCGCACAGGCAAATCCACCACCGTTGTCCCCGAACACAGCACTCGGATGGGCCAGTATGCATCCCGCGCAGCTCAGTCTCTTCTAAGCATGGAGCAGCGTCTGGGTCGTTCAGCGGACTTCACCGAAGAATTTCTGGAACGGCATTCCTATTCGGCGGTGGGATTGGCCATCCTTCCGATGATGGCACTTCAGGTCGTCCCGTTGTTTCTGGCTCCGGCCGCGGTCATCGCCTGCGATCCATTTCTGTTCATTGAGCTTCCCGACGAACCCGGCAAACTTCGAATGCTCGGCCACTGGTACTGGCAACAACAGGCCGACGGATCAAAGAAGCTGCATGTTCATGTTTAATTTTCTACGCGGCCACATTTGCTGCACGTAAGCCAGAACCCGGGTGACTCGCGCTACTGTTGTTCGGATGAACAACCAGGTTTTAAACCGCCCGAGAATCCAAGGGACAAGCCAGCCGTAATCCGATAAAATCGTGGTTCATTGAGTCCGATCTTCGAAGCGGAGAAATCGGTACACTCGAACGCTCCGTTCGCTCACCGTTCCACGCAGGGATCAATGCGTTTTCCGCGTGGCGTTTCCGCCCACGGAGAAACGAGCCAACTAAGAAAGTCCCGCCCCCGTTGCTCTGCACGAAGTCCAGAGGGGGACGGTCGATGCCCCAATGAGTTGGGAAAGTTGGCAACGAATGTCGGGCGATCGCTGGGCACTTTTAATGCGACTCGAAATAATTCCGCAGAAAGCGCGCCCGATGCCGCATTGGCCCGCGATCTACGTATAGGAAGGGTCGTCATGAGCCAGCCGGATGAGCACCAACAAAGCCTTTTGCAGGCAGCAAAGAACGGAGACGATGATGCGCTGGGGGAATTAATTGAGAACTTTCGTCCCTTGCTGCGTGCTGATGCTCAACGGACTCTGAGGGATATTCAGGGGCGAGTTGACGCTTCGGACGTGGTTCAGATGACCTGGTGGTCGGCGTTTCGAGCGTTTCCCCGCTTCACGGGCGATGTCGATGCGTTTGTTGGCTGGCTGAGAAAAATTCATGAGCGAAATCTTCAGGACGCCGTACGAGATCAAAATGGGACGAAGCGAAACGGCGATCGCGGGCCTTTTGAAACGGGGACTCAGTGCTCTTCGGGCGATGATGAATGATCAGACGCAGGATTAGGCCGAATTCCGCGAACCATGTGGTGCACAAATCAGGTAACAGAGGAAAGTTCAAATGTTCAATTGCAAATGCATGTGTCTCGTTCAGACCCCATTTGACTTGAGCCTGAGGCGCTAGCCGATTTGACAGCACGAAATCGGCTAGCGCCTCAGGCTCAATAGGTACTTTTCAGTCTTCCGCTCGCCAGGGACGCCAGTTTTTTCCATCAGTGAACAGGTCATTCTATGAACCAGCCAAGTCCGCCTGATGATCCTGATAAAGAAAAGCGACGTCCACCAGTGTCTCCGCCCACCCATTCTGACGGGGCTCATAGCCGACTGGGACATTCGCAGGCGGTAAATCAGCGAGGTGAAATGATCTGTCTGAGTATCGCCCCGTTTGGATTGAAATTGAGCGGTGCCGTCGTGGGACAAATCCACAAAACTATGTCTTAGAACTCGCCAATCACTAACTTCAAAACGTGGGCTCCTGCTGGGCAAGCCAGCAGGGGGCCAGTCGATTACCCCGCTATTCGCTCCACATCGCAGTTGGCTTCCTATCGCCCGTCGCCCCATGTCGGCTTGCCCGACATGAACGCACGTTTTGAAATTAGAAACCGTGCCGAAAAAAAATCGGCTCCCGTCGCCGGCTCGTCCAGCATGAAGCAAAGTCTCCACCGGTCGCGAGATGCCCGTGTTGTCCATGAAAGCCAACGCGATCTCAGCGGAACATTCGGCATCCTCGCCTCGCTGTGCCACTTGAAGAGTGGTCCGGCAGAGGCGCCTGACACAGCAAATCAATCCCGAGGAATTTTTCTTTCAGTACCAACTGCTCATCGAGCCATTGCCTTCGATGATCATGATTCTTGCCGGTCACCCCAATCATCGCCGCAGAAGAAAGCACCGCCGCACCGCCCGATTCATTACACAAACGATGGCAATCCCATCCAATTGGTGGCTTCTTGAATGACGGCTTCGAGATCTTCGTCGTTTTGCAGTTTCCACTTGCCAGGAGCAGCTGGATTCTCCGGTAATGCGAAATGGAACGTTTCGCCAGAGGGAGTCCGCTCATGTCGTCGGCAAGTGTTGAAGATCGAATCCTGCAACTCGAACAGAAAGTTCGTCAGCTGGAGAGCAATGCACAGCCTGCCACGACTTCGCTACCGTGGTGGGAGCGAGTTGGCGGGGACTTCAACGACGATGATATGTACGCGGCCGCGATGAAGCTTGGTGCGGAAATTCGCAAGGCCGATCAGACTGAGGTCGCGGGGGAATGATTGTTTGGACACCGACCACCTTAGCTGCCCGGAATCGGGCCCCGCAAAACAGCCTTGCGGAACCCATTCAGGGTTCATCTTTCGACAGACAGGACGCCAACTTGGGGCGGCGTTCATCCACATTCGGGGATTTTCTTGCCCCAGGCTCATTTGCACGAGCCTGGCAGGCTCAATCGCAATATCGTCAGCGTCGATCAGAGAAAAATACGCAGCTTGGCGGACGGCGCTCGGAGAGTGCCTGCTAATTTTGAGCGAAATCAAGCAGGATCCAGCAGGCGTTTGGTGCTGTCTCCGAACTGTTCTATATCAACACCCATCCGATCCAGCATGGAGACATACAGATTGCACAGCGGCACATTGCCCTTCGACGGAAGATGCTGGCCGGATTCCAGAGTCCGACCACCTCGGCCGCCCAGCAGGACCGGCAGGTTGTCGGGATCGTGGCGATTGCCATCGGAGATACTGGAGCCAAACAGGATCATGCAATTGTCCAGCAGCGTGCCGTCTCCTTCCGGAATCGTTTTCAGCTTCTTCAGCATGCTCGCAAACTGTTCCACATGCCAGCGATTGATTCGCTCGTATTGAGCAATCTTGGCTTTGTTATTTTCATGGTGCGACAACTCGTGATGTCCGCCGCTCACACCTTCCACAAACGAAAAGTTGCGGCCCGAAACATCGTTGGCAAACATCAGCGAAGCGACTCGAGTTGAATCCGTCTGAAATGCCAGCACCATCAGATCGAGCATGATCGCGATGTGTTCACGAAAATCCGCCGGGACACCCGGACGCGGCGGAGTGGTTTCTCCCAGAGCTGCCGACGGTTGCCAATCCCTCGGCTTCTGCTGCATCGAGAACTCAATCCGTTTCTCCACCGCGCGGACGGAATCCAGATATTCGTCCATCTTGAATTGGTCATCTCGGCCCAAACGCGGACGCAACTGGCGAGCATCCTCCAGCACAAAATCCAGCAGATTGCGATACGATTCCGACCGAGCCGGATCATCGGACACTCGTCGACCAAACAGCCGTTCGTACACCAAACGCGGATTAATTTCCTTGGCCACCGGGCGTGTCGGCGACTGCCATGAGATATGCGAACCGTAAAGACGCGTATATCCCACATTGCTGTCGATACCGCTGATCACCGGTTCGGTTCCCAGCTCCAGCGACGGCAGCGGAGTAAACTGGCTTGTGTGTTGAGCCATCAGTTGATCAACCGAGATGCCTCCGCTGCTGATGTTCTTGCCCGTCGTTTTGGTGACCGGCATGCCAGTCAGAAAATTGGCCGTCTTGGCATAGTGCCCGTCGCCGCCGTGACTATGCTTCTTATCCAAACCGGTCAGCACCAGAACGTCATCCTTCACGTCCGCCAGCGGCTGCAGCGTGGGACTCAGTTCGTAGTCGCGACCAGACGTTTCCGGCGTCCACGATTTCTCCCACACGCCGTTGGGGAAATAGATGAACGCCGAACGCACGGGCGGCCGTCCGGCGGGCACTCCTGTTGCCGCTTCCGCTGCTTTGTCCTGAGCACGAACGGCGCGAGAGATCGCGGAGTCCATCCACGGCAGAGCCAGCATTGCTCCACAACCTTTGAGCATTCGTCGGCGAGAAGCTGTTTGAGGAATCATGTTATATTCATTCATGGTTTAGACTCCGACACAGCGTCGGCTTTCTTCTTGAGTTCGTCTGCTTTCCGAGCAATCTTCTCCAGCTGATCGAAGAGTGCCTGTCCGGTCGATTTTGGCTCAGGCACCGGATCAGAGTGTTTATGGTATCTGTATTGGAATGGATAACTCAAAGCGATTTCTTCGATCACAACCTGACTTTTGAATTCATTCTCATTCAACTTCTTCAGGCATGCGTCCACAACGCACGCGTCGAACTTATTAAGTTCTCTCCCCAACGCGAAGCCGAGAAGTTTACGGACGATGTGCTGCTGGAATTCTCCACTGCGTTTCATCAAAACCGACTTGAGCTCGCCTGGGCCGGAAAACGAATCACCGGAAGGCAATTGTCCCGCATTGTCGATCGGCTGACCGTTGTCGTTGTCACGCCAGCGACCAATGCCGTCGAAATTCTCCAGGCCAAAGCCCAGCGGATCCATGCGGTTGTGGCACGATGCACATTCCGCTTTTTGCCGATGCAGATCCAGCCGTTGCCGAAACGTCAGCCCTTCCGTGCTGGCGGTGTTCTCTTCAAGAGCCGGCACATTCGGCGGAGGAGCGGGAACAGATGACCCCAGCAGTTCTTCCAGAATCCAGCGACCTCGAAGGACCGGACTTGTGCGGCGAGGATACGAAGTTGCAGTCAGCACGCTTCCCAACGTGACCACACCACCTCGGCGACCATCCGCCAATGAAACCGTTTGCCATGAACTTTCCGCAGGCAAATCGATCTGATAGTGCTGAGCCAATCGACCGTTCACAAGCACATAATCGGCTGCCACGAGATCCGTTATTGGTCGGTTCTGCTGGAAGACATGCGCCACAAAACGGATGGCCTCTTCACGCATGTCGGCGGCCAGTTCATCCGCGAATTCAGGAAACACACCGCCATCCGGATGCACTTCCCGAAATCCTCGCAGACCCAGCCATTGCAGCCCGAAGTTTTCCCCCAGAGCCAAGGACCTTGGGTCCGCCAGCATTCGCCGCACCTGCAAGCGAATTTGTTGCTCATCAAGAATCTCGCCGGAATCTGCCAGCTGCAAAAGTACTTCGTCGGGAAGTGACGACCAGATGAACAACGCCAGGCGAGTTGCGATCTGATGCGGTGTCAGGCGAATCACGCCGGACTCATCTGGTTCTGTTTCTACAACGAACAAAAAATGTGGCGAAACCAGTACCGCCTTCAGAGGTTCTCGCACAGACGCCAGAAACCCGCGACCTCGACCGGCCGACGCGTCATAGAGTTGCATCAGCCGCTGTTGTTCTTCAGCGGAAACCGGTCTCCGCCAGGCACGTCGAGCAAACTGAGCAATGATCTCTGCAGCAGCTTCGGAATCACTCTTGGTTGAATCCGCCTGCAATGATTTTGGCAGAACTGTCAGCACGCGATTTCTGATCGCGGCTGTCTCGGGATCACCTGACGTCGGCTCATCAGGCAACGCCGCTTCGATCACGCGATCGGCGATCGCGAGATAAGATTCCAGATGAATCGTGG
>Ga0209491_10000075_pt1 | contig 160089 bp, 146 predicted proteins | sample BON02_FD_187213 | JGI IMG/M metagenome (GOLD analysis project Ga0209491, IMG submission 187213) | Freshwater microbial communities from Lake Bonney liftoff mats and glacier meltwater in Antarctica - BON-02 (SPAdes) (version 2) | ecosystem: Environmental > Aquatic > Freshwater > Ice > Glacier... | reverse complement strand
CCGGCCAAAGTTCCCGGCGTTCTCTATTATGTGGGCATCGCCAAATCCCCTCACGGAATGGATGTGGATCCCACCGGTCATTGGATTGTGGCCGGCGGAAAGCTCCAGCCAACCACGACCGTGTTGAACTTCGAAAAAATCCAGAAGGCCATCGCGACCAAAGATTTCGAAGGGGAATTCCGCGGCGTGCCCATCCTCAACCACGACAGTGTGGTGGAGGGCGAAGTGCCGGTGGGCCTCGGCCCGCTTCACACCCAATATGATGGTCTCGGCAATGCCTACACCTCGCTCTTCATCGACTCCCAGGTCGCGAAATGGAAAATGCCTCCTTGGACCGACGAGGAAAAGAAAGATCTTACTTCCGTCGTCCTCGACAAGATTCCAGTTCATTACAGCATCGGTCACCTCGTGGTGGCAGGCAGTGACACCAAAAATCCCTATGGGAAATGGCTGGTGGCGATGAATAAGCTTTCCAAAGGACGCCACCTTAGTGTTGGTCCCGCCCAGCCGGAGGACAGTGAACTTATCGACATCACCGGCAAAAAAATGCGAGTGGTCTATGAAAGCTTCACCGAACCGGAACCGCATTTTGCCCAAATCCTCAAAGCCGATGCGATCAAGCCGATTGAGGTCTATCCCAAGGCGGAGAGCACCGATCCCAATGCGATTTGGACCGCCGAAGAGGCCGGTCAGGTCCGCAAGGGCAATGAGGTTATCGCCAAGATGACGGCCATCCGAAGCCGTTTCGTGCCTGATCGTCTCGAAGCCAAAGTGGGTGATACCCTCACCGTTCATATCACCAACGTCGAACAGGCCTCGGACATGATCCATGGTTTCGGACTGGTGGAGAACAATATGAACGTGGTCATTGATCCGGGTGAAACCAAGACCCTCAAAGTGAAACTGACCAAGCCGGGCGTCTATCCGTATTATTGCACCAACTTCTGCTCCGCGCTCCACCAGGAGATGCAGGGATATCTGGTGGTCCGCAATGCGGATGCGGTCATTCCCGACGATGAACCGGTCAACCCGGCCAGCCTGGAGGCCGTGCCCGACACCAATGCGGTGGACGGAGAACCCGCCGTGCCAGCCACTTCGATGCCCAAGGTGCCCAAGGAAGGCTGAACCTTCGCCCCTCCCAACTCCCAAATCCAAGGGGCGGCACGGACTTCGTGCCGCCTTCTTGTTAACCAGTCCCCAATCATGACCAAGCTCCTGGACCAAGAATACCGCTTCCTCCACAAGTCTCTCAATGGGTGGTCGCGCCTGCTTCTCCTGCTGGCCGCGGTGACGGTTGCGGCGGCGGTCTTCTTTCCACTCTGGAAATTGCATCTCGTCGCACCGCAATACGCAGACGGCCTGGATATGGTTATTTATACCTACAAGCTGGAAGGGGGGGGCTTGAATGGCAACGACCTCGACGAGATCAATTTGCTCAATCACTACATTGGAATGAAACCGATCCATCAGGCGGATTTCACCGAGATGCAGGTCCTTCCTTTCATGTTTGGTGTCTTTTTCCTCCTCGCCTTGCGTGCGGCGGTGTTCGGAGAAATGAAGGCGGTCGTGGACCTCTTCATGCTCGCGGCGTATTTTGGAATGTTCTCCATCGGGACATTTTATTTCCGCCTCTACAGCTATGGGCATAATCTGGACTCGACCGCCCCCATGCCGACGCAGCCATTTACGCCTTTGATCTTTGGAACCCAAAAGATCGCGAATTTCACCCAATCCAGCTATCCCGAAATGGGCACCTATCTGCTCTGGGCCTTCATGGCCATGTTGCTGGCGGCAATTTGGTTCTCACGAAAGGGACGGGCACTTCCCACTCCATGAGTGGACCACGGTTTCGGGGCCTCCGGCAAAGCGGGGTTCAAATTGTGGCAATTCTTTGGTGTGGCTTGGTGCTGGCCCAACCGTCCTTGCAGGAGCGCATTGACGCCGCCCCGGTTGGCACGACCTTGCTGGTCGAGGCGGGAGTGTACGCAGGGCCCTTGGTTCTGAATCGGGCCTTGGTTTTGATCGGCGAACCAGGAGCCGAGATTCACGGGTCCGGTTCGGGCAGTGTCGTCCAAGTGACCGGAAATGGAGTGACCGTACAAGGTTTCCGCATCACCGGTTCCGGTGTGAATCTGTCGAAGGACGATGCCGGGGTGAAGGTGACCGGAGATGATGTCACCATTGTCAACAACCACCTCGACGATGTCCTCCATGGGATCTATTTGAAAAAAGTCCGGCGCGCCCGAATTCAAGAAAACACGATCCGTGGAAAAACGTCCCTGCCTCCTCCGGTCCGGCCCGGTTCCACCACAATCGTAGCTGACGCAGCGGAAGTTTGCGGGGCGGAGTTGAATATCAATGTGCGAGGCAATGGGATTCACCTTTGGAACAGCGAGAAGAATCTCATCGAGAACAATGACATCGCGGAAACCCGGGACGGCATGTATTTTTCTTTCACCCGCCACACCAGGGTGCGGGGGAATTCCGTTCACCAAGTGCGCTATGGACTGCACTACATGTATTCCGACGACAATACCTTTGAGGGGAATGAGTTTTCCGACAACGCGGCAGGCGCGGCGATTATGTATTCGAAAAACTTAATGGTGCGAGGCAATCGCTTCGTCGCCAATCGCGGGTTACGGGCGTATGGGATGTTGCTCAACTCGGTTGATATGACTCGTCTGGAAAACAATGAACTGAGCGGCAACTCGGTCGGAATCTATCTGGAAAACTGCAATAGCAATGTCTTCACCGGAAACATCATTGCGCAAAACTACATCGGCATTCGGCTGACCGGCAGTTCGGGAGAAAACGCCTTTTCCAGAAACCGATTTTCCGGGAACCTTCACCCGGTGGAATTGGCGGGGCAGAGCGAATCGAACCGTTGGGCGATCGGGCGGATTGGGAATTATTGGCAAAACGCCGGGGTGGTCGATCTGACCGGCGATGGGGTCGGCGATGTGCCTCACCGGGAGGCGGATGTGCTCGGAAGCGTGCGGCGACCGTTTCCCCTCATTGGGCTGCTTTCCGGCAGTCCAGGAGTCTCGATTTTAAAATTTGGCTATCGTCATGCGCCCCTTCCCGACACCCGTGCCATCACCGATCCGGCTCCGCTGAGTCCGGGTTATTCCCAACCATGATCGTCGCCGAAAATTTACTCAAATCCTACCGGGGAAATCCCGTTCTGCGGGGACTCAGTTTTGAGGCTGCCGCCGGGGCGGTGACTCTCCTGGTGGGTTCGAATGGAGCTGGTAAAACCACCACCTTGCGGATTCTCTCCGGGGTCAGCCGGCCTGACGCCGGAGGAGTGAGAATTTCTGGCGTTGACCTCCTTCGTCATCGCCAAAAGGCCCAGGAACACCTCAGTTTTTTGCCTCAAAGTGTCGCTTTCCATCCAGGCCTGACCTGTCGTCAGGTTGTTCGTTTTTATGCCCGCCTGCGGCGACAATCCCTCGCCCGCGCAGACGAAATGCTGGCGGTCATGGGCTTGGAGGCGGAAGCCGAAAAACCCACGCGGTTGTTGTCCGGGGGGCTTCGCCAGCGGTTGGGTCTGGCCGTACTTTTCCTTCCCGATGCGGACGCCCTCCTCCTCGACGAACCCGGTCTTAGCCTCGATCCCGAATGGCGCGAACGCCTCCAAGAGCTTCTCCGTCAGGAGGCGGCGCGCGGGAAAACGATTTTGGTGACCAGTCATTTGCTGGCGGAATGGGAGGGAGCGTCTGATCGCTGCTTGCTCTGCCGTGAAGGACGACTCGAGGGCGAATTGAACCCCGCCCATTTGCGGAAGGAATTTGCCGACTCAATAGTGCCCTCGGAGGTCCGCTTATGAATGCCTTTTTGGTCATTTTTACTCGCGAACTTCAGACCGCCTTTCTGAATCGCCTGGTGCTCGTCTTTTGCGGCGTGTGCTTGCTGGCCGGCGGCATTCCCGTCTGGGCCGATCCGGGACGCGATTTTAGTGAAACGGCTCTTTATGCGCTCCTCCAGGCGGGTCTCTATTTGATTCCGCTCTTTGCCATTTTGATCGGCGTCGGTTCCGCTCAAAACGAACAGGAAGAACACCTTCTCCTCATGAGTCAGCCGATGAACCGGGGAACTCGGGTTTGGGGGAAGTTTGCCGCCTTGGGAGTCTTAGTCGCGGCGGCCGTGCTTCTCCTGGTCCTTCCCGCGGCCATCGCGGGCTGTCGCCTCGGCGCGTTGGGGTTCCTTTGGTTCCATATTCTCGGAGTGGGCGGAGTGTTTCTGGCGCTGGGACTCGCGGTGGGTTTTTCAGGGACCGACCGGGTCAAAGCCCACATGGTTGGCCTCAGTGTCTGGTTGATTCTTTTGGCTGGGTGGAACGTGTTGGCGTTGGTCGCAGCGCAATTCTCCGGGGTTCAACCGTGGCCGCAAGTGTGGGTGAGTCTTCTGATGATCAATCCTCTCGATGCCCTCCGGATCAGCACCATGTTTAGTCTCGATAAAATCCCCTTCGAGGTCGGCACCGCGCCCGCTCTTGCCCAATGGTGGCTCGAGCATCTTTCGCTCTGGTTCGTTATTCTCTGCCTGGTCTGGATCGCGGCCGCCCTAGCTTGGAGTCGTTTCCAGATTGAACGAGCGGAGTGAGAGTCGCCAGTTCTCGTTTGCTTCCCGTAATCCGAGTGAGTAACGTCCCCCCGCGATGACGACTTCCGCCGATTTTTTAGAGAACTTTGCCCGGGTGGTGGGAACGGGCAGCTTTCATTCCTGCGGGACGCTGCCCTTCTTCCTTCCGGAAATCCGCATCGAGGGGTTTGGCGAATTGGCCTTCCCGCTCCAGCCCGGACAAGCCAAGGACTTGCTCGCTTTTGCCGAAGCCGCCCCGTATGGCCATGGAGAAAAAACCATCATGGATGAAAAGGTTCGCAAGTGCGGCCAGATCGACGCCTCGCAACTGACGATCAAGGCGCGTCCATGGCCCGCCTTTCTGAAAGATCTCGCCGAGCAAATTAGCCACGATCTTGGCATTGAAGGCCGGATCTCACTCCATCTCTACAAATTGCTTCTCTATGGGAAGGGAGGCCACTTCCGAGCCCATCGCGACACTGAAAAACTCGGAGCCATGATCGGCTCGCTGATTGTGGCTCTGCCCTCCGCCCATGAGGGGGGCGATCTCTGCATTCGCCATGACGGACGGGAGGTCAAAATCGCCTTCAGCGACGAAGCGCACCGGCATGAATACCAATACGCCGCCTTCTTTGCCGACTGTGAACATGAAGTTCAGCAGGTGCGTTCGGGTTATCGTTGCTGCCTCGCCTTCAACATCCGACTCGAGCAGGGCGATCCGAAACAGCTTAACCTCCCACTCACGGAGCAATCTCGTGCTTTGCTGCCATCGGTCACCGCTCTCAAAAATGATCGGGCCGGGGAGTTGACGGCCGTGTTGCTCGAACACCAGTATACGGAAGCCAATATTTCCTGGCATCATCTCAAGGGGAACGACTCGGCCAAAGCCCGTGCTCTCGCCGCCGCCGGGCGGGAAGTCGGCTGCGTGGTTCATCTCGCTCTGGTCACCCTTCACCAGTCGGGTACGCTCGATGAAGATTATTACCGTCATTCTTCCTCCTACTATGATGACGACATTGATCCGGAGGATGGAACCATGGGCGAAGTCTATGAGGAAGCCCTGACCATCTCCGATTGGCGCGACGTTCAGGACCGCCCGGCCGCCCTTGGCAGCTATGTCATCGCGGAGGATGATCTGCTCACCGACGAGGCCATTGATGCCGACGACCCCGACAAAAAGGAGGCGGAGGGCCCCACCGGCAATGCCGGATGCACGATGGACTATTGGTATCACCGGGCGGCCATCGTTTTGTGGGCCCAAGAAGATGATGAAGGTATCCTCTGTCGCTATAATCTCAACGGAGCCGCTCTGACGCTGGAAAAACTCGCCCAACGGGATCAGGACGCTTCAGGTTCACGTTTTCGCCGGCTGGCCGAAGCGATCATTCCGCATTGTCCGGAAGCGCGGCCTCATCACCATGGCGATAACAGCGGTGCGGGTAACCCCTTCGTCGTGACCGTCCGGGCTCTGGCCATGGCGGGAGCGGAGGAACTTTTCCAACGTCTCGCCTCGAGCGTCCCCGCCGCCGCCTTCCAGCTTTGCGACACGGCCACATGGAAAATTATCCATCAGGCCTTTGGCCTTTCGGCCTGTGAAAAGCTCCTTGATTCCACTGCGGAGGACGAGACCGCATCTTTGCGAAAGATGCTCTTCGATCTTCTCGATTCTCTCCGGACCAAGCCGGAAGCCGCTTCTCTTGTGCAGCACATTGTTGATCGGTTGGTCGTGTTGGGACCCAAACCCAAACCATTGACCTATGGCTGTTTCAGTCAGCCGACCGAACCCGCCGCTCCCAGCGATTCCGAAGAAATTCGTATCCTTCTAGCCGTTTCGCATTTTTTAAAAAATGTCGCCTCCCGCCAGGCGACCCGCTCCTTTCTCGAGGCGGATCGTTCGCTGATCTATCTGCGCGAACGACTGGGCCCCGTGCTCCTGGACAAGTCCCTCGCCACCTCGTTCCGGAAGCCGAACTCCCTGCTGCCCGAGATTCTTGCTTTCGCCTGCGGGGAAATCGAAGCCGAAACGAAGCTCCCGTTGAATCCCTATCCGGATTGGTCGCGACCGTTTTCCGAATCCGACGAGACGCGAAGTCCTCTCATTCGGGAATTGGCAGCGTTCATGGCGGACCCGGATTCCGACTCCCATCGTTTCAAACGCGCGGAAGGGGAGCGTTCGCAAATCGAGAATTTCATCCACCAGCACCAACTCGACCTCGACTGCAGGACAGAAAAGAAAAGTCGTCCCTATTCCTTAATTTGCACCAAAAACGATCACTCCTATGATCGCAAGCTGGCTTGGCGCGCCCAGGAGACCGAACTCCTGGAAAAACTTTCCCAACCCTGATGGCCTGAGTCATCGAGAAATTGATCGCTCTTTTCGTTCGCAAACGGCAATCCGCAGTAGTAGATTCCACGCCATGAGCCTGGCCGAAATCGAAAAACAGGCGCGGCAGTTGCCCGCAGACGAACGCCATCAGTTTGTGTCGTGGGTCTATGCCCACGAGGACGAACTGATCGAGTCTCCCCATGACGCCGACATCTCGTCCGAGGTGATGCAAGAACTCCTCCGGCGGCGGCAAGAACTCGACGCTGGAGATGTTAAGACCTACTCGCTGGAGGAAGTTCAACAAAGTATGCGCCGAGCAATCAATGAGGTTCGTCGTCCGCTTCACTGAGGCTGCCCGGCTTGATGGCGACCTGACGGCTGGCTGGTATGAAAGCCAGGAACCGGCACTCGGCGAGCAATTCGAGTTGGCCGTCGTTGCCGCTGCCGAGCAGCTCTGGGAAGCTGCTCTTCGCCATCGGATACTTTTTCGCGACGTGCGTCGAGCCGCACTTCGACGATCTGAGTGTGCAGATTGAGGAGGAAGGAGCGGAGATGGCAATGGATCAACTGGGAGCGAATGACTGGCAGTTGGAATCCGCAGGAGTAGTTCGGTTGCTCAATAAACTACGCCACATCGGGAAACCTCTCGGAGAACTCGCTGGCGTGAAAGCCTATCGCGGCATTCTCACTGGCTTCAACGAAGCCTTCCTCATCGACGACGCCTGCAAGCGCCAGTTAGTCGAGGAGCACGCCGGCTGTCGTGAGGTCATCAAGCCGTTCCTTCGCGGGAGCGACATCGGACGCTGGGGTTCCGACTGGGACGCCCTCTTCCTCCTCGCGGTCCTCAACTCGCCGCTGATGTGGTGGCACAACTGGCGTTATCTGCCGCACATGAAGGATGAGGCCCTCTCGCCGGTCGCATTCAAGATGGAGAATCTGCCCATCGCCGAACCCACCGCCGCCATCCGCGAGGCTGCGGAAACCGTCGTGCGTCGCCTGATCGAAATCACCGCCGCCCGGCAACAGACCCAGCGCAGCGTGCTCGACTGGCTGCGGGTGGAATACGCCATCGCCAAGCCCAGCAACAGACTCCAGGTGCTGACCGACCTCGACTCCGACGGCTTTGTCGCCGAGGTGAAACGCATCCGGGGCCGGAAGCTCCCGCTCACCGCCGCCGGACTGCAGGCCCTGCGCGAGGAATTCAGTCGCAGCATCGAACCGGCCCGCACCCTCGCCGCCGAAGCCTTGAAGCTCGAATGCTCGCTCAGCGATCTCGTCAACCAGGCCTATGGCCTCACCGCCGAGGAAATCGCGCTCATGTGGGAAACCGCCCCGCCGCGCATGCCGATTGCCGGACCTTTGAAGAGTTCCGCTCGGGTCCGATGTAAGTCACATTACACACGCTGAGTTGTACGCGGGCCTCGCCCGAACGTGCCGCGCACTGGGTTACTATCTCGTACGATCCGCCCAATATCCCGGCTTGCGGCTGGCATGCATCACGGCGTAGACGACCACGCTTTTCCCCTCATGGCGGTAGTAGATGACGAAGGGAAACCGGGGGCAGACGTATCGGCGAATACCCGGCGCTTCCACGATCCGCCACCGAGTCGGAGCCTGAACAATTTCGGAAATGCCGGCTTCGATCACAGACACAAACGCGGTGGCAGTGGCTTTTGATGCCTCCCGCAAATAGAAAATTGCCGAGGCCTGATATTCGTCCAGGGCTTCCGGGTGGAAGCTGTGCGTCACGGTGCCGCTTGGGAGATGGCCTGGAGGACCCGCGCCGAGGCCACTTCACCAGAAATCAACTCGATCTCGCCGGATTCAACTTCCGCAATGCGACGTTTCACCACGTCGAGCTGAGCGTGTTCGATTTCAGGAGGGATTTCGCCCCCAAGGCGTTCGGCCAAGTGATTCGCCAATTCCGCTTTTTCGGGAGCGGAGAGCTGATCAACTTCCTTGAGAATTTCCGCAAGAACCTGAGTCACAGATAGGAGGATACAGAAAGCGCCGTCACGGGCAAGGTGCGAATGGTACTGTGCGAATGGTACTGCCCGAATCCGCAGGTATGTCCGTGGATTATCACACTCAAGCCGACTGCGCTCCCATCATCGCGGCGGCCTGAAACCCGTGCATCTCCCGGTCTTCGACTGTGCCTTCAAGCCGCATTTGGGCACGCGTAGCCTCGCCTCCGAGGGACACCTGCGGATGATGGCTGCCGCCCAGCCGTTTCTCTCCGGCGCGATCTCCAAAACCGTCAATATGCCGGATACCCGGCAGTCGCTGCCCCATAAATTCGAGATCGCTGGTCACGAAGGGTACGTCACCGTGGGACTCTATTCCGACGGTCAGCCCGGCGAAGTCTTTGTCCAGATGTCCAAGGAAGGCAGTACCATCGGCGGGCTCATGGACACCGTCGCCACCCTGACTTCTATTGCGCTGCAACGGATCTGTAAGAACGGCCAGGCTTTCAATCAACGCTTCCGCCGAGCCATGATCATTCTGGAGGCTCACCGGGAGGTTTGCTGCTTCGCACCCTTCGGGCTGCGCTGCGCGCAGGCGTCTTCGGCTGCCCTCCCATCCCTTACGGCTTTACTGTTGGCTCCAGGACGGAACTCTTCAACCAAGTTGCCGCCCCAATTTCCCGAACGGCAATGGGTTTCGCTGGATAGTCGGAGACGTTGTGCGAGTTTGCACCATGATATTCCTCAGAAGATTCTTCGTCATTGTTTGTGCGGTGATGAGTTTGGCCGGATTGGCCCAGAGCGCGACATTCACCAACCGGCTGGCCCAGGAGAAATCTCCCTACCTGCTCCAGCATGCCCACAACCCGGTCGATTGGTATCCCTGGGGGGAAGAGGCCTTTGTGGAGGCCAAGAAGCAAAATAAGCCCATCTTTCTCTCGGTGGGATATTCGACCTGTCATTGGTGTCATGTCATGGAGAGGGAGTCGTTTGAGGATCCCAAGGTGGCGGCTTTTATGAATGAACACTTCATCAATATTAAGGTGGACCGCGAGGAGCGACCCGATGTCGATGCGGTTTATATGGCCTTCGTTCAGGCCACCACTGGCGGGGGGGGCTGGCCGATGAGCGTGTGGTTGACGCCGGATCGGGAGCCGATCGTGGGAGGCACGTATTTTCCTCCCAAGGATGCCTATGGGCGCCCGGGATTTCTGACCATGTTGAAAAAAGTGTCCAAGATTTGGCAGGAGGACGAAGCCGGTCTTCGGGCCCAGGCCGGAGAGGTGACGCGTCAATTACAGAAATTCTCCCAAACGGAAGCCGGATCGGGAAAGGCACTCACCACCAAGGTTCTCGAGCGCGGGTTGCAGGAAATGACGGCCCGGTTTGATGCCGAGCTGGGTGGGTTTGGACCCGCTCCCAAGTTTCCCCGGCCTTCGGAATTGATTTTTCTTTTTACCGAGGCCGAGCGGGTCGGTCCCGATTCGGAATCCGGCCGTCGGGCGCAAGAGATGGCGATCTTTACTCTGGAAAAGATGGCCGCGGGGGGGATTCATGACCATCTCGGCGGAGGCTTTCACCGCTATGCGGTCGATGCGGAGTGGCATGTGCCCCACTTTGAAAAAATGCTCTATGACCAAGCCCAACTGGCGGAGGCTTACTTGATAGCCTTCCAAGTGACCGGACGGAATATATTTGCGGAGACCGCGCGAGATATTTTCGACTATGTGTTGCGAGACATGACCGCGCCGGAAGGCGGGTTTTATTCCGCCGAGGATGCGGACAGCGTCGTGCGGGCCGGATTTAAGGAAAAGTCGGAAGGGGCCTTTTATGTGTGGACGGAGAAGGAAATCGTGGCGGCCCTGGGGGACTCCGCTCCGGCGTTTGTTTGGATCTATGGAGTCGAACCCAAAGGCAACACCTCGGGGGCAGGGGATCCCCATGGGGAGCTCACGGGTAAGAATGTCTTGATTCAACGACACACGCTTGCCGAAGCCGCCAAAAAATTCGGCCTGAGCGAAAACGCGATGACGGCCGACTTGGCCGCGGGTCGCGAGAAGCTCTTTCGGGTTCGGGAACGGCGTCCGCGTCCCCATCGCGACGATAAAATTATCACGGCCTGGAATGGCTTGATGATCGGCGCCCTCGCCAAGGGCTATCAGATTTTGGGTCAAGAACGGTATCTGACCGCGGCCAACCGGGCGGCGGATTTTCTGAAGAAAGAACTCTTCGCCTCCGACTCGGGAACTTTGCTGCGTTCCTGGCGGGAGGGGGCTTCGGACGTCGGGGGATTTGCGGCTGACTACGCCTATACGATTCAGGGTTTGCTGGATCTCTACGAATCAAGCTTCGATACCGGGCGGTTGCAATGGGTCCTCGATTTGCAAACGAAGCAAGACGCCCTCTTTTGGGATGAAAACGGCGGTGGGTATTTCAGTTCGAGCGGTGCGGATCTCAGTGTGCTTCTGCGGATGAAGGACGATTACGACGGGGCCGAGCCTTCTCCGAATACGATCTCCGCGCTCAACTTGCTCCGCTTGTCCCATCTTTTGGGGAATCCGGCTTGGGGCGAACGGGCGGATCAAACCTTGGCCGCGTTGGCTCCGCAGATGCGGAAGTCGCCTCTGGCCACTCCCATGGGCCTAGTGGCCCTCGATGTTTCACTTACGTCCGCGCGTCAAATCGTGGTTGTGGGTGATCCGGAGCAACCGGACACTCGCCGGATGATCAAAGCGATTTGGGAGAGGTTCCTCCCGGGAACCGTCTGGGCGGTGATTGGTTCGCCAACAGACCGGAAGTTTTTTTCCAGCCAAGCCGGGTTTTACCAAAGCGTGCAGTCCATTGATGGAAAGCCGACCGCCTACGTCTGTCGGGATTTCGTCTGCCAGTTGCCGACAACTAGTGTCGAGCAACTCGAGAAGGATCTCGGGGGAAGGAACCAAACCACACTGGACAATCGTCATTGACTCGATATCCTTTTCGTATGGCGACTGGGGTCCAATATCTCACAAATGAAGCAGGTCACAAGACTGGCGTTCTGCTTTCTATTTCTGATTACGAACAACTATTGGAAGATGTTCAAGACTTGGCTGCGGTAGCAGATCGGCGGGATGAGGCGACCATTCCTCATGATCAATTTCTTCAAGAACTGAAAGCCGATGGTCGCCTATCGGATTGAGTGGCGAAAATCCACCAAGAAGGATCTAAGAGGCATTCCTGTTCGCGATCTTCGGAGAATCATTGCTGCTGTTGAAGGCCTTGCTCATGATCCGTTCCCGGCAGGCTCAAAGAAACTTTCTGGGAGCACGCACGCCTATCGATGCAGGATCGGCGACTACAGAGTGATTTACGATGTCTTCTCAGACCTGCTGATTATTGAGGTTATTCGAATTGGGCATCGTAAAGATATTACCGTGATTAGCCCGAAAAAATCACAGTTTCGCTTAAGTCTTGAGGAGGCCTCTAGCTTGCAGGACTACCTGGTCCGGCGGGGATTTTCTGAAGCCTCCGGGACGGTGACGGTTGAGACGGCCGGGGAGGGGAACATGAATTGTGTGCTCCGGGTGCGGACTGCGAAGCGCAGCCTGATTGTGAAGCAGGCCCGGCCCTGGGTGGAGAAGTATCCCTCCATTGCCGCTCCGGTGGAACGGGCGGCGGCGGAGGCGCGATTTTATGAGGCGGTGGCTGGGGACCATGAGCTGTCTGCAGTGATGCCGAAGGTGCTCGATTTTGACGCTGGGGCGGCGGTTCTGATCTTGGAGGATTTGTCTCCGGCGGAACCGCTCATGGATTGTTATGCGGGCAAATTCGCTTTGACCGAAGATCAATTGAACGTTCTCGCGGGATTTCTCCGTCGTTTGCATGGCGTGAAGATATCGGCGGCCGCACGTCCGGCTTTCCGGAACGCCGCCATGCGAAAACTCAATCATGAGCATATTTTTGACCTCCCGCTGCGAAAGGACGGGGGGTTGGGGGAGATGCGGGAGGGAATCACTCCCGGGCTCGAGGCGCTGGCAGAAGGATTGCGGGAGGATGCCGCTTATGTGGGCACGGTTCGGGAATTGGGAAAACGCTATCTGAAGGACGACGGAGGGTCCTTGCTCCACGGCGACTTTTTTCCCGGCAGTCTCTTGCTCCGGGATTCGGGGCAGTTGTGCGTCATTGATCCTGAGTTTTCCTTTTGCGGGGACCCCGAGTTTGATATTGGCGTTTTTCAGGCTCACCTTCTTCTTTCCGGCCACACCGAGGAGATGGTCGAATTCTGGATGGAAGCGGCTTTAGACGGGACGGAGGGGGACCGCCATTTGGTGCGGCAATACGCGGGGGTGGAAGTCATGCGTCGGCTGATTGGGGTTGCTCAGTTGCCGATGGAACGGACCCCGGCAGAAAAGCGTCTCCTTTTGGAACGCAGCCGGGAGTGGGTTCTGGGCTGAAAGACATTCGTTTGAGAATGTGCTTTTGGTGTATTGGAGGGGCAAGTTCCACCTTGCCCAACGCGGGGCCGCACGGACGCGTTGCCTTGGCGGGCCGCCAAGGCACACACCCGGGCCGGGTGTGGTCCCCGGAGTTGAGAACGGCGACGTGTTTTATCGCGCGATTTCCGAAAGTTCCACCGGACGATCTTCCAAATAGGATTTGGCGGCGGCGAGACAGACGCGGGTGGCGGTGACTGCGTATTCCACCGGACAGACCGGGTTGCGTTCGCCGCGAATTTCTCGGACGAATTCTGCCAGGAGAAGCCGGTGGCCTTTATTGGGTTCGGCTGTGAATTGCTGCATGGGGTCTCCTGCCGCGGCGGCCTCCTCGCAGGCGGCCCGCTTTTTCTCCAGCCAGCCGTCCAGACCACCCTCGGTGCCCACGTTGGGATGGCGGTCGTTGAGGTAGGGATATTTGGTCAGGGCGGGAGCGTTGCTAATCCCGGCGCTGCGGACCTCTACCATGTGGTCGCAGGCCACCAAGCCCCCGTTGCCAATGGCCTCAACGAGCTCCTTCGGATAGCCAAAGGTGCCGGTGCTGGCCATGGTGATGGTGGCCATACCGCCATTGGCGTAGTGAATGATGATGACGTGGTTGAGGACGCCCTGACCGGAGCAAATCACCCGGACGGGCTCGGCATCGAGGAACCAGTTGGCCAGATCCACAAAATGGGTGCCTTCGGAGAGGAGGAGGCCGACCTTGCGGTTGAGTTCGCTTTGGAGGTGGACGAATTTCCAGCTTTGCCAGTCGTCGTTGATCCGGATGGAAACCACCGGAGCTCCGGCGTTGGCGCCGACTTCCATCGTGTCCCAGCCGGGTCGCTGGAAGCGCCATGGACAGGGTTGGGGATCCTGCATGTGGGCGGAAAAAATGGCCTGCGCGTCTCGCATGGCGGGAGCACCGCGTCGGTTGTGGCCGACACAAAAGGGGATATTGTGGGCGTTGACCACGCGCTGAATCGCGAGGGCATTTTCCAAGGTGTCGGCGAGGGGTTTTTCGGTGTAAACCGGTTTGCCAGCCTTGGCCGCAGCCTCGATGATGGGAAGGCGAAAGGATTCGGTGGTGGCGACAATCAGGGCGTCCACTTCGGGGTCGGCGATGGCTTCGTGGAAGTCTCGGGTCGTCTTTTGGGGGGAGAATTCCTCGGCCGCTTTTAGGTTTTCTTCATTGATGTCGCAGGCGGTGTGGAAGGTGGTTTCTCCCAGTGCTTGGAGGTTGGGGAGGTGCATGCTGCGGGCCAGCATCCCGCAGCCGATAACGGCGAAGTTGAGAGGTTTCATGGAGGAAGGTGGGAAGGAGGAAGGTGGAAAAAAGCGGGTGGCTTTTTTTGGGTTTCAGGAAATCGAAACGAGGTGACTGCCGAGGCCGGTGATGTCGGTTTGTTCAATCCGATGGACGCCGTTGCGGGGCTGGAAGAGTCCGCTGAGGGCGGGTAGCCAGGGCTCGTTGGCGGCGGGGGTGTATTGGAAGGAATTCAGTTCGACCCCATTGCGGGTGGCGATGTGGGCTCCCACGAGGAAGGAGTGGATGGCGGAGTAGCCCGGATTGGTCAGATCCTGGAGGGAGAGCTTGAGTCCGTTTTCCCGAGCCCAGGCGGCGGCGATGAGGGTGAAGCTGTGACCCTTACAGGTTTTCAGGGCGAGACCGGTCCAGTGTTGTTCCTTCACGGTGGGGAGGAGGTCAAGGGAAGTGAGGCCCTCATCGAGCATGACCGGACGGCGCTGGGAGACGGCGGCCCAATCCTGCGGCGAGGCGAGGATGTCGCGGGCGGTGGGTTGTTCGAGATAGCTGAGCGCGGCGTAGGCTTGGGGATCGAGGGCTTCGAGACGTTCGAGGTAGTCGAGCACCGAGGCGGCGTCCGGATTGCCCTCGTTGCTGTCGATGGAGAGGACGGGGGGTGGACCCCAGGTTCGGGCCGCTTGGAAAACCTCGGCCGTGCGGGCGGCATCTGCGGCGTTGTCTTTGGCCAGGGTCTTCAATTTGAAACGGTGGATCCCGGAGGTGGCGGCGAGAGGGCGGATCTTTGTTTCGAGATCGTCTTTGGCTCCGACAATGAGCCAGGCGTTTAAGGCGTTAACCGGGGGACGCAGAGTCTCCCGGATGGCGGGAATGGCTCCCTGGGAAAACCATTGGTCGGCGGAGGGGATGGGAGCGTCCACGTCGTAAAATCGGAAGGCGGATTGCTCGAGGGCCTGCCCGGTGGCGTCATGGATGGCGGCGTCGAAGGGACTGGCGCAGACCGCGCGGGCGAGGAGCGGGACTTCGTCGGGCTGGCTGATGCGGTGATGGAGGCGAAGTCCGAGTTCGAGAGGATGGGCCGCTTCTCCTCCGCAAAATCCAACCAGATCGGAGGCAATGTGTTCGCAGAGCGCGCGCATGGCGGCATCTTTCAATTCGCGAGGGGGGGCTGCGCTCGGCCAGGCCCAGAGGTCGCTCAGGTAGATCGAGCCGCGGCCGGTGCCTTCACGGTCACCGACCCGGACGGTCACGGTCACCCGGGCTTCGGTGGCTTGGGTGATGAGGCCGGAGCTAAGCTGGAGAGGTTGCAGGAAGGGTTGCTCGATGAATTCCACCGAGGCATTCAGAATACTAGCTTTCATCTGCGATCTGCGAGAGCTTGGACCTCGAGGGACTTGCGGGCGGTGGCCAATACGTTGGAGGTGGTGAGACCGGTGGCGGACGGCGAACCGGCGATTTCGTCGAAGAAATCCTGCAAGTAGCCGGCCGGGGTGTCGGTGAGGGCTGGCAGTTCCCGTGGGGCCTTGTCTTCATCGGTCACTACGGTGACGGTGGGACAATTGTAGGAGGTTTCTGCCATGCCCTTGGTGCCGTGGACACTGACGCGCCAGTATTGGGGGAGTCCAAAGCCGATGGCGTTGGGGGCTAGATAGGAAAGGTCGGCAAAACAGGAAGTGCCGTCTTCCAGAGTCGCGAGGAATTGGGCACAGTCGTTGAAATGGGGTGCCTCCACGGCTTTGGCGTTCCAGGCTCGGGCGGCGAGGACGGATTTCCAGGAGGAACCGGTGAGCCAAGGGGCAAAGTCGAAGACATGGACGCCAATATCATTGATGGTGCCGCCGTGCTGGCCGGGTTCAAAATACCAGGCGGCCCGGACGCCGTAGCGCAGTGGGTGCTGTCCGGTGCTGGTGATCGTGCAGACCTTGCCGATGGTTCCGGATTGAATTACCTCCTGCAGCTTGCGGATGGAACCGGATTCCCGGAGATCAAGTTGGCACCCGACAGAGAGATTTTTTTCCTTGGCGAGGGTCTCGATTTCGGCCAATTCGGCCAGACTGGTACAGAGTGGTTTGTCGGAAATGATCTGTTTGCCGGCTTTGAGCGCCGCAATGGCGAGGGGTCCACGGCGGGCGTAGGTATCGCCAATGGCAACGATGTTGCAATCGCTTTCTGCCAGCATCGTTTCAAAAGAATCATGGGTTAGGCGGACGGTTCCGGCGGCTTCAAGTTCCTTGCGGGTCGCGGGATCATTTTCCCACGCGCCAACAATTTGGCAGTTGGGGTGTTCCTTGGCGCGGGACCAAAGACCAAGGATGTGAGGGTGACGGAAACCGGCGAATGCGATGGAATGGGACATGGGATGGGGAAGTGAGGAGTGGCGGGTGATGGGTTATGAGTGAGTGGTGACGGGAATTTGGAGGGCAGCGGGCCCTCGCTGCCCATTCTGAAGGGTGGCGAGCTACGAGTTATGGGTAGATTCAGATGGGGAAAAACTCCACCGTTGCTTTCTGAAATCTGTGAGAATCTGTGGACGAAATGGATTGTTTCTTAGTTTCGGACGGGTTGGAATTTTTTGCTGCGGGCGGATTGGTAGAGGGCTTCCACGATGGCGACGGCCCGGCCGGCTTCGCGGCCATCAATGATTCCGGCGGTTGAGTTGCTGGCAATGGCTTGGCAAAATCTTTCGATTTGGCGGCGGTGACCTTCGCAGGATATGGCGAGCGGATCGGAGGCGCCACCGCCGACTTGGCCTCCGGAGTTTCCGCTGCGGATGGCTTCATCCTCCGGTTGCTCAGCCGAGAATTTCCAGAAATCGATCCGGTCGTTGACGAGGATGGCCGTGCCGTTGGTGCCGGAGATTTCTAAGGAAAGGTCCAGGCCGGGATAGCAGGAGGTGCCGGTCTCGATGGTGCCGAGAGCACCGTTTTCAAATTGGAGACAGGCGGCGAGGGTGTCTTCGACCTCCAACCCGTCGTGGGCGAGTGTGGTGGCGTAGGCCGAGACTTCGCTCACCGTGCCACCCAGCCATTGAATCAGATCGACGGCGTGGATGCCTTGATTGATGAGGGCCCCGCCGCCGTCGAGGGCGTGGGTGCCTCGCCAGGTGGAGTCGGCGTAGTAATCCTGATTCCGCCACCATTTGACCCGGGCACTGAGAAAGGTCAGTTTGCCGAATCGGCCTGCTTGAAGAGCGGTGTGGATGGTTTCGGCTCCGACTCCGCAGCGGAGCGGAAAAAATCCGGCGAGAATACGGTTAGCCTTTTCCGCCTCGGCAATCATGCTATTGACCCGCTCGGTGGAAATTTCCAGAGGTTTCTCGCAAAGAACATGTTTGCCGGCCCGGAGGGCGGGAAGAACAGATTCGGCGTGGGCTCCGCTTGGGGTGGCCACGAGGATGGCATCGATGGAGTCGTCGCTGAGGAGGGTGTCGAGGGACTCCACCACTTCGGCCTCGGCGGGTTTGGCCAGTTCACGGGCCTTTTTCAGGTTGCGGGACTGGACGGCAGCGAGGCGGACGTCAGGCAGGAGGGCGATGGCGGCGGCATGGGTCTTGGCGATGCCGCCGCTTCCGATAATGGCTAGGTTCATGGAAGAAAATTAAGAAGGATGAATTATGAATTAAGAAGCAAGAATGAGGGGAAGACAGAAAAACTCAGGCCATTCCGATGGATTTGCGGGGATTGTCGGCGATGAGGGTTTGGATTTGCGTTTCGCTCAGACCAACTTTTTCGCGCAGGTTGCGAATGACGTGAGGAAAGGACATGGCGGAACCAAGAAGGTGGGAACCATCGGGAGCCCAGGCGGCGAGGTCGTCTTTGACCAGAACCTCCCAGCGGCTGATGCGGTGGAGCCCGGGTCCGAGGCCAGCCGCAGTCATCGCATCGGTGGTGATGAGGGCGCGGTCGCCGGCGAGATCCAAATAGTTCTGCAGGGCTGGATAGGGGACGTGAACACCGTCGGCAATGAAACTCAACCAGAGGTCCTTTCTCAGATGGAGCGCGCGCTGGATAATGTTGTCATGACGATTCATGAGCATGGGACAACCATTGCCGAGATGGGTCATCATGCTGAGACCTGCGTCGATGCCGGTGCGCAACTCATCCAGACTGGCATTGGTGTGGCCGGCGGAGATGACCACGCCGCGTTCTTTTAAGAATCGGGTCGTGCGCCCTCCGGGATCTTGCTCCGGAGCGAGGGTGAAAATTCGGACCAAGCCATTGCCGGCCTCCAGGAGTCGTCCGGCGAGGTCTTTGTTGGCCGGGCAGACGGCATCGAGCGGATGGGCGCCGCGGAAACCATCGGTGGGGCTGATGAAGGGGCCTTCGATGTGGAGCCCCACGACGACTTCGCCAATGAAAGGATCTTCTTCCCGCAAGGCCACCAGACGTCGCAGGCGGGCCTCCATCTTCTCCGGGGCCTCGGTGATGATGGTGGCGAGGATGCCGTCCACCCCGTCTTCGCGCAGTTTCTTACAGGAACGCCGCAACGCGTCCGCGCTGAGATCGTCCTGGTTGTAGTCAACGCCCCCGTAGCCGTTGACCTGAATGTCGAAAGCCCCCATGTGGTGCCAATTTACGAGCCCTTCTTGCTGAGGAGTCCGGCCGAGGCGGGATCGAGGAAGACGTGGGTGTCGTTGTGCTGCTGGAGAATCGAGGACGGCACCGTGTGGGTTACGGGTCCTTCGATGCTGTCGGCGATGGCCTTGGCTTTCCGCTCGTCCGGTGCAGTGATGATAATGCACTTTGACTTCATGATCTGGCGGATCGACATGGAAATCGCTTGGGCGGGCACTTCTTCTAAAGAACCAAACCAGCCTTCACCCAATTGCTGGCGACGACAGGCTTCGTCAAGATCGACGACGAGGTAGGGGACTTCGGTCTCGAAATCGGCGGGCGGGTCATTAAAGGCGAGGTGGGCATTTTCTCCGACCCCGGCAAAACAAACGTCAATCGGATGGGCGGTGATGAGGGCTCCCAAGCGGTTGCATTCCGCTTCGACGTCCCCTTCGCCGGAGACATAGTGGAAGGCCCGGGCGGGGGTCGGCAACTTGCTGTGAAAGCGCTCCCACAAATATTTGCGGAAGGACGCCGGATGGCCGACAGGGACGCCGACATATTCGTCGAGATGGAAAAAGGTCACCTTGTCCCAGGCGATCTCCTTTTCCCGGAGGAGAGCTTCCAAGATCTCAAATTGTGAGGCCCCCGTGGCCACGATGAGATTGGCCTCACCCCGCTGGGCAATGACTTCACGAAGGCGGGTGGCGCCGAAGGCGGCGGCGGCTTGACCGTTGTCGGTGCGATTGGGAGAAATGGTGATTTGCATAAAGTGATGTTTCGTGACATCAATCGGGCGAAGTTGAGGAATTGTCAAATGCAAATCGCGGAAATTCCCTTCTTCGGGCCACGCGAAATTTTAAAAAATCGATGACGACAAAAGACTGCTTTTTTCGGCGACTCTGGGGCCGATCATGAAACGGGCAACCTTATTGGATGTGGCCCGGGAGGCGGAGGTGTCGCGCACGGCGGCGGCGAGGGTCCTCTTGGGGACCGGGGGAGATCACGTGCGGGTGGGGCTGGCAGCCCGGGAACGCATTGAGGCGGCGGCACGGCGGCTGGACTATGCGCCCAATCGGTTGGCGCAGCAGTTGCGCGGAGTTTCCAGCCGGACGATTGGAGTGATTTTGGATACCGTCAATGCCCCGGTGATGAGCGAGCGGGTGTTGGCCCTGGAGGGGCATGCCAATCGGATGGGCTATCGGCTTTTGATCGGGCAGACTCACGGGCAACCTGAAACCCTGCGGGAATACATTGGAGATTTTACCGGTCGCGGGGTCGAGGCGGTTCTGGGGTTGTTCGATTTGGCTCCGGGTCGGGATGAACGGGCCCGGTCGGGGTTTGGAAAATTCCGTAAAGTGGTCTTTCATGGGCGGCCGGCCTGGCGGGGTGGATTTTGTGTGCGAGTGGACACCGGGGCGGCGATTCGGGCTGGTGTCGATCACTTGCTGGCCCGGGGAAGAAAGCGCCCCGCCCTCGCTTTGGGAAATGCCGCTGGCGATGAGTTGATGGAATTGCGGCGGGAGGTTTTTCGGGATCAGGTGAAACGTCGGAGGCGGAAGGGATTGGTTTGGGATGCGGGCGAGGTGGGGTCCGGCGTGACGGATGGAGGAGGGGGGATTGACCCGGCCTCGGAGACCTTGGCGCGAGGGATTGAGGCCATGGTGACGAAAGGCGGTGCCGACGCCATTGTGGCTTCCAACGACATTTGGGCGACCCGGTTTATCCTTCAGCTTCAGAAAAGCGGGCTGCGGGTACCGGAGGACGTGGCCGTCATCGGGTATGACAATCTTGATATTGCCCGGGTGGTCTCGCCCAGCCTGACCACGGTCGATCAATGCCATGATGCTTATGCGGTGGCGGCCTTGGAGCTTCTTTTGGACGTGGCCGCCGGACGACGGCTGCCGCTGAAGCAGCGGACCCGCACCATCGCGCCGCGTTTGATTGTGCGGGAATCGACGTGAGGGTTATGCTACGCATTCTTCCATGGGACGCGGCCGAATGAAAAAAATTCGCTGGAAGCTCCTTGGGGGTTTGTTCCTTGTGGCGGTCTTCGTCTTGGTCGGCCTTGTCAGTTGGATGGCCTTTCGAGCGTATTCCATGGTGTCGGAGCAAAATCTTCTCTGGAAGCAGACCGAGCAGGAATTGCTGGCCAAGGGCGAGTCGCTTTCTGTCGATGATTTTATTCCGCCAGAGATTCCTGATGAGCGGAACTTTTTTGCGGATCCTCTTTGGGAGGATTTGTCGGATCGGGTGCCTGTGGAATGGGCGGGAACCACGGTCATGAAGAACCATGTGCCGAAAGAGGTGCGCCGGACTTATGATCTTCGTCGTCCCTTTAATGAGGTCGAGTGCGCGAAATTGGAGAAGGCCTTTCCGGAATTTACCCTGGTAGATGGATCTAAAACTGCCGAGCAAGTGGCCAGCGGAATTTGGGAACGGGAAGAAAACGCAGGCCCGGATAAACGACGACGGGCGGCTGAGTTCATTCTCGCTGCGATGGCGCACGTCGAGCCGATCTTGTCCCGGGTCGACGATCTGGCGGAACGTCCTGAGGCCAGGTTTCCCATTTCCTACCACGATGGGGTTGCCATGGGATTGGAGCATATCGCACCTTTGATTGCGACGGTGCGGTGGTGGCGGCTCTACGGTTGGGCCGCTCTGGAACTGAGCAATTCCAGAAAGGCGGCCAAGGATGCGCTTCGAATCTTGCGTCTGGCCGAAGTGTTGCAGAACGAGCCGGTTTTGATTTCGGTCTTGTCTTCTGCCAGCATGAATCTCCAGGCGGTGGAATTGATCAATGGGGGAATTGTTCGGCACGCCTGGAGGGCCGAAGATTTGCGCGGTTTTGAAAGGAACCTGAGCGTGATCGATTTGATCCCAGGTCTGGCCAGGTCGCTACGGTTTGAGCGGCCGTCGTTTAATAGCTCTATTGAGACCCTTCTTCGCCGGGCCAATAATAAGGACCTTCAAGATGCTCTCGGATGGGGAGAAGACGCTCCCCTCTCTCGAGTCGGTCCTTACGCGGGTGGCCTGGATTCAAAACCAAATCATCCTAACTCGTGTCGCCTGCGCCTTGGAGGTTTTCCGGCTGGAAGAGGGCGATTGGGTTTGGAATGGGTAGTTGGGGCGTCCGCTCCCTCACCAGGGCAAATCAGGGGACTGCACGAACGGTACCCAAGAGGCCATGGGCCAAATATGTTGACGGCATAGCGTCATGGCCACACATTTTCATTATGATCAAGGCAACGCATTATCTCGAAGAACCAATTCACAAAGCTTTGCGACTGAAGGCGGCGGAGTCGAGGCAGTCGATGTCGGGATTGGTGAATGACGCTCTGAAAGCGGCTCTCTTGGAGGATCTCGATGACATCGAAACGTGGAAGGAACGCAAGAATGACGACGTGGTTGGGTTTGAAGATTTTGTCAAGCTGCTGAAGAAAGATGGAATCCTATAAGGTTGTTTTCTCGAGAAGGGTTCAGAAGGACTTCAGGAAGATTCTCAAGGACGAAGCTCAAAAGATCCTTGGAGCGATCAAAAAATTGGGTCGCGGTCCACGTCCCCCGGACTCAAGAAAGCTGACGGGAGCGGAGCTTTAGCGAATCCGGATCGGGGTTTATAGGGTCGTTTACGAGATTCACGACGATGTGCTTGTAGTGATGGTTGTGAAGGTGGGCCATAGAAAAGACATCTACAGAAAGTAAACCCATCCTCATGGTTGCCTTAAGATGGAGGACCTGATTTCTTCAATTTTTTCCCAACCTATGGAACAAATCATCAAGTCTCTTAGCGCGAAATTTAATCTGCCTGAATCCACGGTCCGATCTGGTATTGGGATTGTCCTTCGCTTCCTCAAAGAAAAGTCCGACGGCACCCGGTTTGCGACCCTGCTCGCTCGTATCCCCGGGGCGGAGGACGCCATGAAAACGCCTCCTGCCGAGGAAGGGTCCGAAGGTGGTGGGCTTTTGGGTGGTCTCATGGCCAAGGCGGGCGGGCTTCTGGGGGGAGACCTCGGCGGAGCGGCCGCGGCGATGGGGGCTTTGCAAAAGGCGGGGATCCCGCTGGACAAAGCGGAACCGATGGCCGGAGAGTTTCTCGAGCAAGCCAAGGCCCTGGCGGGGCCCGAGGTCATCGATGGGCTTTTAGAACAGATCCCGGCTTTAAAATCCCTGCTCGGCGACGCCAAGTAGGCAAGGCCTTCACCCTGGAAAAATCATCAGGATCAGGCCGTGAATCTTTCTCGGTCTGGTGGCCGCTCCGGTGGCAAAAATTCTTATGCCGGGAAAAGATCCCGGAGGCTGCCTGGTCACCATTATCATCGGCATCGCCGGGGCTTTGGTTGGTGGCTTCGTGGGTAAATTTATTGGGTGGAGCACCCCGGAGTCGTTTGATCTTGGCGGGATCTTTATTGCCACCGTGGGGGCGGTGATTCTCTTGATATTGTTCCAGTTGGTTTGCCGTCGGCGAGGGAATCGAAGTTTTCTAGGACGGGGTGAGTTTCTCTTCGATCCAGTGCCAATTCTTGTCTTTGACCATGACGAAGAGGCATTTCCCGTTGCTTAACTCCGCCCAAAGCTCACCCACTTTTCGGTCATCTTCCGCCTCTTTCCACCGGTCAGCCCCCTTGTATTCTACGATGAGGGTGCGGCCGCCCGGCAAACGGCAGATAAAGTCCGGGTGAAAGCGATCTTTGGCGGTGGGCAGGAAAAATGAACTGGCCGCTTTCCGGACCAGATTACGCACCCAGAAGTCGATGAGGCCCTTCTGCGCGGCCCGGTCCAGCCAGTAGGCGCATTCCATTTCCTCCTCGCTATCGAAGTCTCCCACCCTCGGGTAGTAGTGCTTTGCAAATTCCGTTGCCCGCGGGCAATCTCGGTGGGGCGCGTAAGCGTCGGGATGAAATTCAAAATGGAAATCCCCGCCGACACGAACCCGTTCCGAGGAGTCCGCAGCGAAGAGGAATTCCTGGTAGGCCTTCCGAACCGCCTCCTTCCGGAGCTCGACAATCTTTCTTTCCAGCAAGGACCGGAGGAGGAATTTTTGCCGATTGGCGATCGTGAGGTCGGTGGAGTGAAGCTGATTCATTTCGTCTCCCGAAGGCGCGGCGCTGTAGGAGGGAAGTTCCCAGGGGTAATCGAGCACTTCGGGGTCGTCGAAGAGCTGGAGTTCGCCATGCACCCATACGGCCAGCTGGGGGACGAAAAACTCCCGACCCATTTCGCTGGGGGTCTTGAAGATGGTGATCGCTTCGGTTCGGCTTTTCTCCGCAGCCTCTTCGAGGGTTTTTCGGGACGTTTCTTCGGAAACGCTCTCCATGATGGCGACATCTTCGGCCGGGGTGATGGGACTGATGATCGTGAGGGTATGGGCTTTCGCGTCCCACTCGACCTTTTTGCGCAATCCGCCGCTTAGCTTTGAGAGATTGGGCTTTTCGGCGAGTTTCACCACGACCGGGCGGATTTCCGCGCGATGAGCCGGGGTGAGATCCAAGCGGGATTGGCCCTCCTTGGCGGCGGCCACCAACTGCCAGGCATCGGCTTGGTCAAAGCCGGCTCCCTCCACCAGGCGGTCTCGCAAAGCCGCTGCGGTGGCTCCGAAATCTTTCGACGCCACATAGGCATACGAGCGATTGAGCTCAGGCGAGGGCCGCAAGGTCGCCTCCGGCTGACGGAGAATGCGCCCAAGCAACTGTTCCACCCGGGTCTCGCTGCGCAGTTCGGCCACACTGGCCAAGACATAGGCAAATGAGCAATCCCAGCCCTCGGCCAAGGCCTGTTGGGTGATGATGAATTTGATCCGGCAGCTTTTCGCAAAAAGATCGACCTCCGCGAGGTCCTTGGTCTCACCCGTGGCGATGGCGATCTCGTCTTCGGGGATGCCGTGATTGCGCATGAGTTCTTCCTTGAGGGCTTCCGCATGGAGGGTGTCGTGGTCTTTGCTGCGCGGTTGCGACTGAATGAGCACAAGCGGTCGCAGGTAGGCCGCCCCGGCCAGGTGTTCTCGGTCGGCCAGGGTTTGCAGCTGGCTGCGCTTGTCGATCGCATAGGCAATCACCTTCTGCCAGTTGGCCTCCGTTTCCAGCAGGATCGGGAGTTTGATCATGGACTCGATTTTCAGCTCGGTCGCCGAGACGCTGTGGAGGACATTGCTGGGGGTTTTTTTCAGATCGGGGGTAGCCGTGAGCTCGAGAATCCCCGAAGGCCGGAAACGGGCCAGAGTTTCGAATTGCAACTCCGTGCGGGCATTGTGGGCTTCGTCCACGACCACAAACGGGCGGCGCAAACGGAGCACATTGGCCAAAGAATACGCCATCGCGCCTTCAGGTCCGGGCAAAAGGTTGCTCCGCTGTTCTGGAGAGAGCCCGTCGAAGTGATGCTGGAGGGCGCCGCTGCTTTCATAGACTTTCAATTTGTCCATGTCCTGGTGACGGAAGGATTGCGCCGTCGCCACGATGAGCACGGTCGAGGTGTCCAAGGTCGGACGGGTGAGTGACTTCGCTTCGTCGAGGTCGAGGACGGTGAGGGGGCCCGCCTCTCGCAGATCGGCATGGTAAGGATGTTCCCGGTCGCGGAAAGCTTTGATGGTCTGTTCCCGGATGGCATTCGAGGGCACCAGCCAGAGAATGACGCTGTGTTCCGTTTGCAAAAGATAGCGGTTTACCAGTGGGACACTGCGGGCACCCAAGCGGGTTTTGCCGCCCCCGGTTGGCACTCGGAGACAAAAATAAGGCATCCCCTCCTCAAACCCTGCGATCGGGCGGTAGCTTCCGGGCTCTCCCCACAGATCGAGCATCGTGTTGAGGAAGGCGCGTTTGGCGTCGTTCCATTCCCGACAGGCACGGAAATACTTCTCCACACTGGCGAGTAATGCCGACTGGTATTTCTTCGCGCATTTGAATGAAGGCCCGCACGACATACACGCTCATCTTCACCGCCTCCGGGCTGCTTAATACCGTCGCGGCCATGATCGCGCCGTGCTCGGTGAAGGCGAAGGGAGCCGTGCGGCGGCCACCATGCTTTGAGGTCGCAAGTTGCGACTTCAATGCCCCGTTATACCGCGACTCGGGAGTTGCGGTCACAGATTGTGACTTCAAGTCCGCGCCCGCTGGCCTTGAGGTGCCAAATTGGCATTTCAAAGCCTCCGTCTCCTCAGCGGAAAGCCGAAAATGGAAATCTTCGGGAAACCGTTCGCTGTTGCGCTTGATGGCTTGGTTAAACACCTTCGTCGGCACGCCATAGAGTTCCGCGAGATCCGCATCGAGGAGTACCTTCTGCCCGCGCAGCGTCAGGATGAGTGAGTCGATAGGTTTCTTCATGTGATCGCGAGGTCGTAGGGGGTTTGTTTGAAGGTGATTTGCCCGGCCTGCAGCCGGGCGCGGCCCATGCGGCAGGCGGCGGCGTAGATCATCTTCGGGCCGGCATGGGGCGGCAATTCCGCGAGGATCGGTCCGGTGAGCACGTTTCCGCCAGCTACGGACCGGTCGCCAAGGATGCCATTGAAAAGTAAATAGACCGCCCGTCCCTCATGGGTGCCGAGCAAGGCCGTGCGAGGTTTCCCGCGCGGCACCTTGGGCAAGGGCCGCCCGGTCTCGCGGAAGAAGACAAACTCTGCCAGTTCGGCAAATTTTACGTCTTCGCGAATCGCCCCCATCTCGTCGAAAAGTGTCTTTCCGAGTTTGACGAATTGAAAGCCACCCCCGAGGCCGTCCACCTTCTCGCCTTTGGCGTTGGTATAGCCTTTGGCCACCCGGCGCACCCGTTCGGCAGTGATGTCGCGGGCGATCTTTTCGTCAATTTCGCAGAGAATGAAACGGCGATTGCCGCCGTCTTGTTTGTTGAGGGCGAGGACGGCATGCCCTGTCGTCCCGCTGCCGGCGTAGGAATCGAGGATTAGGTCGCCGGGGTTTGAGGCGATCTGGAGAATGCGGTTGATGAGACGGGTGGGTTTTGGGGTATCGAAGGGCGTTTCAACGCCCATGATGGCGTTGATCTCTTTTTTTTGCCTCCTGATTGTGGCCTGTTTCTTCATGCGGCCACCAAGTCCATGCGCTCACTCCTTCCGTTTCTTTGAGGTACGTTTTGACGCGTGGCCGACCAGCCCCATCTTTGCCGAACCACATCCTGCATTCTGCTTTGAGTCGTTCGAATTCGCTCTCGATATTTCCCCAGCATCGGCCTGGAGGTGGCTCATATGTTTTCCCTCTCGGGGTCGTGATTTTATACATCTGATTGGGTCGCCAGCCCTGTGCGCTAAAGTCGGTTGAAACCCAGGGGCAGCGCGGATCATCATCGGGATTTTTAAACGTGTTCTCCTGCTTTTGGTTGATCGGAACTTTGTAAAGAGTCAGCTCTTCAATTCGTTTTGCGAAGACGAGAATATGGTCGTGGGCCTGGCTTAATCCAAGGCGAGCATCCGGCGAAATTCGTCGTTGCCACGCGACCGTTGCGACGAAATTATGACGACCGAAAATTTCCTCCATTAACAAGCGGCAACTCGCTGCCTCGTTGTCGTCTAAGTTGATAAAAATAAGCCCATCCTCGCGTAAAAACTGCCGCAGCAGGACGAGCCGTGGATACATCATGCAGAGCCATTTATCGTGGCGGCTGAGGTCCTCGGCTTCTTTGCCGACGACTTTGCCGAGCCATTGGCGGATTTCGGGGCTGTTGACGGCATCGTTGTAAACCCAGCCTTCATTGCCGGTGTTGTAGGGGGGATCGATGTAGATGCATTTCACCTGTCCGGCGTAACGGGGGAGGAGGGCCTTGAGCGCTTCCAGATTGTCGCCTTGGACGATGAGGTTTTCTGTTTCGCCCTCGTCGGGCAGGCAGGAAAGCTTGGGCACTTCCTCAAGGAGTCGAAAGGGCACTTGGTTCGGCGAGCCGCCGAACCATGCCTGCGGGCCGCAGGCGGTCCCCGGACAATACCTTGCGCGGCAGCGCATCCTGATAAGGTCACAAAATGTATCGCCGGGAGGCAATACCTTGCAAACGGAAACTTAGGGTGGAGAATTTGAAGGTCCTCGATTTCGGTTCTGCGAGGGCGCGTAGGCTCCCCCGGCGGTTTCAATCCGGTCTCAGCTTTTTGCGTATTGCCCGGCGTGGTAGAGAGCGGCGTAGGTCCCATTGCGAGCGAGGAGTTCGGGGCCAGTGCCTTGTTCGGCGATGACACCATCTTTGAGGACGACGATGCGTCCGAGGCCATGGACGGTGGCGAGCCGGTGGGTGATGATGAGGGTGGTGCGACCTCGCATGAGTTCCTCAATCGTTTCCATGATGGCGTGTTCGGTGCTGGGATCGAGAGCGCTGGTGGGCTCGTCGAGGATGAGGATGGGGGCATTTTTTAGGAAGGCGCGGGCAATGCCAATCCGCTGCCGTTGGCCGACGCTGAGGTGGCCGCCCCGTTCCCCGACCGGGCTGGAGAATCCCTGGGGGAGCGCCATGATGAAATCATAGGCTTGGGCCTTGCGGGCCGCTTCGACGATTTGCTCGTCGGTCACCCCAGCCAGGCCGTAACCGATATTTTCCTTGATCGTGGTGGAAAAGAGCACCGTGTCTTGCAGAACCATGCCGACCTGCCTGCGGAGAGATTTTTTGGTCAGGGTGCGAAGGTCTTCTCCATCCAGAAGCACTCGCCCGGCGGTGGGATCGTAAAAGCGGGGGATGAGGCTGAGGAGGGTGCTTTTTCCCGCTCCGGTGCCTCCCACGAAGGCCACGCATTCCCCGGGGGTAATGGAAAGGGAGACATCTTCCAAAATAGTGCGCTCGGGGGTGTAGCCGAAGCGGACGTTTTGCAATTCGATGGCGCCACGGGTGGAGGTGAGGGTCTTGGCATTGGGGGCATCAGGCACGTCGTTCTGGCTGTCGAGGACTTCAAAACACCGGGTGGCCGCGGCGGCAGCACCCTCCAAGGCCCAGGCGGTGTAGCTGAGTTGCTCGAGCGGTTGATAGAGCATGGGGAGATAGGCGATAAAAACGATGAGTTCGCCGAGGGTGAGGGCTCCGCTGAGGACTTGATTGGCGCCGACGAAATACATCAACGCCGTCCCCGTGCTCATGATGATGCCGATGACGAGGGTGCTCGAAATAGAGGTGATATTGAGACGCAAACCGGCTTCGAGGCTGCGCGAGGCCTGTTTGCGGAATTGGCGAAGTTCGAAGGATTCCCGTCCAAAGGCGTGGACCATCCGGATTTGGCTAATGCCCTCCTGGGCAAGGGTGAGAAGGCTGCTTTCGCGCTCTTGGATGGTGGTGGATTGACGACGCACCCGGTCGGCGTAGTGGCGGATGGTGAAAAAAGCGGCCGGTAAAATAGCGAGCGAGGTGAGGGCCAACGGCCAGTTCATCCAGAGCATGACCCCCAAAGTCCAAATCAACATGAGGACCGAACTGAAGACGGCGGCAAAACCCTTGTTGTAAATCGTCTGGATGCTTTGGGTGTCGTAGGCGACTCGGAAGCTCGAATCGGCGCTGCGCCGGGCATCGTGGAACTTGAGGGGGAGGGCCTGGAGGGTGGCGTAGAGTTCGGTCCGGATACGAAGGAGCGTTTGCAATCCGGCCCGGATAAAAAAATAATTGCCGGCCAAATTGCACAGTCCCCAGAGGATGCTGATCCCAATGAGGATTAGACAAATCCACAGCACGACTACGGTGGAGCTGCTATCGCCGAACCACCGAGCGATCTGGGTGCGGGCGGCTTCGTTGGCTGCGGTCGGTTGATCGATGGGAAGGACTCCGTCGATGATATAGCGGAGCGGCCAGGGCTTGAGCGAATTGAGAATGATGCCCAACGCCGTGAAGGCAATGCCGCCGAGGGTCAGTCGGAGGTAGGGGCGAAAATAGCGAAACGCGCGAAGATAGACAGACACGGCATTTCGTTGCTACGCGAAGCGCGGCTTCGCCGCGAGTGAAAATAAAAGTGAAAGTGAAAGTGGCGCGGCTTTGGGGTGAGTGCAGCAACGGATCGGGCGGAACTCGAACGGCCAGGTTTTCAAAGTGACGAGGCTTTTTTCCTTTGCGCCCGCGGCGGGCGGAGTTTGTGAGGGCGCCTCTCCGAAAGTTGCAGAAATGGGATTTCCCCTTGGTGCCAAAAGTCAGAGCGGGGTGGGATCGCCCACGGGCAAGTTCCACCTTGCCCGGCTTCAGGCCTAGACAGGTTGCAGCTTTCGGGCATGCGCCCGGTTGTGAGTGGGCTGGAAAGTTTGGGTTGTCGGCGACAGACAATGTCATTACATCATAGAGTCGATGCAATCCTCCCAAAGTGAGGGGTTCCGAACCATGGTTGCCCGGATTTCTCCGGACGATATTGTCATCTATGCCAATGGCGCTCTGGCGACCTACTTGGGGGCCCGGAAATCCGACTTGGTGGGAACGCCCTTGGACGTGCTGGCCAAGCGGACCCACGGTGAGATTTCGACCTGTTTTTCCCGACCCGAATCGGGGCGTTCGGGGAATCAGTTGGTGACCGATGGGGACGGACGGGTCTTTGAGGTCAAACAATATTCGGAAGGTGGCGTGCTTGATATCGTTTTGGACGAAGTGACTAATGCGGATGCCATTGGGCGGGAACTGCGGGATTTTAGCGGCACTGCCTTTGATTCCCTCAGTGAGGAGGAACTTCGAACAACGAGATATCCCGAGCGGCGATATTTGACCGTGGCGCGGATGCAACTGCGGGGGCTGGCGCAATATGCCGAACGGTTGCCTCCCATGGAGGTTCGCCTGATGGTGAATTCCTTCGTCGAGGAGGCCTGCGATGCCATCCTCGATACTCGTGGCACGGTGGGCGAAACTTCGGACCATACGGTCATGGGGATTTTCGGAGCTCCCCGCCATTATGTGGATCATCCCCTGCGGGCCATCCAAGCGGCCTGCGATCAGGCCCAAAAAGCGACCGCCTTGCATGCGGGGTTTCACCGGGAGGGCAAGGAATTGCCCACCAGTTCCTGCGGGATCTGGACGGGGGAAACCCTTGTCGGGACGATGGGGAGTTCCGCCCGGCAGAATTACACGGCGGTGGGGTCCTCCGTGGATCTGGCCACGGCGCTGGGGCAACTGGCGCGTCCCGGAGAAATTCTTTTGCCTGAGCATACTCTGACCCACTTTTTGCGTACGCTCCCGGAGGGCTGGCAACACATCCGGGCGGAAAGTGAGTATCCGCCGGATCTGAGCGACTTCGAGTGGAGTGGCGATGGTGTCGTGCCTGTGCCGGAAGCCCTCCGGAAGGTGGTCTTTTTGGTTGGTCCGGGAGTGGAGGAGAACCATGATAATGTGGAATATTATTTCGACTACCTCTGGGCGTATCAAGCGCCGGGGCGGGATCTGGCGGTGCCGGTGCTGCGGGTGGTCCGTCCCACCCAGGTGGGTGATGCCCTCGAGTTGAACGATGACAATGTCGTGACCGCTCAAGCCGTGCAGACGCTGGGCAAATACAAGCTGATCGAGGTCATTGGGACGGGAGGAATGGGTCGCGTCTGGCGGGGAGTGGATCGTTTTGGCAATTCGGTGGCGATCAAGGTGTTGCATTCCGCCGAGGCGGTGACCGAGGTGCAGCTTCGGCGTTTTCGCCGGGAAGCGGAGGTGATGGCCCGGTTGCCGCATCGCAATATCTGCCGAGTCTATGAGACCAATGAATTCGAAGGCATCCAGTACATTGCAATGGAGTTTGTCGAAGGTCTGACGTTGTCGGACCTCCTCTATGAAAAATCCGCTTCCGAATCCGGAGGGGGAACCTTGGAGGGCGTCGATCTTCGCGCTTTGATTAGCGCGTTGAAGGCGAGCAAAGTTGAGTCGCAGGCCCGGTCGGTCGAAGAAGACGCGGCCGAACCATCTCCCCGCCGGAAGACCACCCGCATTCTTTCGGTCGAGCAGACCTTGAGTATTTTGATCAAGGTGTGCGATGCGGTCCAGTTTGCCCATGAACACGGGGTCCTTCATCGGGATCTCAAGCCGGGGAATATTCTCCTGCGGGAAGACGGCGAGCCGCTCGTGGCGGATTTTGGTTTGGCCAAGCTCAATTCTCCGGAGGAAAGCCAGTCGCTCTCCGTCAGCGGACACGTCGTGGGCACGATGGAAAACATGTCTCCCGAGCAGGCGGAATCGAGCAAGGATGTCGATGAACGGGCCGACGTGTACAGTTTGGGGACGATGTTATACCAGATGCTGACCGGACGGCGGCATTATGAAGCGACGGGCAACATTGTCACCGATGCCCAGGCGTTGAAAACCCATGAGCCGATTCGCCTGCGGGCCTTGAATCCCCAGATCCATCCCGACTTGGAGATCATCACACTCAAGGCTCTGCGCAATGATCCGGCGGAGCGCTATCGCAGCGTCGCCGCCCTCGAGGCGGACATTCAGCACTATCGCCGAGGCGAAGTCATCAGCGCCCGGTCGGTGTCGGCGGTGGATGTTTTCAAAAAGCTCATCCTGCGGAACAAAGGAGTGACCATCTCCATCGCCGCTTCGATTTTGATCTTCGTCGCGGGTGTCGTCGTCAGTATCGGGATTCTCCTCAATTCCCTCGCTGAACAACGTCGTTATGTCAGGGAGTTGGAAGAAAAAGACGCCACCGACCGGCAGAAGAGCGTGCTTCTGGAGGAGAAGACCGCCCTGATCGAAGACAAGGAGGTCAAGGCGGCGCTGGCGGAAAAGAATGCCAACCTCGCGGCTGAGCGGGCGACGGAGGCGCTCCAGAAACTGGAGGCGGCCCAGTTGGCTGTTGGCGAAGAGCAGCAAAAGAGTTCCGCGGCCCATGTTGCCACCGAGGAGGAAAAACGTCTCCGGGAAGAGGCAGAAAATGATCTGGCGCAAACCCGGGAAGCCTTGAGACAGCTGGAGGAAGCGACCGCTAGCGCGGAGCGGAAACCGAGGAGGGAGATGCGGGAACGCCCGCCGGCCGCCGAGGAAATTCGTCGTCAGGTCGAGGAAGAATTTTTTGCGGCCAAACGGATGTTCTTTCTGGAGATGTCTCCCTTTTTTCTCCAGCAAATGGATCGGAATCCCCGCGAGTTGGTTCGTCGCCTCTCCGAGGCGATGACGCATGTGAGCGCGGCCTTGGTGCAAGACCCGAAGTTCTTTCCGGCCTGGATGCTGAAGGGACGTCTCCACCTGGCTTTGATGGAATACGGGCGGGCGGCGGAAAGTTTTCAGCAGGCGGAGGAGGTCCAGGACAATGATCCTGGCGTGGCGGCGGGCGATGATCCGGCCGCGATGCGAACGGTGACCCTCGAAATGGATCGCGCCTTCGGCCAAAAATACCTCGATGGAGCCCAGCGCCTTCTCGATCTTTCGGGCGATGAAAATCAAAACGCGGGGCATTTGTTGAAATTCATCGCCGGACACGAGGAATTGCGCACGACCCGCACCGATCCCGACGGGCCTTTGGGTCGTTCATTCACGGAGCCTGAAGTCGCCTTGGATCTGATGGTTCGCAATTCGGGTGGAGCCGTGGTCTCAATCGAATCCGAAGGGATTGGCGGTCAAACCAAGGTCGGGATTTCTGGAAACCCGAACCTTCGTGATCTGACCCCGCTGAAAAAAATGGACCCGGAGGTATTGGCCCTCTCCGATGCGGAGGCGATTGATTGGGAATCGATTTTTGCCCTGACCGGCTTGGAATCCCTTGAACTGGCCCATTGCCAATTGCCGACTTTTCCTCTCACCGTGCGGTCGCGGCGGAGTTTTTTGCGGCTCAAGGTGCTCCGGCTCACGGGCACGCCGATTTCTAATTTGAGCTTCCTTCCCACCATGCCGCAATTGGAGGAACTCGTCCTGACCGATACCAATGTGACCGATCTCTCCCCCCTCCTCACGGTTCGGTTGCCGTTGCGGAATCTGAAAATCGACGGTCTCAACCCGGCCAACCTGCGGGCCTTGATGAATTTTCCCCTCGAGTCTCTCACCGTGAGTCCGATGTTGATTCGGGATAAGGAAGGTCTCGACTCTCTCCGGATGCACCGCACCCTGAAGATCCTGCGGGCTCCCGGAGATCCTGAGGATCAGCCCGCCCGAAGGTTTTGGGAAAAACTGGATCGCGGGGACTACGAGACCAGCGGATAGCGGCAGGCCCAGGGAGAATGGCACTCGTTTCAGCGGAGGATTCGAGGATTTTTTGGAGGGACGCTGGCCCCGGCGTCGGAGGCGGTTCCTCGACTTTTGCGCAGCTGATCCTTAAACGAGGGCCTTCCGGCCTCGGGGAGCAATTATCCCCGGCTTGGACCTAAAAAGTTCCCAAAAATAATTCGCGATCTTTTTGAACAAAGTGCCCAATGGCGCGTCTAATACGTAAAGAAAACGTGAACACAAACCCTATGAAAAATCCCTACAATAAAATCAACCGGAGCCATTACTCTTTGGGAGAACTGGTTGCAGCAGTTTCGTCCTGTGCCCGTGACAGTAAAGAAACATTGGCCGCCTTGGCGGACCTCTTCGAGAGCGGACGGGTCCGGGTCGAAACCAATGGACGGCTCAAACGTGTGAAAATCGGAGCCTGATTTCCCGGACTTTCCCAGCTGCCCGATTTGTGGCAGGCTGGGGAAATGGTTGAAATCTCTCTCCGCTATGATGGTAACTTTCGCTGCGAGTCCGTGCATGGACCTTCCGGCGCGAAACTCCCGACCGATGCTCCCAAAGACAATCTTGGGCAAGGTGAGGCCTTTAGTCCCACGGACCTGACGTCGACTTCGTTGCCCGCCTGCATGCTCACCACCATGGCCATCTTGGCCGAGAAGAATGCTTGGACGGTGGATCTGAGCGGCGTGACCGCCAAGGTCCGTAAGCACATGACGGCGGAACCGCCCCGTCGAATCGCCAAACTCGAGGTGGATGTTTTCCTCCCCTTGCCAGCAACCCACCCAGATCGTGACGCGGTGGAACACGCCGGATTGACCTGCCCAGTCTATCTGAGCCTCCACCCCGAAGTGGCGAAGGCAGTGGTCTTTCATTGGGAGGGGTGACGGGCCTCTGTTTCGGCGGCGTCGCCGATGAGGGCAAGGTGGAACTTGCCCCTCCGCAGTCGAGTCTTATGCTGGAGGGTCAACTTCCACCGTGCCCGGCTCCAAGGCTTCGCGAACTTTCCCGTCATGCACCCGGGTTTATCCAACTTCCAACTTACGACTTCCCTCTTCGCCCTCACTCGCCTCTACTCCCCGGGTGATTGATCGTTATTCATTGCCTGAAATGCGCGCGCTCTGGACAGAGCAGCGGAAACTGGAGATTTGGCTCGAAATTGAAATCCTCGCCTGCGAGGGCATGGCGGAAATTGGAGCAATTCCCAAGGAAGACGCTGCCGAGATCCGGGCCAAAGCCAAATTCGACATCGCCACGGTGCGCGAAAATGAGAAGCGGACCAACCATGATGTCATCGCCTTTCTCGAAGATGTGGCCACTCATGTCGGACCGTCTTCGCGCTGGATTCACCAGGGCCTGACTTCCTCGGATTTGCTCGACACGACCCTGGCCGTGCAGATGGATGCCGCCTGCGGGATCCTCCTGGACGATTTAATTAAACTCCGCGTCGTCATTGCCCGCAGGGCGATTGAGCATAAATTTACGCCCATGATTGGACGCAGTCACGGCATTCACGCGGAACCCATTACCTTCGGGCTCAAGATGGCGTTGATGTATGATGAATTCACCCGTTCCATCGAGCGTTTGAAAGAGATGCGGGTGCGAATCCAGGTCGGGAAGGTCAGCGGCGCGGTTGGGACCCACGCCCACCTGGACCCCAGGGTGGAGACCTTTGTGTGCGAAAAGCTGGGACTGAAGCCCGCGGCCCTTTCCACCCAAATTATCCAACGGGACCGGCATGCTGAATTCATGAGCGTTTTGGCCCTTATCGCCAGTTCAATTGACCGCTGGGCAACCGAATTTCGGCACCTTCAACGTACCGAAGTGCTCGAAGTGGAGGAATTTTTTGCCGAGGGCCAAAAAGGCAGCTCGGCCATGCCGCACAAGCGGAATCCCATCACCGGGGAGCGCCTCAGCGGCATCGCCCGGGTGATTCGTGGAAATGCTGTTGCCGCCTTCGAGAACGTGGCCCTCTGGCACGAACGTGATATCAGTCACAGCTCGGTCGAGCGCATCATTTTGCCCGACTCCACCACCCTGGTGGATTACATGTTGGTCAAGCTGACCCAGTTGGTCGATGGCCTGCAGGTCTATCCGGAAAACATGAAACGCAATATGGAGATCACGGGAGGCCTTTACGCCAGCCAGTCCGCCCTCCTCATGCTGACGGAAAAAGGCCTCCGGCGCCAAGATGCCTATGAGGCGGTGCAGCGCGCAGCCATGAAAACCTGGAAAGAAGGCGGGAACTTCGCTGAAAATCTTGCCTTGGAGCCGACCGTCTCCAAACACCTCGATCGCGACGATATTATTAGTGCCTGCGCTCCCGACCGCCATTTCCGCTTCGTGGAGGAGAAACTTCGCGCCGTCGGAATTGGCGCGCGCTACGCCGCGAGTGAAAGTGAAAGTGACGAGTGACGAGTGACGAGTGACGAGTGACGAGTGACGAGTGACGAGTGACGAGTGACGAGTGACCAGTGACCAGTGACCAGTGATTGCAAATCTGCCCAGCACTGCTATGCAAGGCAGATGCGTAGCGTATTTGTTTTTTTCTCCGTTTGTGTGTTGGCCTTGGCCGGGTGTGGAAAATCCAGCCCCCCTCCGGCTCCGGAACCCACCCCCACCCCTGCGCCAACGGCCACGCCGACTCCGGAACCCACCCCGGAACCGATCAATCTCAATGCCCAGGTCGTCGTTCTCTGTTACCATCGGTTTGAGGAGAAAGGCGGCCGGGAAATGGTCATCACTCCGGAGGAATTCGAGGCCCAACTCCAGACCCTCAAGGATGAGGGCATTGAAGTTATCTCCATGAGTGATTTTCTGGCTTGGCGCCGCGGAGAAAAAAATATCCCCGCTAAATCCGCCGTCATCACCCTCGATGACGGCTGGGTTACCGGCTACAATGTCGCTTGGCCGGTCCTGAAAAAATTCGATTATCCCTTCACCGTGTTTATCTACACCGACTACGTGAAAGGTGGTCCGAAAGCTGGCGGCGGGTCTATGACGTGGGAACAACTTGCGGAGATGCGCGACGCCGGAGTGGATATTGGCGGCCATACCGTCACTCATAGCTCATTGAGTGCCCGCAAGGGGAAATCCGACGAAGAATATCGCGAATGGCTCCGGCATGAGCTGGCGGACTCCAAAAAAATGTTGGAGCAAAATCTCGGCATCAAAGTCAAGACGATCGCTTATCCCTACGGTATTCATAACGAAACCGTTCGGGAGGCAGTCAAGGAGGCTGGTTATGAAGCGGGCTTTACCGTTTATGGCCAGCACCTCGGCCACGATGGGGAGGCGATGCAGTTGGGCCGCTATGCCTTGGACTCGATGAATCCAGAGGTGTTTAAGGATAAGGTTTTGGCCTTCCCAAATGCTGGGAACGCCTCGTCCGGATCTGCCATCACGACGACCTCGACCATCGCGGGAACCCAACCGATGGATGGCGAAACCATCACCAATCCCAGTCCGGAGATTAAAGTCAACTTGTCCTCTCTCGGAAACGTCGATCCTGAGAGCGTGACAATGCGACTAAGTGGCATTGGCCTTGTGCCTGCCACCTACGACCCGGAGACCAAGGTGCTCTCCTACCAAACGACGCAGAAATTCTACGCCCGGGAGGTCTCGGTCATTGTGGGAGTCAAGGTTGACGGCCGAAGAGTGGAAACCCGCTGGTCGTTCAATGTCGGACCGGCTCCGGCGGAAGCGGCCAAGGAGCCGGGGGCGTAAAGTTATTCGGCAAGAGAAGAATTTTCCTTCCTTTTCCGGAGTTCTATGCAATTTTCAGATTGGAGAAGTTAACAAGGATTTCCTGATCAAGATGATTCAAAAGCAACCTCTTGCCGATCAATTTCGGGACTCCGATGCTCAAAAGCCTTGGAGTCAGCCTGGGCCTGTCAAGGAGGCTTGGAAGTCTCAGCCCGGAAATCGTTATTCGGCGGAAGAAATCAGGCTGATGCGTGGGCAGACGGGTTTTTCTCTGCTGCGACGGCCTCCTCTTTCCCTCTGAGACATTGCTTGTGAATGCGCCGCCACGAACCTTGGACTGGCTTGGGGTGAAGGGGCAGCTTCGAACCATTCACGAAACGGCCCCACAAATTCTTGTCGAAGCCGTGCTGATTGGCGGGGCGGCCTGTCTCGCTTACCGTGCGCTTTTGGATGCTACGGAGAATCCTGATTTTCGCTCTCCAATCTTCAGTCCAGCGGAAGAGGTGATTTTATTGAGCAAGGATATCGATTTCGCCAATTTGGATGCGTCGGTTGCTGACTTGGTAAAATCTGTGCCGATCGGTCGCCTTCAGTTTGGTGTGCCATTGGGAAGCGATGATTTTCGGGATGGATCCCGGCCTTTGCAACTCAGCTACGAAGATGGCCTTGTTTTTTCGATTTCCATTGCAGACCCGCTCGATCTGTACCGGGAAAAAGATGCGGCTGCGGTGAAACTCGGCCGCCCTCAAGACCGGCTTCATCGGGCGATCTTGGCGGAGTTTGTGAAATGGGAATTGGCCTCGCTGGCGGCCCAGGCGGAAAGCGATCCGATCCGCCTCGCCGACTATGGCAAATTGCGTTCCCGTTGCCGGGACTACGCTCCAGAGTTGTTTCAAGACCCCTCCCTACTCCGGCGGCTCGCTGCGAATTCCGGCCTTCCGACAGGCTTCGGAAAAGTTTGACTCGGTTTTCAAGAGCCCGGCCAGGTAGGAATCGCGGGTCGGAAGCCGGTCAACTGCCTGGAGTATTTCCGGGTGTTCGAGTCGCGAGAAGATGGCGTGCACGATCTTTGCCCGTGGCACGGATCTTTCTCCCATGCCGTCCGGCTGGTTACTCGACCAGTAGCGAATCATGTCCCCTCCGTTCATCGTCTCCTCACCCAGGTAGACGACGGAGTGCCCGCGTTCTTTCTTCCCCACCGCATCGGTCCAGAAAATCTTCAGAAAATCACCCGGGCGGGCTTGGGAAAAATCGGTAAAGTTTTTTCCCAGGCCTAATTCAAAGAACAACCGGGCGGTGCCGGGTCCGTTGGCATTCCAGCGCCCCCAGATTCCTTCGCCATCCGGAAGGGTATCTTTTCCGTCGGGACGAAGACGGGGCCGGACAGCCTCCCAAGTGGAAGCACTCAGCGAAAGTGAACCCTTGTCCTCAAGGGCGGCGAGAGTTTTCAGAAAAACCAGGTAGGTGCCCCCCGAACAATAGCCGGGCATGGCCTTGGTCGGATCAATCTCTGCCGTGGGTCCCGGTACGACCGAAGCTGCCAGTCCGGTGTGGGCGGCAAGGTCGGTAGCATAGCCACCACCGGATGGCATCGTGCGGACCTGCTCCAGAATGAGGGTGTTGAAATCAGCCATGACGGGAAATGTCGTGAGGCTGAGGAGAATCAGAACTCGCGAAATCATAAAGTCCAAGGAATATGGAGGTTGATATGCGCGCAAGACGAATTTCTTTTCTGGTATGGTTGATTGTTCTGGTGGCCTTAGCGGGTGCGGCCTGGTGGACGGCGGCCTGGATGCTCCGGGGACCGATTTCAGGCTCGGGCGGATTGTATTTTCCAGCGCGTCAGGAATTGGATCTGCCGCAGTTTTTTCAGGAGGACCTGCGCTGGGGAGGCCAGCCCCTGGGACCGACAGAAAATACGCTCGGGGCGGAAGGTTGTGCGGTCTCTTCGGCTGCCATGGCGCTGGCCAGCTACGGGATGGATGTTGATCCGGGGCGACTCAATCAGTTTCTGACCGCCCTGCCCGGGGGATATACTCCCCAGGGTTGGATTTATTGGGAGAAAGCGGCGGAGTTTGACCCCCGGTTTACCCAAGCGCTCCTGCCACATTATGAGGATCTGCCCTCCCATTTCCTCATTGATCAGAATTTGATCAAAGGGAACCCGGTCATCGCCCGGCTGCGGTATCCTAATGGAGTGACCCACTTTGTCGTCATCTGCGGCAAAGACGGCTACGACTACCTGATTCGGGATCCGGGCCGGGGTGGGAGCAAGGGCGTTTATCCGCTCCGGGAGTTTGGGAGTCCCATCGAAGCGATTCGGTTTTATGGGCAGCCGTGAGGAGAGAGATGGCGACCCTTTCACGCGCCACTTGCTCAAGGAGTGGGCAGATGCCGAAGGATGATTCGGTGGTTCACTCCAGTTTGTGGGGTGAAGCAGACCCCTCCCGATCAGTCGCGTTTCTCGAATTCGTGGAAGAGTTCGTAGCGGGTTGGGTTGTCCGGCAATTTGAACTGGAAGCCCATTTCGAAAAAGATGGTGATGGCATTGGCAAGGATCATGACGCCAAGGAGGGCGAGAATTCCTTTGGTCCAAAAGGACGGAGTGGGCACGGTGTGGCCGGCCAGAAAAAAGTCCGAAAACAAAAGGCAAATTCCGCTCGATCCGATCAGGCAGACAAAAACGATCAAGGCCCAGGTGTAGAGGTGGAGACCCAACTGGGTGCCGCCGTATCCTGGATCGGGTGGGACGATGTGGAGAAGAATCTGCCGGATGGACACGAAGGATCCGCAAAGCCCGGAAAGAATAATCATTCCGTGCCCGAGAGCGTAGTCGCTGCGGTCGAGGGTTCCCTCACGCAGGCTGACCAAGATCCAGGCCGCGCCGAGGGCCGCCAACATCATGAAAATTCGCTGGAGAATGCAGAGTGGGCAGGGCATCTCCTGGTTTAAAAATTGAAACCCGAAGGCTCCCGCCAAGACGCCACAAAGTACGAGAATCTCCAAATGCGCGGCCCAAAACCCCAGGGGGCTGATCAATTGAGACAGTCGGTTTCTCATGATCAAAAGTTAAGTTTGAGGGGGTCCGTCGCGTGGAGACTGAAGACCCAGAGGCTAAAAACCAGGGAACAGAGAAAGAGCGCGACAGCGGCCTTGCGGTGGCGACGGATCACGGCAACGAATGTTGCCAAGAGGAGGAGGTGAGCGAGGGTTTCCACCGGGTAGGGCTAAACCCGTTCGGTGGGGAAGTCACGGGGATATCTGAATGGGTTGAGCGAGGAGATTCGCCCTCATACGGCTTTTGTCGGCTTTGCTGCAGGGGAGCTTTGAACTCTTCGCCGAAAGGCGCGGGGAGTTTCTCCCGAGCTGGCCTGGAACGTACGATTGAAGTGCGAAAGGCTTTCATACCCCGAAGCAAAGGCAATTTCCGCGATCGACATCCCTGTTTCCACCAACTGTCGGCGAGCGTGTTGCAGACGCACTCCGTTGACGAACTCGACCAAAGTCCGTCCGGAATGCTTGGGGAACTGACGGCTGAAAGTCGATTTGGTCATTCGAATCTCGTTCAGAAGATCTTCCAGATAAAGTCTTCCCTCCGTCGCATGTTCAAAAACCCACCGGACAGCGGCCTCCATTTGCGTCTGGTATCCCGATTTTCCAATTTGGGGAAAACTCAAGTGCGACAAGGATTGCATGTCCGATTCCCGGGCTTCCGCGACATCGGCGAAAATCTCCAAGACCAATCCAAGCCGTTTGAGCCCACGGCAAGTCGGGAGTTCTCGCAGCAAGCCACAGGCGCGTCGCGCGGTTCTTCCCGTCAGCAGAATCCCTCTTCCTGCCCGTTCCAAAAGTGACCGAAGATTCTCAAGCTCTGGCATGGTTTGGTAAGGGGAAATCATGGGGTCAAACTGAACCGCTAGTCCAGACGAGGGCCCCGTCACATGCCAATAATGCGGGAGGTTTGCTCCGATGATCACAAGTTCAGAGCCTGAAAAATGGCTGACGTGATCACCAATCACGCGGGTTCCTGATCCCCCCTTGACCCAAGTTAATTCAACCTCACGATGATAGTGCCAGCTTCCCCCCGCTCCGTGAATGGGGCTGACTCCTCCGCCCGCTAACAGGGCGTCCACCTGATCCAAACTCCGCCTCCAGCGCAGGAGTCGGAGAGACTCTCCCGTCGGCATTTGGATGGACTCAAGGTGTGGCTTCATTCCTCTATCTGCTCACAAAATGAAGAATATTCCATGAGTTTTGAGATAATAAGCTCATCATTTGAACCGGGGCAGGAGGAATCTTCCGCGCATTCGGACGTAACCTGCCGGCATCATGTCACTCGCTCCCATTGCTCATCGATTCTCTTTTGGTCCCTGGAATATCCACGAAGGGGCGGACCCTTTCGGCTTTGAGGTTCGAACCCCCTTTCCTCACGAAAAGAAATTTGCGCTCTATAAGTCCCTGGGCTTCGACGGGGTGCAACTCCACGACGATGACGTTGTCCCCGGTTTGGATGATCTCAGCACCTCCCAGATCGAGTCTCAATCTGCCGCAATGAAAAAGATTCTGGATGGTGAGGGACTTATTCCCGAGTTTGTCGCTCCCCGGTTGTGGTTTTCCGCCCCGACGGTCGATGGGGGATACACCTCCAACGACGGCAGTGACCGCGAATATGCCTTGAATCGCACCCTGCGCTGCGTGGATATCGCCAAAAACCTTGGGAGCAAGGCAATCGTTCTCTGGTTGGCCCGGGAGGGTTCCTATATCCGTGAATCCAAAAACGCCCGGGTCGCCTACGAGCGAATCCTCAAGGCCATCGACCAAGTTCTCGCTTACGATAAGGAGATTGAGATTTGGATTGAACCCAAGCCCAATGAACCGACCGATCAAGCGTATGTACCCACGGTTGGTCATGCCGTTGCGCTTTCCTACGCCTCCAGTTCGCCATCCCGGGTCAAAGCGGTTATCGAAACGGCCCATGCCCTTCTGGCCGGCCTTGATCCTTCCGACGAAATGGCTTTTGCCCTCGCTCACCACAAGCTCGGCAGCGTGCACCTCAATGATCAAAACGGTCTCAAGTATGATCAGGACAAGGGCTTTGGCACCGTCAACCTCCGGGCTGCTTTCAATCAAGTGCGGGTTCTTGAGGAGGCGGGCTACGGCCGAAATGGAGAATTTATCGGTCTGGATATCAAGGCGATGCGCACCCAGAAGGGAGATCCCGTCACCGTCCATCTTGCCAACAGTCGTAAGCTCTTTCTTCTCCTCCTCGATAAAGTCCGCAGTTGGGACCACAAGGCGGAAGAAGACTTTCTGGCCAATCGGGATTATGAAGGCCTGGAGTTCTTTACTCTCACCCACCTGATGGGGAGGGATTAGGGCGAATCGCGCTCGTTTCAGGATAAGTTGCAAAAATGGTGCTGGAGGGACCTCGGCCAAGAGGTCTGGGGGGTAGTCCCGGTCGCCGGGGCCGGCGTCCCTACCCCTATAAAAATCCTCTCCTCATGCGCCTGAATCAGTGCCCTGCGGAATAGTGCCTCCGCAATAGGTCAAGAAGCCGCAGGAGATTGTCAATTCCTCGCAAGACGATTTGCTGACGCATGCCTCGGGTTTTGAATAAGCATATGACCTCATCTCACGCGGCCAAAAAACAAGCGCTGTCTGGGGGGGAGATTATTCGGAGTCTCCACCTGCATTGCTCAATGGCCGTCCACACCCGGCACGGTCGAGCATCAGCTGTGTGGTTTCGACAATTTGCTCGCCCGCTCCAATCTTGAGGAAGCTCCCCGGGCTTGGCCACACCTCGTAACCTCCTCGGCCGAAGGCTTTCTGGGTTGGCGCATAACCCGCATAGCCATCTGTCAGCTCGACGACAAACGTTACCCCTGCGGTCGACCAATGCTTGATTTCCAATCCGAACTCGACAAAGAGTTCGACCGGATTGGTGCAGAAAACCACGTCACCGACACGAAGGACATTGAGGGAAACTCTCGCGGGCGATTGGCGATTGAGACGTTCCGGCCAATCTGCTTCCACCAGTCGGTAAATGCGGGTTGTTTCTTCATTGACGAGGTTTGCTTTGGGGTGGGACGGGTCCTCCGGTTGGGGCCAGGGACGGAGTTCGATTTCCAGTACGGTCCGCTCAAGGGCCAGGGTCGAGTTTATCATCGCGGGCGGCGATGAGGTGATCACTCCGAGGGCAATCTTGGCAAGATACTGCCCGGAGCGAATCAATCCCTCTTCTCCCCTCCACGGTTGTGAGCGATCCAAAGGATCAAGCACACTCGGGGCGGTGTTTCCGGCCGCCCCCGTCAGATAGAGGACGGGAATTCCGTTGAGCGTCCGGCTAACCTGACGACGAGCTTCCCCGGGAAAATCGGCGCTGCATTTAAGCCCATGTTCCATGCTGTTCGGATGGGAGGCAAAACTAAAGACGGCTCCTGTGATGCGGCCATCCCGGTTTCGAGCGAACATCACCGGCAAATCGGAGTCCCGTGGTCCCTCCATGCCCGCAAATCCCGGCATTTCGGAATGCCCGTACATTTGACTTGATCCGTCATTGAACATCGCCCGTCGGTTCCATCCCAAGAATTCAGCCTTGCCGCATCCCGCGTGCAGAGTGACCTGCGCGAGACGCTTGATCGCTTCCGCGACGGTTTCAAGCAGACAGAGCTTGACCGCAGAAACATAGGCGGGGTCAATGTCCTGCATCCCCAGCCCGGCAGAAAGAGCCGCATTGAGGGCCGGGGCCACATGGGTGTGGGTCGAGTGAATTAAGAGATTCGCCCCGGGGATTCCATGGTCTTGCTCAAATGCGCTCTGGCAACTCCTGACAAAGCCCTCATCTAAGACGCATAGATCCAACGTCACCATGACAACGACAACGTTATTCTGTCGCAAGGCCATGGCGACGGCTTCAAGAGGATCTCGGATTCCAGTTGCGACCCGGAGGTAGAACTGACCTTGCAGACTCAACCCCGGTGGAGGAATAAATTCTCTGGAAGCAAATCCGGCTTCAATTATTGGTTCAGACATAGTTCGTTAGAGTCCTCGGTTTTTTGCTTTCCTCCGAGATTAACCGACCGGCTCCAGGCCCTTGATATCTTCTTGTTGGGACTTCCAGCCGCGCTCATAAAGGCTGACATCGGCGCCCTCGGCCAAGGCTTCAATATTGAGCGTTCCATATTGGTTCCAGACTTTATCGACGGCTTCGGCGATCTGGGTGGCCAGCTGGTCGGAGTTGGGACGACGAAGTCCATTGAAAATAAAGTAACTGGCGGAGTGGTAGAGGGCGGCCGGAAATTGTGCGGGATCATAGTTGACGGTGGAATTATTTTCCCGCCAAGGGCTTCCGTTGCCATAGGCATCTCGCGCGGCGATGGCGGAGAGTTCAGGAAGGATTCGACGCTGCCAAATCCCGCAGGGGACTCCCTCGGCTTGCAATGCCACCACGATCGCTTCCCTGCAGACGTTAACTGGCCCATCGTATCCCAGAGGAGCCGGATCGACATGGCAGACAAAATTGTAGCCGTTTTCCGATCCAAAGGTGGGCTCGACGGGAAGAATCAGTCCGGGATAATTCGCCAATTTATCTCTCAGGATGGCAAAGAGATGACGGGCGTGGGCAATGCCGTCATCCAGTTGTTGCAATTGGGCGCGCGCATAGGCGGCCGAGAGTTCATTGTACCGGCACATCAGGCCCAGTCCGTGGGCGCGGGACGAATCAATATCTGCGCTTCGAATCGCGAAATCGCCAAAAAGAGCCAGAGAGCGACCCCGTTCAATGAGGGCCTCATCGTTGCAAACAAAGAGGCCGCCTTCGCCGGCCGAGAGCATTTTGTTTTGATTGAGACTGAAGGCGGCCGCGTGACCGATCGTTCCCACCTTGCTGCCACGATAGAGCGCTCCATGCGCCTGGCAGGCATCTTCAATGACGAAAAGATTGTGCCGCTTGGCGATGGCCATGATTTCATCCATCTGGGCCGGCACACCATGAAGATGGACAACCATAATCCCTTTGGTGCGTGGTGTAATGGCGGCTTCGATTTTCACAGGATCAATATTTGTCCATGTGGGATCGATATCGACAAAGACGGGAATTCCGGCGCCGTGAAGAATGCAGGTGGCGGAACTGGTCCATGAATAGGCCGGCGTCAGGATTTCGTCACCCGCCTGCATCCCACAAGCCACCAAAGCCATGTGGAGCGCGGAAGTTCCGGAGGTCAGCGCCATGCAGAACTGGTTGCCATTCCACTTCGCCCATTCCGACTGAAGGAGGTTGCAGTTTTCCCCCCAAGCATGTGCTGGACTGTCTAGAGAGGCCATGACCAACTCGCGGTCTAATGAAGTCGTAGGCGGTGAAGCGAGTTTGGCGGTGGAGGGGATATGGCGTGTGCCGCCGTTGACGGCGAGAGGAAGGATTGGCTTCATGGGTGTGTTTGAAACACCCTAGGAGCATGGGAATGATTTGTCTTGCGGAAGATTGACTGAAACTAGCGATATTTTGACTTTTTGAGATAACCCATAATGGGTCAAAGGCGGGAAAAATTCCCCGAGAGTATCAAGCCAAGCCCCGCATCCGGAGGACTCTCGTTTTATCGTCTCTGTGGCCGATGTCCGGAGCATGTCACTCGCGAACACCGGCGTCTTCTGAATGAAACACCTGGGGACTATGTTCATCGATTGCGGATGGATCACTCCGCCATTCTCCTCGTCGGGTCCTCGAAAGAAATTGTCGAAATCTCCCTAGAGTGCGGCTTTGAAAGCCTCTCGCACTTTTACGCATGTTTCAGAACGGCCCATGGAATGTCGCCGGGGCGGTTTCGTGCGCAAAAACAGACGGGCTTGTATTTGGCGAGCCTTCCAAAATTTGCGCAAATTTCCAAGAAAGTGGGCTGAAGCAGCGAGGAGCGTCCCGTCGACCTCAAGCCCCCAGCCATTTGCTTCCGGTGGCTGCGAGGATGGCAAAAAGAATGCACCAGGGAATCGCTCCCCCCGCAATCCAGAGGATGACCCGAAGGGGCTTCTCTCCCAGGGCCAGAGCAATGAGAGCGGCGAAATAGGGGCCGCAAGTCACTGGAGCAAGCAGAGCCAGGCCGGGTAGCCCCCAGCGCATCCAGACCCGCCAGAAGAGTTTTTTCCGGTCCGGGTGGGGCGAGATGGAAAACTTCCGGTTCAACCAGCGCCGAGCTGGTGTTCCCACCACCAAGATGGCTGCGCCGATGGCTGTGTAGCCGGCCCAAGCACAGAGGGCGGCGACCGCGGGCGGAAGCTTCATGGCGACACCGGCCGGGATGGCCGCGAGGAAATAGGCGATGCCCAATCCGAAAACTATGGCCATGGCTCGTAGGATTCCCATTCGTCAATCCACTACCTTGGCGGGTCGGTTTGCCCTTTGGCAATGGTGGACTCCTGAAAAATCAATGTTTCCGCGCGGGCTGTCTTCTGAAAGAAGTGTCTATCTTTTGTCCGCCGCAAGGTGACGCCATGACTATCGCCCTCGTCTTCCTTCTTATTGCTGTCGTCTTCGTGCTTTTTCTCACGGAATGGGTGGCGCTTGATCTGGTGGCTCTCGGGGTCCTCGTTTTTGTGGCCCTGGTAGGGTGGGTCTCCCCCCAGGAGGCTCTCAATGCTTTCGCCAATGAAGCGCCTGTGACGGTGGCCGCCATGTTTATCCTCAGTGCCGGGCTGCAGCGTTGTGGGGCGATTGAAGATGTCGGACGCTTGATGCGGAAATTTTCCAAGGTGACCGAAGTGCGCTTGTTGTTGGTCCTGATGATTGGGGTGGCCGCCTGCTCGGCCTTTATCAACAACACCGCGGTGGTGGTGGCCTTACTGCCTTTGGTGCTGGGGGTGGCCCGCCACTATGAGGTCAGCGCGAGCAAATTGCTCATTCCGCTTTCCTACGCCGCCATCATGGGAGGAACCTGCTCCCTGGTCGGCACGTCCACGAATCTAGTCGTCAGTTCCTTGGCCAAATCCCGGTACGATATTTCGATCGGGATGTTTGAGATCACTTCGGTCGGATTGATTGTAACGACGGTTGGTATTTTGTACATGGTGTTGATTGGTCGGCACCTGCTGCCTGACCGTGAGTCCCTGGCCTCATTGGTCAATGCCACTTCGCCAAAGGAATACACCACCGAGATGCGCATCGGGGCCAGTTCGCGTCTGATCGGTCTTCCTCTGGCAGAGACCGAGTTATTTAAGATTTCCGCCATTCGGGTCATGGAGGTTCGGCGTCACGGGAGCCCGCTGCTGGGTGAAGCCAGAGCGGTGGTCCTCCAGGCCGGAGACACCCTCACGGTTGAGGGGGCGCGGGCGGGAATGGTCGAGATGGAGTCCATTCAAGGAGTTATCCCCGCGGCGGGCGGGGCGCGGGAATTTGAATCGGTTCGTGAAACCGAGAGTGTCGTCGTGGAGGCGGTGGTGACGAATAACTCCGGGTTTGCCCGTCGCACCTTGGAAGAATGCCGATTGCGGGAGGATTTTGACGCCCAGGTTTTGGCCGTTCACCGTCATGGCGAAAACATCACCCGCAATGTCGGTCAGGTGGCGTTGCGATTTGGGGACACGCTTTTGCTCCGGATCACGGACGAAGGGGTGAAGCGATTGCGGGATAATCCGGATTTGTTGTTGCTCTCCGACACCGTGGTCGCCACCGCCCGCCGCGAGAAACGCCCCATCGTTTTGACCGTCATGGGATTGGTGATTTTGTTGGCGACGCTGGGATTTTTTCCCATCTCCATCTTGGCTCTCGCCGGGGTGGTGGTCATGGTGGCGACCCGCTGCCTGCGAATGAGCGAAGTCTATGAGGCCATCGATTGGCGGATTGTCGCCATGATCGTGGGAATGATTGCCTTGGGCACGGCGATGGAAAATACCGGCGCCGCCTCCTGGGTGGTGGGTCAGGCGTTGGTCATCTTCAAAGGAGCCCATCCCATTTTCGTTCTCGGGGCCGTTTATTTTCTGGCCATGTTGTTGACCGAACTCATTTCCAACAATGCCGTCGCCATTTTGATTGCTCCCATTGCCGTGCAGACTGCCGTATCGCTGGACCTCGAGCCACTGCCGTTTCTCATCGCCATCATGTTCGCCGCCTCGGCCAGCTTTTCCACTCCAATCGGTTATCAGACCAATACCTTCGTCTATGGCGCCGGGGGATATAAATTCTCCGATTTCCTTCGCGTAGGGGTTCCGCTGAACCTGATTCTTTTTGTCATCGTCACGTTGGTCATTCCGCTCATCTGGCCACTGACGTAGGGAGGCGAGAAATTCTCACGCGGGGAGCGCGGAGAGCGTCATGGATACAGCATTCTCTCAGCGTCTTCGCGCCTCCGCGTGAGTCCATTTGGTTTCTCAAGATTCCTCGCTGGTCAGGATGTCCGGAGGGAGATTAGAGGTTGCGCGCTCCATGAGTTTGTAGCAACGTGACAACATGTCAATCACCACGCTATCAAGTCGGGCATTTAATCAAAATACCAGCTTGGCGAAAAAAGCTACGCAGGCGGGACCAGTAATTATTACTGACCGGGGGAAACCCGCCCACGTTTTGCTTTCGATTCAGGACTATCGAAAAGCCTTGGGCAAAACCCGGAATATCGTTGATTTGCTGGCGATGCCGGGGGCGGAAGACGTAGAGATGGATGTGCCGGTTTTCAGGGAACTTGCCCGTCCCTCAGATCTGGACTGATGTTTTTGCTGGATACGAATGTCGTTTCCGAACTCCGGAAGGTCCAGAGCGGAAAAGCCGACCGGCAGGTTCGGAAATGGGCGGGTGGTGTCGATGCTTCCGACCTCTTCATCTCCGTGATCACCCTTCAGGAATTGGAGATCGGAGTTTTGCTGGCCGAACGGCGGGATCCCCGGAAAGGGGCGCTTCTGAGGTCCTGGTTGCAGGACAATGTTCGCCCCGCTTTTCGGGATCGAATTCTGGTGGTTGATGGCAATGTGGCCGTCCGCAGCGCAAAGCTCCATGTCCCGGACCCGAAGCCCTTTCGAGATGGACTGATCGCGGCGACCGCCCTGGTACATGGAATGACTTTGGTCACACGCAATTCCGGCGACTTCGAACAAACGGGCGTCATGCTCTTGAATCCTTGGAACAAACTTTGACCGCCTTTCGGCGGGATGTGGCCGGATTTGTTTTCCAGTTTTATAACCTCATCCCCAGTCTGACTGCCCGGGAGAATGTGGCTCTGATCACCGAAATTACCGAAATCGTCGATGATCCGATGACGCCCGGGGAGGCCCTCGGCTTGGTTGGGTTGGAGGACCGGATGGATCATTTTCCGTCCCAAATGTCTGGCGGACAACAACAACGTGTCGCCATCGCCCGAGCGATTGCCAAACGCCCGGGGGTCCTCCTCTGCGACGAACCCACCGGGGCTCTCGATGTGAAACGGGCGCCGAATTCTCCGCGCCCGCCTTGAGACCATCCCCGGGGTGTCGGCGGCGGAAACACGGGTGAAGGGGGATTTGCGCTGGGACCTTCCCGGACTCGATGAGCAGGCCGACGGCACCGTGCTTTCGCTTCCCGAAGTCGGACAGGCCGGCGAGGTGGTCGTGAACGAGTCGTTCACCAAGGCGCATCTCCGCCCTCCAGAAAAGTTTTCGGCAAACTAGGGCCGAGTGTGGTTCCTCGGCGGCTCGCCGAGGAAGTTGGTTCGGCGAGCCGCCGAACCATACACGCGGGCCGCGTGTGGTCCCCTGATTGGTCGCGCCTACAGTCGACCTTCGAACAATCCCAAAGGAAGAGCCTCGGGCTGCGGAGGCTTCGACTCGATGGTGACGGTCTTCTTTTGGTCGGAAGATTTTTCGAAGGCGTGCATGACTTCCAAGGCATGGAAGGCCAAGGCTCCGCTGGTGCGGTGCGTGCGGGTGCCGCCACTGAGAATCGCGTAGGCCATGTCGGCGGCTCCGATGCTGCGGCTGTTTTGACTATAGCGATGGCTGAGGGCCTGGTCGTGCCATTCGCCCGTGGTAGGCGTCCAGACTTCCACCGGTCCGCCGAAAGTATTGGGATCGGGCACCTTGAGAGAACCCTCGGTGCCGTACAATTCGATCGGGCTATGTCCGTGCTTGTACACGTCGAAGGAAATCGTGACGGTGACGACCGCGCCGGAATGAAAGGTGAGGACACCCGCCGAATGGGTGGGGACGGCTACGGGAAGGAGCTTGCCGAATTGTTCTTTGCAGGTGGCGGTTCGTTCCTCGAAAGCCCGGGTGGTCACGGCGCAGACTTCCTTCACCGGTCCGAGGAGGTGAACCAGGGCGGTGATGTAGTAGGGACCCATGTCGAACATGGGGCCGCCTCCGATTTCATAGAAAAATGCCGGATTGGGATGCCAGGACTCCGCTCCGCGCGACAACATGAACGCGGTGCCGCCAATGACGCGACCGATCCATCCGTCGTCAACCATCTTCCGGGATGTTTGCAGTCCGGCTCCCAGGAAGGTGTCCGGGGCACAACCTACGAGGAGCCCTTTTTCCTCCGCGAGTTGGATGACCTTGCGGGCGTCCTCGAGGTGGACGGCGAGCGGCTTTTCGCAATGGACGTGCTTGCCGGCCTTGAGGGCGGCAAGACTGACTTCCGCATGGGCGGCGGGGATGGTGAGATTGATGACCAGATCGACCTCGGGATTGGCCAGCAATTCCTCAACACTCTGAGCCACACAACCGTTTTCCTCGGCCTTGGCTTTGGCGAGGCTGGCGTTGAGATCCGCACAGGCGACCACTTCGAGAACCTCGAACAGGTTGGCCCCGTCGAAATAGGCTTGAGAAATGTTACCGCAACCGATGATGCCGACGCGGACTTTAGATGGGTTTGTCATGATGGAGAAATTATTTGTTGCCTTGGGCAATCCCATTGCTGGTGAGGTAGGTGTAACTTTCCTCAATGGCTTTCATCATGTCGCCGGTGTAACTGTCAAGTTCGACTGCGATGTATTTGGCAAACTTGGCGGCCTTCGAAGCGGCTTTGAGGTCGATCTGTCCGGTCCCGGCGGGAAGGAAGGGGGACGAATCGCTGACCATGATTTTGCCGTCCTCGGTTTCGGCTTCCGTGAAGGTGTCTGATGCGCTGATGACTCCATCCTTAAAATGGAGGGCTTTGCCGCGAGGTCCGATTTCCTCCAGAAAAGCGATGGGATCAAGGCCTGCTTTCGCAACCCAAAAGATGTCCGCCTCCCAGAGGACGCTTTCCGGCGTGTTCTCGAGAAAAACCTGATAACCCCGGACCCCATCCACTTCGAGGAGGTCCCAGTCGTGGTTGTGATAGCCGACCTGGAGGCCGTGGGCGGCGGCATTGGCGGCGGCTTCACTATAAAGTTCAGCCAGGGCTTTAATGGCATCGATCGAGGTGAAGTTTTCCTTAAATTCGGGTGGGCAACCCGTGATGATCGCCTCATGGCCAAAAAGGAGGGCTTCCTCGATGATTGCGTTTTTTTGATCGCCGACCGGTAGGGCCCCGTGGGCGGTGGGGGCCTTCAGGCCGAGTTCCTGGAAGAGTTTGGCCGCAGCGGCGGGGGACGATCCCGGGAAGCCCGCGGGTTCCACGCAGCCAAATCCCATGGCGGCAATGGCCCGGATGGTGCCTTCGTAGTCTGCGGCGGCTTGTTCGCGGACGCTATAAAGTTGAACAGTGATTTGAGGAGTCATCGGGATCGATATCGTGGTAAGTTGATGAAAACAGGGGCGATTTTTAAACAGCCCCTAGGCTAACAGAATAATATCTGAGGGAAATTGACGAATCCTATGATTTATGGTCCGAAACTGAAACCGGCCTTGGAGGGCGTTGGGCTCTATGTGAGCGAGGCCGGGGGAGCGGCCACTCCGATGGTCATTCCGCCCAATATCCTTCTCTTCGAGCTAATCACCGAGGGGGCTGTTTATAGGCCGGCGGGAAATGATCTCTATCGGGCGGGGGCGGTGTTTGCGCATGCTCCCGGGCAATCCACGGTATCCAAGACGCCGGGGGAAGGGCGCTATTCTTGCATGACCGCTACCTTCCGCCGGGATCGGTTGCCCCAGGATTTTGACTGGCCCCGGGTTTTCCAGTGGGATGATGTGGGGGCGGCCCTGCGGTTTTCTGAGGAGATTCTTTTCGCATTTCACCACACCGACCTTGATCACGGGGTGCTCGGAGACCTTGTTTGGAGCCAGCTTCGTTTTCGACTCGAAGAATTTCGGCGCAAAGTGCGGCATGAAGCCATTCCTCCGCTCGTGGCCGGCGTCATGAGTCACCTCGATCGCCATTACGCAGAACCGATGGGCATGGAGGGGTTGGCAGCGAAATTTGAGCTCAGTGCCTCGCATTTGCATGCCCTCTTCCGGGAGCATGTCGGGATGACGCCCCACCAACACCTGATTCTTCAGCGAATGCGATTTGCCCGCCATCAACTGGTGACCACCCGCGATCCCATCAAGTCCATCGCGAGAGATGTCGGCTATGCCAATACCGAAAGTTTCTGTCGCGTCTTCAAACAGCATTGCGGCCTGACTGCCGCGGCCTATCGGCGGAAATTTATGCCGTAGGGTGAATGGACCAACGCCCAGTGGTGATTCGGGCTCTTTACCGATGATTTGAAGCGGTCGCTTCATTTAATCGGTAAAATTGATTCGCCCCCGTAGTTGGCGTATCGGGTTGATGTCGTCTCGGCGACGGCGCGGATGATGTCCTCTTGATTTTTGCTTCAAAGAATTTTTCGCCCTCTGCTAACAAGGGCTGACGATGCTGGAGCTGAATGGGATTCAATGGGTGAGTGTGACCCTGGCGGCCGTATGTATTGGCTTGGGCAAAGCCGGGTTTTCCGGTTTTGGGATGTTAGCCGTGCTTTTGATGGCGATGGTGATGCCGGCGAAGGAATCCACCGGAGTGATCTTGCCCATGCTCATCGTGGCGGATTGTTTTGCGGTGGCGGCATTTCGGAAGTTTACGGTCTGGAGTCATGTCCTCCGGTTGTTGCCGCCGGCGATTGTGGGTGTCGTCACCGGATGGTGGCTGATGCCTCGAATTGATGAGGGAGCATTTGGTCCTTTGATCGGGTGGATCACCCTGGCGCTCCTGTTTCTGATGATTATTCAGAAAGCCACCAATCGGCTCGCGGCGGAAGTGGTGGAACATCCCGGGGTCGCCTGGCCGATCGGTTGGCTGGCGGGTGTCGTCACCATGCTGGCCAATGCGGCGGGTCCTGTCATGGCGATCTATTTGCTGGCGGCCCGGCTGCCCAAATATCGATTTGTCGGCACGGCGGCTTGGTATTTCTTCATCGTCAACCTGATCAAGGTGCCCTTTAGCGTCTCTTTGGGTCTCATTCAACCGACGACGCTTTGGCTCAATCTCTTTTTGATTCCCGGCATCGTGGCCGGAATTTTTCTCGGCCGATGGGCGCTGGGGAAGATCAATCAAACTGTCTTCGAGTGGTTGATGATCGGGTTTTCCCTCCTCGGAGCACTCAAATTGATTCTTTAGGAGGTGTTCAGTGTGGCGAATTTTAGAAAAAAAGAAAATTTCGAATTCTACCGCTACCCAGAAACCGCACCCATGACCCCAGAGCGGTACTCCACGCCCCGCCTTGGATTTTACTGAACACTGAAAACTTCTCTTTAGATCGTCTGCGAAAGAAAGCCGCCATCGACGCGGATGTCGGTGCCGGTGATGAAGCTGCTGGCGGCTTCGCTGGCGAGGAAGACGGCGGTGCCAGCCAGTTCGCTGGCGTCGCCGAGGCGTCCCATAGGGGTATGGTTGAGGATGGAGTGGCCGCGTTCGGTCGGCGTGCCGTCTTCGTTGAAGAGGAGGCGTTTATTTTGTTCGGCCGGAAAAAAGCCCGGGGTGATGGTGTTGACCCGGACACCGCGAGGGGCCCATTCCCGGGAGAGGAACTGGGAGAGGCTGAGAACGGCGGCTTTGGCGGCGGAATAGGCGACGACACGGGAGAGGGGGAGATGCGCGGAGACGCTGGCAATATTAATGATGCTCCCGCGACCGGCTTCGCACATGACGGGGCCGAATTCCTGACAGGGGAGGAGAAGACCTCCGACGAGATTGAGGTCGAAATTGGCGCGCCAATCGGCGGCCGTGATGTCCTCGAAGGCGTTCTCGGCGGTGACGGTTACTTTAGGGGCATTGCCCCCGGCGGCGTTGACGAGAATGTTGGCCGGACCAAATTCTTCGGTCAGCGCTTCACGCAAGACCTGGAGGCTTTCCCGGCAGGACGCATCAACGGGGAAAAAGGCGGCCTCGCCCCCGGCTTGGAGAATTTCCTCGCAACGGGCTTGTCCGCGGTCCTGACTTCGTCCGGCGACGGCCACCCGGGCTCCCGCGGCGGCCAGAGCAGAAGCCATCGCTCCCCCGAGGGCTCCGGTTCCTCCAATGACGACGGCGACGGAATCTGAGAGATCGAAAAGGTTCTTAGTCATGGAGGGACGATAGTCGTCAGGTTCGGGGGGACGAGAAATTTTTGTCGTTCGGCGCCTGCCAAACTTCGGAGACAATTAGTCCCCATTCGAATTCTTGTCGGTGTCGACGTTGGTAGCCCTGGCGAACAAAGAGGGGACCGGGCGGCGTCAATTCGGAGGCGGGCAGATGGGTGACGAGTCGAAAGAAGCGATACATGACCCAAAGAATGAGAGCGGCCCGGAGGCGTCGCCAACCGGCGGCGGGAAGTTGAAAATCGCTTAGCAACCAGTACCCTCCCGGTGTCGCCGCCGCAGCAAGCCGGGAAATGACCTTGGCCAGTTCCTCCGGGGGAAAGCAATCGAGGAAGAAATGCGTGACGATGAGGTCATAAGAATTGGTAGGGGGGGACCAATCCCGGAGATCGCGGCGAAGGAAGCGGACGGGCCGGGTGATCATCAGGCCCCGGAGGCGACGACGGGTGACGGCCAACATGCGCGCACTGGCATCCACGCAGGTGATCTCGGCGTGGGGGTGCTTTTTTAAAATGGCGGCGAGAAAGCGACCATGACCTTCGCCGACAAGGAGAACCTGTCGGGGGGGGGGCAGGGCCGACAGAAAAAATTCGCGACCGCCGACCAACTTCTGGCCGGCGAGAAGGTTTTCCATCCCGTCGTAGGATCGGGCCAGTCGGTCAAATCCCGAGGTCCGGGTGCGAAAAAACTCCCGCAGCCAACTGCGGTTCCACCACAGTCCGGCGAAGAGAGCCCCGATCCCATAAGCGACGACGTCGTGAAAGTCGGCTACGGCGCGAGTGAGGATCCTGGGAGCCAGTCCTTCGCAGACGAGGGACCAGATGGCCCAGTGGCCAAAGATTTCCGCCGGAGTTGGGGGGCGGTTGTGGGTTCGCCATCCTAACTGGCGTTGAATCCAGAGGACGGGCGGCAGGGCGGCGGGAATGAGCAAAAGATCATTGAAGGTGCCATGGAGAAAAGCGGAAGGAACTATGGGGATGAGGAGCCAGCGGTTGACCGCATAGGCCACTAGCGCGGCTAGGCAGAGGGGATCCCAAATATAGCCAAATTTCTTCATGACACCGTTTAAAAAGACTCTCAAGATGCCGGTTATGACGATCATAAAGTGTTGCCGCGGGGAACTGAAAGCATGAAAGCAGGATTGGTTTCAGTCAGTTTTCGGAAGTTGTCAGCCCGGGAGGTGGTGGATTTGACCGTGGCGTCCGGACTCTCCTCTTTGGAATGGGGCGGGGATCTTCATGTGCCCCATGGGGACCTCGAAACGGCCCGCGAGGTTGCCAAGATGACGGGCGAGGGCGGCTTGGCGGTGCGGGCCTATGGATCATATTATCGCGTGGGCGAGAGCGTGGCCGCCGGGTTATCTTTCGCGTCGGTCTTGGACACGGCGGTGGCGCTGGGTGCGCCGACGATTAGGGTTTGGGCCGGGAAAAAGTCCTCAGCGGAGTCCGGTCCTGCGGATCGGGAAGCGGTGGCGGTCGATGCCTTGCGCGTGGCCGCCATGGCGCAGGAGGCCGGCGTGATCGTGGCTTATGAATATCACGCCAATACCCTGACTGACACGGCGGAATCGACTCGGGCCTTGCTGGCTGCGACCGATCATCCGGCGATTCAATGTCTCTGGCAACCAGCCGTGGGCCTTAGCATGGAAGAAACTTTGGTCACCCTCGACGTGGTCATGGACCGGCTCTCCCACGTTCACGCCTATTATTGGGGGGAGACGGGGAGGGACCGCTTTCCGCTCGCCGATGGCCGGGAGCGGTGGCGCCGATATTTAGCCCCTATCCGTGCGGCTGGGCATGACCCGGACGTGTTGTTGGAATTTGTCCCTGGGGATGATCCTGAGGTGCTTCCACGCGAATCCGAGGCCCTGCGGGAATTGCTGGCGGAAGAGGATTGAGCCGATAAACCTAAATTACGCAGTGGAGAGCGGATGGGGGTGATTTTCAGCCCAATGCGGTTGATGGGAGTTCACCTTCCGAGTGATCGACATGATGGGCTCATCTTCTTTCACGTAACCATCAATCCTTAGCCCGGAAAAATCGGCCTCCACCCGCCGACGACTCCCACCGGTCCGCCGAAAGTATTGGGATCGGGCACCTTGAGAGAACCCTCGGTGCCGTACAATTTGATCGGGCTATGTCCGTGCTTGTACACGTCGAAGGAAATCGTGACGGTGACGACCGCGCTGGAATGAAAGGTGAGGACATCCGCCTTCTGGCTGCCCTCGGGCGTCTTTACCACGCCCAAACGATCCTATTTTTACCCATCTCAGAGGGGTCAATTTTCATTATTTTCAGGAGTTAGTTTTAGTTGTCGTTACACAACGGTTGGCAGATCCTGCCTCCAACGCAGGCTTTCGATCTGACCAAAATGGGTGTCTGGAGAAATAACCATGGCATTGCGAACGGCTTCCCGCCGAAGGCCTCGAAGGAATTCGGTCCGAACAATGCCACCTTGATAGAGCAAGCCCTGGTAAAAAGATTTTAAGACAAATTGGAATTATTATTGATTAAGATGCAGTCGCAAGTATCTTGCTGTCGTCATGAAACCCGCATCCAGCGAACCTTCCGGTTACGAGGAGACGATCAGCCATAGCGGCCATCGCCTCACCCCGCAGCGTCGGAGGGTCTATGATGTTCTCTTGGAAAAGCGGGATCATCCTTCGGCCACGGAGGTCTTCCTTCGGGTGAAAAACCGCATGCCGACCATTTCGCTGGCCACGGTATACAATTGTCTCGAGACCCTCGTGTCTTGTGGACTGGCCAAACAGGTCAATGTCGAACGGGATGCCACCCGTTTTTGCGCCAATCTTCAGGAACATGGCCATTTTATCTGTGAAAAATGTGGCACCGTGCAGGACATTCCTCTCGCTCCGGGAAAGCACCTCGAGCGCGCCTGGGAATTGCCCAAGGGCCTCACCGTCACCCACAACGAGATTACCCTCCGAGGTCTCTGTGCGGCCTGCGCCGAAAAAAACTGAACCGCGCTGCAACGGGTCGGGTGAAATCCGAACTGCCAGGCTTTCAAAATCTAAAAAAATCCGAAATCAAAAATCCGCAATCCGTAATCGAATGAGTTTAGCTATCCAAAACCTCCACGCCAACATTGGCGACAAAGAAATCCTCAAAGGCCTCAATCTTGAGATCCCCAAGGGGGAAGTTCACGCCATCATGGGCAAAAACGGTTCCGGCAAAAGCACTCTGGCCAAGATTATGGCCGGTCATCCGGCTTATGAGGTAACGGCCGGTGATGTGCAATTGGATGGGACCACCTTGCTCGGCATCGAGCCGGATGTGCGTTCGAGGATGGGGCTCTTTTTGGCCTTCCAATATCCGATGGAAATCCCCGGCGTGACGATTGCCAATTTTCTCCGGGCCGCCCAGCAGGCCCGGCTCGTCGAGGGGGAAGAACTGGAGGCCGTCGCCTATTACAAAGACCTCTACGCCAAAATGGATGCGCTCAAAATTGATCGCGCCTTCACCTCGCGTTCGGTCAATGAAGGTTTCTCCGGCGGAGAGAAAAAGCGGTGCGAGATCCTGCAAATGGCTATGCTGAATCCGTCGTATGCGGTTCTTGATGAAACCGACAGCGGACTTGACATCGACGCTCTCAAGATTGTCTCGGATGGCGTCAATGCGCTGCGGGGTCCGGATCGCGGATTTCTCGTCATCACGCACTACCAACGGTTGCTCGACTACATCGTGCCGGATGTCGTTCACGTCATGGTGGACGGCCGCATCGTCATGAGTGGAGACAAGGATTTAGCCCTGAAACTCGAAGCGGAAGGCTATGATTGGGTGGAAAAAGAAACCGCAGTGGCGGCGTAAGGAGACCTGAAAATGAATACGGATACCAAACCAGTGAAACCAGAAATCGGCATCGATCGCTCCGTGGGCGACTTTCGCTATGATGTCGACTACGAGTACGACGCCGGAATCGGTCTGTCTGAGAAGACGATCGAATACATTTCCAATGTCAAAGACGACCCGGATTGGGTGCGGAGGTTTCGACTCGCCGCCTATCGGAAGTTCCAAGACATGCCTATGCCGACCCATTGGGCCAGCGACGATCTGGAGAATATTGTGTTCGACAATATTCGCTATTACCTCTCGCAGGGAACCGAGGCGAAGCGGTCCTGGGACGACGTGCCGGAGGCGATGAAAAAAACCTTCGAGCGACTGGGGATTCCCGAGCAGGAGCGCAAATTTCTTGCCGGCGTGGAAGCCCAATTCGACAGCGAGGCGGCCTACTCCAACATCAAGGCCGCCGTGGGCGAGCAGGGGGTGATTTTCGTGGGATCTGGTGAGGGCTTGGCGAAACATCCGGAAATCTTCCGTAAATGGTTTGGTAAGGTCATCCCTACCGGGGACAATAAATTCAGCGCTCTCAATAGCGCGGTTTTCTCCGGAGGATCGTTCATTTATGTGCCCCCGGGCGTCAAGGTGACGCATCCCTTGCAGGCGTATTTTCGCATCAATGCGGAAAACTTTGGCCAATTTGAGCGTACCCTGATCATTGCCGATGAAGGCAGTGAGGTCATGTACATGGAGGGCTGCACGGCTCCAAAATTTGAAACCGCCACCCTCCACAGCGCAGTGGTGGAACTCGTCGCCATGAAGGGCGCCAAGATCCAATACGTCACGGTGCAAAACTGGAGCGCGAATGTTTTTAACCTCGTGACCAAGCGCGGCCTCGCCCACGAAGAGGCCGAGATCAAATGGATCGATTGCAACATCGGTTCCCGCCTGACCATGAAGTACCCCGGGGTCATCATGAAGGGCCGCAAAGCGCGGGGCGAAGTGATTTCCATTGCCCTGGCCAGCGACGGCCAGCATCAGGACACCGGCGCGAAGATGATTCACGCCGCAGATGAAACCACCAGCAACATCGTTTCCAAATCGATTAGCGTGGGCACCGGTCGCTCGACTTATCGCGGCCTCGTTCACGTGCCCAAGCACCTCAAGGGCTGCAAAAACAACACCGAGTGCGACGCCTTGCTCATCAACTCTCATAGCCGGACCGATACTTATCCGGCCATTTCGGTGCGCGGTCAGGGCAATGCCTGCCAGCATGAAGCCAGCGTCAGTCAGATCAGCGAGGAACAAATCTTCTACATGCAGCAACGCGGGATTTCGAAAGCTGCTGCCATGAGTCTGTCGGTCAATGGCTTCGTTAATGACCTCGTTCAACAATTTCCCATGGAATATTCCGTCGAACTCAAGCGCCTCATTGAATTGGAAATGGAAGGCTCCGTCGGATGAGTGCGACCATGACCGAACCGAAAACCGACATCTGCCCCGTTTGGCCGGAGTGGTTTCTCGACCAGCAAAAAGCTGCCTCGGCGGACTACGAAGCGACCCCGAAGCCGACCCGCAAGGATGAACCCTGGCGGTTTGCGAACCTGGCGGCCATTGACTTAAGCGACTTCCAAGCGGCCGCGCCGGTGGCCAGCGAAGGCCGGCTCATTAATGCCTCCGAGGGTTTGCCGGAAGTCGCCGCCCGACTCATCTTTGGCAACAACGTGCTCCTCCATCAGGAAGCGAACGGACTGCCGAGCGGAGTCGTCTTTAAGCCGCTCGAAGTGGCCGCCCGTGAAAATGAGGAGCTTTTCCGCCAGTATTTCATGGCCCAGCCTGTTGAACTCGGCTCGCACCGTTATGCCGCCCTCCATAAGGCCAAACTGACCACGGGAGCCTTTCTCTATGTGCCGAAAAATACCGAAGTGGCCCTGCCAATTGAGATTTTTCATTGGGTGGAAGGCGAACACGCCTCCGTCTTTCCCCACACCCTCGTCGTTTGCGGCGAAAACAGTAAGGTGACGGTGATTGATCATTTCAAGAGTGCGGACGGAAAACGCGCCTTCAGTTGTGGGGTGAATGATCTTCATCTCGAACGTGGCGCGCAGTTGACCTATGTCGCCGTGCAAGAATGGGCGCCCGAGTCTCTGGCCTTCCACATCAACTCCACCGTAGTGGATCGTGATGCGTCAGCCACCGCGTTGGCGGTGAATTTTGGCGGAGGATTTGTTCGGGGCGAATCCCTCAGCCGGCTGGTCGGCGAAGGAGCCCGCAGCGAAATGTTTTCGCTCAATCCCATGGACGGTCAGCGCCAGATCGACCAGCGCACCTTGCAAGATCATGTCGCGCCCAATGCCTTCAGCGATTTGCTCTACCTCAACGCTCTGGATGGAAAAGCCCGGACCATTTTTGCCGGCCTGATCAAAGTCGGCAAGAAGGCCCACCGGACCGACGCCTACCAAAAAGTGCGGAACATCATGCTGAGCGAAGAGGCTGAAGCCAATTCGATGCCAGGATTAGAAATCCTCGCTGACGATGTCCGCTGCACCCATGGAGCCACTTCCGGCGAGATCAACGAAGAAGAACTCTTCTACATGGAAGCCCGGGGGATTCCTGAGCCAACCGGCCGCCGACTCATTCTCAATGGATTTTTCCAGACCCTCTTGGCCCGTTTGCAGTCCGCTCCGCTCCGCGCTCATTTGTCGCGCCTCGTCAGTAAACGTCTGGGCGTGGCGAGCAGTGAAGAGTGAAGAGTAGCGGGTGAAAGGTGACAGGTGACAGGTGACAGGTGACAGGTGAAAGGTGACAGGTGACAGGTGACAGGTGAAAGGTGAAAGGTAACTGATCATGGAGGGCGACACTCTGGGTGCATCGCTCTGCCTTCGGCAGCCCGTCTCGCGGACTCGGCTGTCGTTGTCCGTTTTCCTGAACAGAAGATTCTTTTCGATTGCGGATTTGAAGGTCGGGAAGATCGCTGCCCGCGGTTTATTTTTCTCGACCGCTTTCCTTTCCATCCTTCCCACCCTTTGCGTGAGGTTCTTCTTCTCGATCAGAACGTGACGCCAGCCTGAAGGCCGAGGACGAGCGCGTTGGGGATGTTGCCAGTGCCGCCGGGATTAACGACCCATTGGATGTTCGGTTGCACGAAGACGAAGCGATTGATCTGGATTTTGTAATTGCACTCAAAGACCAACTCGTAGTCGGGGGATCCACCGCCGGTGTCGGAAACGGCACGAGCGTAGTCCGAGCTGAATTTTCCATAGACGATGCCAAAGCCGGTGATGTCGTCATCGCGACTGGGGATGAGGCCTTTGTAGATGGCCCCGCCATTGGCTTGGAAGGGTAGCTTGGCGATGTTTTGTTGGGGCGAAAGTACAAAGGCCGACCAGATCGTGAACCCTTGGTCACTGCCGGGGGCCTCCTGGAAGATCATTTGATCGGCATGCCAATAAAACCCATAGGAATTGGTGGCGGTGGCCGCGGTTCCAAATTGGGGGAAATCCCAGGGCGACCAATAGGCGCCGAACCAATAATGGCCCGGGTAGCCTTTGAGTTTGGTCGAGACGACAGACTTGGCGGTGGATTTTCCCTCGATGACGGATTTTCCATCGTGGGTGGAGGCGGTGGGCACGGACCTTTTGAAGAGCTCCGGGGTCCAGCCAATTTGGGAAATGAGTTGGATGCCATCATTCCCGCGGATGCTCCAGTCGAGGCCGTGGTAGGCCCGATTGAAGATCCGATCAGACACCTGATACGCGCCGAACATGGCATAATATTCCGGGGTGGGTATGACCTTGAGGCGGGCGCCCCAGACGGCCCAAGGATAAGCGGAAAACTGGGTGTTGACTGGAAGGGCCTGGGGATTGCCGTCGATGCCATTGTTCATGTAGAGCCAGTAAATGGGCGAGGAAGCAAAATCGTCGCCCGTGGCAAAACGGCCAAACTTGATCCCGATCTTGTCATCAAGAAGCTTTTGCTCAAAGGCGAGGGCATAAAACATTACCGTTTGGCCGCCGAAGATCTGCTGGACAGTGAATTGGTTGCCGATGTTTTGTTCCGAGAGACTGGAGCCGGAGCGATTGAGGCCGCTGATGTTGAGGGTGAGCCCCTCCCATCCGATGAGTTCTTCGAAGTCGAGGTTGGCGCCGAAAAGGAGGTTGTCGGTGTAGGTGACGCTCTGGGATTTTCCGCCGACGGGATTGCCGGCGATGTTGGTGGTGTAATTGGCAAAGATCTCAATGCCTTCATCGTCGAGCATATTGCGCATCCCCCACCAGTCACCGAGGGCTTGTCCGCCCTGCCACCATTCTTCGGATCCGATGAAATTGCTCGGATAGGGTTTGTAATATTCGTTAAACCGGGAGGGCTTGTCTCCGGCGGACGTTTGCGCCTGGGTGCCGCAAAGAGAAGCGAAGAGGACGACCGCGAAGAGAGAGAGTGGTTTCATGGGAGGTAGGGGAAGAAAAGCGGAAAGCGGAAATGCTGGAAAGCGGAAAAACAGAATCTTCCTTGTGGTGGGTGTAATTACAAACGGGAGCAAAGCAGAAACTACGCGAAGGCGAGGAGGGTTGTCCCCAACGCTCTGGAGAGTAAATGTTGACTCAGTCCCCTCGCCACAAAAGAGGCGGACATCGGGGACGATACCCCTCCAGATCAAGCGGTGGAGGGACAAGGCTGATGGTCAGACATCCTGATCTCGAGGAATTGCCATGAGTCCATGTTGGAGTACCGCCTTCAGGCGGCTCGGTTGGTGGGAACCGGCTAAAGCCGGGACCCCTATAACGGTCGGCGTGGGTCGTCGGTTTTCCTCGCTTCATATGGTGATCCGGGTGACCTCAGGATGTCTTCAGGTAGAGGCTGCAACGAGGAGCGAGGCCAGGCTTTCTCTTCCGCGTGGATCTGGGACCGGGTTCCGGGGATCAGATTTTGACCAAATCCCGGGCCGGGTCGATGTCCCAGCGGTCGGCGACAGCGGCCAAATCAGCATTGAGCGACCAGCGGTCGGGAAGGGGAGCCTCCGTGTGTTCGGGATTTCCGCCTTTCAGCACCATGCGGTTGGTGTTGTCGCCGATGGCGCGAATCGTCGCAAGTTCCTCGTCGGTGAAAGTCACGGTCGAAAGTTGGGCCAGCTCCTCGATCTTGGTCCGGAGCGGTTTGGCCGTCGGGCCCGGTTCTTGGATGAGGGTGGGAACGACGGACGCGACGGGCGCGTGTTGCAAATTCCAGGCGCAAGCGAACTGAAGCATGGTGAGGTCGTGAGCCTCGGCGATGGGGCGCAGCTTTTCCATCCGTTCACATCCGGCTTCGACCCAACCGGCGGGGCGATAGGTGCGATGATCGCGAGGCGCAAATTGGTGGTTCGGTTTCACGTCGTCGTGGAACAAGCCGCCGTAGTCGGCTACCCGGGTGAGAATCTTGGTCTTGGTTTTTTCCGCTGCCGGGAGGCAGAGATGTCCTGGCCAGGGTTCGAGCGGGTTGAGGATGATCATGGCCCAGTCGATGTGGTCGGCAAAACGCTCCAGGCACTGAATGACGTCGAGAGCAAAACCATTGGCGGGGCCGGGGGCAATTCCAAGTTGGGTGGCGAGGCCGGCGGATTTCAAGGCGGCCATTCCTTCCCAAACCGCCTCGCTGGTGTAGCCGATTTGATCCGGGTTGTGGAGGAGGAGGAGATCAAAATGGTCGGTCCGAGAGCGGGCGAGGGATTTCTCGGTCACCATGCGAAGGTAGTCGGCGTAGGCGTCTGGGCCCCGCAGGGTGGGATCGGTAAAGCGGGGGAATCCTTTCGAGCCCTCCCGCTGACCCTCATAAAAATCGTGCCCCACGGCACCGACGAGGCAATAGCTGTCCCTGGGAAAACCGTCCAGCGATTGGGCGAGAAGGGAATCTGATTCTCCCAGACCATAAACATCGGCGGTCACAAAGGTGCGGATGCCCTGCTCGTAAGCATACTGAACAGCCTGGGTGAAGGCGGGGTCTTCGAGGGCCTCACCAAAATGCATGAAGCGTCCGGCACTCCACATTCCAAAAGCGGTCTGGGTCAAATCCATCCCGTGATTCAATCAGTTTTTCTGGCGGTCGCCAACACTCGGACCGCTTGAGAAAAGAAAAATTGCGGAAAGATTTGATTCAGGTCAGGGCTGCCGACGCGAAGACTCCGGAATCGCACCATAGTCAATAACCACCAGACTCGCGATCCGAAGGAAATGTTCCCTGTTCCGTGTGAGGAGCGGAAACTTATGTCAGATCCGCTCCCGGACCCAATGCGCCATCGCGGTGAGATCTGCGTCTTCGGGGGAGCGGGCGGGAGGCAGGGCGTGATCGTCGAAGCGTTGTGGGCGGATCTCACCGCCTTGCCAGACACTGGCTTCTTCGTTGAAAGGACCCACCAGCCGGGGGTCGCTCCAGGTGTGGATGGAGAGGAGTCGGGGATGAATGGCGGCGGCGATATGCATCGGACCGCTGTCCACGCTGACAACAAACGCGGCGGCCCGGATGAGTCCAATCAATCCTGGAATGTCCGTGCGGTTGAGAAAATTGATCGCATTGTCCGGGAGATTCCCTCCCAGCGAGCCACGTCCGGCGACGACGACGCGGATCGGGGCCATCGCGAGGCAAAAGGCATGGATAGTCTTACCGGAGAGAGACTTTCCGCCACCGCGGGCGTAAGGGTGGAGGAGAACAAAGGGATTTTCCGCGGGGAGCCCAGGAGGAAACGTACCGGCGGGGAGCGGAAATTCGGGGGTTTCAACCCGGGGAAGACCGAGGGTTTCGAGACTGCGGAGGTAGCGGCGGACTGCGTGTTCGCCGGGATGAACCGGGGTCACCGTGTGGTAGAACCAGGTGGCGCCCTCCCGGGCATCGGCGAGGCCAGTGATGTGTTTGGCGTGGCTGAATTTTGCCATCAAGGCACTCCGAAAGAGACCTTGAAGGTCAAGGGCCAGTTCGGGACGAAGCGGGCCGAGGTCCCGGGCCCAGGGGAGGAAGCGGGCGGCTCCGGTCAGGCCCTTGAAGGATTCCCGAGGGAAGGCGACGGTGGCATCAATGGCCGGATTGTCAGTTAAAAGAGCCTGCCAACGCGAGTCCACCAGCCAGGTGATTCGGGTTTCAGGGAGAAATTTTTTCAAGGCCGCCGCGCAGGGCAGGGCATGAATAACATCCCCGAATGAACCGGGTTTGATGATAAGGAGCGAACGAATGGACACGCCGATGGCAACTAGCGCCCGATGGCGAGACGTTCGGCGAGACGCCCGGGAAGTCCCACGTCACGAATGGCCTTCTGGGCGCCGGGCAGGTCATAATCGACCCGACGGATTTTCACCAAGCCGAGCGAGAGGTCATAAATACAATAGGCCGCCCGGGGGTTGCCATCCCGGGGTTGGCCGACGCTACCGACGTTGATGAGGTATTTTTTGCCTTGTTGGACTTTGATGCTGTCGAGCTCATTGGCTCGGACACTCCCGTCCCGGATATAGACCATGGGGGCGTGGGTGTGGCCAATGAAGCACAGGGTGGTGGTCTGATAGCTGAAGCTGGCGGCCGCATCGAGTTGGTTGAAGACGTATCCCCATTTGTGGGGTGTATCCAAAGTGGCGTGAACGATGGTGAAGTCGCGGACCTGACGTTGGAGGCGGAGGGCGCGGAGCCATTGCTTGTCCTCCTCCGAGAGTTGCTTCCGGGTCCAATTGATGGCTTCTTCAGCGAGGGCATTAAAGCCTTCCTGATCACCGAGCATGGAGGCCTGTTCGTCGTGATTGCCTTTGACCACAGGGCACTCCAATTGGCGGATCCTCTCGATGCATTTGGTGGGAAAGGCATTATATCCCACGATGTCTCCCATGCAGACAAAATTGGTGCACCGTTGATCAGCGGCGTCCGCAAGGACGGCTTCGAGCGCGTGGAGGTTGGCGTGGATATCGCCGAAGATAGCATAGCGCATGAGATAAGGACTTAGGGTTCAGGAGAATCTATTCTGTCGGCCGGGGGTATATCGAGATTCTTTTCCAACTCCTTTATATTGGAGATGAGGGAGGGTTTCCGCTGCTCGGGTCCCTCGTCGTAGAGTTTTTTCAGTAAATCATAGGCCTCCTGCTCGTGGCCGGGGCATTTGGAGAGTTCATAGCCAGCGAACCGGGCGATGTAGGGAGTTGCATCTGGAAGCTGCGAGGCGCGGAGAAAGGCCTGCCCGGCTTCGCAATGGTCTTCGAGTTTGTCCCGGAGGAGGACGCCGAGGCGTTCTTCCAGAAAGGCACTGTTGGGGTTATTGCGGAGACCTTGTTTGAGGTAGTCCCGGCCGAGCTTGATGTACTGGCGTTGGTTGCGGATGCGGAGGGCTTCGCTGGGCTGGGTTTTGTCATCAATCGCGGCGATGCTGGCATTCCAGGCCATGTGCCAGGAGGCCATGTCCCAATAGAGGAGCGAGCGGGGTTGCAGGGTGGTGACGGTGTCAAAGAGGCCTGCCATGCGACCCCACTCGGTGCGTTCCCAAGCATTGTGGGCCTCAATCCAGAGCACGGCGGCAAGGGCGGAACGAAACCCGCTCAGGGCGGCGAGAAACCCCATTTGGCCCAGACGCTCGCGGAGGTCAAGGTTGATCGCAACCGAGCGGAGTCCGACAGCCTTTTGTTCGGCGTCGAGGGCCTTCTCGAAGGGGATGAGAATCAGCCCGAAGACGGCCAGCAGGACAATGGCAATGATCTTGCGAATCATAGCTCGCGTCCGGCAAAAACATAGGCCGCGAGGCTGGCGTAGACGGCTACATAGAGCCAGCCGAGGGCGAAAGTTTTCACAAAAATATCCCAGGGGATCGCGGCTCCGGCGATCATGTCGTCGGCGAGATTAAAGGCCTGAAGGTCCGGAAAGAGAAGCGCGATCAAAGCAATGAGAATGCGGGTCCACCATTGGATGTCGGCCCCCTGGAGCCAATATTCACGGGCAGTGGCCTGAAGATGGCCGATGAAATAAATCGCGGCGGTGATCATGACCGTGAACAAAGCCGAGGTGGCAAAAGTGGAAATAAAGAGCGTTAGCGCCGCGAGCAAGGCGGCCTTGACGAAGATGAGAAGGATGCCTGGAATCAGGTTGATATTGAAGGTGGCGTCGGTGACCGACTTGATAGCCAACTGCAATTGCTCGGCGGGGGCGGACGCGAATTCCTGACGGATTTGCGCGAGGGCGCTTTGTTCGCGCATCCAAAGGACGACGCAAAAAACCACGCTCATCATGAGGGTGAAGAGGAGGAGAAGAAGAATGATGCCACCCAATTTGCCCAGGAGATAGGCGAAGCGTGGCACCGGTTTGGCGAGGAGGGTGTAAATGGTTCGGTCCTCGGAGTCGTTGGGAAGAAAACTGGCAGTGGCCAGGATCGCGAGCAGGGAGGTGAAAATGGCCATGGAGCCGAGGCAGACGTCCTTGATCATCTGGAACTGCGCCTCAATTCGCAATTGGGCCATGAAGATCGAACTGCCAATGGCGGCCAGGGCAAAAACGAGAAGAATATAGAAAACCTTTTGGCGAACGAGTTCGGTGAAGGTGTTCCTGGCGATGGTGGCGATGCGGGTGAACATATCCTAAGTGGAAGGAATTCAATCACAGCCCGATCGGTTTGGCAAATTCTGGGAATGGGGGGGGCCGTTGTGGAGTGGGACATCTTATCAAGATGTCCCTGCCGATTTTTTCCGGGGGAGGGGAAATCGGGTTCCCACGTCGGCCCCAGCCACTGCCGCGGCGATTTGCTCGGGTTGGCGCCCATTGAGGATGGTGGCGGTGATGCCATGGGCAAGGGCGTTTTCGACAGCCAACAATTTGGTATGCATCCCGCCAACCGACATGGCCCCGGTTTCCTCGCGGACAAATTTCCGAACCTCAGAGACCTTTCTAACGATGGGGATGCGCTCGCCCTTGTCGTCGCTGAGGCCATCGGAGGACGTCAGGAGGAGGAGGATTTTCGCCTCGACGAGATGAGCGACTTCGGCGGAAAGTCGGTCGTTGTCGCCAAAACGGATTTCTTCCATGGCGACGGTGTCGTTTTCATTGATGATGGGGACGAGCGACGAGGTGGCCAAGAGGCGATCCAAGGTGTTGCGGGCATTGCGGCGCCGGGTTCGGCTGTCGATGTCGTCATGAGTGAGCAGAACCTGCGCGACGGTGATGCCGTGAGGCCGAAACGAGGAGGCGAAGAGCCGCATCAATTCCGGTTGGCCGACGGCCGCACACGCTTGTTTGCCCGGCAAATCGACGGGTCGATTGGTCAGCCCGAGGGCATGTACGCCTGCGGCGATGGCGGCGCTGCTGACGATGACACATGAATGGCCGGCTTGAATGAGGGCGGCGACTTCGGCGGAGAGGCGGCGAAACTGTGCGCCATCCAAGGCCCGCCCCTTCGAACGGGAAAGAATGCCAGTGCCAAATTTCAAAACGATGCGGGACATAGGGAAGTGAAAGGGAGGGTGAAAGTGGTGGGTGATTTTAGGAGCGGGTTCGTGGGGAGATCATTTCAAGAAAACCGGTTTCGAGGGCCAGGGCTTCTTGGACGCCGAGAGCGAGTCGGCGGCGAAGGGTTTCTAAGGCTTCGAGTCGGCCGAGGAGATCAGGAAGGGTGAACTTTTTTGCCAAATTCTCGATGGTGGGATGGGAGGCAGGAAATCCATATTGGACCCGGAGGGCGCTGCTGATCGTGGCGGTGATGATTTGCAAGAGGCGTTCGCGTTCCCGGAGAACGGCGGATTCCGAGAGCGCCTTCACTTGATCTTCGCGGTCCTTGAGCCAGGAGGCGGCGTCCGAGGTTTTTTGATAGTGGGCCACGTCGGCCTTGAGGAGGGCCTCATGCTCGGTGGTGACTTTTTTGCGGATATCGGCCAGAAGGTCGCGGACGGTGCGGGTGAAACGGAAGGCCTCACCGGGCCCGGTTTTTTTGGGGCGAAGGAGAGCCTGCTCGAGGGCGTCGATGAGAAGCGCTTCCTCCGGCGTGGCGATTGGCGCCACGGTGCCGTGGAGCGGGGTTTCGATGCAGCGGGAGAGGACGGTCTCCAGCATGGCTTCAGGCAATGGGCTCAGGAGCAAAAGAAGGGAACCCTCGGGAGGTTCTTCCAGCGTTTTCAGAAAGGCATTGGCCGCTTGGGGGAGCATGCGGTCGGCATCGTGAATGATGGCCACCTTGGTCCGGGCCACCAGCGGCTTGCGGCGGATCAATTGTTCGAGATCGCGAATCTGGGCGATGACAATGCGCCGCGATTTGGACTCCGGTTGGACCAGGTGGGAGTCCGGGTGGGCGAGAACCTGTTCGGGCGGACAATCAAGAGCCCGGCCGGCGAGTTGGATGGCCAACCAGGATTTGCCGCAGCCAATCGGCCCAGTGAAGAGATTGGCGTGAGCTAGCCGCCCGGCCGTATGGGCCGCGCTCAGGAGTTTAAACGCGGATTCCTTGGAGAAAGACATCGGAACGACGTTGGAGTTCGGCTCGGATTTGACCGGCGACCTCGGGTTCAGGTTGGCTGGCATCGAGGAGATGGATGCGGTTGGGTTCGGCCGCGGCCACAGTCAGGTATCCAGCGCGGACGGCTTCGTAAAAGGCAAGCGGCTCTTCTTCCATCCGGTCACGTTGGGATTCGGGTTGGACGCGGCGGCGGAGTCGCTCGAAGCCGGCTTGAGGGTCAATATCGAGTAGAAACGTCACATCGGGAAGCCGGGGGCCGGCGGCGAACCGGTTGATGACGCTCACATGTTCGGAAGAAATCTTTCGGGCGACACCCTGATACACCGTGGTGGAGTCGAGGAATCGATCCGAAATGACGACCCGTCCGGCGGCCAGAGCGGGGAGAATGGTTTCCCTGACCAATTGGGCCCGGCTCGCCGCGAAGAGGAGCAACTCTGCCTCGGGCGTCATGGCGTCCCCCTCCGGGGCGTGTTGGAGCAAATGGCGGATATGTTCGCCGATGGGCGTGCCACCCGGCTCCCGGACGAGGACGGGGTCCTGCCCGGCTTGGCGGAGATCATCGAGGAGGAGCCGGATCTGCGTACTTTTGCCGCAGCCTTCGGACCCCTCGAAGCTGATAAAGAAACCTGTTTGACTCATCTCGGACATGCTGGAAGTGCCTAACGTGCTGAAAAGCGAAAATCCTGAAAAGCTAAAACGGAGACGAGATGATCTTCCATCCATCGAGAGTGCGGCGGTTCCAGCCGGGATGGGGTTTTCCTCGCTTGTCAGAGCGGGCCATCTTGCGCACTCTGACGCCGCGTATGAAGTATTGGCTCGTGAAACAGGAACCGTCCGCCTACTCGTGGAGTGACTTTGTCCGGGACGGGCGTACCGAATGGACGGGAGTGCGGAATTTTCAAGCCCGCAACAATCTTCAAGCCATGTGCAAGGGCGACCGGGTACTCTTTTATCACAGTGTCGTAGGCAAGGAAGTGGTGGGCGAAGCGGAGATCATCCGCGAGGCCTATCCCGACCCCACGGCCGAAGAAGGGAAATGGATTTGCGTCGATCTCAAACCCGACCAAGCTCTTCCCCGGCCCGTCTCTCTGGAGGAAATCAAGGCCGCCCCCCAATTGGCCGAGATCAAGCTGCTCCGGCAGTCCCGACTTAGTGTCATGTCGCTGACCGCCGCGGAATATCGCGGGATCCTCAGCCTCTCCAAAAAGAAGGCTCCCTGATCTGCGATCAGAGGAAAAGTTTTCACGCGTGGTGACGAATGGCTGGCGAGAGCAAGTCGGAGATTGCCTTTAATACCAATACATGGTATAGGTATGTAAAATGAATGCTGAGACTCGCGAAATTTTGGATAAGCGGATGAGGCGAATTGCCGGGCAGGTTGCCGGGATTCAGCGCATGGTGGAAAAGGACCGCTACTGCGTGGACATCCTCAACCAAATCTCGGCTGTTCGCGCCGCCTTGGACGCTCTCGGCGTCGAATTGCTCACTGGCCACGTTGAATCCTGCATCCTCGGACAGTCTTGCGGTCAAGGGCACCCCAAAGCGAAGGCGATGAAGCCAGCCGAACTCATCGCCGAACTCCGCACGGTCCTTTCTCGATTTTTGAAATAGCGAACTCATCCATCCTCCATGACTGACTCCAACTGTTGCCACAAGAATCACGAGCCCGTCGGCCAGCCATCGGCTTCGAAATACACCTGTCCGATGCACCCGGAAGTTGTTTCGGACACGCCTGGCGACTGTCCGAAGTGTGGCATGTCGCTCGAGCCGACGACCCCCTCGGCGCCCGTTGGCAAGATTTACACTTGTCCGATGCACCCCGAGATCGAGCAGGATCACCCGGGCGATTGTCCGATCTGTGGGATGCTGCTGGAGCCCAAAGGCGGCCTGGCCGAAGATGAGGGCGAACAAGACGAGATCCGCTCTCTCACTCGGAAATTCTGGATCGGGTTGGCGCTCACGGTGCCCGTCTTCGTGCTTGCGATGGGAATGTGGATTCCCGGGATCGACCTCGACGCTCTGATTCCGCCGGAGATTGCAAAATGGATCGAGTTTGCGCTCAGTACGCCGGTTGTCCTGTGGGCCGGCGGCATTTTTTTCGTACGCGGCTGGCGGTCGCTGGTGAACCGCAGCCTCAATATGTTCACCCTGATTTCGGTGGGCGTCGGTGCAGCTTATTTCTATAGCGCGGTCGCGGTGCTCTTTCCGCATATCTTTCCAGAGTCGTTCCGGGAGGGTGGTCACGTCGGACTCTATTTCGAGGCAGCGGCAGTCATTACCGTGCTTGTGCTCCTCGGACAATTGCTGGAAGCGAAGGCCCGCAGTCGAACGGGACAGGCCATTCAGTCGTTGCTCGGTCTTGCTGCCCGAACCACCCATCGTGTGACCGATGACGGTGAGGAGGAGATCCCAGTCGAGCAGATCAATAAAGGGGATCGGTTGCGCGTGCGACCCGGCGAAAAGGTGCCCGTCGATGGTGTGATCGTGGAGGGCAAAAGCACGCTCGACGAATCGATGATCACGGGCGAGCCGATGCCGGTGGAAAAATCTGCGGATGACGCAGTTGTCGGAGCCACGCTCAACCAGACCGGTGCTTTCGTCATGCGGGCGGAGAAGGTTGGTTCCGACACCCTGCTCTCACAGATCGTTCACATGGTCGCCGAGGCGCAGCGCAGTCGTGCACCGATCCAAAAACTTGCCGACACGGTGGCGGGGTGGTTCGTGCCCGCGGTCATCGGTTTCGCGGTGCTCACATTCATCATTTGGGCGATCTGGGGACCGGCCCCGGCGCTGGCCTACGCGCTGGTCAACGCCGTTTCGGTGCTGATCATCGCTTGCCCCTGCGCCTTGGGTCTGGCCACGCCCATGTCGATCATGGTCGGCGTCGGGCGGGGCGCACAAATTGGCATTCTGATCAAAAATGCCGAAGCCATCGAGCGGACCGAAAAAGTGACGATTCTGCTCACGGACAAGACCGGAACGCTCACCGCCGGGAAGCCGAGCATCACATCGATCAAACCGGCGGAAGGCTTCGACGAGGAGCATCTTCTCTTGCTGGCCGCGTCGCTCGAGTCTCGCAGCGAGCATCCGCTGGCCCGCGCCATCGTACAAGGCGCCAAGGAGCGAGAAATCGACACGGAGGAGATTTCGGATTTTCAATCCACGACCGGCGGAGGCGTGGCGGGCCGGGTTGGCGCGACCCGCGTCCTCATTGGCAAGGAGAAGTTCCTGATCGATGCGGGGATTTCGATTCCGGACGACCTTGCCACCGCTGGCCACGACCTTCAGGCCGCTGCCCAGACGGTGGTCTGGGTCGCGGCGGACGACCGGTTGGCCGGCATCCTTGGCATCTCCGATCCGATCAAGGAATCGACGGCAGGTGCCATCAGGAAGCTGCATGAACTCGGAATTAAGGTGATCATGGCAACCGGAGACAACCAAAAAACCGCCGAAGCGGTCGCTCGCGAGTTGAAGATCGACGAGGTCCGAGCTGGTCTCGACCCGAAGGACAAAATTGAAATCGTCCAGCGGCTGCGCGCTGGCGGCGAAGTCGTTGCCATGGCCGGCGACGGCATTAACGATGCCCCCGCGCTCGCCGAAGCGGACGTGGGCATCGCCATGGGCACGGGCACCGATATCGCGATGGAAAGTGCCGCGATCACGCTGGTGCGCGGCGACCTCGACGGCATCGCCCGCTCCATCGGGCTCAGCCGCGCCGTCATGCGCAATATTCGGCAGAATCTCTTCTTCGCCTTCATTTACAATGCGGTGGGCATTCCGATTGCGGCGGGTATCCTCTATCCGTTCTTCGGGCTGCTCCTCAGTCCGATGATTGCGGGCGCAGCCATGAGTTTCAGTTCTGTCTCGGTGATCCTCAACGCGCTAAGGCTTCGACGAACGCAGCTCTAAATTTATTCTAAAATTGCTGAGGGAGATGGCGAAAGTTGTCGTTCTACTCGGGGAGGAGATTCACCCTTTCTGTCATCCCCTCGATTTGGTGGAATTCCAAGAGTCGGCCCGGTCCTCAAATTTACTTTTCTTGAAAACGCTGTTCTCCCAAGCCATCGCACTCGGTCTCCTTGGCATTTTCTCCACGCTGACCTTGGCCCCTGCCGACGACAAGGCAGCGGCGGACCAATTCCTCGCTGGCGTGCTCGAGACCAATCCCGGCGTGGCGGCCGCGCGGCTCGATTGGGAAGCCATGGCGGAACGGCCTGAGATCGTCGCTTCCCTGCCGGATCCCATGGTGAGCTATGGGTATTATTTTACCAGCGTGCAAACCCGAACCGGCGCGATGAGACAGCGCTTTGGTGTTTCTCAAAGAATTCCTTTCCCCGGAAAACTCGGGACGGCCAAGGCGCTTTCGGCCGCAGACGCGCAAGTGGCGTACTGGAGGTTCCGGGCGACCTTGCGGGATGTCTTTGCCCAAGGTCGCCTTCTCTTGGCGGATCTGTATCGGGCGGATGGAACCCTCCATGTCCTTCGGGCGCAGGATGAGCTCTTTCGCCAAACGACGAATTCCGCCCGGGGACTGGTCGAAAGCAATCAAGGGACATTGGCCAATGTCATCCGGGCCCAGATTGCGGCCGAAGAGATTGGAACCCGGATCGCCCAGGTCGAGGCCGAGAGGACAGGGGTGATTGCGAAAATGGGGGCGCTTCGTGGCGAAGTGGAACCTTCGGTGACCTTGCCGCGATTTGCGGATCCGCAATTGCCGCCCTTGCCAACGCTTGTGGACGTCATGCGCCGGTCGCTGGTAACCAATCAGGAATTGGAAGCCGCCCGGGCCGCCGTGGTACGCGATGAGCTCGGCATCCGCGCGGCGGCGCTGGAGTATTTTCCCGACATCACGTTGGGCGCCGACTACACCACTATTGATGCCAGCACGGTGTTGCCGATGACACCCCAAAATGGTGAGGATCCGATCCTGGGGACGGTTTCGATGAATGTTCCCATCTGGTGGGATAAGCTCGGCGCCCAGAAGCGGGCCGCCCAAGCGCGTCGGGGATCGTCCGCGGCCCGACAGGCCCAACTCGCCGCCGACGTGAGCGCCAAGGTTCAAGCCGCCCATGCCCTCGCCCGGGCGATGCGGGAACAACGAGATCGCTTTGCTTCCGCAATCATTCCCGGGGCCCGACAGGCCTACCAATCCACCGTCTCGGGCTACAGCACGGGCGGGACTTCGTTGACCGATCTGCTCGATGTGATGCGGGCCTACCTCGGGGCCGAACTCGGCCTCATCGACCGCACCGCCGGATATCTTCGCTCCATGGCCGAACTCGAACGAGCCGTGGGCGAACCTTTGGAGAAAAACAAATGAAGAAATCGTTTCCTTTCACCTTGTGCGTACTCATCACCCTGACGTTGGCCTTCGCCGGCTGCGGCAAGAAAGATCCGCTCGCGGCCGGCGACTCCCACGAGCATGGGGCCAGCCTGCAATATTGGACCTGCGGCATGCATCCGTGGGTGATTTTGCCCGAGTCCGGACTGTGTCCAATTTGCGAAATGGATTTGGTGCCGCTCGATCCCAAAAAATTCCAAGGGGAGATCGTCATCGATCCGGTGATCGTACAAAACATGGGCGTCCGGGTTCAAGATGTCACCCGCGGTCCTCTGGTGAAAACCATCCGCACCGTGGGCATCGTCGATTACGATGAGGAAACCGTCCGGGATGTGAACACCAAGGTGTCCGGCTGGATCGAGAATCTCTATGTCGATTTCCTCGGCGCGAAAGTGAAAAAGGGCGAGCCCCTCTTTTCGCTTTATTCCCCGCAACTGTACTCGGCGCAGGAGGATTTTCTCATCGCGAAGAAGGGCGGGCGAGGGCAGGCCGGACTTGATCTTCTTAAGTCCGCCCGCACCCGGCTCGAGTATTTTGATATCACGCCGGCGCAAATCGAAGCCCTCGTCAAGCGAGGCAAATCCCAAAAAGCCCTCGATGTGGGGAGCCCCTACTCCGGGGTAGTTATTGCCAAGCACGCCAATGAAGGGATGAAGATTGAGCCGGGCATGCAGGTCTATCGGATCGCGGATTTGTCGAAGGTTTGGGTCTTGGTCACTATTTACGAATACCAACTCCCTTATGTCGAAAAGGGACAGGAGGCGGTCATGACCCTGCCGTACATTCCAGGCAAAACCTTCCACGGAAAAGTGATCTACGTTTATCCCTACCTCGACAAAAAGACCCGGGAGGCGCAGGTCCGCCTCGAGTTTGACAATGCGGATGGGATCTTGAAGCCGGGCATGTTCACCACGGTGGAATTGCGACGACAACTCGCAGCTGAAAAGACTCTGGTGCCACGAAGTGCGGTCATCGATACCGGCGTCCGGCAGGTGGCTTTTGTCAGTCTGGGAGAAGGAAAGTTCGAGCCACGCAAGGTGGCAATTGGGGTGGTGACCGGTGACGGAAAAGTCGAAGTGCTCAGCGGCCTGAAACCCGGTGAGAAGGTGGTCACGTCGGGTCAATTTCTTCTCGATAGCGAAGCCAATATGCGGGAAGCGCTCGCCAAAATGGTCCTCGGCGAGCCGGCTGCCGGCCAAAAAGCAGAAGTTGCCGCGGAGGGGGGACCGGTCCTGGCCGCCTTGCCTGAGGCCTTGGAGGAGGACCTGGTCAAGGCGCTGAATGGGTATTTTTTCATCCAGAATGCCTTGGCGGATGACACGGTCGAGGGCTTGAGCGATGCGGCTCATGCGCTCGCTGCTGCCATCGGTGACATGCAAACAGCGACGGTCCCCGACAAACCGGATTTTTGGTCCCAATGGGCCGATCCCCTGGCGGTAGTGACGCGGGAGAGCGCGGCCGTGGCGACGGCGGCGGACATCGCGAGCGCCCGGCTGGCCTTTGGGAACCTCAGCGTGGCTTTTCGCCCCGTGGTGGTCGCCCTGGGAATTCCTCCCCGATACGAAAGCCAGGTTCTGGTCATGCATTGTCCGATGTTCTCCAAGGATCAGGGTGGGGCGGTCTGGCTTCAGACCGGAGAGGACGTGCGAAATCCTTACATGGGATCCGCCATGTTGGGTTGTTTTGATGACCGCAAGGCGATTCCCGTGACAGGCAAGCCATGATTACGAAGATCATCGATGCCAGCATCCGCCATCGGGTGATGGTTTTGTTGCTCACCGGATTTCTGGTTCTGGCCGGAATTTGGTCGGCCCAGAATATCTCGATCGATGCCATCCCTGACCTCTCGGATGTCCAGGTGGTCCTTCGCACGGAATACCCGGGCCAGGCTCCGCGCATCATTGAGGATCAGGTCACTTATCCTCTCACCACCGCAATGTTGGCGGTGCCCTATGCCAAAGTGGTCCGCGGTTACAGCCTCTTCGGCACCAGCTTTGTCTATATCATCTTTGAAGACGGCACGGATCTCTACTGGGCCCGCAGCCGGGTGCTGGAGCAACTCAGTGCTATCACGAATCGTCTGCCCGCGGGCGTGGCCCCCCAACTTGGTCCCGACGCGACCGGGGTGGGCTGGGTTTACCAATACATCCTCACGACGGGTCCCTATTGCCAGGCGTATCCGGAGGGGATTTTCCACGATCCGAAGGCCGACCAATGGTATGGGCGCAAAGATGATGCCGCCGCCGGGATTCGTGACCGGCTGGTGCGGCAGCGGATTTTTCCCGGTCGCACGACCTGTCCGCTGGATGGTTCCCCCCTGGTGCCGTCCGATCTGGACCTTTCGGATCTTCGCGGGCTTCAGGATTGGTATTTGCGCTACGAACTCACGGCTGTCGATGGCGTCAGCGAAGTGGCCCCGACGGGCGGCATGGTGAAGCAATATCAAGTCGTGGTCGATCCGGTGAAGTTGCTCGCCCTGGGGCTGCCGCTGCAAAAGGTCAAATTGGCAATTCAGCGTTCGAATAACGACGTGGGCGGACGGGTGATCGAACAAAGCGAAAACGAATACATGGTCCGCGGGCGCGGGTACCTGGGGACATTGTCCGCCGCGGAGGCCGAAGCGGCGGTACGTTCGGGTCGGCGTCTGGAAGAAGTGCAATCCGAAAAAGTTCTCAACGATTTGAGGAAGGTTTCGCTGGGGGTGAATGCGGATGGCTCGCCGATTTATCTGGCGGATGTGGCCGACCTCCGCATCGGACCGGAAATTCGTCGGGGCATCGCGGAATGGAATGGCGAAGGTGAAGTCGTCGGCGGAACGATCATTATGCGCTTTGGGGAAAATGCCCAACGCACGATCGAAAACGCCAAGGCGAAACTTGCCGAACTCGAAGTCGGCTTGCCACCTGGGGCGGCCATCGAAGTTGCCTATGATCGCTCGGATTTGATCGAACGGGCGGTCGAGACACTTCAGCGGACCCTCTTTGAAGAAATCTTCATCGTCGGGCTGGTCTGCATCGTTTTCCTCCTCCATGCCCGCAGTGCGCTGGTGGCGGCCTGTGTGCTTCCCCTCGGGGTGCTCGCCACGCTCACGATCATGGTCGCGACAGGGATCAACGCCAATATCATGTCGCTCGGCGGCATCGCCATTTCCATCGGAGTGATGGTGGACAGCTCGATCATCATGGTCGAAAATGCCCACAAGTTTCTCGAGATGGACCGGAAGCGAGTGGCAGGCGGAGCGGCTCCGCGGCCGCATCTTCAGCTCATCAGCGAGGCCGCCAAGGAGGTGGGGCCAAGTCTCTTTTTCGCGTTGCTGATTATTGTGGTCAGCTTCCTCCCCATCTTCGTGCTGGGCGAACAATCGGGCCGGATGTTCAAACCGCTGGCGTTCACTAAATCCTTCGCGATGACAGCGGGTGCCATCCTGGCGATCACGGTGATTCCCGTTCTCATGACCATCTTCATCACCGAGCAGACCTTGCCCGAACGGTGGACTCGGCGTCGCAGGCTCTGGACCGCCCTGACAATTATTTTCCTTCCGGCCGTGGCCCTCACCGTGGCCCCATTGGGCGCTCTGGACGCCTGGCGGTTGTGGCTGGTGGGGGGCTGGGCGGTTCTGAGCGCGATGGTGATTTTGCCCCAGCGTATTCCCAGCGAGGAACATAATCCCATCAGCGGGATACTCGAATGGCTCTACGATCCGGCGTTTCGATTTGTCATGCGGTTTAAGACGTTGGCTCTTCTTCTCGCCCTGGCGGCTTTGGCCGCCACCTGGTATCCGTTCAGCAAACTGGGGAGCGAATTCATGCCGCCACTCGAAGAGGGGGACTTGCTCTATATGCCGACGACCGATCCCGGGCTCAGCATCACCAAGGCACGGGAAATCCTTCAGCAAACCGACAAGGTAATTAAACAATTTCCGGAAGTGGAATCTGTCTATGGCAAAATCGGTCGCGCCGAGACCGCGACCGATCCCGCGCCGCTCTCCATGGTGGAAACCACCATCCGTCTCCATCGCGATAAAGCGCGTTGGCGGGAGCGTCCGGTGGAGCGGTTTTACGACGGGTGGCCGCGCTTGCTCGCCTGGCTGCCGCGTCAAATCTGGCCGTCCATTCGCCAGATCACGCAGGATGAACTCGTCTATGGGTACGAATTGCCCGATGGCGAGGGTGGCATGTTGCATGCCCCGGGGTTGAATGATGCGCTCCAGATTCCCGGGCTGACCAATTCCTGGACCATGCCGATCAAGACCCGCATTGATATGCTTTCCACCGGGATCAAAACTCCGGTCGGAGTCAAAATCATGGGCGCCGACCTCAAGACGCTAGCCGAGCTGGCCAGCGAGGTGGCCAATGTCGTCAAAACCAACCCGGAAACGAGCCCATACACGACGAGCGCCTTTGCCGAAAAATCCGTGGGAGGAAACTATTTCGACATCGACGTGAACCGTGAGGAAATCGCCCGCTACGGTCTCACCGTCGGCGACGTGCAAGACGTCATCATGTCCGCTCTTGGCGGGATGAACATTACTTCTACGGTCGAAGGCCTGGAACGCTATCCCGTCAATGTGCGCTACCCTAGTGAATTGAGGGACGACATCGAGGCGATCAAACGTACCTTGGTGGCGACGCCCTTGGGAGCGCAGGTGCCGCTGGCTCAACTGGCCACCATTTCGATTCACAAAGGTCCGCCCATGATCAAAAGTGAAAATGCGCGCCTCACCAGTTGGGTCTATGTTGATATCGCAAACATCGACGTGGGCACCTATGTCGCAAGGGCTCGTGAGGTCGTGGCCGGAAATGTCAAATTGCCTCCCGGCTACAGTCTCGTTTGGTCGGGGCAATACGAATACATGGAGGCGGCAGCGAAGCGTTTGACCGTGGCCATTCCGCTCGCTCTCGTCGGCATTATCCTTCTCCTCTACCTCTCCACCCGAAGTTGGTTGCGCGTGGGCATCGTTATCTTGGCCGTACCGTTTTCCCTCATTGGAGCGATCTGGTTTCTCTATTTCATGGACTACCATCTCTCCATCGCCGTCTGGGTCGGGTTGATTGCCCTAGCCGGCCTGGATGCCGAAACCGGAGTCGTCATGCTCCTGTACCTCGACACCAGCTATGAGAAATACCGCCAAGAGGGGCGTCTGCATACGCGGGAGGACCTTTGGCATGCCGTCCACGATGGGGCGGTCAAACGGATCCGCCCCAAGACCATGACGGTGATGGCGATTTTCATGGGGCTGCTGCCCTTACTCTGGGCCTCGGGCGCCGGGGCCGACACCATGCGTCGCCTCGCCGTCCCCATGATCGGAGGCACCGTCTCGAGCTTTTTCCTGGAACTCCTGATCTACCCGGTCATCTATTTCCTCGCCCGACAGAGGAGCTTGGAGCGGCGCCAAGAGTAAGGTCGGGCGATTTCCTTTGTGAAAGGCAATGGGAGGAATGGGAAGCATGGGAGGAATGAACCGCCTTCATAGCTCCCATTGCTCCCATTGCTCCCATAGCTCCCATAGCTCCCATGCTTCCCATTCCTCCCATAGCTTGTGCGACCGAAAAATGGTTCCCGCTTACCCTTGACCTTCTCGCGGTTGGCGGTCATATTCGGGGATTCCTATCCATACCAATCAAGCGGGACACCCTCCCGCTTTTTTCATCTCAGGGAACAAAGACCTATGAATTCTGAACTCATCGCAATGTTTGAATACCTAGAGCGCGAGCGCAGCATTAAGCGCGAAGTGCTCGTTGAGGCCATCTCTGATGCTCTCTTGGCGGCGTCCAAGAAGAACTTCACTTCCGGCACCCGCGAGTTGCGGATTGAGATTGATCCCGTGAGTGGATCGATCCGTGCCATGGCGAAGCTCATTGCCGTCGATACGGTGAAGGAACCGCATGACGAAATCCTCATTTCCAAGGCCCGGGCGACCAAGGCGGATGTGCAAGTGGGCGAGGAACTGGATATTGAAGTGACGCCGCGGGACTTCGGTCGCATTGCGGCTCAGGCGGCCCGGCAGGCGATCAACCAGCGCATTCGCCAGGTGGAGAAGGACATGATTTATGAGGAGTTCAAAGATCGCGCCGGCGAGATTGTCAGCGGGACGGTCCGGCGCTTTGAGAAGTCCGATGTGATTTTGGATTTGGGCAAGTTCGAGGGCACGATGCCATCGAAAGAACGGGTCATGACCGAGGAATACAGCATCGGCGACCGACTCCGGGCCTATGTGGTCGAGGTGGATAATGCCTCCAGGGGACCGGAAATCATCCTTTCCCGCAGTCATCCGAATTTTGTCCGGCGGTTGTTTGAAATCGAAGTCAGTGAGATTTCGGACCGGACCGTGGAGATCAAAGGCATCGCGCGTGAGGCCGGGCATCGCACGAAGGTGGCGGTGCACAGTGAGGATCCCAAAGTCGATCCCGTGGGGGCCTGCGTGGGCATGCGCGGAGCTCGGGTGAAGAACATCGTCCGGGAACTCAACAATGAAAAAGTGGACATCATTCGATGGGACCCAGATTCATTGAAGTTTGCCGCCGCCGCGCTCAAGCCAGCGAATATCCGCAGTATTTCGAAGGTCGAAGACAGTCGCACCATCCGGGTGTTGGTTGGACGGGAAGATCTTGCCCTCGCGATCGGCAAGCGGGGCCAAAATGCCCGTCTGACAGCCAAACTCACCGGCTGGGAAATCGAGATTCAAGAAGACAAGACCGCCGAAGAGGCGATCGAGACCCAAAAAAACGAAGCCGCCCATTCCTTGGCCGCAACCCTAGATTTGAGCGAAGAAGAGGCCGCCACTCTGGCCACCGGAGGAATGATTTCCATCGAGGCGATTTTGACCGCCGAAGCGGAAGACATCGCCGGCCTCTTGGATTGCGACCTCGAAAAAGGGGCCAAGATCCTTGCGGCCGCAAAAGCAGCGGCTCCTTCGACGGAACCCGCCGCATCCTAGGGTGATGAAAACCCCATTTAAAAATTTCCATGGCAACCACCAAAACGAAAGGCGCAAAGCCGACCACAAAAACCACGAAATCTGCGGCCAAACCAGCGGCCGCTAAGAGGCCGCCCGCCAGGACGTCGCCGAAATCCATTTCGCCCAAGCCGAAATCACCGGACGTTGCCGATCCGGAGACTCCCCAAGTTGCCCCTGTGGCGGCAGCTCCGAAACCCGTGGTCGAAGTGACCGACCTCATTGGGAAAAAGCCCAGAAAGCCAGCCCCAGCCAAGCCTGTTGAGGAAGAAGTGCCGAAAGTCGTGATTCCCGTCGAGGAACCCGCCGCTCCCGCCGCTCCCGTCAAAGCCGAAGAGAAAGCTTTGGATTTGCTCGAACCCCGTAAGGAATTCAAACGCAAACCGAAGAACCCGACTGGACTGAAAAAGTTGCCTTCGATTCAAATCGAAGCTGAGACGCCTGAGCCGCTTGCCGACAAAGCGGACGAGTCCACCGCCGAAGCCGACGACGCGGCCATGCCGGAAGTTTATTTTGAGGAGACGGAGGATGGCAAACGGATCATTCATCTGAAAACCTCGATCACGGTGAAGGAATTGGCCCCCCTCATGGGCATGCGGCCCTTTGAGGTCATCAAAGATTTGATGGCTTTGCAAATTTTTGCCAGCCCGACTCAGGTCTTGGAACTGGAAATCGTGAACAAACTTTGCGAGATCCACGAATTCGTGCTCGAACGCGAGAAGAAGGACACCTCCAAAGGTCACCACAAGCAGGAAGTAGTCATTGTGGAACCCGCGGCTCCGGAGGTTGTAGACTCCGGGAAATTGCCTTCGCGCGCTCCCATCATTACGTTCATGGGTCACGTCGATCATGGCAAAACGTCGTTGCTCGATGCCATTCGCGAAAGCCGCGTGGCGGCCGGCGAAAAAGGAGGCATCACCCAGCACATCGGGGCCTACAGCGTCGAGCGGGGGAATCAAAAAATCACCTTCCTGGATACTCCCGGTCACGCCGCCTTCACGGCCATGCGCGCCCGGGGAGCCAACGTCACGGATATCGTGATTTTGGTCGTCGCTGCGGATGACGGATTGATGCCGCAAACGCTGGAAGCGATCAGCCATGCCCAAGCCGCCAAGGTTCAAATCATGGTTGCGATCAATAAAATGGATTTGCCAGCAGCCAACCTTGACAAGGTGAAGTCCCAATTGCAGGAAAAGGGACTCGTTCCCGAGGACTGGGGTGGCGACATCATCTGCTGTCCGGTCAGTGCAACGAAGGGGACCGGGATCGATGATTTGCTCTCCTTGATTGCCTTGCAATCCGAAGTGCTCGAGTTGACCGCCGATCCTAAGGTGCCCGCTCGTTGCAACGTGATTGAGGCCCAGATCGAACAAGGCCGCGGGCCCACCGCCACCATGATCGTCGGGTTGGGAACGCTGCGAGTCGGCGATGCCTTTATTTGCGGAAACCATTGGGGCAAGGTCAAACAACTCATCAACGATCTCGGCAAACCGGTGAAAGAAGCCGGACCAGCCACCCCGGTGAAGGTGCTCGGTCTGAGTGGCCTGCCCAATTCCGGCGATGAATTGGTCGTGATGGATAGCGAGCGGGATGCCCGTGTGCTCAGTGAAGAGCGCTTGGCCGAAATCCGGAATGACAAGCTTTCGACTCCGAAACGCGCCACGTTGGAAAATCTTTTTGCCAACATCGCAGAAGGGCAGAAGGCCTCGATGCCCATCATTTTGAAAAGCGATGTCCAAGGTTCTCTCGAAGCCCTCATGACCGCGCTCCGCGATATCCCCGATACCAAAATTTCGCTTGGGATCATTCATTCCGCAGTGGGTCCAATCACCGAATCGGACGTCATGCTGGCCAGTGCTTCGAATGCCGTCATCATCGGATTCAGCGTCAAAGTTGAGAACAACGCCGCCGGCGCCGCCAAGCGGGAAGGGGTCCAGATCAAGCTCTTCAGCATTATTTACGAACTGATTGATCAGGTGCGCGAAGCGATGACCGGGCTGCTCGAACCGGAACTGCGGGAAACCGTGATCGGACATGCTGCCGTCAAGCAGGTCTTCGCCCTGACCAAAGGAAAGGTCGCCGGCTGTATTGTTTCCGACGGTCGCATCAGCCGCACCGCCCGCGCCCGGGTCTTGCGAGGCAAACAAGCGGTTTACGACGGCGGGTTGGCCACGCTGCGGAGGTTCCAAGACGAAGTGAAGGAAGTCCGGGCCGGCGTCGAATGCGGAATCAAGTTGGGAGATTATTCCGACTATCAACCCGACGACGTCATCGAATGTTACACCCTTGAAAAGGTGGCCCAACAGCTCTAGCCCGATGCCCACCAACGTGTTGGGGCGGGGAAGGCGAGGACTGATCGCGGGACTGGTCCTCCTGACGCTCGCGACAGGATTGTCCGACGTGCCGGCTCAAGGAGCTCCGCCGCTCCTGGATAATACCGGCACGGTCGAGAATCCCCAACCGACTTGGGAAACCCAGAAAAAAGCCCGGACCTTTGTGCTTGGGGTGCCGGCCCCGCGCGGTCAGATCACGGATCGGAATGGACGGCCCCTGGCTCAGACCCGCCTGAGCTACAATCTGGCCGTGAGTTTTCCCGCGCCCCTGGATTGGCCTGACGATAAGATTCTCGCCTTCACCCGTCAGCAAATCACCTTGGCCAGCGGATTGCTGAAGCGGGATATTAAGGTCTCCGACGAGAGTATTCTCAATCACTACAAAAACCGCGGCGTCCTTCCCCTCGACATCGTTGAAGATTTGAGTCCTCAGGAATTAGGGGTGGTTCAACGTGGGGTGACCGCCAGTCTTATTTTGCGCCAAACTTATGTGCGATTTTATCCCAACGGACCACTGGCGGGCCATATCATCGGATACACCGGCCGGGAAGCTCCCCTGTCGATTCGGCCGATTGAGAATCGCGATTTGATTTTTTCCGACAGTCAGGGCCGGGAGGGACTTGAACAAGTGTTCGACAACGAACTCCGGGGACAGGCCGGGGAGCTCTATGTGACCTTCGATGCCAATGGGGCGAAGATGTCCGAACGCATTGGCCGCCCCCCGGTGCCGGGATATAATGTCATCACCACACTGGACGAAGATTTTCAGCGCATTTGCGAGAATGTCCTCACGAAAAGCTGCGACCGGGGTGCCCTTGTCGTGATTGAGGTGGCGACCGGGGAAATCGTTGCCATGGCATCGCATCCGGGCTTCAACCCTAACGAATTTGTTCCTGTGATCCGACAATCGGTTTTTGATGCCTACAACAACGATCCGGCCGCCCCCTTGGTTCCAAGAGCCTACCGGTCGGCCTATCCCCCGGGATCTGCCTTCAAAACTTTTGTTGGCCTGGCGGCCTTGGAAAGTGGAGCGATTACGACGAAAACGGAATTCAATTGCCCCACATCTTTCACCGTCGGCAACCACACTTTTGCCAACTGGAAAAAGACCGGTGCGGGAAACTTGAACTTCGTCGAAGCGCTGACCCAATCCTGCAACACCTGGTTTTATCAAGTCGCGCTCGAGACGGGAGCCGAGCCGATCATTGATTATTCTCATCGGCTTGGCATGGGGAAGAAAACTGGAATCCCACTGCGGTCGGAAAATCCCGGCAATATTCCGACCGATGAATATATGCTGAAGGTGCACAACCGTCCGATCAAATCCGGGGATCTTGCCAACATGTCCATCGGCCAAGGCGACGTGCTGGTCACGCCTTTGCAAATGGCGCAAGCCATGGGAGTCATTGCCAGCGGGGGGACCTTCCATCAGACGCGTCTGGTCAAGCAAGTGCAGGGGCTGGACAACAGGGTGATCGCGGCCTATCCCAACCGAATTCGGGAACAAATCCCCATCGATCCGACCATCAACGATGCCCTCCGAACAGGCTTGGAAGATGTCGTTTACGGCGGCCAGGGCACCGCCCACCGAGCTCAGGTCAAAGGCGTCAAGGTTGCCGGAAAGACCGGCACTGCCCAGTGGGGGCCGACCAATAATCAGCGGACGGCTGCTTGGTTTGCCGGATTCATGCCGGTGGAGAACCCTGAGTTTGCCTTTGCTGCCGTCTATGAGGGCAAGCCGAATGACAATACAATTCACGGAGGGTCTCACGCTGCGCCGATGATCAAGGAGGCATTTACCCAGATTTATAAAGTCCTCAACCTCCGGAGCGGAGAGGCCCCGACGGACGGAGAGGCAGAGGAAGCCTCCGAAGAAGCCGTCCCGGCTCCTGTTGATGAATCGAATTAGCCGTCGTAGTGCGATGGAGTGAAAGAGAAAAGTGGGGAGGAGCGATGACCCACCTTGAGCATCAGCTTTCTGGGCTTGCTCCGCCAAGGCGACTGGAAATATGTCCGTTGGGCCGCTCGCGGTGACAGCCTCGACAACCTTGCCGACGACCCTCTGGAGTTGAATAACCTCGTCGTGGATCCGCCGGGAAAAGTGCGCGCCTGCGACGAGGCGCTGTGGCTGGATCCGCAGGGACGGCTCTGGCTTTTCTGGATGCAGGCACACACCCTCTACGATGGACGCTCCGGCGTCTGGTGTATCGTCACCGATCAGCCCGACAAGGAAAATCCGATCTGGTCCGCGCCGCGCAGGCTGATGGACGGGGTCATGCTCAACAAGCCAATCGTAAATGCGAGCGGTGAGTGGTTATTTCCGGTCGCCATGCCGGGCTCCTGGGTGCTCGCCAACGAGCGGCGCATGCTCCCAAAATGCTTCCAGACCGGCGTCGTCGCCCTGATGTCTCCGGACAAGATTGCCGACCTCGATCAGCGCGCCGGGGCCAAGGTTTATGTCTCGGATGACAGCGGGGAAACATGGAAAGGTGGACTTATTCTCGAGGAGCGAGCCTGCAGTTATCCTGACGGCTTCCAGGCACCCGACGGGACGATTTCCATCATCTACGATCACGCGCGCCGCGCGGCAAAAATGATTCTCATGGCGCGATTCAACGAGGAGGACATCCTTGCGGGTCGCTTTGCCTCGCCGCGCGCCAAACAACACATTCTCGTGGACCAAGGCACTGGAGTCTTTGGGTCGGGGTTCGTGAGGGTGTTGCCGGGCGAGTTTCTTTCCAGCTCCAATTTCCATGACGTGGACAGTCTCGGCAACATCTATCAAGCGGCAACTGTTACATTGATCGCTTGCCTGCTCGGACCTTGCAACGGTTGACTCGCGCGCCGAAAGGTCTTCAATAGGAACACCAACCGTGTATTCTCTTACTCCGTTAACGCATTTGTGACCGCCAGCGACCCCACCATCCTATCCTCCAACGGAGGAAACCGCGCTTTGATCGTTGTTGATCTTCTGGAGGACGTCTCAATGGAAGCTGCCGTCGAACCCATCTGCGCCGTCCCCGACAATCGTAAGGCCCGGGCGGTGACGGATTATCTCACCGGCGAAGTCGTGCCAAATCACCCCTCGTCCATTCTCCAAGAACATCCTGCGCCGTTCTGCTTCCTCGATGAGGGATCAGCCTCGCGGCTGCGCAAATCCTAAAGCCCATGAAAATCACAAAAATCGAAACCCACGTCTGTCATGCCCGGATGCGCAACTGGGTTTTTGTCAAGGTGCTGACCGACGAACCCGGCCTCTATGGCTGGGGCGAGGCGACGCTCGAGTGGCATACCCGCTCCGTGGTGGGTGCTGTCGAAGACCTTTCTCAGCTTCTTGTCGGTGAGGATCCCCGCCGGATCGAACACCTCTGGCAGATGATGTATCGCCAGCATTTCTGGCACGGAAATGGCATCGTGCGCGGGACAGCGATCAGTGGCATCGATCTCGCGCTCTGGGACATCCTTGGCAAGGTTCACGGAGTTCCCGTTCATCAGCTCTGGGGTGGTCCGGTCCGCGATTATATTCGCCTCTACTGCCACCTTGGTGGCGGAAGAATGGAGGACTTTTACGAAACCGACTGCGCAGATGCCAAACGATTCGGCGAGTTGGCGGCTGAGGTGGTTTCGCAGGGGTTCACCGCTTTCAAATCCATGGCCGTCCCTCCGACCATGCCGCTGGAAGGCACGCGGCCCCTCCGTTATGCGGAAGCCTGCGTTGCCGCGATGCGCGACGCTGTCGGGCCCGACATCGACATCATGGTCGATTGCCATGCGCGGCCTTCGCCTCGCATGGGAATGCTCTTTGCCAAGGCCCTCGAGCCTTACGACCTCTACTTTTTCGAGGAGCCGTGCTGGCCGGAATCGCTGGAGGACATCCGGCGGATTCAGGATGCGGTGAAGACCCCGATCGCAACGGGGGAACGTCTCATCTCGCAGCACGCCTTCCGTGATCTGCTGGAAAAGCGCGCTTGCTCGGTCCTTCAACCGGACATCACCCATTGCGGCGGGCTTACCGAGGCACGTCGGATCGCCGCGATGGCCGAGGCGTACCGCGTGGCCCTCGCACCGCATAACCCTCAAGGCCCGGTGAGCACGGCGGCCTCGATCGAACTCGGTTTCGCCACCCCCTCCTACATTATCTGCGAGAGCGTGCACAACGACGTCCCGTGGCGGAACGATGTGGTCACGGAAGGTTTTTCCGTGGATCCCAAAACCCGCACCGTGCGGCCCAATTCCCTCCCAGGGCTCGGGATCGAACTCAACGAGGCCGAAATCGCGCGCCATCCGTTTCAGCAGGAGGAACTTCAACGCGTCTTTTACCCCGACGGCTCGGTGGGCGACTGGTAATAATTATGGAAAATACCGAAACTCTACGTGGCGTGTTGCCCGTGCTTCAACTCCCCTACCACCCTGATGAAAGCATCGACTGGGAATCGCTTGCCCGCGAAATCGACTGGGCCTACGCCAATGGCGCGGAGGGGGTCGTCGCCGCAATGGTCACCGAGATTTTACGGCTCACCGATGACGAACGCGACGAGTTAGCGGAAAACCTCGTGAAGAAGAACGCGGGCCGCGGGCCCGTTGTGATGAGCGTGGGCGATGAGAGCACCCACCAGGCGGTGAGGCACACCCGGGCCGCGACCGCAGCGGGTGTGGATGCCCTGATGGCAATACCTCCGATTGCAACCCGCGCTCTGCCGAAGGAAAAGATCCGCTACTTCGAGGCCATCCTTCACGCCACCCACCTTCCTCTGATTGTGCAAGATGCCAGCGGCTACGTCGGCGAGCCGATGCCAATCGATATGCAGGCGGATCTGGTCCGTCGTTTCGAGGGACGTGTGATGCTGAAGCCCGAAGCCCAGCCTCTCGGGCCCAATCTAAGCCGTCTCCGTAAAGCCGGAGGTCCCGGCATGAAAATCTTTGAAGGAAGCGGGGGAATTGCCCTGCTCGATTCCTACCGCCGCGGAATTTGCGGCACGATGCCCGGAACGGAAATTGTGTGGGCGATCCGTGCGGAATGGGACGCCCTCGTAGCGGGCGATCTCGAAAGAGCGACAGCACTTCAAGGCCTGATCGCTCCGCTCATCTACCTCCAGCACGGGTTGGATGGATTTCTCGCAATTGAGAAACTCCTTCTTGTGCGCCAGGGTGTTTTCAGCAACCAGATCGTCCGTGGGCCGGTCGGATTCGCGCTCGATCCAGAGACGGAGGCGGAAGCACTAAGGCTCTTCGACGGCCTCTGCACAATGTGCGGAAGAGAGGAGCGAGCGTGAGTGCATCTCTGCTTGCAGCGGTGAGCGGCGGTTCCGGCGATATCGGGCGGGCCGTCGTGCGTGATCTGACTGCCTCCGGCTACGAGGTCGCCGTTGGGGATTTGCCTGCGGGGATTCCGCATCCCGGTTCCTTCACCGCGGTGGATGTGCGAAACGAAAACTCCATCGCTGCGTGGTTTGATGCCATGCAAGAAGCTCACGGCCGCCCGCCGGCGCTGACGGTCGTCAATGCCGGAATCGTCGTCCCCGGGGGCCACCTCGAGGCTTCGTTGACAGACTGGACCCGCACCCTGGATGTCAACTTGACCGGCGCATGGCTCACCGCACGGGAGGCCGCCCGCAGGCTCCTGGCCGCGTCCCTGCCCGGCGCGATTGTTTTTGTGGGCAGCTGGGTCGGGCAACACCCGATCTCGAATCTCGCCGCCTACTGCGCGTCGAAGGCCGGGCTGCACTCAATCGTCCAAACGATGGCGCTGGAACTGGCCGGGCACGGAATCCGGGTCAATGAGATCGCGCCCGGTTACGTCAACGCCGGGCTCAGCGGAAAAATCTTTGAGGTCAACCCCGGTCTGGCCGACCGCTGTCGTGAGGCCGTGCCGGTGGGATGTCTCATCGAGTGCGACGAGATTGCCCGTGCCGTCGTCTATCTGGCAGACCCGGCAAACGTCAACCTGACCGGAACCACGCTCACTCTCGATGGCGGGCTCTCGGTCATGCGAGGCCCGCAAAACCTCACCGCACCGAAATGACGGCCCCGAACATCCGCTTCGCCCGATCTCAGGGAGCCTCCGCCCGCTTTGGCATCGCGAGGTGGGATATCACCCCGGGTCTAGAGGTTAGCGTAAAAAATTGGGGTGCCACGGACCGCTGGTTTGCCCGTGGAGTTCATCGCCCCCTCACGGGGACCGCCCTTGCCATAGCGCCGCTCGACCCGGAAGGCCAACCGCTCGTTTTGCTAAGCTTGGATCTCGGCTGGTGGAGGGGAGCAAGAGCGGATGTCGACTGGATGCTCGGTGCTTTGCGCGCTGCGCTCTCCCTGCCGGCAGAGTCTATCATCATTCACATTACCCACACCCACGCCGGTCCTTTCCTGGACCGAGAAGCTCCGCCGGAGGCCGATCCGGAAACGGTCCGCTCGTACATGGATCGGCTGCAATCTCTTTGCATCGAAGGAGCCCAAGCCGCCGTCAGAGATCTGCGCCCGGGTTCGCTTCTCTCAGCAGTGGGTTCATGCGGGCTGGCGGCAAACCGCGACCTCCCCGACCCGACGGGAGCCGATCGCTATCTCACCGGGTTTTGTCCCCATGCTGCCGCAGATGATACTCTTGTCGTCGCCCGGATCTTTGACGAAGCCAAGCGGACACGCGCCACCCTGGTGAACTATGCGTGCCACCCAACGACTCTGGGTTGGGAAAACGATCTCTTGTCTCCGGACTTTCCCGGAGCGATGCGCGAAGTGGTCGAGTCCGCGACATCTGCTCCCTGCCTTTTCCTGCAGGGTGCCTCCGGGGAACTCGCCCCCCCTTGCCAATACAGTGGCGATCCATCTCTAGCAGATCGCCACGGCCGCGTGCTTGGGTATGCGGCCATGGCACTTCTCGAGAATCTCGCCGATGGGGCTGGCGATCTGGTGTTTGACGGATGCAAGGAATCCGGTGCTCCGCTGGCCTTGTGGACCTCCGTGCCGGGCCGCCTCCCGGAGACCGTGGCCGCTCTCCGCAAGCCGGTCGAACTGGAACTCAAACCCGATCTCCCCACGGTCGCACAACTGCAAAGCCAACTGGAAGAAGGGCCGACGGGTTTCGCCCACGAGCGGCTGATCCGAAAACTCAGGGTGCGGGCCTCAGTTGGCGATGGTGCGACCTCGCGGGAACACATCTGGCTTTGGCAGATCGGAGCGTTGTTCCTGGTGGCCGTTCCGTTCGAAGCATACTCCGACCTCCAGCGGGAAATCCGCGCCTACGCGGATGGCAATCCCGTCCTCGTTCTGAATCTTTCTAATGGCAACCAAGGCTACCTGCCTCCGGCGCAACTTTACGAAAAAAACATCTACACGGTTTGGCAAACACCCTTCGCCAAGGGTTCTCTGGAGGCCCTAATTTCCGCGGTGCGGCACCATGTGGCAGATCGAAGATCTTTCGCCCTCTTGAGGCACCCCTCGATAACCTTCAAATCGTCCGGTCCAGTGAGATGAAATGTCTTTGCCATTCACTCTGATAGACCTTTGCCCTTAAATCGTCCGGTTATTTAAACTCAATAGTACTGGTCCCCCCACCACAGGAGATGCCGACGGATTGGAGACCGTGCGGGTCTCTTTGGAATTGTAATCCCGCGGTGGCATCTTATTCAAATCGTACCGCTTGGGCGGGAGGGACTCGGGAGGCTCGCCAGGCGGGGAGGAGTGCTGCCAAAATTGCGGCGGGCAAAAACCAGAGCGGTGTGGCGGCGAGCAAGAGCAGGGGATACTGGAGGGCAATGGTCCAACCAAAGAAGGCCTGGTTGATGACCCAGGTCAGAACCATCGCGAGGACGGCTCCGGAGACCATCCCGCAGAGCAGGGCCGACACGGCCAGGAAGAGGCCCTCAATGAGAAAAATGCCTAAGATTTGTCCCCGGGAGGCTCCCACCGCGCGGAGGACGCCAATTTCTCGCTCCCGCTCCATGACGAGGATGCTGAGCGAAAATAACACGCCAGCGACGGCGACGAGAATGGCGATGGCGCGGAGGGCATAGGTGACCGCAAAGGTCTGGTCGAAAATTTCTTTCACCCGCTCCCGGAGGGCGGCGTTGTCGTAGATCGCAAACTCGCCGGTAGAACCAAATTTTTCCCGAAACGCCTCCGTCACTTTGGCCGTCTTGGCGGGGTCATGGACTCTGAGCGCAAGGGAATTGATTCTCGAATCCTGCCAATATTTAGCAAAGAGCGTCCGTGGCATCATGACGATGCCACGGTCCTGGGTGAAGTCCTGATAAATTCCGCTGACCTGAAAAGCCCGTTCGCCTTCGGGAGTGGGGAGGAGAATTTTGGTCGGGAGAGTGAGACGAAAGCGCCGGGCGAGACTTTCGGAAATAGCAACTTGATCGGGTTGCTTCATGCTCGGGTCCGAAACAAATGGCATCGTTCCTTGCTTCATCTCAGGTTGGCCCCGGGCTTCCCCGCCCGCAGCGGAAAGCGAGATTGCTTGCCCTCGAAAACGAAGAGGGATTTCGCGATAGGTGGCTGTGGCGGTGACTTCCGGAAGCCCTTTCGTCCAAGCCAAAGCGGTTTCGGGGAGGAACGCTTGTTGGCCGGCGAGGGCGTTCACCGCCGGGGCGATGTAAAGATCTGCGACGAGGGTGCGGAGAGTCCATCGTTCGACGCTGGCTCGAAACGAATGAATCATCACGGTGACACTCACGGTCATGGCGAGCGCGGCGGAGAGCGCGGCGATGGTGATGGCATTGCGGGGGAGGGCGCGGACGAATTGATCGGAGGCGCAGCGGGCGAGCGGTCCCGCCCGACGGAAGGGGACCGCTACCGCCGTGGCGAACCATGGCACGAGGAGAGAAAATCCAGCGAGGACCCCGGCAGCGGACCCGAATCCCAATTCCTTGGGACCTCCGGCCAAGCTCCAAGCGCCCATCCCGAAAGCCCCGGCCAAAAGGAGGATCGCCAATCCAAGGCGGTGGGGATGTCGCGAGGGCCGAGAGTCGGCGAGGGAGCCGGGCCGGAGGATGCGCGCGGGTTCGCAGCGAGCGGCCTCGGAGGCTGGCCACCAAGCCGCACCCAAAGCAGCCGCCAGCCCAAGGATCAGGGCGATGAGGACTTGAGTTTCGTCGAGCCCGGACCCTTCGATGCGAGTGATGCCGTAGAGGGGGGAAATGCTCGCTGAGACCGGGGCCGCCATTAACCGCGCGAGCAGTGGAGCGAGTCCCAGTCCGACGGCGATTCCGAGGAGGGCATTCAAGGCCGCCTCGGCGAGGAAGAGTGCCCGGACCTCCAGACGGGTTGCCCCGGTGGCACGGAGGATGGCGATCTGAGTCCGTCGGCGAACGACCGATGCGGCTACACAATTGTGAATGAGAAACATTCCCACAATGAGCGAAACTAAACTTAGAGCGGTGAGGTTGAGTTGAAATGCGCCCAGGAGGGTTTCCATTTCTGAGTTCCGCAGGGCGGGGGGGGCCACTTCGACATTCCCGGGCAAAACCTTGCGCAAACTTGTGGCGACCACATCGAGATTGGCTCCTTCATCCAAAAGGATCTGGATCGAGGACAATTCCCCGGACCGGCCGAGCAATTCCTGCGCCCAGCCAATATCCATGGCGGCGAAACGCGTGTTGCCGCGACTGACGGCATCATCCGGAGCGAGGACAAAAGTCGGCGTGAGCGTGTGGATCGAGGTTCCGGCCAGAACCCTGAGGGGCCCCGGGCCGAGCGCCTGCCATCGCTCCGGGTGGAGGGCGATGGCCTTGGGATCGCTCAACCAACGTTCCAAATCGAGAGAACCATTTGTAGCCGTGCCGAGTTGAAAAGAAAAAACCTCGGTGCCGCTAAACGGATCCACCCCGAGGATGTGCAAATATTCGCCCGGGTGGTCAGGGAGTCCCACGATGCCTTCCAGCATGGGGGTGGCGGCCCGGACGCCTGGAGTGGCGATGACCTTAGGCAAATAAGCGTCGTCCACCGGGCCGCGCACTTCTAATTGGGCCCGTCCGGTCGTGAGTTCCGCCGCAGATTGAAAGCTGGCCAAAGCTCCCCGGTTGGCGATTTGCACCGCTAAAAAAACCGTGATGCCCAGCGCGATGCTGAGGATATTCAATCCGGTCAGCCAGGGATGGTGCCACGATGAGCGGACCATCTGGCGCCAGAATAAGGTGAGAAAGCGGGGGGTCATGGGACTCGCAGAGCTCCTCTCCCGCCAGGCGGTCGGCTCTGCCGCGGGGGCGTTCCTGTGAGTCGTCTTGGTTTCCTGGTCGGCATAGCTCTAGGCGGGATACTTCCGGGTCGCCGGTGGCCGGGGTCGAGCGGCGGCGCGAGGGAGCAATTTCTGGAGCCGGGCAATGGCGGACTCGTCCTCGACCTTTCGGCCGTCACGGGCCGTGATGTAAAAACTATCGAGAGCAAATTCCATTTCGGTGGTGATGCGGGAAATCTCGATATTCACCCCCGCCGCACCGAAGGCCCGGAGCAGATCATAGAGGAGGCCCAAACGATCGGGGGCCCGCACGTCCACGATGGTATAAATCGGGTGGGACGAGTTATCGATGGTGATTTGCGCCGGGAGGTCGGCTTCCTGCGAAATGCGCCAGGATCGGAGCCGGGAATCTTTTCCCAGCAAGGGGGAAAAATCAAATTCCTCGACCGCGAGGGAATCAATGAGTCGGGTTTCGACCCGAGCGATGTCGAAGAGATGGGTGACCGGCTTCATTCCGGTGAGGCAGACCCGGAAGGTGTCGATGGCGAGATTGTCTCCCCGGGTAAAAATGTCGGCGGAAAGAATGTTGATCTGGGCGGCAAGGAAGGCTCCGGCGATGCGTTCGAGCAAGCGGGGGCGGTCCCATCCGCAGACCCAGACTTCGCTGTGACCCTGATCAGGCCGGGCAATCCATTGAAAGGCCGGCGCATAAGGTGGGGGATCGTTGCGGGTGAGGTGGTTTTCGAGAAAAGTCCGGAAGAGTTTCAAATGCCCGGCAATCTCTTTCGAGTCGAACATTTGGAAATACCGCGAGGGCATGTATTGGAAGTGGGCTTCCATCTCAGCGCCATAATCCAGGGGCATCAACTTGGCAACTTCGGCATGGACCTCGCCCCGGCTGCGCTGCTGTTGGGTGAGGGCTTCGGGGCCGGCTTCCAGGTAGTGGCGGGTTTGACGATAGAGCGACCAGACCAATTCCTCCTTCCAGTCCGACCAGTTTTGATCACTCGTGCCAAGTCCGTCGGCCACGGTCAGCAACATGAGTGCGTCGAGATTCACCCGGTCGCCGACGATGCCGGAAAATTCTGTGATCGTGGCGGGATCGTCGAGGTTGCGTTTTTGAGCGGTGGACGAGAGTTCGCAATGGGAGTTGACCAACACAATCAACATGCGCCGGCGTTCAGGCGAGAGCTGAAACCGGCGGGCCACCTTCTGGGCCAGGGTCGCGCTGGCATCCTCGTGGTGACGGCTATTGGCCACCTTGCCGGTGTCGTGAAGAAGGAGGGCAAAGTAAAGGATGGCGGGATCTTCCAGGCGCTGAAAAACCGACCGATATCCGTGGAAGCGAGCTTCTTTCGAGCTATGAATCTCATCGAGTTTTTCAATACAAACGAGGGTGTGTTCGTCGGCGGTGTAGCGATGAAAAAACTCGTGCTGGACGAGGCAGGTGAGGGCTCCAAATTCGGGAATGAAGCGGCCGAGAAATCCCAGCTCATGCATCTCTCGAAGGACCCGTCCGACCTGACCTTTGCGGGTGAGAATGGTGAGAAAGGACTCCCGGGCACTGCGTGCGTATTGAAAGGTGCGGTTGACGTGGCGGAGTTCTCGCCGGATGAGATCGCGTAACTCGGTGCTGAGTTCCAAATCCCGAGCTTGCATGTGTTGGAAGGCCCGGATGAGGCGGAAGGGGTCTTCGGCTAAAAGGTCCTTCGACCCGGCAAATAATTTTCCCTGCCGGGCCACAAAGCCGTCGAAATTTTCCGCCTTGGGTTTGAACAACTCGGCCAGCCGTCGGACTTCAGGCACGAGTTCCATCCGATCGAGGGCGGAGCGGGTGATGAGAGAAATGTTACGGCTGTGGCTGTAATACTCGAGCATGAAGGCTTCCACGCGCCGGAGAATGTGCCGTTGGGGATAGTGGAATGCGGTGGCGACGCAGCCCTGGAGTTGAAGGGTGAGGTTGTCCTGGGGGCGGTTGCTGAGCAAATGTAATTCGCTGCGGACCCGCAGGAGAAATTCGTAGCTTTTCTCCAGGGAACGTCGTTCGGATCCTGTGAGAATACGCTTGTCCACCAGCTTGGCCATGGTGGCGACACCGACTTTGAAGTGACTGATCCAAAGCAAATTGTGGCAGTCTCTCAGGCTTCCCCGGCCGCTTTTGACATTGGGTTCCTGCATGAAAACACTGTGACCGAATTTCTTCAGCATCTCGGCCTGATTGGCGAGGCGCCAGGCGATGTATTCCTTTTCCCGTCCGCGCACACAGTCTTTTTCGAAGCGGGTTTTGAAGGTGAGAAACATCTCGCGACCGCTGGCGAGATGTCGGGATTCGAGCATTGCGGTCTTGGTGATGAGATCTGCGTTGGCCTGCTTGATCGCTTGGGGAAGGGAATGGGTGAAGTGGCCAACTTTATACCCGATGTCCCACAAGGCGGTGATCGTGCTTCGAATGATGTTTTCAATTAGGGCCGACGGCTGAGCCCGAGGAATCAGAAACATGATGTCGATGTCGCTGCCGGGGAGGAGTTCCCGTCGCCCGTATCCCCCCAGAGCAGCGACGGCCAGAGTCTCGGAGAGACCCTTTGGGGCCAGTTTTCGCAAGATGCCTGCGAAGAGTTGCCGAAAAAGAATATCCACCAAATCGGCCCGTTGGCGGGCAACTTCCCGTCCGCCACCGCCGGATTTGTGCCAGACGCTGAGGCGATGTTCCTCCACTTTGCGAAAGCCGCGGAAAATCTCAATTTGTTCTCCGACCTGATCTCGGGTTTTGGCCGCGAGAGATTTCTCGGCTCTCTTCAAAGAGACTTCTTTTTCGGTGATCATCTGTTGGGAAAATGCGGGAAAGCTGAAATTCTAAAAAGCCAGCAGGCTTCCGGACCGGATTAGACACCAGAAATATGCGACCTTGGATTTGAGACTCTGGACCTTGGACCGTTTTAAGGCGTTTTCTTGGTCCGGATGACAATTTCGACCCGACGGTTGATCTGTTGTTCGTCGCTGGTGCCGGTGTCCGGGGCCAGAAGTCGGGTTTTTCCATAACCTTGGGTTTTTGTTCGGTCCTGAGGGGTTTGCATGACATTGACCAGCCACATTTTCACCACATCCGCCCGGCGTTGGCTGAGGGCGAGATTATATTCGTCCGAGCCGAAGGAGTCGGTGTGTCCCTCGATGAGAAAAGTAGCCTGGGGGTTTCGTTGAATGAGTTCTGCCAGCTTCTTCAGGCTGGCCACGGCTTGGGATTGAAGCTCGGCTTGGTCAGAATCGAAGAGCAAATCGGCCGGCATGAGGATGGGGGCGGTCTCGGCAGTGAGGGGGCCAGTTTGGGCGAGAAGGTCATCGAGGTTGCTGAACCCCGGCGTTTTTCCGCCCCGCAAGGGACCCGCCTGGACAATCGCTCGACCGGCAAGCGCGTCGGGATCGAGAATCTGGCCGAGAGTTTTTCCTCCGGCTTCGGGGGTCTCCGCCAGAAGTGCAGTTTCCAAAGATTGGGAGTCTTCGAGCAAACTTTTTGCTCCGCTTGTCTCTGCCAATAGCGCCGCCGTTTCATAAGTGGTGCTGGCTGCGGTCGGTTGGTCCGAGAGAAGCGCATGGTCGATCTGGGGGGCCGCCGGTTCGCCTGGAGTGTCTGCCATCAGTTTCTCAAAAGCCACAATTTCCTGGGGAAGGGCAATGGCCTGGGGAGCCATGGCTTGGCGTTTCTCCGCCGCGGTAGTTGGCTCGGGCTGGAGAAGCTTTTCGTCGATTTCGACACGATCAACATGGAATGCCCTCGGGACCACCCGATCATAGTACTCCTCGCTCAGAGCCGGAGTGAGCGCAAGACCACTGGCCCAGTACCAAAAACATCCGTGCAGAAGCAGGGACAGAAGCAGGGCGGGAATCACCCAGCGGGCAAAGCCTGTGGGGGTCTCGTCACCGTTCCCATCGAATTCTGCAGCCATCATCGGGTAGCAATCTAAACTTCAGCCTAAAAATATCAATCGCGAACCGTTCCCATCGCGAACCGTTCCCGGTCTCCACGGGTTTCTTCCCGTTCTGTGATGCGATCCTCACGATCCTCGGAAAGACCAAAAAGCCTGGACGATGAAAAAATCAGGTTTCTTCTTGGAGGAATCGGACGCATTATGGGAGTCGATGAATGCCGTGCTGGAATTCGTAAAGAAGGAAAGTCGAAAGCTACTGGAGCTGAAGGATAATCCTCATGCGGTGGCGGGAGGGTTGGCCATCGGGGTTCTGGTGGGGTTCACGCCCTTGTTTGGAGTCAAGACGCTCCTGGCTTTGGGATTGGCCTGGGTGCTGCGTTGTAACCCCATTGCTGCCGTCATTGCCGTCTCCCTGCATGATTTGTTGACGCCTTTCACTCCGTTCATGTTGCGGTTCGAGTACGATATCGGGTTCTGGCTCATGAATCACCCGCATCATTTGCCGCCTCGTCTTGATCTTCTGGGGGAACATATCCCGGTCGCCAAATTATTGGAGTGGACTACGTTTTTGAGTGTTGGCCGTCCCGTCTTGGTGGGGTCGCTGATTGTTTCCATCCCGCTGGCCATCGGGACCTATTTTTTTGCGCTCGCCTTCATGAATGCGAGAGCGAAGCGGAGTAAGCCCCGGCGCGGGGCCGATGATGCAGACGGGTGAGATCATGTCTGGCTGGAAGAGCAATTTTGCCAGGAAGGTATATTTTCCCTTGATGGAGGCGGGGTCATAGTTGTTAATCCCCAGCCCGCATGTCATCTCAAATACTCACGCTTGGTCTGCCTTCCGGCAGTTTGATGGACGCGACCATGGAATTGTTCGCCAAGGCAGGATTTCCCATTTCGGGCTCGAAGCGTTCCTATCGCCCCACTTCCGATGATCCGGAACTGGCGATCCGTCTTCTTCGGGCCCAGGAAATTAGCCGGTATGTGGAGCACGGTTATCTGGATGCCGGGCTGACGGGACGAGACTGGGTGGCGGAAAATGCCTCCGATGTTCATGAGGTTGAGGTCCTGCCCTACAGCAAAGTCAGTTCGCGACCTACCCGCTGGGTCTTGGTCGTGCCGGAAGATTCTCCCATTCGCTCGGTCGAAGATCTCGAGGGCAAGAGCGTGGCTACCGAGGCGGTTGGAATGGCCGAACGATATTTTGAAAAGCGTGGAGTGAAGGTGAAAGTGGAGTTCTCCTGGGGAGCCACTGAGGTCAAGGTGCCCGATTTGGTCGATGCCATTATCGACATCACCGAGACCGGCTCGTCATTGCGCGCCAATAATTTGCGCATCCTGGATACTTTGATGGAATCCTATCCGGTGTTGGTGGCCAATCGGACGGCCTGGGACGATTCATGGAAGCGTTCCAAGCTGGAAACGCTGGCCATGTTGCTCAAAGCCTCCCTGAATGCGAGGGATCTGGTGGGATTAAAAATGAACCTTCCGGAAGGAAATTTGAAGAATTTGCTTGAGGCCTTGCCTGCACTTCGAAATCCTACGGTTTCGCCTCTTGCTCAGTCGGGATGGGCTGCTGTCGAAACGGTGATCGAAAAAAAGATCGTCCGCGAGATCATCCCCCGACTCAAGGCACTGGGAGCGGAGGGGATCATTGAATATCCGCTCAACAAGGTCGTACACTAGTCATAGTCAAGAAGTCAGAAGCTAAAATCACTATTCATGGGTTCACTTAAAAAGAAAAGAAAGTCGAAAATCGCGAAGCATAAACGTCGTAAGCGTAAGCGCGAAAATCGTCACAAGAAGCGTTTGCGCTACAAGTCCTAACGGGTAAACTTACTGCCATGAGCAAAATTTGGCGTTTCGGGCCTGCCTTGGGTAGCACTCGGAAAGGGCTGATTTTGCTCATGTTGGTTGGTGGGCTGGGAGGAATCGGGGCCCGAGCGGCCGTAGCCGATCTGCTGCCTGAAGATCCTCCGGAGGTTGGTCCCGAGTTGGAGCCGACCGCGAGCCGTCAAGCGGACGCCATCTCCTGGTTTGCGAACGGATTGTTCGCCGAGGAACAGGAGGGCCCGGAAAAGGCCCTGGAGAGCTACCGGAAAGCCTTGGAGCTGGATCCGGCCAATGTCGATTTGGCCATCCGCCTCTCTTACGATCAACTGCGCCGTGGAGAAATCACCGGCGCGATTTCGCTTCTGAAAGATGCGGCCAAAGCCGCGCCGAAGAATCCGGAGCCCTTTCTGGCCTTGTCGTCGATTTATCTCCGGCATCTCCACAAGCCGGAACTGGCGGATCAATATGCGGAAAAAGCGTTGGCGTTGGCTCCGGAACGATTTTTGGCCTATGCCACCTTGATCGAGGTGTATCAGGCGCGCGGACAATCAGCCAAAGCTGCGAAATTACTGGAACAGGGGGCGGCTTCGAAGAGCGAAGATCCGGAGTATTGGATTTCTCTGGCGGAACTGGCGGGTCAAAAACTGATGCACCCGGGTTCGGGCGAGTTGACAGCGAATGAGCACGATCTTGTCATGGGGATGTTGGCCCAGGCAACCGAGACCGGCGACAAGAATGCGGTGGTTCAGGCCCGCATCGGGGATCTCTATGTCCTCAGCGGAAAGGTGGATCGGGCGATTCCTGCCTACCTCCGGGCCATCGCCTTGGATTCTACCCTCGAAGGCGCGCGGGAAAAGCTGGCCGGAAGTTATTTGGAATTGGAAAAAACGGCGGAGGCCATTGTGGTGATCAAGGAGATCATTGTGGATCATCCCCTCAACGTGGCCGCGTACGACCAACTGACCGAACTCCAGCTCCGGGCGGAAAATATCCCGCAAGCCCTGGCCAGCGCGGAACAGGCGATCATTCTCGTGCCGGGGGATCCCTTGCGCTACGACCATGTCATTCGGATGAATTTGAAAGAACATCGTTCCGCCGCGGCCTTGGCCCACGCCCGCGAAGCACTGCGGCGATTTCCGAAAACCCCGGTATTTTCGTTTTTCGAAGCTTTGGCTTTGAGTGAGGAAAAAAAGCACGCAGAAGCGATTCGGGCTTTTGAGCGTACCGTGGTCGAAGCGGGGAACTCTCACCCCGATTTACTCGATGGCGATTTCTATTTTTCCTATGGCGCGGCGACCGAGCAGGCCGGCCAACTGGAAAAAGCCGTCGAGTTGTTTCGCAAGTCCATCGTCTTGGATCCGGGAAATTCCGCCCGGGCCTACAATTACATCGGGTACATGTGGGTGGAGAAAAACCAAAACCTGGATGAGGCCGCGCGTCTGATTGGCAAGGCGGTGGAGCTGGATCCCGGCAATGGGGCCTATATTGACAGCTTGGGGTGGTTGTATTTCAAACAGGGGAAATACGAAGATGCGCTCAGGGAGTTGCTGCGGGCCTCCGAGGCGTTGCCCGAACCCGACGCGGTGGTCTTTGAGCATATCGGGGACACCTACGACAAACTTGGCAAGGAAGCCGAAGCGGTCTTGTACTGGCAAAAAGCGGCCCAACTTGATCCCGACAATACGGAGTTGACCGGCAAACTCGACAAGAGTGCCCAGAAGGTGGTCGGGAAGCCCAAGCCGTAGGCAAAGCTTCCGTTTAAGAGTGAGGAATGAGAAAGAGTGCCTCCCGTCCTCTTGGGAGTGTTGAGGGGTCAATTCGGTGATCAAAGGTGGCAAAACGTCCGCCGTGTTTCCCCGCGAGGGCGAGGAGGTAGTGGTCGGTGAGATGTTTGTGAGAGGGAAGTTGCGGGAAAGAATGCGTATTCGTCAGGGACAGATCGTCCGGCCAAAATTGATGGCCGGGTGCGGAGAGGAGGTTCTGCAGGAGTTGTCGTGCCAAGGAGCAAGACCCGGGACCATTGCGGTAGCCTGGATTTCCGATGATGCGGATGAAAGCATTCTCAACCAGCGGGCACGTCGCCCACCCCATTTTGTGGGTCAAAGGAATGAAGCGAACGGCTGCAGAATGGTGCGGGTGATCTCTATCCGCCAAGGCAATCAAGACATTGGCGTCCAGAAGATGGATCATGCGGAGGCGAGCCCCATGGCTTTCTGTAGTTCGGATTCCTCAAACTCTTCTTCGAGCTTTTGAATGGCTGCTGGTGTCATCGGTTTTTCACCTGGTTTGCGTTTCAGTACCAGAAGGCCCAAAGGACCGACTTCAAATTTCTCAGGATCCGGGTTTCCGGTTTCCGAGGCGGGGGCCAATTCACGCCGCAAGGCCTTTTCGACGATGGCCTTCAGTGTTGTTCGGCGCTGAGCGGCAATCGTCTTCGCGTTGATCAAAAGATCGTCGGGAAGATCGAGTGTGGTTTTCATATATGGTTAACCGTACGTTGATGTGGGTCCAGTGTCAATTGAACCACATGGCGGGCCAGACGCTTACGATTTACTGGCTGCAGCCGCGCAGATCGATGGGCCAAATTTCGACCACCTGGTCTTCTTCGATGACATAAAACTGATCGAATAAATTGACGGTGGGATCACAGTGGGAAACCACCAATTGCAACTGATCTCCGAGAGTGGGGAGCGGGGCCGTGCCGGAGGAGACAATTTTTCCGTATTCGTCGCCAAACCAATCGTATTTGAGACCGGGGGTGACGACTTCCGGGATGGCTCCATCGCGATAAACGGCTTTCAGGCCGGCATCGACAGTAACGAAATTCGCTTGATTGGCGCTGATCACAGTGGTGAGCAAAAACAGTGCCGGCGAGAAGGGCTCAAACCGCTCGGAATTTTCGAGGGAGCCGATGTGCAGATATTCAGCATCCATAAGGGCATAGCTGCCCGCTTGAATTTCGGTGACATCCGGATGCTCGGCATCGAATTGATAGCTGCCGGTGCCGCCCACGGAAACGATCGGCGCGGAGAGGCCGCTTTGGCGGAGGACTTCCGCCGCCTGGGAGACGATTTCCAGACAGGCCTGATTGGTTGCCCGGCGGTTTTCGTAGCCGAGAATGTGCTGCACGTGGCCGGCGTAGGCCTGAAGGCCGAGGAGTTCGAGACCGGGAAGACTGTGCATGGCAGCCGCTAATTCCGAAAAACCGCTCGAGGAGATTCCGGTGCGTCCGAACCCCAAATCGAGGTCGACAAGGCAGCGCAGACGCCGACCCTCGGAAACAAAAAGCGCAGATAATTTGGCGGCGTTGGAAAGGCAGTCGAAAGTCACGATGAACTCCGGATCTTCGAGAGCGCATTCCAGAATTTGTTGATGGGCCTCGGAGGTGACGGCTGGTCCGGTGAGCAAAACATTACGGAGCCCACTGGCGACCAGTCCCAGGGCTTCGGAGACTTTGGCGGCGCAGGTTCCCGTTGCCCCGTAATTCTGCTGAAGGGCGGCGAGGGGAGAACACTTGTGGGTCTTGGCATGGGCTCGAAGAGTCTTGCCCCGGACGGACAAAAATTCGTCCATCGTCTGCAAGTTGGCGAGGAGACGTTTGCGGTCCAACAGCAGGCAGGGGGTCGGTAGATCCCAAACGGGGGTCCCGACCGAGGGGAGGGCGCGTTTTTTCATTAGGCCTGAGTTCCCGTCTTCCAGACTTGGCCGGCGACCCGCAGCATGTTTCCGCCAATGACCTTGCGAATCGTCTCGTCGGAATGCCCGCGCTGAACCAGTCCGACGGTGACCAGGGGCCAGTTGGTCGAGGCCATGCTTTGGATCTTGGCCGGTTGATTCGAGACCGGATCCGTGAGCTTGTCTCCCGGCGGCCAGAAATTTTCCCACCGTGCCCGTCGAGCCGGACGGGTTCGGAGGGCAGATTCCGCCTCCGTGGCCCATCGCGAGCGATAGGCGCTGTCCATCCCGATGGTGACCGCGTCCGGTCCAAACTTTTGAATGACATAGTCGAGATGGTCCAACATGGCCGAAAGGTCGCCGCTTCCTCCCAGAAAGGCGGAGATATTGGTGATCCCCATGGTGCCACCGCCATCGACGACGGCTTGAATGACTTCATCCGTTTTGCAGCGCACGTGTTCATTGAGGTCCCAGATGGCAGAGTGGCTGATGACGATCGGATGGCTGGAAACCTGCGCGGCTTCGAGACAGGTTTGCCAACCACTGTGGGCGACATCGATAATAATGCCGAGACGGTTCATTTGGCGGATGGCTTCCCGTCCGAAATCGGAGAGTCCGGCGTTGCTGGGTTCGGCACAGCCATCGGCGAGGAGATTGCGCCGATTGTAGGTCAGATGCATCATGCGGACGCCTAAATTGGCGAAGATTTGCAGGTTGCGAAGTTCATCTGGCACCGAGAGGGTATTTCCGGTGAGAGGAAGTCCATTCCCGGTGAGACAAATCGCCCGTTTGCCATCCGCGTGAGCCTGAAGAATCCCTTCGACAGAAACCGCTCGCGTTAAGAGATCCGGCATGGCGTCGGTCAGAGCCACATAGCGTGAAAGTCGTTTCAGGATGCGCAGAGAGTCGTTGCCTTCCTCCCCGGCGTTAATAAACAAGCAGGTGACTCCGGTGGCGTCCCAAGCCTGTTGGTATTCTTCCCGAAAACGGGATTCGCGCAACCAACCGGTCATGATCATTTCTTCGCTAAGATCTTGGTATTCGAGCTCGGAGGCTCCGTTTTCCAAAGCTTGGTTAAGAATTTCCGGTTCGAGAGGAGCGTGATGTCCCAGACCATAGGACTCAACGACAAGGCTTTCCTTGTGCAGCGCCAGACCGTAGTCCAAGTCACGCTGCGAGGGTTGCAGAACCGCCAGTCCCGCCTCCCGGGCGGTGGCGATGGGATCGATGGATGAATCTTTCATGAAGTCGGATTTATTCGACAAACTGCAGATCGGAGACCGCGGGAATGAGACCAGCTTCGGCCGCTTCCTGAAGAAACTGGCGGACAGCCTGCCGGCCGGTTTCGCCGTAATCGACAGTGAGCTCGTTGACGTACATGCCGATGAACTGATCGGCCAGTGGAGTGTCGAGGTCGCGGGCATGGGCCAGGCTGTGGGTGACGGCCGGAGCGCGGTGGGCCAGTCCGTAGGCGATGCTGTCGCGGAGGATGCCGCTGAGCTCGGATTGGATTTCCACCGGGATGTCACGGCGAATGACGTTGCCACCGAGGGGGAGAGGGAGGTTGCGGGTGCGCTTCCACCATTCGCCGAGATCGAGGACTTTGACGAAGCCTTCTTTGCCGTAAGTGAGCTGGCCTTCGTGAATGATGAGGCCGACTTCGGCTTGGCCGGAATGGACGGCTTGGAAGATTTCGTCAAAGGGCACAACGATGTGCGGAAAATTGGGGCCGAGGAAGAGTTGTCCGGCCAGGTAGGCGCTGGTCATTTCGCCGGGGATGGCGATGGTTTTTCCTTGGAGCCAGGCTTTGCGTTCGTCGTCGCCGGCGGAGGCATCGGGACCGGTCTTGGAGACAAACATAGGTCCGTAGCCATCGCCCATGCTGGCGCCGCTGGAGAGAAGAGCGTATTTGTCGAGGATGTGGGCGAGGGCGTGAATGGAGACTGCCGTGATGTGGAGTTCTCCGCGGGTGGCCCGCTCGTTCAGGGTTTGGATATCCTGGAGAATATGTTCGAAGCGGTAGCCGTGCAGGTCGATGAGATTCTCCGCCATGGCGTAGAACATGAAAGCGTCATCGGGATCGGGAGAGTGGCCGAGGGTGAGGATTTGGGACATGGAAGAAAATTAAGAATTATGAATAATGAAGTATGAAGCAGAAGTGAAGGGCGCTGGGCCCTTGCCGCCTATTCTTATTTCAGGGAAACTTCTTGAGCGATGATTTCACGGATGAGTTGTGGACCTTGGTAAATGAAACCGGTGTAGATTTGAATGAGGGACGCTCCGGCGTCAAACTTCTCCTTGGCGGTCGCGCCATTGATGACCCCGCCGGAGGCGATGAGAGGCAGTCCGGTGTGCCGGGCAAGGAGTTGCAGGATGGTGTTGGATTTATCCCGCAGGGGGGCGCCGCTGAGTCCCCCCTGTTGGTCACGATCTGCGGGCACGGAAGAATGGTCGAGGGTGGTGTTGGTGGCAATGAGGCCGGAAAGGTTTTCTGATTGGGCCAGTTTGGCGATCTCAATGGCCGCAGACTCTTCGAGGTCGGGGGCTATTTTGACCAAGAGAGGCTTCTCGGGGTCGGTGTCTCGGAGGGTGCGCACAATGGCAGTGAGAGCGTCTTTGTCCTGCAAACTGCGCAGGCCGGGGGTGTTGGGGGAGCTGACATTGACGACAAAATAATCGCCGAAAGGGAGGAGTCGGCGAAAACTTTTCAAATAGTCGGCCGGAGCATCGGCCAGGTCGGTGATTTTGGATTTTCCCAGATTGATGCCGACGGGAATGCGGGGCCAATGACCGGAATTTTTGAGGCGTTCTAGGCGTTGGCCGAGGATCTCGGCTCCATCGTTATTGAAGCCCATTCGATTGATGAGGGCTTGCTGGTCGGGATAGCGGAAGAGTCGGGGCTGGGGGTTGCCGGGCTGAGCCAGGGCGGTGATCGTGCCGATTTCGATGAATCCGAAACCGAGGGCTTCCCAGGCGGGAAGGGCGATGGCATTTTTATCCATCCCGGCCGCAAGTCCCACCGGATTGGGAAACTGCACTCCAAAAACCGTCCGGGGCGAAGCGGGGGCCCGGGCAGAAAGACAGGCGCGGAGGAGCGAAGTCGGAGTGTTTTCGAGAAGGGCGAGCGCGAAATGGTGGGCTTTTTCCGCATCAAGACGGAAAAGCAGCGGGCGGAGCAGGGCGGAGTAAAAATTCATTTTCCGATGCAAAAGGTGCTGAAGATTTGTCCGAGGATGTCTTCGATGTCGGTGGCTCCCACGACTTCACCAACCGCATCCAGCGCGGCTCGCAAGGGGACGCTGACCAATTCGGGGTCCAACTGACGGCTGAGGTCCTCGTGAGCGTGCTGAAGGGCTTCGGACGCCCGGCGTAAACAGGCTTGGTGGCGGGCATTGATGGCCGCGAGCATGGGGGTTTCAGAGCACGAAGTGCCTCGGGCTCGGGTGACGATGGCCTCGACGAGAGCCTCAAGGCCCTCTCCGGTCCGGACCGAAAGGGGGAAGGTGGACGGCGACGCGGCGGGCGGTTCGTGCGGTAAATCGATTTTATTGAGGGCGATGAGTTCGTTTTCCATCAAAGGATTTCGATGGGGAGCGGTGATGTCGATCACGTGGACGACCACATCGGCCTGAGCGATGGCGTGGCGGGCCCGACTGACTCCTTCTTGTTCGACCGTGTCGCCGGTTTCCCGAAGACCGGCGGTGTCGGTGATGCGGAAAGGGATGCCGCCCAGGCTGGCGAGTTCTTCGATCGTGTCCCGGGTCGTGCCCGGGGTCTCGCTGACGATGGCCCGCTCGTAGCCGAGGAGCCGATTGAGAAGACTCGATTTTCCGGCATTGGGTTCGCCGCAAAGGACCAGGCGGACGCCTTCGCGAAGAATGCGACCCTCGTGGGCCGTGGCCAGGAGGCCTTCCACGCGGGCACGGACAGTCGCGATGTCGGCGGCAAGGTTTTTGCCGGTGTGGGGATCGATCCCCTCTTCGGGAAAATCAATATAGGCCTCGAGGTGGCCCACCACGGCGAGCAGCGTGGTGCGGATATTTTCGATTTCCCGACCGATGCGACCTTCGAGTTGCTCTTGGGCGGCATGGAGCGCCCGGGGGGTGCTGGCCCGGATCACATCCATGACGGCCTCGGCCTGGGTCAGGTCCATCTTGCCGTTGATAAAGGCCCGTTGGGTGAATTCGCCGGGATCGGCGGAACGGGCTCCTCCTGCCAAAATGGCCTCGAGAATCTGGGCGGTGACGAGAATGCCGCCGTGACAGTGGAGCTCCACCAGGTCTTCGCCCGTGTAGCTGCGGGGGCCCGGAAACCGGGCCAACAAGCCTTCGTCGAGCTTACGGGCAGAGTCGTGAAAACTGCCAAAATGAAGGACGCGTGGTGACAACGATTCGACCGGACCTTTTCCGCGAAAGAGGCGTCCGGCCAGGGCGAAGGCCTCGGGGCCAGAAACGCGCAAGACGGCCACGGCTCCCTCTCCGGGGGCCGTGGAAACGGCGGCGATGGTGTCGGCGGCAAGTTTCATGTGACCAAGTTGATCGCAAGATTCGACCGGGACAACCAAATTTAGGGGCGAAGGGGGAAGTCGGCTCAGGAGCCTGGTCTTTACCCACAAGTTCGGGTTCTTATTCGGGGACCACACTCGGCCCGAGTGTTGTTCCTCGGCGGCTCGCCGAGGAATTGGGTCCGGCGAGCCGCCGGACCCTGCACGCGGGCCGCGCGCGGTCCCCGGAGAAGACCTTTATGGTTACGATGTCGCGGAATCTGAGCGTTCGATCAGCCCGGCGGCATCGAGTTCCTTGAATTCGGTCAGGAACCGCTGGTTTTGCTCCATCGTGCCGACAGAAACCCGAATCCATTCCGGCATTTTGTAGCTGCGCATGGCGCGGACGATAAGTCCGCGCTTGAGCAGGTGGGCGAAGACCTTGTCGCCGTCGCCCACGCGGACGAGGACAAAATTTGCGGCGCTGGGAACATATTCGAGTCCCATGGCGGCGAATTCTTTCTCCAGGAGGGCCCGGCCTTCATGCGTAAGTTCGCGGGTTTTGCGCATATGCTCCTCGTCGTCCAGTCCGGCCAGAGCGCCGGCTTGGGCAATCCCATTGGCATTGAAGGGCTGGCGGGTTTTTTGGAGAACTTCGGCGATCTCCTTGGTGGTGAGGCCATAGCCGATCCGGAGGTTAGCCAGGCCCTGGATCTTGGAAAAGGTCCGCATGACGAGGACATTCCGTCCCTCCCGGACGAACTTGAGGGTGTCTGGAGGGTTCTCCAAAAATTCATGGTAGGCCTCGTCAAAGATGACGAGGACATGCTCGGGCACTTGGTCCATGAAGCGGTCAAGGGCATCCTGCCCGACGAGGGTGCCGGTCGGATTGTTGGGATTGGCAATAAAGACCTGCCGGGTGCGGGGCGAGATGGCGGCCAGCATGGCCTCAAGATCGTGGGTGTAGCCAGGGTCGGGCACCTCGACGGTGGTGGCTCCGAAAAGTTGCGACATCAGGGTGTAAACGGCAAAGGCGTGGCGGGCGGTGACGACTTCATCGCCGGGCCGCAAAAAGGCATGCCCGATGAATTCGATGATTTCATTGGACCCATTCCCGAGAAGCACATTTTCGCGATGAAGATCAAGTTTCTCGGCAATGGCATTGCGCAAAGCCCATCCGCCGCCGTCGGGGTAAAAATGAGCCCGTTCCAGCGCATCGCGCATCGCGGCAATCGCCAGGGGCGAGGGACCGAGCGGGTTTTCATTCGAGGCCAGCTTGACGATGTCCGAGGGGCGCAGCCCCATCTCCCGGGCCAATTCCTCGACCGGTTTCCCCGGTTCATAGGCGATCAAACGGAGGACATGTTCGTGAGCAGTTTTCCACATAGGAGATAAAGTTTTCAGTTTTCGGTGTTCAATGGATAAGTTCAGTGACAATCCAAGGTCTACAATCCCTCGAAAGTCTGCCTGAAAACTGAAAACTGAAAACTGAAAACTTTCCTCCATATTGCGGTTATTGCCGACACCCATGGGAATTTGCCCGTTTCCGTCGTGCCCGGGCTGCGTCAGGCCGACGAGATTTGGCATTTGGGGGATTTTTGTGATTTGGCCACCGTTTCGGCGGTGCGGGCAGTGGGTCCGCCGGTTTACGGGATCTTGGGAAACAATGACTGGGCCTTGGATTTTCCCCGGCATCTCGTTTTGGAGCGGTTTGGGCGGAAGTTTTTTCTTATCCATATCCCGCCTTCGCATCCCGGGGGGGCGGAATTTTTGCTTCATGGCCACACCCATGTCCCCCGGGATGAACTGGTCGGCGCGACCCGGGTGCTCAATCCTGGTTCGATCGGCAAGGCGAACAAAGGGGCTCCGGCCTCATGGGCCTGGCTGGACGTGGCTGAAAGCGGAGACGTGAGCTGGCGGGTGATTAAAGTTTGAGACCAAGTCTGGCTTCGCCCAGCCGCGAACCCTCGAAAGACCGGAGACGGGCCGCATGATGACACCTGCTTGAGACCAGAAAAAACTACGCCTTATTCGCCCTCGTCAGCGAAATCCACGGAATACAGGGTCAGGGTGCAAAAATCAAAAATCACACATCAACAAGCTCTAAGTGGAGACGTTTTCCCAAAGCCGATGCCGTTCGCGAGAGCGTCTTGAGCGAGATCGAGCAGTTTTTCTCGTCCAAGATGCGGTGGACAGCCTCGCCGGAGCTTTACGTCCGTTGCCGCCGAGCGATACGCCGATTTGACGTGAATCACTGATTTGCGTACAGTCACTCCCTGAGAGCACAGGGGTCCATTTGAAGTCGTCGTGATTGAGTTCTCGTATGACCAATGCCCGCTTGCGCTTGCGGGGTAAACCTTCTTTTTCTGTGATGCAATTTTCCAACAGGTGGATTCGGATTCCGTCATTTTTTCGATACGCGCTGGGAGCAATCCTTGCTTTCTCTGCGCCGTTCTGTCCGGCCGAGTGGCAGACGGCTTTGCCTGGGTGGACCTATGTTTTTCCCCGCGACCATGGCAATCATCCCGGCTTCAAAACCGAATGGTGGTATTTCACTGGAAACCTGGTCTCACCGGACGGACGAGCTTTTGGCTACCAACTGACTTTTTTCCGCCAGGGAGTGGGATCCAACTTCGAGCCTTCTGAATCTCGGTTTGTAACCCGCGATATCAAATTGGCCCATTTTGCAGTGACCGATAAGGCAGCGGATTCGTTTCTTTTTTTCCAGAAAGTTTCCCGGGGAGCTTACGGAGAGGCTGGGTTCGCAGATGGCCATCGGCTGGCCTGGATTGACGATTGGTCGTGCGAATTGCTTCCCTCCCTGGCGGTCGATGGACGTGCGGTCCGCGACCGGTTTCGGATTCGCGCCAGGGTGGACGCCGTGGCATTGGACCTTACTCTCACAGCGGTGAAGCCTCCTGTGATCCACGGAAGCGATGGGGTCAGCCAAAAGGCAGCGGGCGCGGGAAGGGCCTCTCATTACTATTCGCTGACGAGGTTGCTTAGCGAAGGAACGTTGACCCTCAATAACGCAGAGGTTTCTGTTTCGGGCTTGAGTTGGTTCGATCATGAATGGGCTACCAATCAACTTGCAAAGAACCAGGTTGGCTGGGATTGGTTTAGCCTTCAGTTTGTCGATGGGAGCGAGTTGATGCTTTTTCAGCTGAGGAATGAAGCGGGAGAACCCGATCCATTTTCTGCCGGGACTTTTATCGCCGCCTCTGGAGAGACGATCGCCGTGGTGGATTTTGTCCTGACGCCGACAAAATTTTGGAGGAATCAGGATCGGACGGGAAATTATCCCGTCGCGTGGCGGATCGAGATCCCCAAATTAGATCTGGATCTTCAGGTCACTGCCACGAAGGAAGATCAGGAACTTCGGCTCCAGCCGGTGGTTTATTGGGAAGGGGCCGTGCGAGCGAAAGGGACCCGGAAAGGACTTTCGCTTGAGGCTTCGGGCTATCTGGAGATGACTGGATATGCCGGGTCGGTTCCCGGGATGGTGGAAGGCCGGTAAATCGAGTTTTTCAGACGACAGGGATCCCGGGAAACTCCCGTCCGAGGATTTTTGCTGATGACGTTTTTAACCAGTTGTCGAGGAGGGAAGCATAGACTTGGCGAAAGTCGATTTGGTGTTTCACGTCGCCATCGTCCAAGTCGGCCAGATCCGGAGGTGGACCGTGGAGACCGCCTTTGACGTTGTCGCCAAAGAGAAAGAGCGGAGCCGCCGCCCCATGATCGGTGCCCTGGCTGCCATTCTCGGCCACCCGGCGACCGAATTCGCTGAAGGCGAGAACGGTCACTTTCTCCGATATCGTTTGTTTTCGGAGATCGGCGAGGAAGGCACCGACGCTTTGACTGAAATCACCCAAAAGCCGGGTGTGGTTGTCGCGCTGCTGGGAGTGGGTGTCGTAGCCGCCCTGAGCAAGATAATAGACCCGGGAGGGGAAATCGCCCGCAATCAACTTGGCCACCATTTGGAGCTGGGCGGCAAGGGCACCATCGGGGTAGGAACCCCGATTTTTTTGTTTTTTGAGGAGTCCGCGAATGGTGTCACCCGCCAGGACCGCGTTCATAGCCGTGTGGCGGAGGAAATTGATGGTATCCGGTTCGTTTCCGGTGATGCCTCCAGCATTTGCAGGCGACATTCGACCGGAGCCCCCATTCGGCTGGTTGAGTTTTTCAAAAATGGTTTCCTGGACGGAGGCGAGGGTGGATGTTTCTCCGCTGGGATTCCACTGAAAGGTCTGGGGGTCGCTGATGGCGAGGCCAACATTGGACCGATTCCGAAAGGCCTGCGGCATCACTTTGCCGAAACTCATGCCGATTTCACCCGGACGCCGGGTGGGATCGGCTCCTTCGCATTGGGCGTCGAAGTAGCGTCCCAGCCAGCCTTCCCGTTGCGAGGGGTCATTTTCATCGCGGCCACTTTGCCAGATTTCCATGGAACGGAAATGGGATCGGCTGGGGTTGGGATAGCCGACATTTTGAACGATGGCCATGCGCCCGGCATCGTATTCATTCTTGAATTCGATGAGCGAGGGATGGAGTCCCAATGAGTCATCCAATTTCAAAGTTTCCTTCCCGGTCAAATGCAGCGTCGGGCGGGCTTTGGCGTACAGATCATTGGCAAAAGGAACGACAGTATTGAGTCCGTCGTTTCCGCCGCTGAGTTGCACGACGACCAGAATGCTGGAGTCGCGAGCGGCTCCGGTGGCGGCGGCGGTCCGGGTAATGAAGGTGGGGACGAAAGCACTCGTGGCCAGGAGTCCGACCCCTTTGAGGCCGGTGGAGAGAAATTCGCGACGGGTATGGAGGTACATCGGGCTTAGCAAAGTTGATAGTCAGGGCTGCTCATGATCAAATGAACCAAGCCGCGGGCTCGTTCGTCGAAATCCTTATCGCGAATATTCATGGATCGCATGCCCCCGGCGCCATCCGTTTCCGCCAGTCGAACGAGGGCCGTTCGGAGGTCCCGGGCCGGTTCGCGCTGGAGGAATTCGCGCAAGAAGTAGTCCACGATGTCTTTGGCACTAAGCATTCGTCGGGCGGATCCGCTGGCTTCGATTTGGGCGAGGGGTTGCCAGTCCACGGCGGCGTTGCGTTGGGTGGCAAGGAACTCGCGGTGGCTGGGGGCTCGGTCGATCATCTTGCGTTCCTGCATCTTGAAGGCGTCCGGGCTGACTCCGTGCATGAGAAAATTGGCAAAGTTGTAACGAACCAAAAGGGTGTTGGAATTAATCCAATCGGCGCCACCCGGCCAGCCATTGACGTCGGGCGGGAAAAATAATTCCTGTCCCATGACCTGAAGGGCTCCGAGGAGGAGATCGGCATCGGGAAGGGGGGCGTGCATTCCTTTGAGGGCACCGATAGCCAGGACGACAGGGCTTTTGACCACGGTGTTTATGGCGGGTGCGGAATAAAAAAGTTCCGAGCGAAAGAGGGTCTGGAGGAGGGATTTGAGATCGTATCCGCTATTCCGATACACTTCCGCCACCGCCGTGATCATAGCGGGTTCCGGCTGGGTGCAGACGAAGAAGGTGAGGAATTTTCCGGCCATGAATTCGGCCGCCGCCGGCTGGGCGCAGAGGATCTCCACGACAGCGTCTCCGTCCCAAGGGCCGGACTGTCCCAGGAGGGTCTTTTCGTCGGGATCGTGGGCATTTTTTCGAAACCGAAACGACCAGTCGTCCCGATCAACGCTGTAGCCGGTCAGGGCCCTGGCCGCTTCTTTCACATCCATTTCGGTGTAGTGGCCGACTCCGAGGGAGAAGAGCTCCATCAATTCGCGGGCAAAATTCTCATTGGGATTTCCACGTTGGCTGGAGGCATTGTCGAGCCAGACCAACATGGCCGGATCGCGGATGAGAGCTTTGAGTTGCTCCGGAAATGATTTTGTGGCGAGGTCGCGGAAGGTTTTGTTTTGACGCCAGAGGGGGTAGGTGTGACGGATCTTATCTTGGAATCCGCTGGCGAAATGGGAATGCCAAAATAAGGTGAGCTTTTCTTCTAGGGGCGGGATGCCGCCCGGACGGGGAGAACTGGCCAGCATCCTCTGCAGCCACCAAGCTTGCAGGTCTCCAATGAGTTCGTCTTCCCGACGGTAAGACTCACGGCGTTCTTTTTCCCGGATCTCTTCGTCAATGATGGCCTTTAATCGTTCTTCCAGGACTTTGGCGGCTTCCGGTGGGGACTGGATGTCTTCGGAGACTGGCGCGGATCCGCCGCTTGGGGCGTAATCGACAAGGGCATCAACGGCGGCATCAAGCCCGAGAGCGGAAAGTTCCTCCGCTTCTTCCCACGTGCAACCAAAGCCGGCCCGCCAGAGGAGGTGGGAAGCGGCATACGGCGTGAATCGCCGAGCGGGTACCGGGGAGAGTAAACCCATGCCGAATTGTATAGGCGGGAGAGCTGCGACGCAATTCCCAGTTTTCTCTTATGCGGTGAGAAAGGCTTTTGCGCTGGGGCAGAGCGCCTGCAGTTCACAGTGGGGACAATCGGGCTTGCGGGCGGAACAGCGTCGTCGTCCGTGCCAGATGAGCCAATGGCTGAGTTGCGTCCAAATCTTGCGGGGAAACAATTTAATCAGGTCTTGCTCGATCTTGACCGCATCGGAGTGGCGGGTGAGACCTAGTCGGTTGGCGAGGCGGGTGACGTGGGTATCCACGACGACGCCTTCATCGAGGCCAAAGGCATTGCCAAGAACGACATTGGCGGTCTTGCGGCCGACGCCGGGCAGGGAAGCCAATTCCGCCAGAGTGCGGGGGACTTCGCCGTGGTGTTCGGAGAGGAGGCGGGCTGCCATGGCGCGGATGTTTTTTGCCTTATTTCGGTAAAATCCCGAGGAATGAACGAGGGCCTCAAGTTCCTCCTGGGAGATTGCGGCATAGTCCTCAAGGGTTTGGCAGCGGCGAAAAAGCTCCTTCGTGACCAAGTTCACCCGGACATCCGTGCATTGCGCGGAAAGAATCGTGGCGACGAGGAGTTCGAGTGGATTTTCATAATCCAGTTCGCAATGCGCTTCGGGATACGTCTCCGGGAGGAGCCGGGTGAGTTCGCGGGCGCGCTCGGCCCGGGTCATTCGCTTCCCAGGGCGGTGAGACGTTCATTGGCCTTGGGCACCAATTCGCTGTTGGAATAGTCTTTGATAAGTTGATTGTACGCGCTCTTGGCGCGCTTGAGTTGGCGGGCTTTGAGGGCCGGGTCGGTGAGGTTGACGGCCTGTTGTTCGAGCAACTGAGCCCCTTTCCAGAGTCCTTCGGCGGCGGCATTGGGGACACCCTCATAGTATTGGGCGATCTTGAGGAAGTTATCGATGGCGGCGGCGAGGAACTCATCCTTCTGCTTGGGATCGGTGGCGGCGTTCATTTTCGCCGTCATGATATCGCCGTAGAGCAACATGCTTTCGGCTCGAAGTTTGCCGGTGGAATTTTGGTCGCGGATGATGGGACCGAGCAGGGCCATGGCTTCGTCGTTTTTCTTTTGCTCGGCCAGCGACTGGGCGATGCCGAAACTTGCCTCAAGCACCTTGGGGGACCAGGGGTAGATGGCTTTGAGTTGCTCGAAAAATTTCCCGGCTTCGGCGGTTTGGCCCTTCACCTGGGCGACGCGGCCCTGGCCAAACAAGGCCGTGGCCTGGGCTTCCTGGACGACCGGAGAGGTCTGGGCAGGCACAAAGCCCGGAGGGACCGGATAGTCCTTGGCCAACTTTGCAAAGACGGAGAGCGCCTCGTCGGGTTTGTTTTGATCGAGGAGGGCGAGACCGTAGAAATCGAGATCTTGCGACGAGTACAAAACGTCGGCGTTGTAGGCCTCGTTCATGAGAGTAAAGGCTCGGTCCTTGTCCTGCTCGCCCACATAGGCGGCGAGAGTGAAGAGGATCTTGCTTTTGGCCTCCGGATTCGGCACGGAATCGGCTTGCGCCTTAAAGTATTCCTCCACGTCTTCCTGAGTCTTCATTTCGGCTCCGACCAACATGCGCTGGGATTTGAGGAGGACCTGAAGATCCAGAGCCAGGGCGGCGCTGTCGGGATACTTTTTGATCATCTCCTCGGAACTTGCCACGCTGCCGTCAATGAGCGTCTTCCACTGCGAGCGCTCTTCCTCGCTGAGTGCGGCGTAGCGTCCGAGGCTTTCCGCCTTGGCGCGTTGGATCTCGGCCACTTTGTAGAGGGATTCGCCCGCCTGGGCTGCGTCCGGATAGTTTTGAAGGAATTCGCGGTAGGCTTCGAGGGCTCCGTCAGTTTTGCCGACATTGAGGGCCGTTTGGGCGATGGATTCATAAGCGAAGTACACCTTGTTGTCGGTCGGGTATTTCTCGATGAACTTTTTCATCAGGGCGACGACCTCATCGGGCTTGCCTTCGCTGCCGGAAATTTGAGCCCGGGTGAAGTAGGTGAACGGGGCGGGTTGGCTGTCGGGATAGGTTTCCGCCACAGCGGTGAGGGTGGCCACGCCTTCGACTTTCTTTTCGAGGGCAATTTCAGCATTGCCCTTCATGTAGAGGGCGAGGGGAGCAAACGGGCTCTTCGGGTTGGCGGTGACAAAGGTATCCAAAAGCGGGAGCGCGGCGGCATTGTCGCCTTTTTGTTGGGTGCAGATGGCGATCCAATAATCCGCTTCCGTGGCTTGGGGCGTCTCCGGATATTTTTCCTTCACGACCTGGTAGGCGGCGATGGCGTCGTCCCATTTTTGGGTGTCCTTATAGATGCCGGCCAGACCGCTTTGGGCAATAACCCCGATTTCAGGCGGAGGATTTTGGGCGAGAAATTCTTGGAAGGTTTTCATGGCTTCGTCTTGCTTGTTCAAGCGAGTTTCGGCACTGGCTTTGCTGACGACCGAAAGTCCGGCAAAGCGGCCCTTGGGATAGATGGCGAGGGATTCGTCAAAATATTTAACGGCTTCGGCGGGGTTGTTGAGTCCGAGATACATGTTGCCCATGGCGACAGGAAGATTGTCGGCGAGGGGGTCTCCTTTGTGGGCGGCCTGGAATTTTGTGTATCCCGCAGGAGCCCGGTCGGCGGCGTTCTGAAGGGCATAAGTCATGGTGGTGAAATAGATCTCGCGCTTTTTGTTCTCGTCCGATTCGAGGAAGGGAGAGACGTGTTTGAGAACGACGCGGGCGGCGTTGAGGTTGCCCTGCTGGAAGAAGATTTCCGCCATTTTGAGGAGGGCGGTGGCGGTCTGATCCGGTTTGCCGCGGAGTTCGGCTATTTTTTTCAGTTCCCGTTGATTGTCCTTATCGAGCTGATTTTTCAGGGCGATGTTGTTGGACTTGAGGGCTTCGCGTTTCCGGGAGGGGAAGGCTTTGAGTTTCTCCTCCTGAAGGGCAAGGATCTCGGCTTGGGGCGCGACACTGCGGAAAGCCCGCAAGGCCTCTTCGTGGAGGGGGGGGCGATCTGCCTCGGGGCCGGAGGCTGCCTGGTTCATGAGGATATCGCCCAATTGGAAATTGGCCTCATTGATGAGAGCGATGTCCTTCTGGCTTTTGATGATCTCCTGGAGATAGTCGGTGGCCCGTCTGTAGAGGGCAAAGCCGGCGGCCTTATCGGCGTCGCCGCCCTTGCTAAGTTCCTGGCTGCCTCTGGTGGCGAGGGTGATCGCGAGCAAATTCTTGCTCGAAGCAATCGAGCTGCTGTTGGGGAATTGCTTCAGATTTTGTTCGAGGTCGGTGATGACATCGTCAAATTTCTGAATTTGGTACTCCGCCACCGCTTTGCTGAAGAGCATGGCTTCATAGTCTTCGGCTTTGGGGTAATCGGTCAGGTATTTAGTGAATTTGGTGATCGCATCTTCAAAGGTGGTCTTGCGCTTGGGATCGGTATCCGGCATGGCGGCGGCCTTGGCGGAGAGAATTTGCGGAAACATGCCTTCGACGATTTGCTTGAGCTCTGCGGGCAGGGGGGGACCGGAAGACGCCTTGGCCAGCATGGCAGCGGATTTGTCGAATTCCGCCAGGAAGTAGTAGGAAAAAGCGAGTTGGATCTGGGCATTGGGAACGACGCCGTCCGTGGGGTAGTCTTTGAGCACCTTTTCGTAGGCGGCGGCTGCGGCCTGGTAGTCGCCGATTGAATAGACTTCATAGGCAGCAGAATTGGCGTCAGCTGCGGCCTTCGACTGGGCCGAAAGGGAAGCGGCGCTGAGAAGGAGTACGGTCAGGGAGGAGAAGAGGAGATGGCTCAGTCGATTCATGGAATGAAGGGGTAATCTTAATCGGGTTGCGGGGGGGATTTCCACGGAAAAAAACGGGTGAGGGGAAGTCAGTCGGTTCAATGGGTGGTGGAAGGGAGTTCCAATTCCACCACCACCGGGCGATGATCACTGGGTTTGCCTGCGGGAATATCCACGCGGGCGGATCGAAATTTGCCATTCTTGACGAAGGCAAAATCAAAGCAAGCGTCGGGGAAGGGCGGGTATTTGGGATTCTTGCTGGGCTCGGAAGGAAGGGTGACCCGCTCGGTCAGCGGTCGGTTTTTCCAACACGATTCGAACCCTGCCGCCGTCAGCATGGGGAGAGTTTTTTCTAGGCCGAATTTGGCGTCGTCGACGCTGGTATTAAAATCCCCGCCGAGGACGATACTGACCGTGCCAAGGGTGCTGTAGGCTTTTTCCATCGCAGCCACATGGGAAAGGAGCTGGGTGGCAGATTCCTCCCGCATGGCCATGTTTTCATCCAATTTCCCGCGATTGCTTTTCAGATGAACCGTATAAACGAGGAGGACATGACCGGGGGCGGGTTGGAAGGCCGCGAAGGCAAAACCTCGCTTCGGCGTAGTGGCCGAACCTTGTTTCCAGTCTTCCCACCACGCGCCCATGGCGGGTTGGCGACTGGCAATGACCACCTGTTGGGTGGTTTTTTCCCCATTGCGGCCGAGAAAATCACTACAAACTTGCACTTGCATGCCGGGGACCTTGGCAATGGCCAGATCGGCGGCGGCGGCATCCCGAATCTCTTCCATCCCAAGGATGTCGGGATTGAGGGCGGCGATCGCGGCCTGAACGAGGGGCACCTGGGCGGCGTCCGCCTCCGAGGCATGGAGATCGCCGCCGGGAAACCACTGGATGTTCCAAAAAACAATCTTGAGAGGAGCCGGGGGTGGAGTTGCTTCCGCCGCACGAAGCGGAGCAAGTCCGAGAAGAGCCAGGGCGAGGAGACCAGAGAGGCGGATGATCATGGGAGTGGGGAATTTAGAAATGCCGATGGCGGGAGCATCCGCGAGGAACGGTTTTCAAGCAAGGGAATCCGCAGGATGCCAACGGAATGAGGCGCATCTCCGAAAAGCACAAACCAAAGGAGCGTGGGCGGCGGGCGTTTTGTTGGCGGCGAGCGGATCGTTGCTATGGATGCCACCCGATCTTGCACCATGAAACGCCGCCTAGGATTAAAACTCTACCTTCAACCCCGCATACCAGTTCCGCGGGGCCGCGGGATCGATCCCATCCGATCGAATTCGTGAATAGTAGTTCCGATCAAAGAGGTTATTGATTCCGCCAATGACGCTGACCGTGTCGCGATACACCTTGAACTCGAAGGTCAAATCCCACACGTCATAGGCCGGAATAAACCGCTGCGAGGTGTTCGTATCATCGGCAAAACTCGATCCGACGAAGTTGCTCATCAACGCAATCTTGATGCGATCCTGCCAATTGTAGACCAAACCGAATCGCAGAATGTATTCCGGAGTGTATTGCGGCGTCTTCCCATCGTTCGGCCCACCGACAAATTCCGCCGCCATCAACGTCAGCGCTCCATAGGCGCTCAGCGACCCGTACTGATCCACCCAATCGCTTTGGATTGCCTGCGACTTGAACGACTTTCCTCCGCTCTTTCCATCAGTCGACTCGGGCAATCCGACCGGCCGATTGAAAAGCTCGTTGGCCAACCCGACAAAGTCTAGCTCCGTCGCCAGATCCCATCCGGAGGTCACCGACCGACCGGCATTTTCGATGATCGTCAAATTGCCGTTGTCGGCCGTCCGCTCCCCGATCTGGTCCGAACTGTCGATCAACCACACACTCGTGTCCCAACTCAACCAGGATGTCGGATCGCCCCGAAAACCGACCTCGTAGTTCCAAACAAAGCTTTCGTTCAGATTTCCGTCCACGATGGTGTTCGGATTCGTGGGAATGGCCTCGGTGAAAATCGGCGGACGGTAAGCCTGCGATACGTTGGCGTAAGCCTGAATCGTTGGGGTGAACGAATACTCCAGTCCGAGCCCAAACAACGGCACAAAATTAGATACCGTCTCGTCGGTGAGGTTTCCGTCGGGTTTGGAGACGTTCACGGTCTCGGACGCCGATTGCCAGATGCTCTCAAGCCGCACTCCCGGCGTGATCGATAGCTTTCCGATCTGAAACTTGTTTTCGGCGAAAATCGAATAATACCATGTGGTGCGGACGCTCTGATTGCGTACCTGCCCAGTCATCGCCGTCGGGCTATCGCCGCGCTGATCGAGCCGCGGCGAATACGTATTATACAGCAACATCCCGCCGGTCAGCGTGTGCGTCTCGCCCAGCAAGTCCCAGTCATGCCGGATGCGCGGCTCGACTCCAAAGGTATAAAACTGCTGAGTCTGCAGCGAGTTCGTCTGTGCTTCCGGCCCCGTTGGCAGTGTCCCGAATCCTCCGCCGCCCTGCCGTCGACTGAACCGCCGATAGTAGTCCCACCAGGCGCGGAACGTCACCAGCGTCCGGTCGTTCACGTCCCATTCGGTGATCAACGCCACCGCGTAGCGGCTGATCCGTACTCGGTCGAAAAACCGCGACGTCCCGTTGCGATCCTCCGTGTAATTCACCGTATCCGGTCCGTCGCTCAACGTCAGTCCACCTGGCTCTCCGTGCACCTCGTCGTAGGCCGTCAGATTCAGATACATTCGGAACGGTCCCGTCGCATCGAGCGCGAAGGTCCCCCCCCACGCATTGAGATAGTAGTCGCTGTTGGCCTCCCGGAATCCGTCTGTTTGCCGGTGGTTATACCAGCCGTAATAGCCCAGACGTCCCTCCGTTCCGCCGAAAGACGAAAAATTCGAATAGTAATCGAAGCTGCCTACGAGGTTGGTCGATTGCAGTGCGAACGCCGTGTCCGTTGGCGGCTTCTTCATCACGAAATTGATCGCGCCCGCCGGCTGCGGACCATACATCAACGACGCTCCGCCCCGTACGAACTCGATCCGTTCGACCGCGTCGAGGGGCGGCGTGTAATACGCCTCCGGATACCCGAACATATCCGCGTGGATCGGGATCCCGTCCTCGAGCACCTGGAAATATTGCAGCCGGTGCGGCTCGAATCCTCGATACCCGATGCTCAACAGTGGAGTCGTCTCCTCCGACAGCATCAGCCCCGGCGTCTTGGCGATCACCTGTCGGTAATTGTCGTTCGAGATCTCCGGCAGATCCGTCATCACGATATTCGACGTTTTCTTCCCCGCGTTGATCCGCGTCCCCTCCACGTCCGGCAAAAACGGTCCATCGATGCGCGTATCGTAGTCCGCCGAGACAATCACGGTATCCAGCCGCTCCACTTCTCCATCCTGAGCCCTCCCTTCAGTCGTCCAGAGACCGAGAATCATTCCAACCACCAGTGCGACCCGTTGTCCCAGCACTCCGCGGCTCCCATCGTTTTGCGTATTTATGAACATAGCGGCGATAGATAACGAGATTCAGTCTCAATTTGACAAGAAAAATATGCGACTAGGTCTCATTTTCACTTGAAATCATGGCTTCGGGCGTCGACAACCGGGTGGTGGAAACCGAATTTTCTCTCATTACCTACTTCCGCGCGGGCGGCCCGCTCATGTGGGTCCTGCTCGGAGGGTCCATCCTTGCCGTCGCCGTGATCATTGAACGCACGATCGTTTATTTGCGCTATGGTCTTCAGCCCGACCTCTGGCTCGACGGCACGCTCGAACAGCTCCGGGCTGGCCGCACCGCCAAAGCTCTCGCCCACGCCCGGGCCAGCCACCACCCCGTCGCCCGGGTCGTCCAGACATATCTGGAAAACCTCCCCCGCCTTCCCAAGGTCCGCCTTGACAATCTCAAACGTGCCGCCGCCCTCACCCTCGAGCAGGTCGAAAAACGCCTTCGGTTGCTCGCGGCGATCGCGCACCTCGCTCCGCTCGTGGGTCTGCTCGGCACGGTCATTGGCATGGTCGTGGCCTTCGCCCAGATCCAGTCACTCGAAGGCGCGGTCAAACCCGCCGATCTCGCCGGAGGCATTTGGGAAGCCCTCCTGACAACCGTCTTCGGTCTCATGGTCGCCATCCCAAGCATGGCCGCCTTCCACGCCTTCGAAGCCCACGCCGACAAGATCGCCAGTCGGATGGAACTCGCCGTCTCTGCCCTCGACGATGTTTTTGCGCCAGGCGTGGCCATGGCCACGGAAGACACGGAAACTCAACCAATCAACGACGACGATTGGTCCACCGTTGCCTGAAGCAACCCGCGAAGCCTCCGCCAGAATGTTCCGCCGCCCGAAACGCCCCAGCCACGCCATCGACATGGCTCCGCTCATCGACGTCGTCTTCCTCCTGCTCATCTTTTTCATGCTCACGTCCGCCTTTCGGGAGCCGTCCCTGCCGCTCCAGCTTCCTTCCGCTTCCGGATCCCCCGACACGCCGGTCGAAGCGCTCATCATCAGCGTCAACGCGGACGGTGACATTGCCATCGGGGACCAACCCGTCACTCTCGCAGCTTTTACCGCCACCCTCCGGGCCATTCTCGACCAGCGCGAGAACCACACCATCAATTTCCGCGGCGACCGCACGGTTGACTACGGCGTCTTCGTTGACCTCATGGACCGAGCCCGCACCGCCGGAGCCTCGCAATTCAACCTCATCCATGACCCTCGACCCGCTGGGGAATGATCGCCCTGCTCCCTCACCGCAACGGGCTCTTCCTTGCCGTCCTCGTCTTTTCGTTCGTCGCCCACAGCCTCTTGCTTCAGCTCCGCCCACTCGGAGTCGATCCCGCCGAAGTCGCCCTCGTCGAACCTTCCGTCAGCATCGAAGTCGTCCTCATCGAGCCCACGCCCCAACCAACTCCCAAGCCGATACCCCAACCAACCCCGGAACCCACGCCGGAACCCACGCCGGAGAAGATTCTCGCCACCGAAAAACCTGCTCCCCCCCCGGCGGCAATTCCGAAACCAACCGCGCCCCCCGCGCCAACACCCAAACCCTCTCCCGTTCCCCAATCGACGCCCCGCCCGCGTCCGACCGCCACTCCGGCGACAACCTCGCGCGCGACTCCCCCCCCTCGTCCGTCCGGAGCCGTCGTCGAAGCCGCCCCCGACGCCCGGCGCAACCCGCCTCCGATCTACCCCGAAACTGCGCGCCGCAACGGCTGGGAAGGCAGGGTCCTCGTCCGTGCCACCATCACCACCCTTGGCACGGTCAGCGCCGCCAGCATCGTCGGCTCCTCGGGCTACGGCGTGCTCGACAGCGCCGCCGTCTCCGCCGTCCGCCGCTGGCGCTTCCGCCCAAAGACGGTTGGCAATCAGCCCGTCGAATCCACAATCGAAGTCCCCATCGATTTCTCCCTCCGCCGCTGATTTTGTCTTGGCCTGCGGCGGAACCAGGAATCGATTCGGGAATCAGTATTTATACGGGACCCCGTGGTGGGCTTCATTTTCAAGCACCCCTCTGCTGAGATGCTTGGCCTCTGGGAGATGATGTTGGTCAAATTCGTCTTTCTCCCGAACGTCCAGCAGCAGAGCTCCGTTTTCAATGAGTTCCTTTGCCTGCTGCGGCGGGATCCCTCTAATGCGAGAGCGGGCTTCGTTTGCGAGTCGAATAAAGTCTTCAGAATGGGCGGTCATGAAAAGAGAAAAGGTTTTTACTTGGCGAAGTAGAGCTTAGGAATTCGTCGAGTGCATTCTTTGGAAAATGAAATGCCAGACTAACCCGATCACTATCGTGAGAAGCCCGGCGATCCAGACTTTCGTATCGACCCAGAAGGCTAGAAAGACACAGGAGAAAAGGCCGCACCAAGCAAACAGGGGCGGATAAAGCCGGTCCTGCTTCGGAAGGCGCAATGCGGCCAGATTTGTAATAGCGTAATAGATCAAAACGGTGAACGCGCTGAACGACCAGGTGAGTTTGACGTTTCCAACAAGACTGAGAGCAGTGATGGCGGCACCAACGCCGATCACTGCGGCAACCGGGGTGGTCTTCGCCTTGTTCAAACCAGAGAAAATCGAGGGTAAGTCACCGCGTCGTCCCATCGCGAGTGCGACGCGTGACAGTCCGAGCACGAGGTTCAGAAGGACGCCTAGCATCGCGGTCATTGCCCCCAAACCGACGATGCGCGCGATTGCAGGATGTCCGATGGACTGAAGCACGGTTTCCAACGGCGCGGCGTCTTTTAGCGTGGCCTCCCCCAAGGGCATGGCTCCATACGCACCAATCGCAGCAATGCCAACCGCCAGATAGAGCACCGCGGAGAGAATCATCACCGCAATGATTGCGGCAGGGATCGCTCGGCGGGGGTTCTTGACCTCCTCGCCCATCGTTGCGATGCGACCGTAACCGGTATAGGCGACAAACATGAGCCCGCAGGCTTGAAGAAACCCTCCCATGGAACCCTCTCCTTCCGGCAGGATCGGGAACAGGTTTTCCCGACCCGATGTGTAAACTGCGGGTAATGCAAACACCACAAAGAGCCCAAGCGCGAACAGGGTGGCAGACACGACCGCAATATTCGCAAAATTTGATCTCTTCATTCCGCTCAATACAAGAACGGTCACGGCGACCGAAACGAGCACGCCAAGCGCCATCACGGAAAATTGTTTCAGCCCGAAAACATGGATGAAATACCCGCCGAATCCGAGTGCCGCCGTAGCGGCCGACGCCGATTTGGCCCAGAGAAACATCCAGCCAGCGGAGAATCCAAGCGAAGGACTCAGATATTTGTAGCCGTATTCGTAGGTTCCTCCGCTGACGGCGTGAGCAGCGGCCAATTGGGCGCTGCTGAGTGCGTTGCAGACCGCCACCAATGCTGCCACCACGATGGCAAGAACAACCGAAGGGCCGCTGACACCCGCAGCCACCCCGATACTGACAAAAACACCGGTGCCCATCATCGCCCCCAGTCCCATCATAGTGGCTCCGAAGACGCCCAGTTCTCTCTTCAGAAGGGAATGCGATGTGGGCGCGTTTTTGGATGTCATGATTTGCGATATTCTATTACGCAATTCGTTTACGAGAATCGTTAAAGCATCATAAGGGGCATTTTCTGTCAAAAAGAATCTCCCTTCCTCCCTCAGAAAGACTGCCTCCCCGGGCCGATTCAGGACACTTCCCGAAAAAGCTCGCGCAGTTTTGCACGTATCTCCTTGAGAGCTTCTTTCCCCTCGGCTGTGATTTTGTAAATCCTGCGACGGCGACCGCTCCCTTCGTCCTGGCCTTTGATCCACCCATCCTTCTCCATCGCTCGAAGCAGGGGATACAGGGTGCCTGGGCTGATCTTGTAACCATGATGGCGAAGCTCCTCGATCATCCAGTTTCCGCACAATCCACCCTCGGCGGTATGGTAAAGAACGTGCATGCGGATGAATCCGCTCAGAAGGCGTTGCAGGGGTCTGCTCAGGGAGTTCATGAATATAGGAGAGTCTCGTTAAGCGCGCGGGTCGGATCACGAGCATAAAACAAATTTCCGTTGCCCGCACCCTATAAACGATTAGCGTAAACGGAATCCGTTTATCAAATAACCCGACCAGTCAATGAGACTGACAGCGTGGGCCGAAAACAAGAGCCGGAAGGGACCATTCCGCCAGAGAGAATCGCTCGCTTTATTGTTTTGGCCGCTCACGTTCTTTCAGGTTGGTCTTTTGTGTCCGGCAGCGCAATAAATTCGATCCGACAACGCGCTACTCGGGAGGCATCGCGGGGTTGATGCCTTGATCAATGAGCGTCTTGAGTTTCGCGGCGTCCAGGGATTCGACATGGCCATCGGCATACAGATAGTTTGACCGCCCTTTGGTGCGATCTGTGGACGCCTGCCCTCTGCGAAAACGATCAGGAGTGATATCCACCAGCACCGAAGTCCAGTTGTTCCACACCTCCGAGTGGGTGTGATCCGCCCCGATCCCAAATTTCTGATCTGAGACCACAAAGGCCAGAAGGGTCTGGGAGAGTTTTGGAATGAGCGGGAGGCGGTCAAACTTCGTCATGATATTCCCGTCACCATCATAGGAGGGATTGAAAATGATGCTGTTCAACGTGTAGCTCGTGCCTTTCTCTTTGAGCCGCTTTTGCGCAAAGGGATCACCGGGGCAAATCCGCACTTTGTCCACGTCTTCCAGATAGCTAGCGAGACTGTAGATCCACGACTTGTTGTTACCGGTGTGCGATGTCTTAGGCAGACGCCCTGAGTTCTCTGCCGCGTAGATCGTAATAGCCATTCCGATTTGCCGCAGGTTGGAGGCGCAGGAGGTTTGTTTTGCTTTCACCAAACCTTCCTGCACTGCGCCAAAAGAGAGACTGAAGAGCAAAGCCACCACCACGAGCACCACAAGCAGTTCTAATAGAGTGAAGCCTTTGCGCCGGGTAAACTGGATGGGACGACGCTTCACGAGCGCCGCTGGCGGCGCGCCATCACGAGAATTCCCGCGCCTGCGGCAAGGAGAAGCGCACTGGAAGGCTCAGGAACCACGTTGAAGACAAAGGTCGACGACCCTGACTGGAACCCATCAACAACATGGTTTCCCGACATGGTAATTTGGACTTCGTAGGTTCCTGGCGCGCTGAACGCGACATTGTAGTGCTGGTGTTCTCCTGGAGCCTGGAAGAAAAAGTCCGCGCCAGTGATCCCGTCTGACGAAGCCCACAAAAAGGTCAGATCGCCATCAGGAAAGTAGTAAACTGAAATGTCTCCAGGAGCATTGAGACCGGTGAGAGAGAACGTCAAATCGCCAACCCAGTCCATCACCGCCAAATCCTCCGTGGCCCAGCCCATATAAGGAACACCCTCGAGCGGATTTGTGGCCAGACGCCAGTAGGTTTCTCCAGCTCCCACGCCGATCGGATCCCAGCTTGAACTGGCGTTTCGGATTGCCTGGGCATTGGGAATATTGGGAACGACGAGCGTGAGATCAGCCGTGTCGAACTCTTCATCGATGCGGGGGGTGCCATCCACCGTGCCGCCTTCGATGTGCCAATGCGGATGGACTTCAAAGCCGCTCCCTTCATTTTCATAGGCCATGCCGATGTCGCCGTGTCCCTCCGTCCAAAGGGCTTGAGCAGAAATCCTCGCGGGGAGGGCAAGAACAAGGGCGGTAACCGCCGGCAGAATGAGTCGGGTGATTTGCATGACAGTGAGAATGATATTTCATTCTCAGTAAGGCAAGTCCTTTTTGATAATTAATTCTCATGTGGTGTTGGATCGGATTGCGACAAGCCCTATAGGTGTCGGATTCGATCGGGGTGAAAGATGGAGACAACCCTCCCATTTGGTATGGGGATTGGATGCTGGCGGAAACGCGGGGCATTTCTCTGTCGATTCTGTTGGTGGCCTTCATGGTGATTCTGGCGGTATCCGTCACAGGAGAAGGCCATTGATCTCCCGACGCTTCCTTTATAGAGTCCGAGGGAGTGATCAGAAGCACTCGACAGAAACGGGCGATTGAAAGCGTATTAACGGAGCAGAAAAACCCGTTAACGGCACCGGAAATCCAGAAGCTGGCACTCAAAGACGCGCCCGGCATTGGATTGGCGACAGTCTATCGCTCTCTAAGATCCCTCACGGAAGACGGATACGTGGTTTCTGTGGAAATTCCCGGTCAGCCGCCACGGTACGAGCGTGCGAATAAAGGCCATCACCACCATTTTCTCTGCCGTAGTTGCGATGGGGTGTTTGAACTCGATAAATGCCTGGCGGGCATTAAGACGTTGGCCCCGAGCCGCTTCCGTGTGGACGATCACGAAATCATCCTCTACGGTTCCTGTGAAACCTGTTTATCAAAGAAAAAGCCCGCCAAGACTGCTTAACGCAAATTTTGGCTTCGAGATTGGCTTTTAACGAGGCGACAGCGACGTTCATTGATTCCATGCTGGCTTCGGTGGCTTTCTGCGACTTGGCGGCCGAGGCTTTGTCGAGTGCGTCGGCCAGGATGCCCGCTTTGTCGGCAGCGGAAATGCCGTGAGTGGATGCCGTGAAGCTGAGGGCGAAGTACGCGAGGATGAAGAGGATAGTTTTCATGAGTGCTAGTGCGTTGGAAGTGGTTCGTCCTTCTTCTCACCGTGAAACATCCGGTAGAGCGCAGGCAAGACGAGGAGCGTCAACAGCGTGGAGCTGATGATCCCGCCGATGACGACAGTGGCGAGGGGCCGCTGGACTTCGGCGCCGGTGCCCGTGGCGATGGCCATCGGCACAAAGCCGAGCGCGGCGACCAGCGCCGTCATGAGTACGGGCCGCAACCGGGTAAGCGACCCCGTGATAACAGCTTCGTCGAGCGGAGTCCCCGACTGCCGGAGGTTGTTGATGAAGGAAACCATCACGAGCCCGTTGAGAACCGCCACTCCAGAGAGTGCGATGAAGCCGACTCCTGCGGTGATCGAGAGGGGAATATCCCGCAACCAGAGCGCGGCGATGCCGCCGGTAAGTGCCAATGGCACTCCGGAGAAGACGAGCAATGCGTCTTTCAGGCTGCCGAAGGCCATGAAGAGGAGGGTGAGAATGAGAAAGAGCGAGAGCGGCACGACGAGTTGGAGGCGTTTGGCGGCTGAAATGAGCTGCTCAAACGTACCGCCCCAGGTGATCCAGTATCCCGAGGGAATCTCGACCACTTCCATCCGTTGCTGCGCCTCCGCGATGAAGGAACCAAGGTCACGTCCGCGCACGTTTGCGGTAACGACGACCCGGCGCTTGCCGTTCTCACGGCTGATCTGATTGGGACCGGGCGCAATCTCGAAATCCGCAATCGCCCCGAGCGGGACAAAGGCGGGCATATTTCCGCCGGACAAGCTGGCTTCAGTCATTCCTACCTCGGTTTCGCGAGTCCGCGGAACTTCGACCGGAATGCGCTTGAGCGCGTCGAGGTCGGTACGAAGATTGTCCGGCAGTCGAACAAGCAAGGGCCTCCGACGATCACCCTCGAAGATCTCTCCGGCCTCTTTTCCTCCAATGGCGATCTGAATGACTTCCTGCACCTCGGCGACATTGAGCCCAAAGCGCGACATCGCTTTTCGGTTCATCTGGATGGTCAGGAGGGGCAGGCCGGTGATCTGCTCGACGTTGACGTCCTGCGCGCCAGGCACGGACTCAAGGATTTTGGCGACTTCTTTGCCGGTAGCGGCCAGTTCATCGAGATCATCTCCAAAGACTTTCACGGCGACATCGCTGCGAACGCCGGCAATGAGTTCGTTAAATCTCATTTCGATGGGCTGGAGGAACTCGAATTTTGTCCCGGCGAGTTCCGAATCCATTTTTGCGGACATGGCGTTGACCAGGTCGGCCTTGGTGCGACTGGGATCGGGCCACTCGGATCGCGGCTTGAGCATGACGAATCCGTCAGCGACACTCGGCGGCATGGGATCGGTGGCGACTTCCGCCGTGCCGATCTTGGAAAAGGTCTCCTTGACCTCGGGGAACTCGAGGAATTTTTTTTCCACGGCGTTCTGCATTTCGATGGCCTGAGTGAGGCTGGTGCCGGGGATGCGCAGGGAATGCACCGCGAGATCGCCCTCATCAAGATTCGGAATGAATTCGCTGCCCATCCGCGACGCGAGAAGCAGACTGAGCGCGACAAGGATCGAGGCCCCTATTGCGACCACGCCTCGATTGGCCACGGAGGCATGAAGCAGTGGAACGTAAACGGACTTGGCGGCGCGAATGACAAAGTTCTCCTTCTCGGAGACTTTGCCGCTCATGAAAATTGCGACCGCAGCGGGCACAAACGTGACCGAAAAGATCATGGCCCCGGTCATCGCGATCAGGACGGTCCAAGCCATGGGGTGAAACATTTTCCCCTCCACTCCGGTCAGGGCGAGGATCGGCAAATAGACAACCATGATGATGAAGACACCGAAAATGCTGGGTCGGACCACTTCGCGGGTCGCATCAAAGACGACCTCGAATCGCTCGGCGGCGCTCAGCCCACCGTTGCTCTTACCACGAAGGACACGAAGAGCACGAAGGGGAGAGAAAGGGGACGGCTCTCCCTGCATTTCCTCTTCGTGTCCTTTGTGCGCTTCGTGGTGAATCTCCCGCTTCTGATGCTGCGCTTCGGCGAGCCGGCGGATGCAGTTTTCCACGATGATGACGGCTCCGTCCACGATGATGCCAAAATCGAGAGCCCCGAGACTCATGAGGTTGCCACTGATCTTGCTGCCGACCATTCCGGTGATGGTAAAGAGCATCGAGAGCGGGATCACCGCTGCGGTCAGGAGGGCGGCGCGGATATTTCCGAGGAGCAGCAGCAGAACCACAATGACGAGGACCGCTCCTTCAAACAAATTCTTCTTCACCGTTTCGATGGTCGCGTTGACGAGATGGGTCCGGTTGTAAACGGTGTGCGCTTCCACGCCTTTGGGCAGCGTCTTGTTGATCTCGGCGACACGCTGGGCGACGAGTTCGGAGACAACACGGCTATTTTCCCCCACGAGCATGAAGACGGTCGCAAGGACCGTTTCCGCGCCTTCGGCCGTAGCCGCTCCTGTGCGTAGTTCGGTGCCGAAGCTGACCTCGGCAACGTCGTCGATGTGGATCGGCACGCCGTCGAACGTGCCGACGGTGATGTCGCGGATGTCCTCGAGTGTGAGCGCCTGCCCGGGGGCCCGGATCAGATATTGCTCGCCGTTGCGCTCGATGTAGCCGGCGCCGACGTTTGCATTATTCGTTTCGAGCGCATCCATGATGTCAGCGAAACTCACGTTGTAGGCGATGAGGCGGTCGGGACGCGGCGCGACCTGGTATTGTTTCTCGGCTCCGCCGATGGTGTTCACCTCGACGACTCCAGGAACGGTACGAAGCTGAGGCTTGATCACCCAGTCCTGGATCGTCCGCAGGTCCATCGGGGTGTAAGGCTGGCCCTCCTCGTTGAGCGTGCCGGGCTCGGCCTTGACCGTATACATGTAGATTTCGCCGAGGCCAGTCGTGATCGGTCCCATGCTCGGTTCGATGCCTGGAGGCAGCTTGCCCTTGACCTCCTGAAGCCGCTCGTTGACAAGCTGCCGGGCAAAGTAAATGTCGGTGCCGTCCTCAAAGACAGCCGTGACTTGGGAGAGGCCGTAACGGGAGACGGATCGGGTGTAACTGAGCGACGGAAGTCCGCCCAGAGCCGTCTCGACCGGAAACGTGATGCGTTGCTCGCTTTCCAGCGGCGAGTAGCCGGGCGCTTCCGTGTTAATTTGAACCTGCACGTTGGTGATGTCCGGCACGGCATCAATCGGCAGTCTTTGATAGTTATAGACGCCGAGCCCAGCAACAGCGAGGACGGCGAGAAGGACGATCCACCGCTGGCGGATCGAAAGTTGGATTAATTTATCAAGCATGATGTTTTTACCACGAAGAGCACGAAGAGCACGAAGGGAGAGGAGAGTTGCGTCTCGGGATTCTCTTCATTGTCCTTACTTCGTGGTTATTAGAGTTTGATTAGATGACGAAGCGTTTGAGGCCGTCCTTGAGTTTTGTGACGTTGAAGTTCATCAGGAGCCCGACAGGCATTCGGGCGAGCTTCATGTAAGTGAGGATTTGCGCGTCGTGGATCGGCAGGAGCGCGGCGACGCTCTTCAACTCAACGATGACCGCATCTTCGATCAGCAGGTCGATCCGATATCCGCAGTCGAGCTTCAGGCCCTTGTATTCCACCGGTAGCGACGGCTGCATCTTGAAATCGATGCCGGCCAGCGACAATTCATGCGCGAGACATTGCTCGTAAGTTGATTCAAGTAATCCCGGACCGAGATGTTTATGCACCTCGATAGCGCACCCGATCAAGCGGTTGGATAGGTCATCAAATTTCATGTTTTCCTCCTTCGTGTCCTTCGTGGTGAAAAAATCAGTGATCATGAGATGCCCCGTCCTTGAGCACGTCGGCTTTCACCACGAAGCTGTTTTGTGTCACGTATTTCGTTCCAGGTTTCAGCGGGCCGGAGAGGACTTCCACCCACTCGCCGTCGCGTTGGCCAAGCTCCACGATGGCAATTTCGAAAGTATTCCCATCGTTCATGAAGACCACGTCCCAGTCGCGGAAGGTTTGCAGCGCGCTATCCTTCACCGCGATGGGGACCTCCCGGGAGGCGACGACGGTTTCGGCGGTGACGAAGAGGCCCGGTTGCCAGTTCATTTCGGGATTTGGTAACTCCGCTCGAGCCACACCCGTCTGCGTATCCTGCGCTCCAATCGGGGATAGGTAGGAAATTTTTGCCTCTCCGCTCTGCCCATCCGCTCCGTGGATGACAACGGTCTGATTCTCGTGAAGCTTAGAAAAATCTCCCCTTGGGACCGCCAGCTCGACCTGAACGGACGAGAGATCTGCTATGATGTAGAGAGTCGTTTCCTGCGAAACCGATTCCCCCAAGACCGCGTCACGCCGGATCACCCGCCCGTCGATCTGCGACTTGATCTCATAGGGCCGCAGGCTGTCATTGCTCTCGACGACGGCCACGACCTCCCCTTTTTTCACTGAGTCGCCCAGCTTTTTGCGGGCTTCGAGTACGATGCCCGGAAAACGGGGCGAAACATGGGCCACTTGATCGGGATTAGCCACGATCTTGCCGTGCATCTCGACCATCAAGCGAAGCGTCGCCGGACCAACTTCTTCGATCTCAATTTCCGAGGATTTAATCGCTGCGGCTTCCATGGTCGCCCGACCCTCATAGGAGGGATAGGTCCATTCGGAGGTTTTCCCGTTAACCGTGGCTATCACTTTCACGTCGAAGGAATGCGGCTCCTCCACGATCTTGTCGCCGATCAGATAGTCGCCCTCTTTTCTATAGTGAATCGTATCCACGCGGTCGCCGAAGCGATCCAGCTCGAGAACTAAATTCACCTGATCGGGATCGAGCGGCTTTCCGTTCATGAAGGGATAAACGCGGGACTGCGGCGGGATGTCCGGTTCGTAAATGGTCACCTCGATCCCAAGGTCTCCATCGGTGAGCAATCGGCCCCCGTGAGGGCCGCTAACGGTTTCCTCGGCGGGAGCCCCCGCCCCGGGCATATCCTGAGCGGGCGGAGCGTTGAGATTGAGGATTTTCATCGCCGCGAATGCGCCAGCGGCAATCAGGACGAGGATGAGGATAAGGCGTAGGATTTTCTTTTTCATAAAGATGTTTGGGTTTATTTGCGGGATGCGGGTGCCGGGTTGACGGAGTCAATTGCGAGTGCAGACGTGCCAATGACCCGGTCGATTTCGACCCGACTTGTGTGATAGGTGAGCGCGGTTTCGATGTTTTGGCGGCGCAGCTCGATGAGCGACCGACGGGCGTCGGAGAGTTCCAGGTAGGAGAAGCGACCGAGCCGGTACCCTTCCTCGGTTTCTTTGAGGACTTCATTGGCAGCGGGGAGGATTTCCTTCGCCATCACCTTCAATTCGGTCACCGAATGGAGCAACTCTTGGTAGATGCCGAAGAGCCGGGTGGCGAGCGCCACGCGGATCGCGCGGCCCAGGGCATCGGTCTTTCCCTGCATCTGAAGGGCTTCGTAGATATCGGCCTGTCCACGGTCGAAGAATGGAAGCGGCACCGAGACACCGAAGACGCCGGCCCACTCGTTTTCATCGGCGAACTGCCGAATGCCCGCACTCACTGTGACATCCTGCACGGCTCCGGTGCGGGCCAGCGCGAGTTGGGCCTCACGTACGCGTGCCTCGGTCGCGAACCTCGCGAGGTCCGGGTTGGTGCCGATCCGGGCCATGAGGCTGCCAAAGGATTCCGTCCGGCCGGTGGCAAAGAAATCCGCCCGGGCCGTGGTGAAGACGGGTGCCTCGCTGCCCCAACTTGCCGCCAGGGCCTTGCGCGCACTCAGCAGGGTATGGTCGGCGTGCTCGCGTTCGATCGCCGCCCGAGCAACGCTGATTTCCGCCTTTTTTTGCTCGACCACGGAGGTTCGTGCCGCCTGAACGCGCTCGGCGACCGCGGCCAACTCCAACTTCGCGAGGTTGAGCGCTTCACCGGCGAGAGCGAGACGCTCCTGCGCGGCAACAACTTCAATAAACTGCCGAGTCGTTTCCGCCAACACGTCGAGCCTCCGCGTTTCGTAATCCCACGCCGCCAGATGGCCGGACAGGCGGGCTTCGGCGAGACGGCGAGTCCGCTTACCGCCCAACTCGATCACCTGACTGAGTTGCAGCGTCGTTTCGGTCGCATCTGCGCCAGACCGGCTACCGCTGCCGGGTAAATTTTCGACTTCCAGCCCGATGGCGGGATTGGGTCGATAGCCGGCCCGAATCCTCCGGGCCTCCACCGCGCGAACGTCGTAGTTGTAGACGGCCAACGCGGGGTTCTGAGACAGCGCCAACGCCACCGCGCTGGCCAGAGAGAGCGGACGCTTAGGTTCGGGTGAAGGTTCCTGAGAGTGAGCGAGGCCGGAGAGGGCCAGCAGAGCAACTAAGGAAGCGGAACGCACAAGGCCGCCAAGAAGTGTGTATAAATATTGAACTAAAAAATTGGGCATAGAGATCCTGATTAAGTCCGCTCGCAGCATGAGGCCACGGCGAAAGGTGTGATATGAGGCGGGTTGGAGTGAAGCCAACCGGAGGGAACTCAGAGGAGATTCCCTTACAAGGCACAAATCGCGGGCACGATGACCCCGCGATAAATCAGGATAGCTGAGGCGGGTAGTCGATAGCGAAGAACGGGCCTTCGTAGATCAATTCTTTCAAAAACGAGTTCGCCGGAATGGCCAAGCCTTGGGGAATGATCACAACTTCATGTGCGAGCACGATGTCCACCAAATGATGGTGATGTCCACTATGCTCGGAGGGCATGTCATTTTCCCCGGATGGAACGTGACGATGGCTGTCGTGGTGATCGGTATGCGCGACGCCTACCCAACCTAAATGCTCTAGTTCTGCAGTAACCCTCTGTCCTACGAAGCTCAGAAGCGCAATCGCGGCTACGAGTTGGAGCACACGTACGGAAGACATTGGGTTTTGAGATACGTCGCACATAGCAGCCTGTCAAGCCCCCAACAAAATTTTCGAGGGAATGGGCGGCTTTTCTCGTTTCATCGGTTAAATGAATGATTCTTTTACCTGCCGTTCCGTTCCCCGGCAATGTGGTCCGGGGCGCTGCCGCCCGGACGCCCGGCTGCTTGAATTCCTTCGTCAAGCCAACTCTAAACATGCTAACCATTTGGTCGACCTGTCATGAAACCCAACCTTGATTCGCTTCTTCCCTTGTATCGAGAACGGCCGATGCCGGCGCTTCCCGGTTCCTTGGCCGGGGATGTGCTCCGGGAAATCCGTCAGCGTCAATGTGGAATGGCATCGCCACGGAACTGTTGGCTGGATTTTCTCGACTTGGCGATGCGGCCTTCTCCGCTCGCAGCGGCTTTGAGTGTGGCCATTGTAGTGAGTTCCTTGGTTTCTTACGCGGCCAGCCCAGCGCCGGTTTTCTCTGGGCCGGACATGCGCGTTTTTTCCAGCGGGGCCCCGAATTTACCCTCAGGACTGCTGGGCCACGTTCGATGAAAAAACTTCCCTCGTTTTTTCTTTTTCTCGCCATTGTCAGCGTGGTGGCCGCCTGTGCGGCGGGTGTGGGTGTGGCCATTTATGCGAAATGGCGTCCTCCGGTTCTTACAACCGCCCACGATTGGGGCCATTCCGATCTTGGAATCACGGCGGAGCAGGAGAAGGAATTGGTGCCGATTGAGCAACGGTATCACGCCCGGAGGAATCAGTTGGAGCATCGCATGCAAGAAGCCAACGCCAAACTGGCCGAGGCCATCTTAGCCGATGGATGCGATTCCGAACGAGTCCACAGGGCGATTGAACAAATTCACAAAGACATGGGAGACATTCAAAAAGTCACCATTGGACATGTCTTTGAAATGCAAGCGGTACTGTCTCCTGAGCAATACGAGCGGTTGCTGAAACTGACGGCCGATGCGCTTCGGAACATTGATGCGGCCTCCGAGCATGGCGGGCACCATTGACCCGGAGGGGCCGGATGACTGGCGCCTCGCCACTCTCGCTCAAGGCGGAGATGAGGATGCCTATGCCGTTCTCGTGGAGAGGCACCAGCATTCCATTCATGCCTTCGTTTTTCGGCATATTTTCGATCAGGAAGTTGCGGCCGACCTCACTCAAGAGGTTTTTATTCGCGCTTGGTTCGCACTGGAACGTGTCCTTCCGAAGGCGAAGTTCACCACTTGGCTCTTCCAGATCGCGATCAATCTTTGCCGCGACCATGCCAAATCGAAGGCCGCCCGGCGGGACCGCGTGACCGATTCCATGATTCGTCTCGACGGGGAGGGGGTCGAGAGTGCGCGCGAGTTCCCTGATCCGTCGGCCCGCCCCGACCAGCAGGCGGAATGGTCCGAAACCATGGACGCTCTTGATTCCGAGATTGCGCACTTGCCGATCGAGCTGCGGGAAGCCTTCCTGCTCGGCGCGGTCCAGAAGCTTCCGCAGAAGGAAGTTGCCATCATGCTGGGACTTTCCCCGAAAGCGGTAGAAGTGAGAATTTATCGAGCACGCCAGCGCTTGACTGAGCGGTTGGTGGCCCGCGGACACATTCGCTCCGGGAACTAAATCCGTTGCCGCTCCGAGCGGATGGAAGTCAGTCAAGTTGGAGTGGGGCAACTTCGGAGGCGATGCGGTCGAGGGAGGAGATCGCCGAAATGAACGGGGGCGAGCCGGACGGAAGATGAAGATGTTTTCATGGGGGGGGAGGAGTTTTTTCGCCGGGGACAAATCGTCCGAATGTTTGAGGGATTCCCTCCAGGTTGTCGTTTTACTGGGGAGAAGGAATCTCTCAAACCAAAAACCAAACCAGATACAGACAGCTCCCATGACAAAGCTAACCACACTCCTTGCCGCCGCCATCCTCGGACTTGCCGGCGTCGCTCACGCCGCCGACGAAAAGACCACTTATCCGCTGACGACTTGCATCGTTTCGGGTGAAGGACTCGATGAAATGGGCAAACCCTATGTCTTCACCTACGAAGGGCAGGAAATCCAACTTTGCTGCAAAGGCTGCAAAAAGAAGTTCGATAAAGATCCCGCCAAGTACATGAAGATACTCGATGCCGCCAAAGCCAGTGACAGCACCGCGACAAACGCGGCGGGTGACGATGATTCCGGCCGTAAGTATTGATCCGACCGACCGCCGGTGGTCGCAGATGCGCCGCTCCAGGAGATAGTCTGCTCTCGCGGCGCTCTGTAGACACCGGATTTTACCGACGATGGCCGAGCAACTCTCCAATCCCGCGTATCAACATCTGCTCATCAATCATCTCCCCATCATTGGCATTGTGATGGGGTTGGTGGGATTGTGCGTCGCGTTTGCGCTGCGTCAGCGAGTGGCCTTTATCCCCGCTTTGGTGATTCTGGTCGTAGCGGGCGTTTCCGCTTGGCCGGTTTACGCCACGGGATCTGAAGCCTACAAACCCATCCGCCAAATTACCGACGATGCCGGCATCGATTGGCTCGATACCCACATGGACCGGGCCGACAGTGCCATCTGGGCATTTTACGTCCTGGCCGGGGTTGCCGCCGTGGCCGTGGCCGTTCCTTGGAAATGGCCGAGGGCCTCGCTGCCGCTGGCGATTCTCACCACCGTGATCGCGGTAGCCTGCCTTGGGGCTGCGGGATGGATTGCCGAAGCGGGCGGGAAGGTTCGTCATCCGGAGTTTCGTACTCCCGGCACGTCGGCGCTAGAAATTTCCGAGACCCATGACCGCACCGATTGAACTCCGACCTCTGATCGTTGCGGTGCTTTTTTCCGGCTGTGCGATCACGCCTTTGCCTCCGGTTCCGGCAGACCATCCCGCCAGTTCCCAGGCTGCGGAAGGCGCTCCACCTCCCCGCAATGTGATTGTGGCGGACGCAGCGACGAAACGAACAAGGCAACTTTTGGACGGGAGTGCGACGCCATCCGCGCCATCCGCCGACCGTGAAATATCCTCGATGCCCGGCATGCAGCACTGATGAAAATTTCACCCCATATTCCCGCCCTGATCCTGTTGGCTGGACCCGTGTTCGCGCAGACCACGATGGAGCACGCCGTGCGGGAGCGAACCGGCGCGGAGGTCCTCTGGCAAGCGGACGCGGCGACGCGCGAAGAGGCCGCCACTCAGGTGAAAAAATATTTGCGTGGTCCCCTGACGGTGGCTGGTGCGGTCCAGGTCGCGTTGCTAAACAACCGCCATCTCCAGGCGACCTTCGAGGATATCGGCGTTGCCCGCGCGGACGTCATCGAAGCGGTCACCTTGCCCAATCCAGCCGTGGATTTTGAAGTGCAGTTCCCGGTCGTGGCGGGCGAACTCAATCGCTACGGCTGGTTGGTTGCTCAGGAATTCGCCCACATCCTCATGATCCCTCTCAAAAAAAAGCTCTCCGAGGAACAACTTGAAGCCGCCGAACTCCGGGTCGCGGCGGAGGTGCTCGATCTGGTGGCCGGGGTGAAAGAAGCGTATTTCCGCGTCCAGGCAGATCAGCAGTTGCTCGGACGCCTGGGCCTTATCCAGCAGACCAACACGGCCTCACTGGACCTCTCGCAGAAACAATTTGAAGCCGGGAACTCGACCGATCTCGAGTTGCTACAAATGCAGGCAGCCTACAGCCAGGGACGCGTGGACATCGCCCAAGCCGAGACGAATCTCACCGGACATCGCGAAGAGTTCGATCGTAGGCTTGGACTGTGGGGAGATCAAACCGGATGGACCATCCGGGGCGACTTGCTGTCCCCGCCAAAGGACGATTTCTCGCTGGAACATTTGGAGACCTTGGCTGTCTCGCAACGCCTCGATCTCCGCGCGAGGCATCGCGACCTTGTCAGCGTGATCACCGCGCTGGGACTGACAAAAATCTACCGCTGGGTTCCCGTTCTTGATTTTGGATTCAGCGGCGAACGCGATATCGACGGGGCGTTGAACGCGGGACCATCCTTCCGCTTAGAAATCCCGATCTTCAATCAAGGGCAATCTCGCATCGCCCGCGGCGAATCGGATCTGCGACGCGCCGAGGCCCGTTTCGAGGCACTCGCCGTGGACATCCGCTCCGAGGTCCGGCAATACCGGGACGAACTCATGAGCCTGCGTGAAATCGCGAAGTTCATGCACGACGAAGTGCTGCCGACCCGTCTTCGGATCGTGAATCGATCCCTTCTCCGCTACAACGCGATGCAGATCGGACCGTATGCGCTTTTCGTTGCCAAAGCCGAAGAGCTTCAAACGGAACGCGATTACATCGACACCCTGCGCGACTACTGGATCGCCCGCGCCCACCTCGAGCGTGCGGTCGGGGGATCGCTCACACCAAGCAAATCAACCAGCGAAGGGAAAAAATTTTAAAAATTCCGCACTGAATAAACCATGAATACCTCGACTCCCTTCACCCGCCGCGGATTTCTCGGCGGTTCGGCGCTCGCCGCCGGAGCCCTGGCGCTGCCCACCCTCGCGCGTGGCCAAACGCCAGATCCCACGCCTGGCTACGATGCCTCCGAGCGCCGTAGTCCCGTTTGGACCCGCCCTCCGCTCGTGCCAGGTGAGCCCGGACGCGACTACCGCCCGACCGTCACTCTGAACGGGTCCACCTTGCCTTATCGGGTCGTCGAGGGCGCCAAGGTCTTTCACCTGACCTGCGAGGAGGTTGACCATGTTTTTGTTCCCAAGACCGATGCCAACGACGAGTTGCGCGCATTTTGCTGGGGATTCAATGGAAGCATCCACGGACCGACAATCGAATGTGTCGAGGGCGACCTCATACGCATTTATGTGACGAACAATCTTCCCGCTGCCACCAGCATTCACTGGCATGGATTGCTCATCCCCAGCGGCATGGACGGCGTCGGCGGACTCAGCCAAACGCCCATCGCTCCCGGGGAGACTTTTAAATACGAATTCGCTGTCTGGCAGCACGGGACCTACATGTACCACTCCCACCATGATGAGATGACCCAGATGGCTCTGGGGATGTTGGGTATGTTCGTCGTGCATCCGCGTGAACCGGCCACCCCGCCACCGGACCGTGACTACACCTACATGCTGAGTGAGTGGAAAATTGTGCCTGGAACACGGCGGCCCGATCCGAACGAGATGGCGGACTTCAATGTTCTGACCTTCAATGGTCGGGCCTATCCGGGTACCGCTCCCGTCCTGGCCACCCTTGGCGACCGCGTGCGCATTCGCATCGGCAATCTCTCCGCCATGGATCACCACCCGATCCACATCCACGGTCACGCCTGGAAGTTGACCGACACGGATGGTGGTCCGATCCCCAAGGCCGGACAATGGCCTGAGACGACCGTGCTGGTGCCGACCGGCAGCACGCGCACCGTCGAATTTATTGCGGACAATCCTGGCGACTGGGCGATGCATTGTCACATGACCCACCACGTCATGAACCAAATGGGCCACGACATCCCGAACCTCATCGGGGTTGATCCTGGCGCGCTCGACAAACAGGTGCGAACCTTCCTGCCCGGCTACATGACAATGGGCCAGGACGGGATGGGAGATATGGGCGACATGGGAATGCGGATTCCGGCCAACAGCGTGCCCATGGTCGGCTCCGCCGGCCCGCACGGCTACATCACGATGGGTGGCATGTACACGAACGTCAAAATCCGTGCCGACTGGGGCGACCTCGACCCTGCGAAGGGTGAGGATTTTCTCTACGGTGGTTGGTTCGAGAATCCCCCCGGGACGCAAGCGATGCCTGCGACCACCAACGATTTACATCGCGACGGCATCGCGGCCGGCGACGGTCAATTTGGAACAAAAAACTCGTCCAGATGACGCTGGAGGTTCAATCCTGATCACGTCCACGGCCCGGATTGACCAGGCGGCATGCGTCGCCGCAGACATCCGCTCTCCACATTACTCACCGTATCGGCGGCAAGCAAGAGGACCTGGCATCGTCTGGCGACACGGTATTCGAGAGTTGTCCGCCTCAAAATTATTTCCTGAGAATTCGTCAGACGAGACCAACTGAGGGGTCCTCGCCAGCGACCTTCAGATTATGAGCCGTTTCCTCTCTCCTCGTAAGAATCACGCCGCCCGTTTCCCGAAATTTCCCGCCGTTTGCGAGATGTCCGATGATTGCGCACTGGAGTTTCGTTCGAGGCTGAAATGATTTCCAGTCGGTATTCCCACCGAACACGCGCTCAAAAAGTTGGGCCGGTGTCGCGTTGGTTTTGGCCAGCGGGAGGAACCTCCGGCCGAACGCCACGATATTCGAGTCGGGAGGAAGGCATTTGCCCAACTCCCGGTCCAACAGCCAAGACGTGCAGCAGAACGCCTTCCAGTTCATCTCTGGAAAGCATTTTTCGAAGAGCTTAGCCGCTTGGTGCAGCGAGTCTGCGCACGCCGCCGGCGTCAGGCCCGAGCCGCTGGGAATGTGCACTTGCCACGAAGGCATCCCGGGGGCAAGGCGGAGATGAAAGTCCTGCGCGACAAGTTCCATCGTCTGGCGGCTGATCTGCCCGGTTTCGAGATCGACGGGATTTCCAACAATGATCCGTCCGGTCTCCTCAAATGTGGTTTCAAAGACGTGGGCGCCCTTGTCGAACCAGCCGGCGTCCGAGCAGTTCTTGCCCGCTTCCGGGAAAGCGAAGATCTCATCTCCCGTCGTTCGCTGATAGATTCGAAATGGGGCACCGAATGGCGCCGGGAGATACTGAAGGCGGCCGATCTCCAGAAGGTCCCGGTGTACGTGATTGAAAAACCATCCCAATTGCTGAAACTCCCATTTTCCTGTTCGTTCCCGGAACTCCGCCATCCATCGTTGCAGGTCGAGGGCTGTGGCCTGGGTGACTTGGAAGAGAATATTTAAGTCTCGATGCCGCGCCAGCATTTTTGGAAACCCTGCGACCACGATCAACGGGTCAAAATCCTGCATTTCCTGGCCGGGTGGCCGCTGCGTTCCGGTAAGCCAAGGCTCTGCGGCTTCGCGATACTCCGCCCTGAGAGCGGGGGAGGCTCCAATCCGGACGGCCTCACGGTTGAGGTGATCGATGAGATCCGGGAGAAAACCCAGCAGCGCGAGCTGTTGTCTAAGTTCTCCGGGTTGGAAGATCCAGTCGGAAGACGTTGGCGGTGAGGCGAGAGAATTCGGTATGTCTGGCATGGAATGAGGATCGGTTGTTCGATTTTTCAGTTCTGCGTGTTCGGGTTTGCAAATCATCGGTATCCATCACTGTCGGCAAAGCTTCCTGACACCGCAATCACAGTGGCATGCAACCGTTATTCGGCACCTTCTAATATTTTGCTTTTTTGGGTCCATCGGGCCGCCTGCGTCGGCTGCAAATGTCTGCCTAATTTCAAAATTGCCTGTACCGTCTGGAGCTATGCGGGAGGTAAACTCCCCACAATTGCGCCCCACGCTCGCACGGCCCAAATCTCGCAAACGAGCGAAGGCCAAAGTACAGTTGGCTGGCCCTTCGTTGAGATCCCGTACGATGACTTGCGCGCCTTCGACCGCGTGGCAGCCGATGGCGAGCGTTTCCACCAGCGCAAGTTGGTCGAAGGTCAGGTGGTCCGAACGATGCAGCTTCCGCAGTTAATATACGGCTCCACCGAACAGCGGTCGCCCGCTTTGACATTTTGCACGGCCGGGCCAACCGATCACCGTTGGTCGCTTCCTCTTGCCAATTCCCTGGACTTCCGCAACTCTTGTCGAGTGCTCGACCTTCGCGATATCACTCTTTTTGTTGGTCACGGGGAGAATGTTCGCCCCTTACTCTCCGACGTCTCGGCCCGGTTTCCCCGGGGCCATTTCTGCGCCATCATCGGGCCGTCCGGTTGTGGGAAGAGCACCTTGCTGAAAGCCATTGCCGGCATTGCTCCTGGCGAGGAAGAGGGGGAGATCTTTTGGGATGGTCGCAATCTCACGGATGAAGATTTTTCGCCGGGAGAGATTGGTTATGTTCCCCAGTTCAGCATCGCGCACGATGGACTGACAGTTCACGAGTGCGTCTCCTACTCGCTCAAACTGCGCGTTTGCGGGATGCAGGGAAATCCTCTTGACGAAGCGGCCGACCGTATTCTCGACCAGGTCAACATGACTGAGGTTTCCGATCGCCTCGTGGGTGTGCTTTCGGGTGGACAAAAGCGGCGGTTGGCTCTGGCCATGGAGTTGGCGAGCAAGCCGGCGGTCCTTCTGGCGGACGAAGTGACCAGCGGATTGGATCCGCAATCCGAGGACGAAATTGTCACTTTGTTGAAGGGTCTTTCCCGCTCGGAAGGGCGGGTGGTTTTGTCGGTGACCCACAGCCTGCGTCACCTCCCGGTCTATGATTCCGTCCTGGTGTTGACCCAGGGGGCGGTGGCCTATCACGGGCCACCGGAATTTCTTTCCCACTACTTTCGGTGCGAAGATCCGCAGGATCTCTATGCGCAATTGGGGCAACGGGAGCCCCGCGATTGGTCCCAGTCCTGGAAGAAGCACCGGCATGCTTTTTTGGAAGCGATGGGGGAATCGGATACCAAGCTGTCCTTTGATGAAGATCCCTCGCCCGACGCGGTCGAGGAAGATGGCGCTAAGTCCGCCTCTGACGATGCCGCGGTACCGATTGCGAACGCTTCCAGTGCGCCGCTGCCACCCGGGGCCCTCAGTCAGTTCCTCACCTTAACCAAGCGTCGGTTTCGGATCTTCTCTCGGGATACTCCGCAGATTCTTCTCCAGCTGGGGCTGATTCTCGGGTTCCCGGTTTTGGTGGCGATCTTCGCCTGGAATGGTCTCCCGGCTGTGCAAAACCTCTCCATGGGACTGGGAGTAAATGTGATGCAGCAATTGCAGGAAAATATGCAGTTTCTCGTCCAAGGGAGCAAGATTGGCAGCCTGGTCTCCGGCATCGTCATGTTTCAGGTCATTCTCCTGACTCTCATGGGAGCGAATAATTCCGGGAGGGAAATCGCCTCCGAGCGTCTTATCTTTGAGAAAGAAAAACTCTCCGGTTTGAATCCCTTCAGCTACATCGCCAGCAAGGCCGTATTTCTGGCTGTGTTGGTCTTTGCCCAATCCTTGTGGATGGGGCTTTTTGTCCATTTTGTTTGCGGATTTCCCGGGGATTTGCCCACCCAGTTGCTCTTTCTGATCCTGGTCAATGGAGCCATGACTTCGGTCTGTTTGGCTATCTCCAGTTTGATGAATTCGGCCGAACAGGCTTCCTTGGTCTCTATTTATCTGGTCGGGTTCCAACTCCCGCTTTCCGGAGCCGTCCTCGCCTTGCCGGACTGGGTGGGTGCGGTCACTCGCCCTTTTATTGCCGCTTATTGGAGCTGGTCCGGGGTCCTTCAAACCCTCCGGACGGAACGCTATTACGACATCGTCCAAACCGTTATTCAGACGGCGCTGGCCCCGGCCGCTCTTTGCTTGTGGGTGCTATGTTCCCATATCATTCTGGGGCTGTTTGTGGCCTGGCTGGGTTGCCATCGCCAACGGCTGGGATAAGTCTCGCGGACATTCTCCGGGCTGGCCGGGTGGGTGGATTTTGGCCGCCGGGTTTGGAGTTCGTCGCTAGTGCGGGGCGAGCCGATCAACGAGACTATGCGACGGCAGGGCCGGAAATATTTTCCGAAAAATGCGTTGACAACGGGCTGGCGATGGCGTTTTATCGGGTTCCATTCGAGTCGATCCGATGCGTCTCCTGCACAAGGCCTTCTTCCAATCGAGCTCATTACGAAACGTCAGGACTTTTTTTTAACCAACCCGCAGTCGGGCAAGTGCAGACCTTCCTATGAAGGCTCTCCCACGCCGACGGTGGATCCATAACCCTATACCCTCATGGCCGGCCACAATAAATGGTCGAAAATCAAGCGTCTCAAGGGAGCCCTCGATGTCAAACGCGGGAAGCTCTTTTCTCGACTCTCTAAGGAAATTTTCGTCGCAGTCAAACTCGGCGGCGGTGATCCTTCGACCAATCCTCGCCTGCGCGCTGCTATCCAAGTGGCCCGGGCCCAAAGTATGCCCAATGATAACATCGATCGCGCGATCAAAAAAGGCACCGGAGAAACCGGAGGCCAAACCGTGGAGGAAATCCTCTACGAGGGCTATGCGCCTGGAGGCATTGCGCTGATCGTGGAAGTTGCCACCGACAATAAAAACCGTACCGCGGCGGATCTGCGGCTCATTTTCACCAAGAACGATGGGCAGTTGGCCAACACCGGAAGCGTGTCCTATCTCTTTCAGCGCAAGGGGCGAATCACTCTGCCCCTGGAAGCCGCCGGAGAGGATCGCGTTCTCGCAGTCCTTCTCGAAGCCGGAGCCGACGAACTTGAGCGCGACGAGGAACACCACCTCATCACCACGCCGCCCGACCAGCTCTATGCGGTGGCGGGGGCCTTGAAGGCCGCCGGCTTGGAACCCGACTCCGAAAAACTCATCTTTCTCCCCCAGAACGCCCTCCTCATCTCCGAAGAAGCGACGGCCGAAAAGGTCGTCAACCTCTGCGAGGCGCTCGAAGACTGTGACGACGTTCTCGCCGTGCATTCCAATTTCCAAATCTCTGAAGACCTCCTTGCCTGCGGGCAAGACAACTCAACCGCCATCCTTTGACCCATGACTGATAAAAACTCCGAACCCGTAATCAAAGTGGAACCCGTCGCCTCCTCGGCGAATGAGAGCTCCGCGGACCCCAAACCAGCCCCGAAGCCGCGCGCGCCCTCGCGTGGAACCGCCAATCGCAGGGGTCGTAAGCCCCGGACGCAATCTGAGGGGAACGACCGTCCTCCGCAGGAAGCCCGAAAAGATGACCGCCGGGACCGCCCCGAAAAGCAAGATGCCCCGAAGGCGGAAACGGAAGCTCCCAAAATCGAAGTGGAATCCCGTCCGCCACAACCGCCCGAGCCTCCGACTTTTGCGGAAGGCATCGTCGAAGTTTCCGGCAAGGGCTTTGGGTTCCTCCGCGAACCGAAACGCAATTTCACCCAGTCGAACAATGACGTCTTCGTCACGCCGGAAGTCGTGCGCAAACATGGACTCCGTGATGGCACTTGGATTCGGGGCGAGACCCGCCGCGGCAACCGGGGGCCCCAGCTCTACAAGTTGCTCGAAATTGAAGGAGAGGATCCGGACAATTTCCAAAATCTTCCCGTCTTTGAAGAACTGACCACCATCAATCCGAACAAGCGAATTGTGCTGGAGACCGATCCCAATCGCCACACCACCCGGGTGATTGATTTGATGACGCCGATTGGCAAGGGCCAGCGTGGCCTCATCGTCGCACCGCCCCGCACCGGTAAGACGACTATGTTGCAGCACATCGCGGAAGCCGTGGTGAAAAATCATCCCGAGATGAAGCTGATCATTCTTTTGGTCGATGAACGTCCCGAAGAAGTGACGGAAATCAGTCGGACGGTGCCTCAGGCCGAACTCATGGCCAGTTCCAACGATTCGGATATCAAAACCCACACTCGCATTGCCCAACTGGCCTCCGAGCGGGCCAAGCGCCTCGTCGAGATGGGCAAGGATGTTTTCGTTCTTATGGATTCACTCACCCGCATCGGTCGCGCCTTCAATAACGCCCAGGGCGGGGGAGGACGCACCATGTCTGGCGGCGTCGATTCCCGGGCACTGGAAATTCCCCGCAAAATTTTTGCGGCGGCCCGTAACACCGAAGAAGCCGGTTCCCTCACCATCATGGCCACGGCCCTGATCGAAACCAATAGCCGCATGGACGATCTCATCTTCCAGGAATTCAAAGGCACGGGGAACATGGAACTCGTGCTCGCCCGCAATATCAGCGAGCAGCGGATCTATCCGGCCGTGGACATTTTCCTTTCCGGCACCCGTCGCGAAGAATTACTCCTGCCGCCTGAAGATCTCCATAAGATTGGCGTTATTCGCCGTGGACTCGCTGGGCACAAGCCCATCGAAGCCATCGAACGACTTCTCTTCTTCATCCGCAAACATTCCACCAACGCGGAACTCCTCAGTAGCCTGCCAGGTTGAGGTGCGGGAGCGAAGGCGGGAGTCGGCCATTCGCTGGGCGACTCCACCTCGACCTGTCCTCAATTCGCGACCGCGAAGAGAATAAATCTGCGTCGGTCGCATTCACCGACAGAGGGCACGCCGCCAGGGGTCAACGCCGTGCGCTGCCGGGATTCTTCGGCGGGCCAAAGATCACCCCGCGAGGGCCAGCGCGAAGTTGGCGATGAAAGCCCGCCGGGGGAATTCTTCCCAGAATTCGCCGATGCAAACTCTTTTGCGAAAATACAGGGTTGAAGACGGATTTTTTTTTGACAACTTGTTCGCATCCCTTCAACACCTTCCCCGGCATCTGGAACGGTGACCAACAACGAAGTCAAAAGATGAAATATCCCGTAAAAATTCTCGAAACAGAAATGCTCAATCACAACGTGAAAAGATTCCGGACAGAAAAACCTGTCGGATTCGAGTTTGAGCCAGGTCAAGCCACGGACCTCTCCCTGCCGAATGAGACTGATCTTGCCAAAGAAAAGCGCCCTTTCACATTCACCTCCCTTCCTGCCGATCCTTGGTTGGAATTCACCATCAAAATGTATCCCGAGCATGAGGGAGTCACCGATCGCCTCCGCAACTATGAGGACGGTGATGTTTTTCAGATCTCCAATGCCTGGGGGGCAATTACCTATCAGGGGCCCGGAATTTTCCTCGCCGGAGGGGCGGGAATCACCCCGTTCCTTTCGATCCTCCGGGCGCATCAAGACTCCGGGGAACTGGAAGAATGTGAACTCTGGTTTAGCAACAAAACTCAAAATGACATTTTTCTGGAGAGCGAGTTGCGCACCCTGCTCGGAGATCGATTGAGCCTCATTTTCACCGACGAAGAAGCCGGGCCCGAGGCTGAAGGCCCCATCGATCACGCCTATCTGGAGAAAAATATCTCCAATCATAAGCAAAACTTTTATATTTGCGGTCCCGATCAAATGGTCGAGGACCTCTCCGAGGCTCTCGAATCGCTGGGAGTTCCGGGGTCAAGAATTGTGACGGAAGACTTCGGTTAGAAGATGGATCGAGGAAAACCGATGCCCCGCTCGGACCGTTGGAGTCCCGGCTTTAGCCGGTCCGCACCGAGAGCCGCCTAAAGGCAGGACTCCAACATTGACTCATCGTAATTCCTCGCAATTCCCCGGGATCAGGAGGCCTGAAGGTGGGGAACGCGTCTCGTCGATTTCGCTGAAGAGAAGTCGCCGTGTCGGTCAAATTTGGCCCTCAGACTCGAATGGCGCGAACTTAAGCCCCCAAAAGGCCTTTGTCTCTGAGCCCGAGGCAAGTTCGTGGAGAGACCGCTGCCTTGGGTTTGGGTTCCCATCAACCGATTTGGGCAACATTCCAGAGAGGACTTCAAGTAGGCGCCATTCTGCGCCGACTCCATTTTCCCAATCCTCCAAGTTCGAAAAACAGGCGCGATGGATACTGTGAGGAAATTCCCCAAAGAAACATGGTCGGACCGTTTCGCGGCCTTGGCTGGGCCGAGCTTTTTCGCTATTTCTTTTTGGGAGCGAGTTTGGCGGCCTGCTTGGCGTTTGTGGCCTGCTGTTTTTTCTGATCGGCTCCGGCGGATTTAGACTGTTTCTGCGCGGACTTTTTCTGATTGGCTTTCGGTGAACGGTCGCCCATAGGATTTGAAATGCTAAGTATTTCCCGCCGGACGAGGAATTCGCCCCTTGGGGTCCTCCTTATCCGCCACGCGCAGTGACTTGTAAACAGCTAAGATGGATTTCTTTGGTTTCACGATCAGAGCGCGACAAGCCTCCCAAGGCTTGGAAGGCCTCGCCGTGAAGATGCGTCTTTGCGTTTTTTGGCTTCGTCCGACGATGCGTTTCGCGCGGGGTGGTCTCGTCTCCAGCTTGGGAAGCTGGCGTTCTCCCATGGAACGACACCCGCAGGAAATTCTTCACTCCCAAGACCGGACGGAACGGCGGTAATAATTCTGATCCGCTTTCTTGTCGGAAGACGTTGAAAGATTAAATACTCCGACTGTTTTGCGTAGGTTAACAGTATCGACCCCGGATCCCGACAGTTTGCCGCTCTTGACCTCAATGCTGTTGTCGTAATCGCCGTCCAGAGTGATTTGATAGGGGTTGCCCCATGGATCCACAAAGTCTCCATCTTTTAAGCCGCTTTTTCCTTTTTTGTCGGAGACGTCGTTCACTTCCAAAAAAACAATTTCGCGCGAATTTTCATTTGTTCTGGTTCCCATGAGAGTCCCGATGATCGTATTCGAAGCGGCTGTTAGAGTTACGTCGACACCCGAACTTGCTGGTAAATGACCATACTCTGTTTCGTATGCAATAATAGCGGTTGCGATTTGGGTGACATCATTTTTAGCCTGAGCTTTGCGGGCGGCGTCGATGGCGGAGCCAACCGCCGGGAAGAGGAGCGCCATGAGGATGCCGATGATGGCGATGACGATGAGGAGTTCGATCAGGGTGAAGCCGCGGGAGGTTTTCATGGGTCAGTGGAGAAAGTTCTCCCCGAAAGGTCGTTCCGCCTGATGCTCGGAGCAAGCATTTTCTTGCCTCTTGGGAGGCATTCGGACAGGAAGGTGAGGTGTTCAAGGGTAAAAAATCGTCCGATCCGCGCCGTTCCAATTCTTCCGGCCCACGCCGGAACCAATCGACGGAGGCCGGAGGGAATGCGGGGTCTCCTCCCCGTGACCGCAAATCGCAACCTCCGCAGCCCTCGCGCGGCGGCGGGGGAAAAGGGGATCTGTCTTCGCGGATTCTGAAGACTGTTTCTGCCCGATCGCTCAGCCAGGCCGAGATTGCCGAGGCGCTGGATTTGCCGGCCAAGGCGCAGAATGAGCTCACCGAGACGCTCAAACGGATGGAGCGGGAAGGCCAAGTGGTCCGGATCCGAAAAAACCAATATGTCCGTGCGAAGGATGCCGATCTCTTCACCGGCACGATCCAATTTCATGCCAGTGGCACCGCTCACGTCTTGAACGAGACGGCGGGAGAACCGGATCTCTTTATCAGCGGCGAAAATACTTCGACCGCCCTGCATGGGGATCGCGTGGTGGCGAGGATCAATCCTCCTCGCCGGGGGGACCGGGGCCCTGGCGATCGCAAGGAAGGCGAGGTCATTCGGATCCTTGAGCGCATTAACGACACCATTGTCGGCACCCTGCAGAGATCGAATCATTTGTTCTACGTGGTGGCCGATGATCCGCGCTTCGTTCACAACCTTTGTGTGCCGCCTCCCGGCCCGGAGCTGAAAGCTGAGATCGGGGACAAGGTGGTCGCGCAATTAGACGTTTGGACCTCTCGCCATGTGGCGCCCGAGGGACATCTCACCGAGGTGCTCGGTCCGGCGGGCGCGCCGGGGGTGGATATTCTCTCCATCATCAAAAAACATCGTTTGCCTTTGGAATTGCCCGAGGTGGTCGTGCGGGAAGCCGAGGCGATTTCGCCGGTCATTGATCCGGCGGAAATTGCCCGCCGTGAGGACCTGCGGGATCGGATGATTGTCACCATCGACCCGGATGACGCTAAAGATTTTGACGATGCGATCGAAGTCCAGCGGACGGCGAACGGCTGGGAGGTGGGAGTCCACATTGCGGACGTCTCGTATTATGTGCGTCCCGGGAGCGCTCTGGACAAAGAGGCCCAGGTCCGGGGAAATAGTGTCTATCTGGCTGACCGCGTCATTCCGATGTTGCCGGAGGCGCTTAGCAATGGCATTTGCAGTTTGCGCCCCGATGAGGATCGATTGACGTTTTCCGTCTTCGCTGAAATCGGGAAAAACGGCAAAATCCTCTCAGCGCGATTTGCTCGCACCGTCATTCGGAGTGCCGCCCGCCTGACCTACAAGCAGGCCTTTGCTCATTTGCAAAAACCGCCGCATGATCCTCTCACCGAGCGACTCCATGTGGCCTGGGAATTGTCCTCCTTCCTCCGGAAGCGGCGATTTGAAAATGGCTCGCTCGATCTGGATTTTCCGGAGGTGAAGGTCTGGCTCGACGACCAGGGCGTGCCGATTCGGCTCGAGAAGGTCGAGAATGATATTTCGCATCAGCTTATCGAGGAACTCATGTTGCTCGCCAATGAATTGGTCGGCCGGGAATTTAAGGACCGCCGTCAACCCGCGATCCATCGGGTCCACGAAAAACCGGACGCCGACAAGTTGGCGGAGTTTCGCGAGGTGGCTGCGGCTAATGGCCTGCCCTGTGGGGATTTGTCGAATCGGTCGGAGGTGCAGCGCCTCCTGGCGGCCGCCAAGGGCCAGCCGCAGGAATATGCCATCAAGCTGGCCCTGCTCAAAAGCCTCAAGCGGGCTCGTTACGCGCCGGAATCTCTGGGCCACTACGGGCTCAATAAATTGAACTACACGCATTTTACCAGTCCGATTCGCCGCTACGCGGATCTGGTCGTCCATCGTTCGCTGGACCGCCTGATTAGCAGAACCGGGAAGGGGCCGGAGTCCACGGCGTTGGATTCCATTTGCGAACACATCTCGACCACCGAGCGGACTGCCACGGAGGCCGAACGGGATTCGGTCAAACTCAAGAAGCTGGAATATTTCAATATCCAGGTCTCCAAGCGATCCGGGCAGACTTTCCCCGCGCGGATTGTCGATGTGCGCAATTTCGGGCTTTTTGTCGAGTTGCCGGACTTTCTTCTCAGCGGGTTGGTTCATGTGTCCTCACTCGAGGGGGATTTCTACATCTTGGATGCGGCCCGTGGTCGTCTCACCGGTCGTCGCACCCGCAAGGTTTATCAGATCGGGGCTCCTCTTGAGGTGGCGGTCGAGAAGGTGGATTTTTTCAAACAACAAGTGGATTTCCGCCCGGCGGATTCCCCGCCCGCCGCCGCACCGAAGGGACGGAACGACAGTAAGGAAAAGCCCAAGGAAAAGCGGAAGCCGGAGAGCGGAAAGGTCCCCGCGCCGGGCGGAAAACATAGAGCGAAAAATTAGGGCTGTCTGGACGTGTCGAGTGACCTTTGATCGAGCGCTTGCGAACAGCGAGCGAAATTGAGCCGCCGCGATCCCGGAGCGCCCGGCAGGATGCCCGCCTCCGCACGCCGCAGGCTGGAAGCATCCGCTCCTCGACAATTCCGACTCACCCGTCTCAATCCGGCCTGAACGATCGCCGCCGGAGTCGCAAGGCGTGTCGGGGCCGGAGCAAAAGGGGACAGAGACGGAGCAAAAGGGGACAGTCCGCCATCGGCGATTGGCCCGGAGGCCGACGGAGGGCCAATCGCCGATGGCGGATCGGCCGACCAGAGGGGGTTCCGAGATTAGCTTTTAATTGATCTCGATGATTCGTCCGAGTGGTCGATTCTGCGCTCTTGAAAAGCTACAAATCATCCACCGGCTTCCCTGGGAGTTCGTCCTCCAAACACTCGATAAATTCAACGCGGGACTCCTGGATGCCACGACTGCTGCCACCCAGCTTGGCGTCGGCAGATCTCAGCTGTATCGCATGAGGACTGATTGGCTGGCGGGTCGCAAAACCTACCGCCCGAAGGCAAGCGGAGGTGATCGCCATGGTCTCTGGCCAACCCAAGTCCACGCTTTCCTCAAAGGCTTTCTGCCCGTGCAAAATCCTCCCAACTACCAACTTGTCTGCGACGAACTCGAACGGCTTTGCCAGTTCACCCGCGCCCGTTCGACCGTTGAGGTCTACGTCAAAACCCACTTCGCACACCTCGTCCCAAAGCCACAGAGAAAGAACCGTGTCTATCGACGCTTTCGCCGTGCCAGGATTGGCGAACTCTGGCAGCACGACAGTTCCATTCACCAGTGGTGGCCAGGGCCTCGCAAGCAAACCCTCCTGCTCACGGTCGACGACCATTCTGGTCTCAATGTGGCCGGGCGTTTCGTGACCTCCGACACGACTTGGAACCACTTCCTCCACTTCCGTGAAGCCTTCGAGACCCACGGCATCCCTGAGATCGTCTACACCGACGAATTGCGCCTCTTCGGGCCAAGTTCCAGTGATGACCGCGCTGATCCCCAAAGCCAATTCCAACGCGCCTTCTGCGCCCTTGGCATCACTCACTTGGTCGCACCTACTCCCCAAGCCAAGGGCAAGATCGAGCGTCGATTTGGCACCTTCCAAAAACGTCTCGTCACCCTCTTGGCTCACGCCAACGTCAAGACGTGGACGCACGCGGACGAAATCCTCCAACTCGAAATCCGCCGCCAGAATAGCAAGAGGAGCCGCTCCACGGGAAAAATTCCCGCCCAAGTCTCCGCCGACGCCGTCCTTGCAGCCAACACATCAATGCGTCCTTGCCCGCCTTTCGCACTCTTGGATCTTCACCTTTCCCTGCGCACCTCGCGACGGGTCAATAACGACCACACTATCGACTTCGAGGGCCACAATTTCGAAATCTCAAGCACCAAACGGAAGTTCGTCACCATCGTGCATCATCCAAACGCTAAATTCTGGGTTCTCGAGCATCCTCCTAAAGACGTTTGGCCTTCTGTTCTTGGGGCTTTCAGCCTCTAAATACCTGTCCCCTTTTGCTCCATCGCCGACATGGGGACGGAAATCCATTGACAAAGGCCCCCTCAAGGGATGAAATTCAGGCAGTAAAAAAACTTATGAAACCGAAGAAATCCTCCGCATTCACCCTTATTGAGCTTCTGGTCGTTATTTCGATCATCGGCATCCTCGCCGCCCTGTCCTTGCCTGCAATCACCAGTGCTCTGGTCAAAGGACAAATGACCCAGACTTTGAGCAACCTGAAACAGCTTCACCTGGCCACCCAACAGATGGTTCTGGATGGCGTCACAACTGGAGATGCAGATTTACTCTGGCCGGGGGATCAGACGACTCCGTCGTGGGATGGTTGGGCAACAAATATTGTTCCCTCGTACCTATCGACGAACGACTTCTTTAAATTGCTTTCTGCGTCAGGGCGAATAGTTTCGCCAACTACGGCTTCCATAGCCGCCGCTGCACCTTTAGCGGCAATCTATCTATATCCTGCGAGTGATACAAACAATGGCTCGGTTGTTCTCTTCTCATCAAGAAACTATTTGTATGCCGGAACAGCTAGCGACGATCAATTAGTAGCAGATGTAAAGCCGTATGGAGACAAGGGATTTGTTGTTTTTAGACGCGCTGGGGATGGAGCCATCATGCTTACCAAGCAGGCGGGTAAAACTAATCTCGTTGGAGATTATGCCGGAGCTCCATTGAATACGGGTCCGTAATGTAGATTTCAGCGTCCCCTTCCAAAAAGCCCCGCTTCGGCGGGGCTTTTTTGTGTCTCCGGGGAGCACACCCGGCCCGGGTGTATCCTTCCGGCGGCCCGCCGGAGGGTGGCCAGGGGTCTGATTGTGGCGAGCCGCCACAACCCCCACCCGGGCCGGGTAGGCTCCCAGGAACTTAAAAACCGAGCGGGAACCCCCAGACGACGAGAAAAATGAAATTCGACGAGCTACGAAGTCTTGTTCCTCCAGGTGGAATCTTTCGTACGGGTCATCTCTTGGCGGGGCAGGGGGATGCTTTGGGGGTGAGGCGGCAGTTGGATCGCTGGGTAAAATCGGGACGGGTCCGGCAGCTCCGGCGTGGGGTGTACCAGATGCAATCCATCGCGGGCGTGGAGTCGGCTCATCCCTTTATGCTGGCCAATCGATTGAGCAAAGGTTCCTATGTGAGTTTGCATTCCATTTTGTCACACGCAGGGATGATTCCGGAGTATGTTCCTGTCACTACGAGTATTACGACGGGCCGGCCAGAGGTTGTGGATACTCCAGCCGGGCGATTCCAGTTCCGCCATGTGGCCAAACTTCTTTTCTGGGGATTTGAGGAGCGAGAAGTTGCCTCCGGGCAATTCGCGCTGATGGCCACGCCATACAAGGCCTTGATGGATTTGTTGTATTTGACCCCCCGTTCCGACGACTCCGCTTGGCTGAGGGAACTGCGCTGCGAGCCTCCAGATGGATATGAGCCTGATGTGTTGACCGAGACAGCACAGCGGATGGGATCTGCCAAGGTTCTCCGTGCAGTGGATGGGCTCAAAAAGATCTGGGATCAGAGCTGAAACTCGTCATTTTCCCCTCGCCAGTCCTTACGAAGAACCGTACGGTGTCGAGTTCTACATTTTCCACATGAAAACCAAAAAACCATCTCGCTCCCCGAAATCGTCCGCGCCGGATCGCGGCCCCGTCATGAACGGAGCGGAAATTCTTGTCGCCTGTCTCGAACGAGAAGGCGTGGATGTTGTTTTTGCCTATCCGGGAGGAGCTTCCATGCCCATCCACCAGGCGCTGACGAAATCGAAAAAAGTGCGCACGATTTTGCCGCGTCATGAACAGGGCGGCGTCTTTGCGGCGGAGGGCTACGCCCGGGTGACCGGCCGGGCCGGCGTCTGCATGGCAACGTCAGGACCGGGGGCGACGAACCTCGTCACCGGCATTGCGGATGCCTTTATGGATTCCGTGCCGCTGGTGGCCATCACCGGTCAGGTGCCGCAGGAGATGATTGGACGTGGCGCATTTCAGGAAACGGATATGTTTGGCCTGACCCTTCCCGTGGTCAAACACAGCTATTTGGTTTGGGATATCGCGGAGATTCCCCGCATCGTCAAAGAAGCTTTTTATATTGCCGAGAGCGGTCGTCCCGGCCCGGTCTTGATCGACATTCCGAAAAACATTCAAACCCAGGAGGCTCGTCCGATTTTCCCCAAGACGATTTCTCTGCGGGGATACCAGCCGCTGAAGAAAGCACCGGATGGCACCATCGAGGAGATGCTGGCCATGATCGAAGGGGCGAAAAGGCCAATGATCTATTGTGGCGGGGGCGTCATCAGTGGCGAAGCGTCGGCCGATTTGGCCGAGTTTGCTGAGCGCACCCAGATTCCGGTGACCACGACCATCATGGGCGTGGGTTCCTTTCCGGAGTCGCATCCCCTCTCTCTCAAGTGGTTGGGCATGCATGGGACCGTCTATGCCAATAATGCCGCCAACGAGGCCGATTTACTCCTCGCCATTGGAGTGCGGTTTGACGATCGCGTCACCGGTAAGGTGGAAAAATTCTGCGAACACGGCACCATCGTTCACATCGACATCGACAATTCGGAATTGAACAAAAACAAGTTTGTCAAATTGCCCATTCTCAGCGATTTGAAATATGCGCTCAAAAAAGCCAATGCGATTTTGGCCAAAAAAGGTCTCAAGCGCGTGGCCAAGGGGCACACCCGCTTCCCGGAGTGGTATCAACAAATTGCTACTTGGAAAAAGGATCATCCACTGACGTTTAAAGACACTCCAGATGCCATCCTGCCGCAATATGTCATTAAAGAGCTCTGCGAAATGACAAAGGGCGACGCCATCATCACGACTGGCGTGGGGCAGCATCAGATGTGGGCTGGGCAATTCTACAATTTTGACCACCCTCGGACCTTCATTACCTCGGCGGGCTTGGGGGCGATGGGCTTTGGTTATCCGGCCGCGATGGGCGCGAAGGTCGCTCGTCCCGACAAGCAGGTCATCGACATTGATGGAGATGGTTCCTTCCTCATGAATGTGCAGGAACTGGCGACCACTCACATCGAAGGGATTGCCGCCAAAGTGATTATCCTGAACAATCAGCACCTCGGCATGGTGGTGCAATGGGAAGATCGTTTCCACGGCAGCAATCGCGGGCACACTTTCCTTGGTGACCCCAAGGATCTTGATCGGATCTATCCCGATTATGTGGAGATCTGCAAAGGGTTCGGAGTGAAGTGCGAGCGTGTCTTGCACAAAAAGGATGTGCGCGCCGCGATCCAGCGAATGTTGGATTCCAAGGAAACCTATGTCCTCGACATTATGACCCCCTACACCGAACACGTCCTGCCGATGATTCCAACTGGAAAAACGTACAAGGACATCATTACGGAGTAGCGCGCGCTTCGCGTGCGAGTGAAAGTGAAAGGGGTCATATGTGCTCCGGTGGAGGGGAATTCTGGAGGGGCAAGTTCCCCCTTGCCCTGCGCCGAGCAAATCAGCGCTCAGGGCTCACGATCAATCCGCAATCCGCCATCCGAATTCCGCAATCGATAAAACTCGTAGCGAGCGATGATGGTGTCGAGGTAGCGTCGGGTGGAGGGGAAATCCATCTTGGCTGTCAAGTCCGATGCGGTGACCGGTTGGCCGGATTGGGATTCTTTCACCCAGCGATTGACCCGAGACCTCCCGGCATTGTATTCGGCCAGAGCGAAGGGAACGGGATCATCCCGGTCGCCCCAATGCTGAAGGGCTTGTTTGAGATACCAGGTGCCGACTTCAATGTTGACCTTGGGATCGAAGAGATCGGTCGGAACGAAGGTTTCAATTTTTTCGGCCTTGGCCCAGTCGGAAGCAGCCCCCTCAGTGATTTGCATGAGTCCACGTTCGCCGTGCTCGCCGACTTGTTCGGAGTGGAAACGACTTTCCCGCCAGATGACGGCTCGAATGAGTTCGGGCGGGACGCCATATCGAGTGGACGCCTGGGCAATTTCCGCGTCGAAGTGGTGATAGCGCCCGAAGGCGAGCCATTCCTTGAGACGATACTCAGGGTCGTCGGCAACTGCCCAAAAAAGGCCTCCGATCACGGCGATGAGAATGCCGGCCACAAAAGCCCACCAAAGAGAAGAAGCAGTCCTGCGGTCGGGGGTCACGGGGGGGGCTGAGTCTGGCGAACGCGTCGCGGGAGCTCAGGTTTGCTCTCGCCTAGAGCTGCGAGAGAAAATTGAACGCATGATCGTTAAAGCCGGGCAGCCCTTCATGGCCGAAGTCCGGATAGATGATGTCGTCTTTTTTTGACGTGATGGCATTATAGGCGGCGAATTGGGTCGATGGTGGGCAAACTGTGTCCATGAGCGACAACCCAAAGAGGCACTCGGCCTCGATCCGAGGGGCGAGATTTTTAATGTCGATATAACCCAAGCGGTTGAAGATTTCCTCTTCTCGTTTGTGGAGGGGATCGAAATGGCGAAAAAAAGTTTGCAGCTCTTCGTAGGCTCCTTTGGCCAAATCCATTTCCCAGACCCGACGATAGTCGGAGAGAAAGGGAAAGATCGAAACACAGCGTTTAATCGAGGGCACGAGGGAGGCGCAGACGACCGAGAGTGCGCCGCCTTGGGAGCCGCCAAATGTGCCGACCCGGTTGGGATCGACTTCTTCCAGGCTCATGACGACTCGCGCGAGTTGCGCGGTATCGAGAAAGATGCTTCGAAAGAGGAGTTTTTCAGGGGCGTCATCGAGGCCGCGAATGAAATGGCCCTTGAGGGTGTTGCCTTTCACGGAACCATTGTCTTCGCTGCGTCCACCTTGACCGCGACAGTCGAGGGCGGCGACGGATATTCCTTCGCCAGTATAGGCCAGTTTGTCGTTCCAGTCCGAGCTACTTCCAGAGTAGCCATGGAATTGGAGGACCGCGGGATGGCTGCCATCCGGATTTTTAGGGCGGAGGTACTTCGCGTAGATGCGGGCTCCGCCCACGCCGGTGAACCAGAGGTCAAAGGCCTCGGCGTTGCGCGGTTGAATCGCGGTAGTAGGCTCTAGAACCGGCTTGGGATCGGTGGCCTCGAGTTCGGCCAGGGCGCATTCCCAGAAAGCATCAAAATCGTGCGGAAGAGGGGAGATACCGCGATATTCGCGGAGTTCAGCGAGAGGTTTGTCAACGAGAGGCATGGGATGAAGTGGCGAGTGGCGAGTGGCGAGTGGCGAGTGGCGAGTGGCGAGGGGGGATTTTTATTTCCGTTAAATTGTTAAAACTCTGCAGGACGGGCTGACGGGGCATTGG